>Ga0153915_10003784_pt1 | contig 13906 bp, 13 predicted proteins | sample Opewatmetagenome_2_FD_107003 | JGI IMG/M metagenome (GOLD analysis project Ga0153915, IMG submission 107003) | Freshwater wetland microbial communities from Ohio, USA - Open water 3 Core 3 Depth 3 metaG | ecosystem: Environmental > Aquatic > Freshwater > Wetlands | place: USA: Ohio, Lake Erie... | reverse complement strand
CGCGCGGCCTCGCTTCCCGGGCTCAAGGAACGGCTGGCGGAGCTTCCCGACACGGAGTGCTATGCGCTCGAGCCGGTGAGTCCGGTCGCCGCTGTCGCCGGCCGCTACGCACCCGCCGCGTTCGATTCCGCACAAAGAACAACGGTGCTGTCGAGTCTTGCGGAGAGCGAACGCCGCCCGCTCGGTGCCACGGCGGTCGCTGCGGCCGGTGGCGCGACCGTGGCGCCACCCAGTCACCTTCTCTATCGCGGGCAGGCGATCGCGCTCGACGGCGAGTCGCTCACGATCGGCACGGCGGTGGGCGGCGCGAAGCGCGCTCTCAATGTTTCCGGCGCCACCGCCGGCGTATCGCGCGCGCATTGCACGGTGCTACGGCAGGGCCGGGATTTCATGGTGTTCGACCATTCGAGCTACGGAACGTGGCTCAACGACGAGCGCGTGGCGCATCGCGCCCGCCTCAAGACCGGCGACAGGCTGCGCCTCGGCGCGCCGGGCGTCGTGCTGGAACTCATCTCGATCGATGCCCGCTGACGCCTGACAGGTAGCCCCCATGCGCCGGCGCCGCACCGAAGTCTTCAGCATGTCGTTCCTCGACTGCATCTGCTGCGGCTTCGGCGCCGTCATTCTCTTCTACATCATCGTCGCCGGTCAGACCGGCGAGCTGCGCGTCCGGCGCAACGACGACCTCGCGGCGGAAGTGAACAAGCTCGAGGAGCAGGTGCTCGTCGGGCGCCAGAATCTCGTCGCGTTGCACAACTCCATCGAGGCGACGAAGGACGAGCATGCGCGGGCCGCCGGCCGGGCGGACCAGGTCATTGCCGCGCTCAAGCAGTCGAAGCTCGAGCTGTCGCGCTACGACGCCGACAGCCTCGCGCGTATCGGGCACATCAATCAGCTCAAGGCCGACGTCCGGGCGCTCGAGGAGGGCAATCGCCGGCTCGAGGGCGGCACCAATGTCACCGGAGCGCCGGGCGAGAATCTCGTGCGCTTTCGCACGGGCGGCGACCGCATGTACCTCACGGGCCTGTCGCTCAAGGGGCGGCGCATCGCGATCCTGCTCGACGCCTCCGCGAGCATGCTCGACTCGACCGTTGTGAACGTCATCAGGCTGCGTAACCTCCCGGATGCGGAAAAGCGCCGCTCGGCGAAGTGGCGGCGCGCGATCGCCACGGCGCAATGGCTCACGGCGCGCATGCCGACCGCGGCACAGTTCCAGGTGTTCGCGTTCAACACGAAGGCCCGGCCGCTCGTCGCCGCGGCCGACGGAAACTGGCTGAGCGGAAATGATCCGAATCAGCTGAGCAAGGTCATCGCGCAGCTGAATCAGCTGGTGCCGTCGGACGGCACGAGCCTCTACAACGCTTTCTCCGCGCTCAAAACGCTGAACCCGGCGCCCGACCAGATCGTCCTGCTCACCGACGGCCTGCCGACGCAGGGCGCGAAACCGTTCACCGTCCGGCGGACCATCCGCGTCGAGGAACGCGAGAAACTCTTCGAAGAAGCGATCACGCGCCTGCCGCCGGCGCCCGTCAGCGTGATTCTCTTTCCGATGGAGGGGGACGTTCCCGCTCCGGCGCGATTCTGGCAGCTCTCGCGCAAGACCAACGGCGTTTTCATGATGCCTTCGGAAGACTGGCCATGAGACTGAAGCGCCGCGAGACGGAGATCTTCACGCTGTCGTTCCTCGACTGCATCTGCTGCGGCTTCGGCGCCGTGATCCTGCTGCTCGTGCTGTCGAACACGGGCGAGCCGCCGATCCTCGAGCAGACGCGCACCACGCTGAACGGCCAGGTCGCGAAGCTGCAGCAGGAGCTCTACGAGATTCGCGGCGAGACCGACGTCTTCAATCGCGACCTCAAGGGCCGCATCGAGCAGCTGTCGGAGGAAAATGCGCGCATCGCACGCCTGCAGGGGGAGTTCAGCGCCGTGCATGGTCAGTTTCAGACGAGCACGCGCGAGGGCGCCTCGGTCAATGCCGAAGAGGGCGAGCTCGTGGCCGCGTATCAGAAGCTGACGGCTGAAATGCAGCGGCTGCTGGCACAGTCCAATCGCCGCCCGACACGCGAATCGGTGGGCGGCATCCCGGTCGACAGCGAGTACATCATCTTCGTCATCGACACCTCGCCCAGCATGACAGAGTTTCACTGGAGCGTGGCCGAGCGGACCTTGCGCGAGATTCTCGACATCTATCCGCACGTCAAGGGACTGCAGATCATGGACGACGAGGGCAAGTACATGTTTTCCGGCACGCAGCGCCGCTGGCTCACGGATTCGGATGCGCAGCGCGCCGAGATCGTGCGCCGCTTTCCGACGTGGCATCCCTACTCGAACTCGAGCCCGGTCGAGGGCATCGAGCAGGCGATCCGGGATTTCTGGTCGCCGAACCACAAGATCAGCGTCTACGTGTTCGGTGACGATTTCACGGGACCATCCGTGCAGGATGTCGTCGATACCGTGGACAACCTGAACCGCACGGCAGGCGGCGAGCGGAGGGTCCGCATCCACGCCATCGGCTTCCCGACGTCGGACGACGTTTCATTCAGTGCCCGCATGCGCTACGGAGCGCTGATGCGGGCGCTGTGCGAGCGCAACGGGGGCACCTTCGTGGGACTCAATCGGTAAGGGGCGAACGGCACGCGATACGCTGGCGGCACGCCGGCCGCTGTGATCGAATGACGAAAGGGAGAGAACATGAATGACCGCAACATCATTCGCCTCGGACGCGCCGCGTGCGCGGCGCTCGCGCTCACGGCCGCCGCCGGTTGCGGCGACATCAAGGTGAAAGCGGAACCGAAGCTCCCGCCGGCGCTCGTTGCGCCGCTCCCGCTCACGGTCGGCGTCTACTACGGCAACAATTTCCGCACGTACAAGCATCGCGAGGAGCGCTGGGGCGCGGGCTACGAGGTCGATCTCGGCCCGGGGCACCTGCATCTCGCCGAGCAGCTCTTCCGGATGGAATTCACCAGCACGGTACCGGTGGAAAGCCTCGACGCGGTGCCACAGAGTGCGCACCTCGCGGCGGTCGTCGAGCCGCGCATTGAGCGCTACTCGTTTCTCACCGCGCGCGATACCGGCGGCCAGTATTTCGCCGTCACCATCGATTACCGGCTGAATCTCTTCAACACCAAGGGCGAGCGGATCGATTCGTTCACCTTCGTCGGCTACGGCAGCGCGCCCTCGAAGGGCATGGGCTCGACGAGCCCGCTCGAGGCGGCCACTCAGTCGGCGATGCGCGATGCCGCTGCCAAGTTCCTGGTGCAGTTCCCCGTGCAGGTGACGGTCAAGAAGCTCCTCGCGGGAGAAGCCGTAGCGCCGCTTGGCGAGTCGAGCGTCGCGAGCACCGGCGCCGAGGAAACGCTGGGCGGCATCGAGATGGTGCCGATTGTGGAGAAGCCGGCGCCGAAGCAACCGGACCTGCTCTAGTTCTTCGAGGACCCCGAGGACTTCACCGAGTAGACCTGCTGGTGCAGGCGCACTCCCTGGGTGTCGACGGGCTGACTCGCCTCGAAGCGCGGCCGATAGCGTGAGCGCTTGACGGCGTTGAGCACGGACTTCTCCTGCGAGTCACTGGCGCTCTTGCCGACCGCGTGCTCGCCTGTCACCCGCCCATCGGCGGTGACGGTGAATTCCACGTCGACGTATCCCTCGACGATGTTCTCCGGTTTCGCGTGCTGGCTGGCATAGCCGGCCGATGGGAGGCGATACATGATCTGCGCGGGAGCGTCGAGCGCTGCGTTGCCGGGCGGCGGCAGGTTCTTCACAAGCGGCCAGGCCCGGCGGTACGTATCCATCGCGGCCTGCTTGTCGCCGTCGAGCATCAGCCAGTCGCCGAGATCGAGCAGGATGTCTGCGTGCAATGCCGGGTCGACGCTCGGGCTGGCCGCTTCCGCAATGGCAAGCGCGCCGCGCAGGGCGGTTTCGCCCGCGGGATCCGGCTTCTGACCCGCTGGGTTGTACTCCTGCACCACGGGCGCGGTCCCCAACGTGGTGCCGAGACCTGTCGTGCCGGTGTTCGATGCCTGCTGCTCAGCGCTCAGTTCCGGCCCGTTGATGTACTCGAGGCGATAGGCGTCGGCAATGCCGCGCAGGGGTGAAATCATGCGCGCGTCGCTGGCGCCGACCGCCTTTTGCAGGATGCCGAGCGCGCGCCCGTAGTACTGGCGCGCCGTCGTGTTGCGATTGATCCCCGAGTACCAGTGCGCGAGCTTCTCGATCGCGGGCACGATGTCGATGCTGTCGTGGCCGAACTTGTTCTCGCTGACCCGAAAGCCGTAGATCGCCTCGCGTTCGGCGTCCGCGACCTGCCCGGCCTGCTGGTAGCTGCGAACGAGCGGGTCGAGCAGCTCGAGCTGCTCTTCATTGAAGAGCCCGTCGATCTTGCGGGTGATATCGACGCCGCGGCGCAATTGATCCACGGCGGCCTGCGGCTGGCCGGCGGCAAGATACGTCAGGCCCAGCCCGCGCAGCGGCGGGATGAGCGATTTCGAGAAGCCGCCGCTCGTCTGCTCGACGATCTTGATCGCGCGCAGGTAGCTTTCCTCCGCGCCCGCGTAGTCGCTCGCCTGGTAGCGCGTCGTCCCCAGGTTGACGAGCGGCGTGATGAGCGACGGGTCATTGGCGCCGCTCGCCGCTTCCGTCATCGTCACGAGCTTCTCGGCCGGGGCAATCGCGTCGCCGTACTTCTCTGCGTCGAACAGCGCGCGGAAATCGCGGTACACCTGCAGGCGCTCGGCCGGGGTGCTGGCAGCGGCGGGCGCGGGCGCGGGTGGCGCCTCGGTGGCAGGCGCCGGGCTCGTCGCGGCGAGCAGCGTGGCGCTGAGTGCGCCGGCGCCGAACAGCAAGCACGCGCGCAGCATGAGAACTCTGCTCATAGGCCCTCGAATCGATGATTTTGCGGCCAAGGTATCAGTCGCCAATGCGCCCCGCCAGTTCCCTTGAGTGACGCACGCCGGCGGGCGCGGTTCAATCTTTGTGGCGGCAACGGCAGCACAGCGGTATAAAGCGGCGCGGATTGGAGTCCCGACGTTTGTGAGCTCGAACCCTGCACCGACCAAAGTTGCTCTCGTTGCCGGCGCCAGCGGTCTCGTTGGCGGGCACCTGGTGCAGGCACTCCTGCGGGCGCCCGAGTATTCGCGGGTTTTCGCGCTTTCCCGGCGGCCGCTCGCGGTCGAGCACGCCAGGGTCGCCAATCGCATCGTGAATTTTGCCGATCTCGAGAAGAGCCTCGCCGGTCTCAGGGCGGACGACGCGTTCTGCGCGCTCGGGACAACCCTCAAAGCGGCGGGCTCCGAGGCGGAATTTCGCAAGGTCGACTACGACTGCGTGCTCATGTTCGCCCGCGCCGCGGCGCGGGCCGGAGCGCAGCGGCTCGTCGTCGTGAGCTCGGTGGGCGCCAGCCGGACGTCGAAGAACTTCTACCTGCGCGTGAAGGGCGAAGTGGAAGAAGCGCTCCGCGCGCTGAATTTTCCCGCGACAGACATCCTGCAACCGGGACTCCTGCTCGGGTTTCGCGCCCAGATCCGGCCGCTCGAGCTCGCGGCGCAGATCGGCATGCCGATCGCGAATCTCCTCCTGTGGGGCGAAGCGAAGAAGTATCGCGGCATCTCGGCGGAGGCGGTCGGCCGGGCCATGCTGGGCGCTGCGCGCGCCGGCCGGAAATCCTTCAACCGCTATACGCACGACGAGCTCCTGCGGCTCGCGGTCTGGGACAAGCCGGCCTACAAGCCGATCGAGGCGAAGGCGCCGAGCTGATGGGAGGAGTCAGGTTTGCGAAGTTGCAAGGTTGCCTTGCCGGCGCAACTTTGCAACTTCGCAAACCTGACTCCTCAGCGCGTGCGGCCGTCGTCGCTGAAGAGGCCGATGAGGCCAGCGGCGGCGATCACGATCAGCGGATCGGTGATCTCGGCCGAGCGCCCCGGCAGCCAGATCTGCACGAACTCGAGCGCCCCGACGAGCAGCGTGACGACCACGCCCGACACGACGAGCGCGCCGCTGCGCTGGGCAAGGAGCCACACCAGGCTTGCGTACCAGAAGCATTTTTCGAGTAGCACGCTGACGTTCACTTCGAGTGAATCCGAGAGCGAGTTCTTGAACGGCACCCAGCTGAAGCTGTGCGCCGAGGCATCGAACTGCCAGGGCTCGAGCCCCTGCACCACGACGATCGCGGCCAGGGCAAAGCTCAGAACTAGCAGCCGGCGCGCGGTCGTGAGCCGGCGCATGAGCGGTAACAGCAGGAACATGGCGACGAGCGCGACCACCTCCGCCGGGTTGACGGTCTTGCCGACGATGAGGATGCGCCCGAGCTGAGTGCCGGCCGCGAGCGCCACGAGGACGATGAGCGCGTACTGCGGTCGCCAGATCCGGCGCACGGCATGAGCGATCACGAGCCAGCCGATGAGAAAGCGCAGCGCCTCGAACGCGTCAAGCGTCGGATTGAGGAGGACGGGCTTCAAGGAGTCCTTGATCTTCTGCCAGTCGAGCGTCGGTACGAACGGCGCCAGCCGGAAGCTCAACCAAAGCAGCACGAAGCCGAGGGGCACCGGCGCGGGGCGGCTCTCGACGAGGCCCGGGATGCGAAGGTGTGTGCCGACGGCGACGTAGGTGAGCGCCACGGCGGCGCCGATCGCGGTCCCGGCCGCGTTCAGGACGACGTCGGTGAGGCTCGAGACTCGCGCCGGCTCCATCGTTTGCACGAGCTCGACGCCGAGCGACAGTACGATGCCGGCCACGACAGTGAGCGCGAGTTTCGTCAGCGCTCGCCACTTGCTCGGCAATGCGACCGCCATGCAAAGGCCGAGCGGGATATAGAGCAGCAGGTTCGCGACGATATCGCCGCGCGATGCGCGCTCGAAGGCAAGCGACGCGGCAAGCTCGAGGAGCGGATGCAGAACGCCCGTGTCGAACTGAAAGGGAAACAGCGACCCGTAGAGAATGAGCCCGATCACGCCGCAAAGCAGCCAGCGCGCCGTGCGCTGGTACGCCGCGGTGCGTCTGCGAGCGTGGAGGGTCGCGTGCGCGCTTTCGGTCATTGCCGCCAGTTTGCCCGTAGTATCATCGAACGCAAATGATCCATGACTGGCTGCAGGCGCTCGCCACCTGGTATCTCACGGCCCTCGAAAGCGGCGGTTACGTGCTGGTGGCGCTGCTCATGGCGATGGAAAGCTCGATCATCCCGCTGCCGAGCGAGGTGGTGATTCCGCCGGCCGCCTATCTCGCGCACACGCGCGGCACGATGTCGCTCCCGGGCATCGTGATCGCCGGCACCCTCGGGTCCTGGGTCGGTGCGAGCCTCATGTACTGGCTGTCGCGCCTCATCGGCCGGCCGCTCATCCTGCGTTATGGCAAGTACGTGCTGATCACGCCGCAGAAAGTCGCAGACGCTGAGATCTGGGCGAATCGATTCGGACTTCCCGGCGTGTTCATTTCACGGCTCCTGCTCGTCATCCGCCACCTCATCGGCATCCCGGCGGGCATCGTGCGCATGGACTTCCTGAAATATTCGGCTGCGACGCTCGCCGGCTCCGCGATCTGGTGCAGCGTGCTCGCGTGGCTCGGTGTCACCGTGGGCAGCGACCCAGTGCTCATGGCCGGGAGCGTGCATCGCATCGCGCTCTGGACAGGCGGGTTCCTGCTCGTCGTGGGGGCGCTCTACTATTTCTTCGTTCACCGCCAGATCCAGGCGGCGCGCGGCGGGGGCAATCCGCCATGACGTCGGACAGCCTGCATGTCCTGGTCCTCGCGGCTGGGGCATCCGTGCGTCTCGGTCAGCCCAAGCAATTGGTGCGAGTGGCGGGCCGGCCGGCGCTGCACTCCGTCGTGAGCCAGGCCACCGCAATCGCGGGCCATGCGGTCACGGTCGTGCTCGGCGCGCATGCCGCGGAGCTCACGCGGCTGCTGCAGCACTCCGGCGTTTCACTCATCGTCAACCGCAATTGGGAAGAGGGCATGGCCTCCTCCATTCGCTTCGGGGTCGCGGCATTGCCGCCGGCATGCGATGCCGTGCTGATCCAGCTCGGTGACCAGGTGGCGGTGACAGCCGATGATCTGCGCAGGCTCGTGTCGGCGTGGCGCGGTGAAGACAGCGTGATTGCCGCGGCGAGGTATCGCGGCACGGCCGGCGTGCCGGCCATCTTTCCGCGGTGGTGTTTCAGCGAGCTGATGCAGTTGCGCGGCGATCACGGCGCGAAGTCGATCATCGAACGCTACCGCGACCGCCTGGCACACGTTGCCATGCCGAACGCCGCGCTCGACCTCGACACCGCCGAGGACCTCAAGCGCATCCAGCAGACCTACGACCAGCACGCCGCCAACGACGACAGCTGAAGAAATGGGGTCAGATTTATTTTCCGATCTATTCTCCTGACGGAAAATAAATCTGACCCCATTTCTTACTGCGCGCCGGGCTTGAAGGTGTCGCAGTGGGTCAGGTCGCCGCTCGAGAATCCTTGCTCGAACCAGTGGGCGCGCTGTTCGGCGGTGCCGTGCGTGAAGGTCTCGGGTACCACACGTCCCCGGGTTGCCATCTGCAGGCGATCGTCGCCGACGGCTTGCGCCGCGCCGATCGCCTCCTCGAGATCTCCCTGCTCGAGCACGTGCTTTTCCTGCTCGGTGTGATTCGCCCACACGCCGGCGTAACAGTCGGCCTGCAGCTCCAGCCGCACGGACAGCGCATTCGCTTCCTCCTGGTTCGCGCGCTGTTCGGCCGCGTGCACCTTGTCCGACGTGCCGAGCAGGTTCTGCACGTGATGGCCCACCTCGTGCGCGATCACGTACGCCTGCGCAAAGTCGCCCGGCGCGCCGAAGCGCTGGCGCAGCTCGTTGTAGAAGCTCAAATCGATGTAGAGCTTGTGATCGGCCGGGCAATAGAACGGGCCCATCTGCGACTCGGCACTGCCGCAGCCTGATTGCACCGCTTCGGTGAACAGCACCAGGATCGGCTGCTCATAGGGCCGGCCGGCTTGTTGCGGCAGGAGTTTGCCCCAGATGTCTTCGGTGTCCGCGAGCACGACGCGCACGAACTGGCTGAGCTCATGCTCTTCGGCCGTCTCCTGGTACGGCTGATCGGGGGTCGCCGCGGTATCGCCTGCTTGTCCGCCGAGACTCTGCAGCAGCGTCAGCGGATTCTGGCCCGTCAGCAGCGAGACGACGAGCACGACGACGATGCCGGCGCCGCCGAGGCCCGCGATTCCTCCGCCGGAAATCCGGCGGCCGCGGCGATCCTCAACGTTGCCGCTTTCCCGCCGTCCGCGCCATTCCATGGCTCGATCGTCAGCCCGTCTTCATGCCGAGCGCGGCCATGATCGAGGCGGCCTTTTCCTGCACCGTCTTCGCCTTGGCGACGGCGTCCTCGTAGTTGCCCACGGAACCTGCCGCCGTCGCTTCGCCGAGCGTCTTCTTGGCGGCGTCGTAGTCGCTCTTCGCCTGATCGAATCCGACGGGCGGCAACTTCAACTTGCTGAGCTTCGCGATGCGTGCGCCAATGCTGTCCATGGTCTTGGGCAGGTCGACCGACATCTTCTGCCACTCATCGCCGAGCTGCTTCATGAGCTCATTGCGCTTCTTGCCCGCCGTGGTCGCGAGCTCCGGCACCTTCTCGCCGACGGCGCGCGCAGCGAGCAGGGCCTTCTCAAAGTCCCCCTTGTCGAAGCTCGCCTTGGCCGCGTCGAGCTCGTCCTTGACCGCCTTCAGCTCGTCAGGCGCGTACTTGGCCGCGTCGCGTGCCACGTTGTCGAGCGATGCCTCAACCTTGGCCAGCGTTTCTTTGGCCGGTGTCTCGTAATCGGCACAGGCTGCAAGCAGCAGTGCAGCGCAGGCTGCCGCGAGGATGGTGAATCGGACTGTGGACTGAACGACAGGAATCTGGCGCATCATTTCTTGTTCTCCCCGAGTTGATGCCGCTTAGCAGCCTACTCTTGAAGCGGCTGGCAGGAAAGCAGGCTCAGGGGACGGGCCGGGCAGCGAGGTCGTAGGCGTCGCCTCCCGTGACTTCCACGTCGCAAAACTCCCCAGCCGCCGTACTGGCGGCGGCCGGGAAGCGGACGACACCGTCGATTTCCGGGGCATCGGCCGCGCTGCGCGCAACGGCGATCGAGTCTTCGATGCGATCGACAATCACTCGCAAGCGGCGGCCCACCTTGGCGGCGAGTTTCGCCCGGCTGATCTCGGCGCTCAGCTTCATGAAGCGCCCGTATCTCTCCTCTTTAATATCTTCGGGCACCGGGTCGGGCAGGACGTTCGCCGCGGCTCCCTCGACCGGCGAGTACTTGAAGCAACCGACGCGGTCGAGCTGGGCTTCCTCGAGCCACGCCAGCAGTGTCTCGAAATCCTCATCCGTTTCCCCGGGAAAGCCGACGATGAAAGTGCTGCGCACGGCAATGTCGGGATTGATGCTGCGCCAGGCGCGCAGTCGCGCCAGCGTATTCTCCGCGTGCGCCGGCCGGCGCATCAGCTTGAGTATCCGCGGGCTGCCGTGCTGGAAAGGCACATCGAGGTACGGCAAGAGGCCGCGGTCCGACATGAGCGGAATGAGAGCGTCGACGTGCGGGTACGGATAAATGTAGTGCAGCCGTACCCAGACGCCGAGCCCGGCGAGCGCCTGCGCAAGCTCCTGCGTCCGGGTGCGCACCGGGCGGCCTTCCCAGAAATCGAGCCGGTACTTGAGGTCGGCGCCGTAGGCGCTCGTGTCCTGGGCGATGACCAGGATCTCCTTCACGCCCGCGCGCACGAGGCGCTCGGCTTCACCCAGCACGCTTCCGATCGGGCGGCTGGCGAGGTCGCCGCGCATCGACGGAATGATGCAGAAGCTGCAACGGTGATTGCAGCCTTCGGAAATCTTGAGGTAGGCGTAGTGGCGCGGCGTGAGCCGGATGCCCTGCGGCGGAACGAGGTCGAGGAATGGATCGTGTTTCGGCGGCAGATGCTCGCGCACGGCCGACATGACCTCGTCATACGCCTGCGGTCCCGTGATCTTGAGAACACTCGGGTGGCGATCGGTGATCTTCTCCGGCTTCGCGCCGAGGCAGCCGGTAACGATCACGCGGCCGTTGCGCGCTACCGCCTCGCCGATGGCATCGAGCGATTCGTGGACGGCGTCGTCGATGAAGCCGCAGGTATTGACGACGACGAGGTCCGCGGCCTCGTAGGTGCGCGTGACTTCGTAGCCCTCGGAACGAAGCTGCGTGAGGATGCGTTCGGAGTCGACCAGCGCCTTCGGGCAGCCGAGGCTGACGAAGCCGACCTTGGGGGAGCGGCGGCTCATGTCTTCGCGAGGAACTGACCGCAGGTCTGGCGAGCGGAGTTTCCGGCAGCGATCGGCGCGCAGATCGCGTGCAGGCGCGTGCGCAACGCGGCGATCACGGCCGAGTGCTTGCCGCCCCGGTTCCACTCGCGCAGGCTTTGATCGAGCCGCGCGAGCCGGATGCGGGTGCGCTGATAGATGCCGTCCTTGTCCTTCTCGAGCTCGCCGAGCACCGCGAGCCCGACGCGCTCGATGCGCGCGCCGTCGTCGGGCGCCATCTCGACGAGCCCTTGAAGATAATTCACGCCCCACTGAAAACGCGTCGCCGGTCCCTGCGATTCGTCGTACGCACGCTCGAGCCAGCCGAGAGCCACATCGTAGTGACCCGCTCGCTGCGCGAGATCCGCGATGTCGAGCATGAAGTAGTACGGCGACTTCGAGACCTTGAGCTCGCGTGTCAGCATGTCGTTCGCTTCCGTTTCGAGCCCCGCCTCATCGAGTGTCGCCGCCGCTCGATTGATGACGGCCTGGCGCTCGTAGGGATCGGTCGTGACGCGGTCGCCCCAGGCGGCGCGTTCTCGCGCAATCGCGAGGACATCGGGCGGCAACGGACCTTTCGGCGCGTCGACCTTCGCAAGCAGCACGCGCGCGTAGGCCATGCCGACACGATCAACCTTCGGCAAGCTTTCGTCCGCGGCTTCGCCATCGAGCGTCGCTTGCCAGTGCTTGACGAGTGCCGCGCGCTCGGCCGAGCCCGCCGCGGTGGCGACGCTCACGAGGCCATCGGAATGGTAAATGAGATAGTCGACGTTCGACTTCGTGATCTCGGGCCTATCGAGCAGCTCGTACAGCGTCGCCACCAGGGCAGGTTTGTCGATGCGGACGGATGGCTTGTCCTTCTGCGCCGCGACCAGCACGCCGAGCGAGAGCTCGAGGCGAGTGCAATCGAGCGCGACGGACCGGGGACATTGGCGGGCCAGGCCCTGCACGAGCGCTGGCGCCCGGTCCGCGTCGGCAACGCGGTCCGCATCGGTATCCCAGGAGTAGTACGCCAGCAGATGCCAGTCGGCCGGCTGCAGCGTCGCGGCGTCGCGAGTCGCCGCCGCAACGAGATCCCGCATGGGCTTCAGGTTTGCGATCGCGGAATCGAGCACGGATAGATAGAGGTCGAGATCGACGCCGCCGGGCAGGCGTGTGACCTCCGCGCCATCGGCGCGGAATACGACGATCGTCGGATAGCCGACGACGCCGAATTCCTCCCCGTACATCTGCGCACTCGGACTGTCGCCGTCGAGATAGACCGGCAACATGAGGCGCGTCCGCTCGACGAACTCGGGCCGATTGAAGATCGTCGTCTTGACCTGCTGGCAGGGCGGGCACCAGACCGCGCCCCAGTAGAGAAAGAGCGGCTTACCGGAGGTCTTCGCCTCGGCGAAGGCCGATTCGACACTGCCCGAATGCCAGGCGATCCCATCGGCGTGTGCCGCAGCGGACGGCGTGCCAGCCGCCGTCGTGCCGGAAGGCGGCGAGCTGCACGCGGCAGTGAGTGCTGCGAGCGCGAGTGAGCAGAGTCTCAAGCGGGACGACATGGGTGCACCCGTATTTGCGGGGCGCACATCCTAGCCGTTGAGCCCGCCTCTGCCCACCCGTGCCGCTATGCAATGCGGATCAGCCGTTCGCAGCCGCGGTGGCCCGGGACTCAAGCCCCGGCACGCGCCCCTTTTCGAGGAGCGCGACGGCAATGCTGACGATAATGAGGAACAGCGGGTACTCCCAGCCGCCGCCGGAGTTCGAGAACACCCAGCCGTTTGCGGAGTGCACGTAGGTTGCGCCGAGCAGGATCGGCAAGAGGCCAAGCGCGACATAGCGCGTACCGATGCCGAATACGAGCAGCGCGCCGCCGATCGCTTCACCCGCGATCACAAGATACGCCGTGACTGAGGGCAGCCCGATCGAGACGAAGTACTGGGCGGTGCCGGCGAAGCCAAAGGTGAGCACCTTGAGCACGATGCTGTGGGTGAGAAACATGATGCCTAGCGTGACGCGCAATAGCGTCGTCGCCACTCGAACGTTGCTTGCGGTTTGCATGACGCTGAATCCTCGGTCTCGGTTCCATTGGGATCTGACTTAGGAGCTACTGTACCGGCGCGGGACTCGGAGATAATCGGGGCCGACGGCATGGCACTCATGCCACACCGGAATGAATGGGGCGCCATGGAAAACCTCCCGGACATCGCGATCTTCGTGAAGGTCGTTGCCCTCGGCAGTTTCACCGCTGCAGCCGAGGCACTCGCAAGCTCGCAGCCAGTCGTGAGCAAAGCCGTTGCCCGGCTCGAGAAGAAGACGGGAGTGCGGCTTCTCAACCGCACGACGCGGCGCCTCAGCCTAACCGAGGCCGGAGCGGAGCTCTACCGGCAAAGCGCGGAGGCGCTTGCGACCATCGAGAACGCGGAGCTCGAGATCGCGCGCTATCAGAGCGAGCCGCGCGGCATGCTGCGCGTCAACGCGCCGACCTCGTTCACGATGATGCATCTGGGTCCGCGCATGGCAGGCTTTCTCAACGCCAACCCGAACGTCACGCTCGAGCTCACGCTCGAGGACCGCATGATCGATCTCATCGCCGAGCGCTACGACGCCGCGATCCGCATCGGAGCGCTCGAGAGCTCCGGG
>Ga0153915_10003783_pt1 | contig 13907 bp, 11 predicted proteins | sample Opewatmetagenome_2_FD_107003 | JGI IMG/M metagenome (GOLD analysis project Ga0153915, IMG submission 107003) | Freshwater wetland microbial communities from Ohio, USA - Open water 3 Core 3 Depth 3 metaG | ecosystem: Environmental > Aquatic > Freshwater > Wetlands | place: USA: Ohio, Lake Erie... | reverse complement strand
TCCGTTTGCGTTATATCTCACAAGGGCAAAATCATAGTTGTTGCCATTGTAGGAATATCCCGCTGCCACAATTCTGCCGTCGGACTGGATGCCCAGAGCATAGGCAATATTATAACCGCTGCCAACAGGCGTTATTGCCTTGCCGCCCGTGCCAAAGCCTGTATCAAGAGAGCCGTCTGCGTTATATCTGGCCAGGGCAAAATCATAGTTGCCGCCGCTTTCGGAATATCCCGCCGCCACTATTTTGCCGTCCGGCTGGATGCCCAGAGCATAGGCTTCATCATAACCGCTGCCGACAGGCGTTATTACTTTGCCGCCCGTGCCAAAACCCGTATCAAGAGAGCCGTCTGTGTTATATCTGACCAGGGCAAAATCATAGTCGGTGCCATTGTAGGAATATCCCGCCGCCACTATTTTGCCGTCCGTCTGGATGCCCAGAGCATTGGCATAATCGTTACCGCTTCCGACAGGCGTGGTTACCTTGCCGCCCGCGCCAAAGGTTGTATCAAGGCTTCCGTCTGTGTTATATCGCGCAAGAGCAAAATCATAATCGCTGCCGCTTCCGGAATATCCCGCCGCCACAATCCTGCCGTCCGGCTGGATGCCCAGAGCATAGGCGACATCATGACTGCTTCCAACAGGTGTGGTTACTATGCCGCCTGCGCCGAATGTTGTATCAAGAGAACCGGAGAGAGATGAACTTGCAATTACTGTTGTTGTAGTGGTTTTTTCAGATGATGCCGGCGTGGAATCGCTGCCGCCGCCGCAACCCGCGCTAACGATAACCAAAACACATGTGAACAACAGAAATAATTTTTTCATTGCACGCTCCTATCTTGCAATAGAAGGTCTGTGGTTTTGTATGCCTGCTTCGCGGTTTCCGGCCAGTTGAACACCCTGACAGCAATCAATGCCAAAATCGGAAACCTCTTCACAATGGTTCCTATTCCTTAATTCTCAGGTTTTGGTTGAATGATTCGTTTAAGCGTTAACTCAGGGAAACAACATAATTCTTTAAGATCTTTGATTTATACGTACAGGAGGGAAGAAGAATTGTCTGTGATGGCCGTCACAATTTTGGCAACTTATTTGAAAACAGGTTTTTCAGGAGGATTTTTTTATCAGCAAGGATCTCTATCTCGCCGGCTTTTGCCGCCATGTTGAGAAAACGGGTGACCGTTTCGCGCGATGTCGAGGACAGGTTGGCGATATTCTGGTGGGTGACGTCTAAATCTATTATCACGCCCCGGGAATCACGAATGCCGAATTTTTCTCCGAGTTCCTTTAAAGCAAAGCGGATTCTATGTTCGGCGTCGTCAAAGCTCATTGCGCGGATTTGCAGCCAGGCCTGCCGGAGACGCATGCAGAGCATGCCGATGATCCGGTCTATGACCAGACTGTTCTTCATGATGATGTTAAAAAAGGGTTCCCTGGGGATGAGACCTATCCGGCCATCCTTCAGGGCTACAATGGTTCCCGGCGACGTCTTGCCGTCCAGGAGAGCCATTTCTCCGAAGAAATCGCCCTTATTGTGGATTGCGAGTATATGTTCATGACCTTCGGCGCTCAGCTGAATGACTTTGATTTTCCCCGAAAGTATCAGATAGAGGTAATTTGTCGAATCATCTTCACTCAGAACGATCTCATTATGCCTGAAATCACGGAAGATGATGTGCTTTTGAAGTTCAAACCTTTCAACTTCTGAAAGTCCCTCCAGGAAGTGGATCTTCAGGAACATGCTTTTGATATCTTTATCGCGTCGTTTGTCCATCGCGGCCTCACCTGCCAAAAAGTGAAAGAAAGCATATCCGTGAAAAATTCTGAAAGCTCAATTAACAGTATCTTGTAATAATATAGCGATACTCGTCATCAATGTCAATGGCTGTGCCTGTGCCGGTTTTTGCCGGGATTAACTGCCATTGTTCAGTTGCGGTCGGCTTCCGGAACAGCAGGAATTTGAAAAGCGGTTTATACGGCGCAGGGACCGTCTGGAAGCAGACTTTAGAAGATAAGTGATTTATATCCTGTCCGGCCATTGACATTGGCAATAAGCGGCATACATTAAAGAATGGGAGAGTTGCAATGCCCGGACGATGTTAGTGAAAGTTTCACCATTTCACTGGAAGTGATTAAACCAAGGGAATGACTAAACCAAACAGTCTTTTCGGTATTAAGAAGTAATGCAAGCTGCTGGGAAGTAGTGGTAAGATATTCTAATTACAACTTAGTAAAAAGCATTGCAGCTCTCCTCTTTCTATTTTCTGTGATGTTGAATTCGATAGCGAGCGCATTCCCCGCGGCTTACTGCGGGGTAAGCGAGCGAATATGGAATTATAATTTACCTTAAGAATCGAATAAGATTCTCCGCGGCTTGCCGCGGAGAGCTTCAATTTCCCGAGCTTTATGCCTGCCTTGATATTCAGCTTATAATTAAGTTGTCCCCCTGTTCAGCAAAGCTATCAGAACATACCCTTCAATAAGGCATCCCTGCATTTCTTATAGGAATCTTCTCCTCTTTTTAAAACTTCGGGAGGGATTTTGATATCGGGATAGCCTTCTGTTTTTTCCAGAATTCCTGATTTAATGCGGCCGGACGGGTCCCCGTAACCGGGTTTGCCCGTATTGCGGAAAATTGAGTATTTTTTATCAAGGGGCTCTTTAAGGCTGAGCCATTTTGTTAAACCATCCAGAATGTATTTTGTGTTATCAACAAGATCGTCCGATTCTATAAAAAAATAGTTCCCCGCAATCTTTCTGGAATATTCTTCCAGGCCCGATAATCTGGCACAATAATAATCAATAGCGTTCAGGGGATTTTTATACCATTCTTCATTGATAATATAGCCCATATGAATGATGCTCCTGATAGTGCTTTGGGGCTCCCTTAACAGAAAGATAACTTTCGGTTTTGCGATTTCAAACACTTTATCTGAAAACAACAGATGATTGGCGAGGATTTTATCCAGCAGATATTTATCGCGGAGTCTGCATTTTAAATCTTTAAACAAGAGGAAACGCATTTTGATTAAAGACATGTAACCGCTGTAGGATAACTGCAATTCGGAATAGCCGCGGATACCGGGATTGCTTCCGAGAATATGTGAAAGCACCGACGATCTGCTTCTCATATGGCTGAAAATGAACAAATACTTTGTTCCGCCAATCATGCTTTGCAGATATAAATCAATGGGAGAGAGCTTTTTTATTTTTGTTAATATAGACATAAATTACTGATCAGGAACTCCTCCAGCATATCAACGCATTTTTGCAGGGACAGGCTTTCCGTATCCATGACCAGTTCCGGCGTCTCCGGAGCTTCGTACGGCGACGATATTCCCGTGAAATCCTTTATCAACCCTGCCTGCGCTTTTTTGTATAACCCGTTGGGGTCGCGCCTGCGGCATTCATCAATATTACATTGAACATGGACTTCCATAAATCTTCCTTCGGGAAACAGACTTCTCACAACCGCCCTGTCCTGCCTGAATGGCGAAATAAAGGTGCAGAGAACAATATTGCCGTGTTCAAAAAACATTTTCGCGACTTCACCCGCTCTGCGGATGTTTTCCTTCCTGTCCGCCGGAGAGAATCCCAGATCGGAACAAAGGCCGTGCCTCAGATTATCGCCGTCAAGCAGTACGGTTTTGCAGTTTCGGTCAAACAGTCTTTTTTCCAAAGCCATGGCAATGGCCGACTTTCCCGCGCCGGATAAACCGGTAAGCCACAATACAACGGCTTTGTGGCCATTTTGCTTTTCCCTGCCGGTAAGTTCTATATTCAACCCGCGCGATATTGTATGCGGCGATTTTTTGCGCTTATCAATATCTTCATCCTGAATTTCCGCGTAATCTTCAATATGCCTTACGGCATCGCGAATCATTCCGGCGGCAACCGTATTATTGGTCAGCGGATCAATCAGGATGAAACTGCCTGTCGCACGGTTGATCTTATAAGAATCGAAAAATACCGGCGATGATGTTTTGATTTCGACCCGGCCGATATCGTTGAGCCCGAATGCGTCCGCCGGTTTTCTATGCAGGGTATCAACATCTATTTTGTGAACGATTTTTGCAATGCGGGCCTTCACGGATTTTGTCGTGTGTTTCATGATATACGGCGTTGCCACGGCCATGGCTTTTTCATCCATCCAGCAGATAATCGCTTCCAGACTGTTTTCCATCCGGGGCAGATTCTTTTTCCTGACAATCATATCCCCCCGGCTGACATCGATTTCATCGGCCAGGGAAAGAACAACGGATTGCGGGGAAAATGCTTCCTGCAAATCGCCGTCGTAAGTTGTTATAGATTTGATGGAGGTTGATTTTCCCGAAGGCAGGATGACGACTTCCTCCCCCGGAGTTATCGTCCCGGAAACTATTTTTCCCGCAAAGCCCCTGAAATCGGAATGCGGACGGATTACATATTGAACGGGAAAACGAAAATCCACCAGATTACGATCCGCCGCAACATGGATATTTTCGAGACAGCGCAGGAGGGTCGAGCCTTCATACCAGGGCATCTTTTTGCTCTTGGCGGCAACATTATCGCCTTTAAGAGCGGATACGGGGATATAAACGATATCGTGAATATCGAGCTTTTGAGAATAGTTTTCATATTCTTCGACAATGCGGCTGAAAACATCTTCGGCGTAATCAACCAGATCCATTTTGTTGATGGCGACAATCAGGTGGGGAATCTGCAAAAGAGAGATAATGAATCCATGCCTCTTCGACTGGGTTAAAACACCGTTCCGGGCGTCAATCAGAATAACGGCGCAATCAGCACGGGATGCGCCTGTAACCATGTTTCGGGTATATTGGACATGACCCGGCGTATCGGTGATGATATATTTTCTTTTCGGCGTTTCGAAATAGCGGTGAGCCACATCAATTGTAATGCCCTGTTCCCGTTCGGCGGCCAGTCCGTCGAGAAGCCAGGCCAGCTCGACTTCCCGCAGTCCTTTCTTCCTGGAAGTTTTTTCAATTGCCGCATACTGGTCTTCATATATGGATTTTGTTTCATACAATAACCGGCCGATCAGCGTTGATTTACCGTCATCCACGCTGCCGGTGGCTGTGAAACGCAGCAATGATTTTTCACCGGACTGCATTAAAAATAACCCTCTTTTTTCTTTTGCTCCATGGAACTGTCGCTGGTCAGATCAATCACGCGGTTTTCTCTTTCCGATTTTTTTGCCGCCCGGACTTCGCCGATAATTTCGTCAATCGTTGTCGCCGATGACGCGATAGCGCCGGTGCAGGGAATACAGCCGAGACTGCGGAACCGGCAGAGTATTCTTTTTGCTTTCTCAGGTTCATCTGTCGAACCGGACGAAACAGGAATGAGGATGCCGTTGCGGATAACGACTTCACGCTCAAGGGCAAAATAAATCGGCACGACGGGAATTTTCTCCAGCTTGATATACTCCCAGATATCCTGCTCGGTCCAGTTGCTCAAGGGGAAAACCCGCATGGTTTCTCCTTCGTTGATTCGGGTATTGTAGATATCCCAGAGTTCGGGCCGCTGGTTCTTCGGGTCCCATTGGCCGAAGGCGTCGCGCAGGGAAAACACACGTTCCTTGGCGCGGGATTTCTCCTCCTCGCGCCTCGCGCCGCCCATGGCGGCATCAAACCCGTGTTTGCGCAGGGCATCCAGCAACGCGCCTGTTTTTAAGTGGCTGCAGCATTTATCGACGCCGAGTTTAAGCGGATGGCACTTTTCGGCAATCAGTTTTTCATTTCGCTCTACAATCAGTTCCGCTCCGATTTTCCGGCAGAAGTCGTCCCGGAATTTGTACATCTCCGGGAACTTGTACCCGGTGTCAATATGCATAAGCGGAAAAGGGAATTTGCCCGGATGGAAAGCCTTCCGGGCAAGCCGCACCATCACGCTGGAATCCTTACCGGCAGAATAAAGCATAACAGGATTTTTAAACTCCGCCGCGACCTCACGCATGATGTGGATGGATTCCGATTCCAGCTGCCTGAGAAATGATAAATTAAAGGATGTCATTTTAACTGATTTCTCCTCTCATGCAGGTCTGTGTTTTCCATTTTGTAATTTACCGGAAAACCGCGTCTTGTATTCATGGTTATTTATTATCTGACCCATACTTTATAGATAATCCACAAACCTTCAATCAGGACAAGAATACCCAGGCTTTTTTTCAAAATATCTTTAGACCCTACTTTACTCAAGGCCATCGGGCCGAAGAAACCGCCGACTGCCGATCCCACGCACAGAGGCGCCATTAAAGAAACGGGAGGCAGGCCGTTGAGCAGATACCAGAGGAAAAAACTCAGGAGGCAGATCGGGGCTTCGGCAAAGTCGGTGGACCCTATGGCGCCTTTTTCCGACCTGTCTTTGAAGACAAGCTGTCCTCCGGCAACAAGCGGCCCGAAACCGCCGCCCGAAAAAGCCTTGTTGAACGCGCTCAAAAAACCAAGCGCGTATATTTTATGTGATGTCATGATTAATGTCCTGCCCGATAGAATCATTATCGCGATCACAATAACCAGAACGGCAATGTACGTATTCAGGACTTTCGGCGAAATTTTTACGGAAATAAAGACGCCGATAACGCAGGCAAATACACCGAACCAGACCAGTGTAGTGGTGACGTGGTAATCAATCGTGCCTGTCTGGAAATTGGCGTTTTTCAACCGGTGATGCCTGTAAGACGCGACAAAACCGCCGGCAGCCTGGGATATTAATATGGCGGGAACAACGCTTTTAACATCATAGCCGAGAAGAATCAGAAAGGGCGAAAGAACTGTTCCGTACATCATGCCCAGAGCGCTGTCCACAAATTCCATGATCATCGAAAAAACAATCAGGTAAAATGATTCAAACAATATAAAATCTCCTTCCACCGGAATACTTTACCATATGTTAAGTTGCATCTCAGCAGTTTTTTGATGATTTCCAATTGAAAGATTGCATTAATCGGGAGAATAAAAACTATCTTAAACGCATGGTCAGGCTGTAATCATAATCACAAACGGATATGCCTAGCGGATCTCGGCCTGTCTTGCCAGTTCAAACGCGATGGGATTGAGCGCGTCTTGCCGGGATGCATCTTCGTAAATGCGAAGGAGCAGGAGATAGGAACCGGTAGTCCGGACGAACTCGTGTTCCGATACCGTTCCCGACGTTACCACATAGTAGCTCGCTTTGGCGCGGTAGGTTCTTGCAACCTCGTAGATGATACCGGCCTCCGTCTGATGCGCGGCGGAAGTAACGCTATCACCGGCGGTCCTGCGGTTACCGGCGAGTCGCTTTGCGAGCAAGGCGGCGTCACCGGGCGAACCGGGATGTTGTTCGCTGCCTGCTGGATAACCGAACGCGCAGACCATCAGGCGCGGCATCGAGGCCGGATCGATCAGCACCGCGCATTGCTTCCACTTGTCGATTCTATTGGGGCGAACGCGCCAGCCTTCCGGTAGCCGGAGCACAGCCTGGCCGATGCTCTTGTGACCGAGGTTAAGGACCGCCGGACCGGGGGTGGTTACCGTACTGTGCAAATACAAAACAGCGAAAGTTGATGCCGCGATGATGACGAACGTGCCGCCGAGGAACAATATCTTAATCAAGCTATTCCGGATTTTTCCCATTCCTGTTCTCGCGCTTCGGGTTTAGCCGCCCTCTTCCGCGAACGCCGGGAGACGTTCTTCCTGAGCGGCCTGTGTTTATATGGATCGTATTAATATACTAAACACTGACCATTGCAGGTTGAAATCTACCATAAAATCGGAAATCGGGAAACTGAAGATTAGGAAGAAAAAAACAGTATGTTCAAAGGCGGGTAATAATTGCGCCTGTCGCGTTTATATTGACTTCACCTGCCTGTTATTTTTTAGCGAATATTCCATGGGTATATATTTTATTCCAAATTCCTCCTGTACATCATTCATTTTTATGAATCCCATTGCCGAATATATACTTTCGGCATAGAGGGAGGAATGTACTTTAATTTTATAACTATTATTATTGTTTTCCTCTATTTTATTTTTTGCCGCGTAAAACAGCTTTTTTCCAATTCCTTTATTTTTATATTCTTCGTCAATAAAGAATAGTGCAATATGATTAAAATCCCGAACTGATATTATTCCAATTATTTTGTCCTCTTTTTTTGCCACCAAGTTAAAACCATTTCGATCAGGTAAAGAAGCAATGAAATCTTCATTTACAAACCGGCGAAATGACTCGCGACCTTGATCAGAATATTCTTGTGCAACAAACTTATTGAATACCGAAATCACAAGCTGATGTGCTTCTGATATTTCGCTCTTATTAAGAATGGAAATGGTTATTTGATCCAATGTATTCATATTTATATTGCTCTAGCGAAAAGCTGAGCCGGAGCGGTCCACAGGGCCACGATCTGCTGCTGGCGCCCTGTTCACTTATCCTTTCGTAATTGCCACCTTCACCCCAAACCCGATAAACACACATCCACACAGTTTATTTAATACTAATCTGGCCACACTGCTTTTACGAAGGGCAGAGGCTGTCCAAGAGGAAGCCCGAATGAGCAAAGCGAGATATGTTGCACTGATGAACTGGAATGTGAGAGTCATGGTGCCGTATGTCAGGAAAGGCTCATTCTCGGGCGACTTGACGAATAGTGGAAAGAAAGCCATGAAAAAGAAAACGGCCTTGGGGTTGAGAAGGGTAATGGAGATTGCCTGCAGGAATGAATTGTTACGATCCTGCTGATGGACTGACTCAGTTTCTGCTTTTCCTATAACAAGTCTTAGGCCGAGAAACAACAGGTAGCCGGCCCCTGCCAACCTGAAAACGTGAAACAAGGAAGGATATGCATTAAAAAGAGCTGATACACCGAGTACCGACAGCACAATCAGGCAGGTATCACCAACCATGATTCCCAGCATAGCCTCATATGCCGCGCGCGAACCGGAAGCTGCCGCCGTTTTTGCCACGAATAACGACCCGGGCCCTGGTGCAAGTACGACCGCTATGGAGGCAAAGACAAATCCGATCCAGTCTATATTTCCCATGTATCAATCCTCTTGAATGAACGGCAGGCATCACCGGCGCGCGTCAGCGCGTCCGTGTGGATGCCTTTGTTCGGTTTTTCTTATTTCCTCTTCAGTATGGAAAGCAATTTTCGACCGCGACTTCTCATAGCAGGACTCCCATCCTTAGTTAAAATCTCGAGTTGTCTGATTATCCTTGGTCTTAGCTCATCATCATGCTCAGCAATATCTGCTAATGCTTGCATGGAGAATGTTTTGACTATCTTACTCTTATCTTTCAAGTAGTCAGTTAAAATTTCCAAGATATCTTGTCGTTCATTTTTTGAAAGTTCTAACCGTGAAAACATTTGCGCCACATGCCATCGCACTTCTTGTTGATTGATCTGTGATATCTCATGAATCAAACATTGCTTGTAAGGAACTAAATATTCAGAATGATGAGCGGTTATTTTTTCAACAACATCCGCACATCTCATACGCAAGACAGGATCATCAGACTGCATTCCATTGAAAACAGTCTCAAATAATGAAGGATTTGCTAGAACTTCAACTACAACTTCATTTGAGTTTCCAATAGAGCGACGATCAGTGCCAATGAGTTTTTCTAAAATCGTGCTCTTTTCTCTTTCCATATGAATCACCATCTATAGATTGTGCTTTGGAACCGAACATTGTTTATATAGATCTGCGTTAATATTGCAGACGCCGACAACTCTTTCGGCATAAACCACCTCTGCGAAAACTGCAATTTTATGTCTAATAACTTAATATTAAACAATAATCAATGTATTTCCCGTTTATTCACTAGAGATATTACACGGATACATACAATATCCCAACTCATTGACTAGAGATTATCAGTTCTATTTACATTAGGGATTAACATTTGAAAGAGTGCGTAAAATCGAAAATTATCTGATACTCACTTTCAGGAAGGAAGAAATAAAAATCCGGTTTCTGAATTGATAGAATTGTTTGTTACACCTGCAAACAAACGCTTTGGAATATTTTAAGAGATCAACGATCAACGGTTGAAAGATTGCATTCATGCGCCGCTAACCGGCTTCAGGTTTTACAACGGGAAAAGACGGCATAATAACTTTGACAAAAAGACCCCGGTTATGGTTTACTTTAACATACTATCGCAGAAACAGGTTGCGGCATGAATCTCAACACATGGCAACTTCCCACATATCAATCATTGTTCCCTGTCCCAAGAACCCGGACCGCCTGTCATCAAGTTTGGTAGCATCTGCGGGTGATAATGATCGGGTGAACTTTGATGATAATGATGAGAGTGTTTAGTTATATAAAAAGGCGGCTATTGAAAAAGCTGTAGTTCAAGTATGAAGAAAAAAGGCTTTTGCAGATGAAGGAAGAAAGAAACAATAAGATTGCCGCGGGTGTTGTGGTGGAGCGGCCGGTTTCTATTTCAGGGAAATAAATCCAATGAAAGATGATGTGTCGTCATTAACAGATATTCGTAAAAGTGCTGAACGGGGAAATGCGGATGCTCAGTTCGCTCTGGGTGTAATGTACAATGAAGGCAGAGGCGTTACACAGGACTATGCAAATGCCGCGAAGTGGTTTCGTAAGGCGGCTGAACAGGGAAAGGCGGAGGCCCAGTTCAATCTGGGGTGCATGTACCAGGAAGGCAGAGGTCTTCCGCAGATCCATGCTGAAGCTGTAAGATGGTATATCAAGGCTGCCCGGCAGGGTCATGTAGATGCCCAGTTCAATCTGGGGTATATATTCCAGGAAGGCAAAGGCGTTCCACCGAACGAGGCTGAGGCCGTAAAATGGTATCGTAAGGCGGCCATGCAGGGTCACGCAAATGCCAGGATAATACTGGATATAATCTGCAGGGAAGAGAAATCCGATACGCAGAACAAGCTGGAGATTGAGACTGTTGAAAAGATTCGTAACGGGACGGAGCAGGAAGACGCAAGCGCTAAAGTTGAGATTGAAGGGACGCACGCCAGCAATTCAGACGTTCCTGATGACGATGCTGAAACCGTAAAGAAGTATCTTAAGTCAGCTCAACAGGGAGATATGGATGCCCAGATCATGCTGGGCATGATGTACAAAGAAGGCAAAAGTGTTCCGCAGGACAATGCCGAAGCTGCGAAATGGTATCGTAAGGCGGCCATGCAGGGTCACGCAAATGCCAGGATAATATTGTATGGAATGTACAAAGAAGGCCGGATCGTTGCAGAAAGCGATGCCGAAGCCGCAAGATGGTGTTTAAAGGATGCAGAGCAGGGAGATGCAGAGGCACAGTACAATATAGGTGTGATGTATCGGGCAGGTAAAGGTGTTCCGCGGAACAGCGCTGAGACGGCGAAATGGTTTTTAAAATCCGCTGAACAGGGGAACGCTGTCGCTCAGTATAATTATGGCGCGATGTGCCTGAGAGGTGAAGGTGTTCCACAGAGCGATGCTGAGGCCGTAAAATGGTGTCGCATGGCGGCCGGGCAAGGTCATGCAGAGGCCCGGAAAATACTGGATATCATCTGCAAGGAAGAGAAAACCGACACGCAGAGCGAGATTGAGATTAAGATTGAGATTGAGACTGTTGAAGAGATTCGTAACAAGACGGAGCAGGAAGACGCAAGCGCTAAAGTTGAGATTGAAGGGACAGCCGTCAGCGATTCAGACGTTCCTGATGACGATGCTGAAACCGTAAAGAGGTATCTTGAGTCAGCGAAACTTGGAGATATGGATGCCCAGATCATGCTGGGTATGATGTACAAGGAAGGCAAAAGCGTTCCACAGGACAATGCCGAAGCTGCGAAATGGTATCTCAAGGCGGCCGGGCAGGGAAACGTATCTGCCCAGTTCAAATTAGGTCATATGTACCAAAACGGTGAAGGTGTTCCACAGAGCGATGCTGAGGCCGTAAAATGGTACCGCATGGCGGCCGGGCAGGGAGATGCCGATGCACAGTTCAATCTCGGTTTGAAGTACTTTTACGCTGAAGGTGTTTCGCAGGACGTAAAAGAGGCTGTAACGTGGTATATTAAGGCGGCCCAGCAGGGACATACGGAGGCCATGAACTGGCTTGGTGATTTATACCAGGACGGTATATTTGTTCCACAGGACGATAACGAGGCTGTGAAATGGTATCTCAAGGCGGTCCAAAAAGGTGATGCCAATGCACAGTTAAAACTGGATGAAATAAAAAATAAATCTACTCCTCATCAGACATAAGGCTTACTTCATTCATAAGAAAGCAAATATTAATTCTTATTTTAACTCACGAGATGTTTCAGCAGGGGGCGGTTGTTGGAATTGAGGATTAAGGATTTAAAGGTCTGTATTTTGTTAATTGCCTGTCTATGGTTTTTCCCATCAATAAGATATTGAGGTATTAACGATAAGATAAACCATTGTTAAACCCTGACTTTTTATAATTACATAGTCATCGGTAACATCTTCAATGAATCCCTCAATTGAAAAAGGTTCTGCCGCTCCAAAATTAATCGTACATGTATTATTGAACATGCTGAATGTGCATTCTTTTCCAATCTGATTCTTTAAGAGGTCTCTGTACTGCATTTTACGCTTCTTTTTTTAAAGTTATTTACTTCAACTTTTTGATAACTTTTTAAAGGTCGTCTTCATCAATTGTATTATACTGGTCAAATACAGTTTCATTGGCTATCATATTAGCACTATTCATTTTTTTTAAAAAGAGAAAAATACACCGCCTCATTGATTGCAGGTCGTAACCTAGAGGCATAAAATCATAGATTTGAAAAATGAGGATTACAGGAAGGAAGAAACAGCAGGTTCAAAGGCGGGTAATAATTGTGCCTGTCGCGTTTATATTAATCACTTTTTTTCCAAAGCCTCAAGGAATCCCTGTTTCAGTTTTTCGAGTTGAAGATGTATCGAACGATATGTTCGTCATAAATCATTTTTGCCGTTTCTATATTTCTCTGGTTTCCTGTTGCGATAAGATCTGCATAGATAAGTATCGGATGCACCAAGTCTCTGTATTCGGTGTTTTCATCAAAGTTCCAAAACTGTTCCATGATTTCAATCTCGCCATTCGGGTCTTTTTTGAGTCTGCATTCAATCAGGAGCCCATTGAGATATTCTTTCTTTGTATAGATCGTTATTATTTCAGGCTGGAGATATTTGGTCAGTTTGGCGGCGGCAACCTCTCCGCCCCATTTCGCATTTAAATTGTGCAATTCTTTCTTATTCCACCAGCCGTCATACTCGCCCTTATAACGCCCAAGCATATGTTTAGGTCTTAACCGTTCCGGATATTCGGTTACCCATCTTTGCAATAATTTATCCTTATCAAGCAGTTTGTATTCTTTGCCTCCCGCATCCATCAAAAAACCTAAACCTCTTAAAGCCCTCATAAACCAACCGACTGTTCCCAGAGCCACATCTGCTTCGTCTGCAATTTTCCGAAACGGCTTGTCTTTCAGACCGGGATTGCACAACAGGGCATAAATTATTTTAAGACCCGTCGGCGTGAAAATTTTTCCAGTCGGATAATTTTCTGCAATCTCTAAAGGAAGTTTGTTGCCTTTTACAAAAATATATACAGGCGGCTGGTTGATAAATGCGTTACCGGCTGTATCAATGAATTCTATACCCTTCATGGCTAATTTATCAGCCATGAAGGGGTTTACATATTTTGTTACAAACTGAAATGGTTTCAATAAATTTTCATTTTTTCTAATCTGTAACAACATGATATTTGCCATGGCGAGATAATTTTTAATCTCAGCACGATACCTGATTTCTTTACCATTTATTTCCACACCCAGTTCAATATCCGTTCGAAAATTGTCATAATGTATTTGATTAATAAATGTTTTAATATTGAATTGAGGCGGAGCATTCTTCCTGAATGCTTCTATGGCAAGCTGAAGGATTTCATTTTCT
>Ga0153915_10003782_pt1 | contig 13909 bp, 12 predicted proteins | sample Opewatmetagenome_2_FD_107003 | JGI IMG/M metagenome (GOLD analysis project Ga0153915, IMG submission 107003) | Freshwater wetland microbial communities from Ohio, USA - Open water 3 Core 3 Depth 3 metaG | ecosystem: Environmental > Aquatic > Freshwater > Wetlands | place: USA: Ohio, Lake Erie... | reverse complement strand
GAACGTCGCCGGCGTCCAGCCGGCGGTCGTGTGGCAGTCTTCGCAGCTGTTGCTCGTCGCGAGATGGGTCGCCGACTTGCCTGTCGCGGTCGTGCCGTTGTGGCAGGAGAAGCAGGTCCCGGTGACGCCGCTGTGGTTGAACGTCGCCGGCGTCCAGCCGGTGGTCGTGTGGCAGTCCTCGCAGCTGTTGCTCGTGGCGAGATGGGTCGCCGACTTGCCCGTCGCCTTGGTGCCGTTGTGGCAGGAGAAGCACGACGCCGTGACGCCGCTGTGGTCGAACCTCGCAGGGGTCCAGGCGTTAGTCGTATGGCAGTCCTCGCAGCTGTTGCTCGTGGCGAGATGGGTCGCGGACTTGCCGGTCGCGGTCGTGCCGTTGTGGCAGGAAAAGCAGGTTCCGGTGACGCCGCTGTGGTTGAAGGTAGCCGGCGTCCAGGCGGTCGTCTTGTGACAGTCCTCACAGCCGGCGCCGGTGGCGATATGGGTGGCCGGCTTGCCGGTCGCCTTGGTGCCGTTGTGGCACGAGGCGCAATTCCCCGTGACACCGGAGTGATCAAAGCGCGCGGACGCCCAGTTCGTGGTGGAATGACAGGAAGAGCAGTCCTCGGTTGTGGCCATGTGCGTCGCCGGCTTGCCGGAAGCCTGGACGCCGTTGTGACAGCCGGCGCAGCTCGTCGATACATTGCGATGGTCGAACTTGGTGATCGCCCACTGCGTGGTCGCATGGCAGTCGTCGCAGGAGGCCCGGGTGCGGATATGGTCGGCCGGCATTCCGCTGGCGCGGACCGAGTCGTGGCAACTGGCGCAGGTCTTGGGCGTCCCTTTGAAGGTGGCGGATTTGTGGCACGACTCACAGCGGAGTTCGGCATGCGCGCCGGTGAGCGGGAAGCCCGTCTTGAAGTGATCGAAGGCGGCAGGGCTGGAAGGTTTGTCACGCGCAGATGCAGGAAGCCCGGCGACGATGAACGCCGCCAGAAGCCACAGGATTGCCGTCAAACACCTCCGCAACAAGAGACCCCCAGACTGCCCAGGCCGGAGCGCGCGCGTTCGCGCGTGCGCGCTCGGCCCCGATCCGGATTCGGCTTTCGTTGCGGAGTCTAAACAACCGGCGGGGAAAGAATGCACGCCAGGGCCCTTCCGGCCATCGTGCGTGTGCCGCGTTTGGCCGGAATACTCGCCATTCTGCAAGGTTGAGGTCAGCTTTCCGGAAGCACTTCCGGTCGGGAGCATGGGGCCTAGCGCGCGTTCCCCATGATGATCTCGCTGAAGCTGCTCGTCACGTGGCAGCGCCCGCAATCTTCGCCGAAGACGCCGCGATGGATGTCGTTGCGCCGGTGGCAGTCCACACACTGATCGCCGAGCCTGGCTGGATCGCCCGGGCGGGCATGGCAGGCCGAGCATATTAGCCCCTGATGGCGGCCGGTCAGGGCGAAGCGCGTGGCGGTATCGTGATCGAAGGACCAGGCCTTCCAGTCGACGGCGTTGTGGCAGCGGCCGCACGCCGCGGGCTTGCCGAGCGCGCCGACGTGATGATCGTCGGCATGGCAATCGGCGCAGGTCACGCCCTTGGCTGCGAAGCGGCGGTCGGCATGGCAGGCGGCGCACTGCGCGGAGGCGTGCTTTCCGAGCAGCGGGAAGCGGGTCAGGCCGTGATCGAAGCTGACACGGGTCTTCCAGTCGTTCGCGTCATGGCAGTTTCGGCACGCAGGGCCGAGCTTGCCCCCATGGACATCGTCCTTCGCATGGCATGAGGCGCATTCGACCGACAGCTTCAGCTCGCTGGGCGGGCGGGTATGGCAGGCCTCGCAGCGCGCCTGCGCATGTTTCCCGGCCAAGCCGAAATGAGTCATTGTATTGTGGTCGAAATCGACCTTCTTCCAGCTCGTCTCGACGTGGCAGCGGTCACAATCCTGTCCGTTGCCGCCCTTGTGCGTGTCATCCGCCTCGTGGCAGCCGAAACAGGCAACCGGCGGCTTGACGACCTTGTACGGTTGCTTGTGACAAGCCTGGCATGCTGCGGCACGATGCGCGCCCCGCAGCGGGAATTGCGTCATCCTGTCGTGGTCGAAGCTGGTTTGTGCCCAGGCGCGGCTGTTGTGGCAGCTTGCGCAATTGGTCCCATTCTGACCTTTGTGAACATCATCCTTGGCATGGCAGCCGTTGCAGGTCCTTTGCGGATGGCGGATGGCATTGTTCGGCCCATGACAGCTCGCGCAACTGGCCGCGGCATGCGCACCCGCCAGCGGGAAGCCGGTGCTGGCATGGTTGAAGCTGCTGACGCGCCAGCTCGCGCTCGAATGGCAACCGGCGCAATTGGAACCGAGGCTGCCCTTGTGGGCATCGTCCCGGGCATGACAGGAGATGCAGGTCGTCGCCAGGCCTTTCCAGCGCTGCCCGGCGTGGCACGAAGAACAGGCCGCCTGGCGATGCGCGCCGGTCAGCGCGAAACCGGTCTGGCCGTGGTCGAACGGCAGCAACTGCTTCCAGCCGGAGACGTCGTGGCAGGATTGGCAATCGCGCGACATTTGCCCGCGGTGCGGATCGACCCGGCTGTGGCATGCCGCACAAGTCCGCGCGACTTTGCGATACTGGTTCCCGGGGCCGTGGCACCCCGCGCAGGCCGCTCGCGCATGGCCGCCGGTCAGGGGATAATCGGTGAAGTTGTGATTGAATGTCCTGCGATCCAGGCGAACGAGGACATAGCCCCGCCCCTTGTGATCGCTGTGACAGGCCTTGCAGGCGGCGGTGCGGGCTGGCGCAAAGCGGCCATGATAGCCCGTCCCCCTCGAAATATCGCTGCCGACCGCCGTGTGGCAGGCGACGCATTTGGAGTTCTGCGCCGCCTTCTGGAACGAAGTATGGCAACTGTCGCAACGGCTTTCCAGCCGGGCGTGGCTGCTGCTGAGCGGGCCGGGCGTGATCAGGCGTTCGACGATCGTTTGAGAGAGCGCCGGCGATGCGAGAAGGCACAGCAGCCAGAGAAAGCGTACGCACCGGAGCATCAATACATGTGGACCGCAACGATATGGAGGATCGCGGCGGCGACCAACAGGAAGAACAACGGCAGGTGTAGCAAGTGCCACAGCCGCAGCAGCCTGTCATAGAAAGCGAATTCGGCGGCGCGGCGCACTGAACGGAAGAAGTCGCCGATCGCGACACGAATCGGGGCCGCGGCGCCGTCGCCTGGTCCGGGAAGCGTAAGCAGCAGGGTGCGCTCGGCGCGCCGCGTTTCGAGACCGAGCCCGACCACGGCCGCGGCGCTGGACCAGAAATCGGCCCCGGCAGCGACCGCCCGTTGCTCAAAGGGTTGGAGCCTCTCCAGGATCGCCACCCGCGAAACCCCCTGATCTACGAGATCGCCGAGCAAGCCGTCCATTTCCGCCTTGAGCGTACGAATCTCCAGCTTGCGGCCCGAATAGCCGCGATGGACGCGCGCATAGAGGAAGCGACCCACCAGCCCGCTGACAGCGACGGTGATCATGGATCCCAACGCCACCGCACTGTTCAGCGCGCCCCAGCTGAACCGCGAATGATAGAGGATCGCCAGCGGCCCGAGCAGGCCAAGCAGCATGTGGAACCGGAACCAGAAACCGACCGTGCCGAGCGATTGCGCCTTTTTGGGCGCCCGCTTTCGCAGCGGGTAGGCGAGCAGGAGCAGCATCATCAGGCCGCCGATGATTCCAAGGGCATAGCCAAGCCCACGTTCGGGATCGAGCCCGTCGTCGCCACGGTTGAGCCAACCGAGCACGATCGCCACGACCACGCCGCACATGATCAGCAGCGACACGATCCTTTCGAATGCGCCGACATTTAGCTTTGGCCGTTGCCCGGTCGCCTGGAATTTGTACGCCTTGGTTGCCATGGTCTTTGTTGTGATGCTCCGTGAAAGCGCCCCCTTTGCCACAGCCTGCTTAGCGACTGGTTCATGGTTGCGCGGTGCGATATCCGCCATTCGTCTCTCATGCTGGGCAACATGTCGCCGTTTCGGCGAAATGACAGCTTGGCGACAGGATGAGCATGGGCCCACGCGCCGCGACGCCCGAAATGTGCGCCGCGATGATCGTATAAAATCCAACGAAACCGCATAGTGCGGACGACGGAGTGGTTAGGACCAAAGATGCTGCAATATCTGTTGACCGGCCTGGCGGGGATCGCGCTCGGCATCGTTGCGATGCGCGTCTGGCAGGTCCGCGAGTCCCGGGTGCAAGTTGCTTCCGACCCAGCGCTCGGGCTGCCGCGGGAGACGCGGGACGACCCCGGTAAGCGGGGACGGGCGACTTCGCTTCCGGTTCTTGTCGGGGCGGGAGCGCTCGCCGTGGTGGCGATCGCCATCCTCGCCCTGCGGCCGAGCGAGGAGGCCGTGCCCGGAGGATCGCTTCCGGACGCCAGGAGCGTAGCCGGCAGCGGGAGCCCACCGCTCGACGATGTCGACACCATGATCCAGCGGCTTGCCCAGCGGCTCGAGAAGAACCCTGCTGACGGCGAAGGCTTCCGTATGCTGGGCTGGTCCTATGTCATGACCGGCCACCCGGATGAGGCGGTGGCACCCTACAAGCGGGCGGTCGCCCTGCTTCCCGGCCAGGCCAATGTCCATGCCGGCTATGGCGAGGCACTCGTCGGTGTCGCCAACGGCACCGTCACGCAGGAAGCCAAGGCAGAGTTCGACCGCGCGATCAAGATCGACGGCAACGAGCCGCGCGCGCGTTATTTCGAGGCGATGTGGCTTGCCCAGCACGGCCAGGAAAAGCGCGCTCTTGAACAATGGATCGCCCTCGCCAGCAGCGGTCCGGCCGATGCGCCGTGGCAGGCGGACCTGCGCCGTCGGATCGGCGATACGGCGGCGAAGCTGGGGATCGACGTTTCGTCCCGGCTGCCGAAAGCCGCGCCCGCGGCGCCGCTCGCTGCCGCCGGAGCGCCGCCCGCGATCGACAGCGGCACCGTGCAGGCCGCAAGCGTGCTGCCCGGGGCCGACCGCCAGGCCATGATCGACCAGATGGTCGAAGGGCTGGCGCGAAAGCTCGCCGCCAATCCCAGGGACGCCGACGGCTGGGTCCGCCTGCTGCGCTCGCGGATGGTGCTGAAGCAGGAAGACCAGGCAGGGCGCGACCTTGCCACGGCCCGCCGGGCGCTTGCCGGTTCGGCTGCAGATCTCGCCAAGGTCAATGCTGCCGCCAGGGACTTCTCGGTTCCGGGGAACTGATGGCTTTCGATCGACTGCTGCTCGTCTACGCCGTGCCGCTGCTGGCGATCTGGCTCGGCTGGATCGTCATGCGCCGTCGGCGCTCGCAGCGCGACCTGGCGGTGCTCGAGGACAATCGCCAGGCCGGGCTGATCGAGCCGCATTCGCTGCACCCGGTGATCGACCCGGCGCTGTGCCTCGGCTGTGCCTCCTGCGTCAGAGCCTGCCCCGAAAAGAACATCCTGGGCATCATCGACGGCAAAGCCGCACTGATCGAACCGACGATGTGTGTCGGCCACGGCGCATGCCAGACCGCCTGCCCGACCAAAGCGATTTCGCTGGTCTTCGGGACCGAGACCCGTGGCGTCGACATCCCGTTGCTCTCACCGGAATTCGAAACGAACGTCCACGGCCTGTTCATCGCCGGAGAACTCGGCGGGATGGGTCTGATCAAGAATGCCATCGAACAGGGCCGCCAGGCGATCACCCACGCCGCCGCGCGCGCCCGGCAGATTCCCGATGCGCCGGGTGTGCTGGACGTGCTGATCGTCGGTTGCGGTCCGGCGGGGATTTCCGCGAGCCTCGGCGCGCTGGAGCGCGAGCTGTCGTTCCGCACCGTCGACCAGGCGACCCTGGGCGGCACGGTGGCCCATTACCCGCGCGGCAAGCTGGTGATGACAGCGCCCGCGACCCTGCCCATCATCGGCGAGGTTCGTTTCGGTGAGATCAGCAAGGAGCGGCTGCTGGTCTTCTGGGAGGACGTCCTCGCCCGCACCGGTCTCGTGCCTCAGTTCGAAGAACAGGTGACCGCGGTGAACCGGGTCGGACCGCATTTCGAGGTGACCACCTCGAAGGATCGCTATCGCGCGAAGACCGTGTTGCTTGCCATCGGCCGGCGCGGGACGCCGCGATCGCTCGGGGTTCCGGGCGAAGATCTGGGAAAGGTGACGTATCGCCTGATCGATCCCGAACAATATGCCGACCGCAGAGTGCTGGTCGTCGGCGGCGGCGACAGCGCGCTTGAAGCAGCCGCGCGAGTTGCCGAGCAATCCGGCACCGAAGTCACGCTGTCCTACCGCGGCAGCGCCTATACCCGGGCACGGGCGAAGAACCGCGATCGCGTCGCCGAACTGGTCGCGCAAGGACGCATCCGGGAGCTGCTCGGCAGCACCGTTTGCCGGATCGATGCGGAAACTGTCGAGATCGATTGCGATGGGGAACTGAGGAGCATCCCCAACGACGACGTTATCGTCTGTGCCGGTGGTCTCCTTCCCACGCGATTCCTGGAGGACACCGGGATCGTGATTGAAAAGAAATTCGGCACGGTTTGATCTACCGCAATGCCTCCCGACGCGCCCTCGACGAGGGGTGAGAAGAACTGACCAATAGAATTGAAGTGGTATGCGTCTACTCCTGATCGAGCATGACCGGACCTTTGGGGGGTGGCTGGCCGAGCGCCTGTCGGCGTCCGGCTTTGGCGTGATTCGGAACGACTCCGCCGAGCAGGCTCTCCGCGATGGATTCATGGAACGGGCGACCGCGGTGATCATCGACGTGGGCCCCTCGGGGCTCGAAGGACCGGCGCTGATCCGCCCCATCCGCGAGGCGGGGCATGAACAGCCGGTGCTGATCCTCAGCGCCAGGGCCGGCTGGCGCGAAAAGGTCGAGAGTCTCGACGCCGGTGCCGATGATTATCTGATAAAGCCGGTTCGCCCGGAAGAGGTGGCCGCCCGATTGCGGGCGGTGATCCGGCGCGAGGCTGGATCCTGCAACGACCGGATCGCGCTCGGTGAGATCGAACTCGACCTGAAGGGGATGAATGCGTGGCTCGCCGGGCAGTTGCTTGAGCTCACCCGCAACGAGTTCCGGCTGCTTCGACTCTTCCTCCTTCGGGAAGGCAGGGTCTTGGCTCACCACGAGATCCGCGATCATCTTTATGCCAACGCCCGTGATCGCAGCCTCAATGCCGTCGAAGTCCACGTTGCGCGCCTGCGCCGCAAGATCGGACGAGACAAGATCCGGACGATCCGGCGGGTGGGCTATCGTCTCGACGCGTAAGGCGCGAGGCTGAAAGGAGTGGTGCCCAGGGACGGAATTGAACCGCCGACACCGTGATTTTCAGTCACGTGCTCTACCAACTGAGCTACCTGGGCGCATCCGCGGCACGCGGAAGTCAGCGCCTATAGATGCCGCCAGCCCAGACTGTCCAGCCCGTCATCGCCCGCAGCCAAATCATGGATCGAATTGGCTCCGGGCCGGTTCGTGGACGCCGCGCTAGAGCTGGTCCTCGTCGGCGATCTCGGCACCTTCCTCGTCGACCGGACGACCGGGCACGCGATAGCCCTCGCCGAGCCATTTCAGCAGGTCGCGGTCCCTGCAGCCCTGGCTGCAGAAGGGCGCATGATCGGCTTGGGCCGGCTTGCCGCAATACGGACAGGCGGCGCGGCGGGGCTTAGGCGAAGCTGCTGTGGACATGCCCACCGGATATGGCGAGCGTCGGATCGGCCCGCAAGGCGATAGCGACTCCGGTCCTGCGGGCGAGCAGATCGAGCCACTCCGGATGCGCTTCGATCCGCGCGACGACCGCGGGCGCGGCGATCAGCGTGCGCAAGCCGGCGCCCTGCGAGCGCTCGGCGCTGCGGAGCAAGGCGCGCGCCGCCGCTCCGGCGGGATCGCCCTGCACCAGCTCCGGGATCGAGGCGCGCTCGCGACGCCGCACGACCTGGAGGAAGCCGAAGCCGTTGACCGCGGTGCGCTCGAACGGCTGCGGCAGCGCCGCGTCGAGCGCGGCGGCGGCCGCCTGGCGGTCGGCGCGGGCGGGAAGCGTCGGAAGGTCGATGCCGATCGATCCGCCGATCCCCAACCGCCGGATCGCCCGCCCCGCGGCCGCGGCGCCGGCAACCGCCAGCGCGGCAGGTTCGAGCGCGCCGTCGACGTCGAACAGGGTCATCGCCGGGGTCAGGCTCATCCGGAGCGCTCCCCCGGCAAACGGGATTTCGCCGCTCGCCGCCTGCTCGAGCAGCTCGGACCAGCCGGCCTCCTCGAAGGCGTCGGGGCCGGCCGGGCTCGTTTCGGCGACGGGCAGGCCGGTGGCCGCGATCCGCTGCCTGAGGCCGGGACCCTCGTGGATCGGCGCCTCCGTGACCCGGCCCACGGCGAGCTTGGGCTTGCCCGGCTCGGGCAGCGCCTCGCGCGCGATTTCGACCCGGATCGCCTGGCCTTCGGTGAGCTGCGCCGGCAGCGGCTCGATCAAGACCTCGACGCCGCCCGCCAGTGCCGCGATCCCGCGCCGCCGCGGGATCAGGATCTTCGCCAGCCGCGCATCGACCACCGCGCCCGCGCGCAGCGACGAGGGCAGCTCGATCGCGGCTTCGATGATGTCGTCGCGCTCGACCAGGATGGCGCGCTCCTCGCCGATCCCCTGCTCGTAGCGCCACTCAGCCAATCGGATACCCCGCCGCCCTGAGCAGCGCGCGAGTCTCGAAGAGGGGGAGTCCGACGATGCCGGAATGGCTCCCCGATATCTGCCGGATCAGCGCCTCGGCCCGCCCTTGGATCGCATAGCCGCCCGCCTTGCCGTGCCATTCGCCGCTGGCGAGATAGGCGTCCAGCTCCTCGGCGGAGAGGCGCTTGAACGCGACGACCGAGGTGGACAGGCGGTGACGCGCCTTGCCCTCGGCATCGATCAGGGTGACGGCGCAATGGACGCGATGGCGGCGGCCCGAGAGCAGGGCGAGCGAAGCCCGCGCCTCCTCCTCGCGCTCCGCCTTGGGCAGGATGCGCCGGCCCACCGCGACCACCGTGTCGGCGGCAAGCGTCAGCGCTCCGGGAGCGGCCACGACGGCCGCCTTCTCCCCGGCGATGCGGGCGGCATAAGCGGCGGGGAGCTCGCCCGGATGCGGCGTCTCGTCGACTTCGGCGGGAACGACGGCGTCGGGCGTCACGCCGATGCGCGCGAGCAGCTCGAGCCGTCGCGGGCTTGCGGAGGCGAGGATGAGTCGCATGGTGCGACCCGCCGCTATTTGAAGCGGTAGGTAATCCGACCTTTGGTCAGATCATAAGGGGTGAGTTCGACCAGGACTTCGTCGCCGACGAGCACGCGGATGCGGTTCTTGCGCATCTTCCCGGCGGTGTGGCCGAGGATTTCATGATCATTTTCGAGACGGACCCGGAACATTGCGTTGGGCAGCAGCTCGACCACCGTGCCGCGCATCTCGAGAAGCTCTTCCTTGGCCATTCACATCCTTGTCCGAGGCGAAAAAATTCGCGCCGCCTTAGCGGCTCCGACGCGAAATGGAAAGATCGAGGCGCAATGAGTTGGGTTCGGCATTCCCGAGGGCTGGCGGCAGCGCCTGAAAACCAACGGGCGCGTCTCGCGGGCAAGCAAAAAGGGCCCGCCGCGCCTGCGGCGAGCCCCTTGCTTTCTTCAGTCCCGGATCAGAACGCCGAGTGGCCCGCCAGCGCCGCGAGCAGCAGCAGCGCGACGATGTTGGTGATCTTGATCATCGGGTTCACGGCCGGGCCCGCGGTGTCCTTGTAGGGATCTCCGACGGTATCGCCGGTCACGGCCGCCTTGTGGGCCTCCGAGCCCTTGCCGCCGTGGTGGCCGTCCTCGATATATTTCTTGGCATTGTCCCAGGCGCCGCCGCCGCTGGTCATCGAGATGGCGACGAACAGGCCGGAGACGATCACGCCGAGCAGCAGCGCGCCGAGCGCCGCGAAGCCGTTCTCCGGCCCCGCGACGTAGCGGATCACGAAGAAGACGACGATCGGCGCCAGCACCGGAAGCAGCGACGGGACGATCATTTCCTTGATCGCCGCGCGGGTGACGAGATCGACGGTGCGCGCATAGTCGGGACGGCTGGTCCCTGCCATGATGCCGGGATTGTCGCGGAACTGGCCGCGCACTTCCTCGACCACCGCGCCGCCGGCGCGGCCGACCGCGGTCATCCCCATCGCCCCGAACAGATAGGGCAGCAGGGCGCCGAGCAGCAGGCCGACGATGACGTACGGGTTCGACAGCGAGAAATCGACGGCGAGGCCGGGGAAGAAGATGCCGAGATCGGTCGTGAACGATCCGAACAGCACCAGCGCCGCCAGGCCCGCCGAGCCGATCGCATAGCCCTTGGTGACCGCCTTGGTGGTGTTGCCGACCGCGTCGAGCGCGTCGGTGCGCACCCGCACCGCATCCTCGAGTCCGGCCATTTCGGCGATGCCGCCGGCATTGTCGGTGACCGGACCGTAGGCGTCGAGCGCGACCACCATTCCGGCCAGCGCGAGCATCGCGGTCGCCGCGAAGGCGATGCCGATCAGGCCCGCCAGCTGATAGGCGACGATGATGCCGACGCAGATCACCAAAGTCGGAAGCGCGGTCGATTCGAGGCTGACGGCGAGGCCCTGGATGACGTTGGTGCCGTGGCCGGTGACCGATGCGCGCGCGATCGAGCGGACCGGGCGGTAGTTGGTGCCGGTATAATATTCGGTGATCCAGACAATCAGGCCGGTCACGGCAAGGCCGACGAGCATGCAGTAGAAGAGCGACCAGCCGGTGAAGTCGGGGGCGCCGGCGACGACCTGCGTCTCCGCCCCATAGCCGGCGGCCGCGTGCGCGCCGCCGATCACGGCGTCGAGATTGCCGCCGAGCGCCCACCAGGTCGCGGCGAACAGCGCCGGGATCGACAGGATCGCGGTGACCCCGAAGCCTTTGTAGAGGGCGCCCATGATCGACTGCTTGGCGCCGAGGCGCACGAAATAGGTGCCGATGATCGAGGTGATGATGCAGACGCCGCCGATGATCAGCGGCAGCGACATGAGCGGAAGGAGATCGGCGACCTTGTCGCCGAGCAGCAGCGCGACGAGGATCATCGTCGCGCCGACCGTGACGACATAGGTCTCGAACAGGTCGGCGGCCATGCCGGCGCAGTCGCCGACATTGTCGCCGACATTGTCGGCGATCACGGCCGGGTTGCGGGGATCGTCCTCGGGAATGCCCGCCTCGACCTTGCCGACCAGGTCGGCGCCGACGTCGGCGGCCTTGGTGAAGATGCCGCCGCCGAGGCGCGCGAAGATCGAGATCAGCGACGCGCCGAAGGCGAGGGTCATGAGCGCATCGATCACTTCGCGGCTGCCGGGATCGGCGTGCCGGACCTCGACGAGCACGTAGAAGAGGATGGAAATGGCGAGCAGGGCCAGGCCGGCGACGAGCATGCCGGTGACGGCGCCGGCGCGGAAGGCGACGGTGAGGCCGCTCTGCAGGCTGCTGCGCGCGGCTTCGGCCGTGCGCACGTTCGCGCGCACCGAGATGTTCATGCCGATGAAGCCGGCGGCGCCCGACAGGATCGCGCCGATCACGAAGCTGATTGCCGAAAGGGGGCCGAGGAACAGGAAGACGATGACCGCGACGACGACGCCGACGATGGCAATCGTTCTATATTGCCGGCCGAGATAGGCCTTCGCGCCTTCCTGGATCGCTCCGGCGATCTCGATCATCCGCTCGCTACCGGCGGAATAAGCGAGCACCTGGCGGCTGGTGACGAAACCATAGAGCACTGCGATCAGCCCGCAGGCGATGGCGACGAGCACGACTGTCATGAGACTTCCTTCCCCTGAACTTTCTGCCGGGCAGAGGCTAGGATGCCCCGAAGCGGCCGCGCCCGGATGTGCCCGGCCTCTTAGGGGGCAAGCAAAAAGGATTCAACAGCCTAGGTTCGGGGCGGTCTGCGCGACTGCTCCACCGCCCCGATTAGTGGTGCTCGTAGCCGAGGTTCGGGGGCAGCTCGATCTCCTCGCCGCGGTCGCGCACGGCGATTCCCGATCCTTTCTCGATCGATCCGATCCGGTTGAGCGGCAGTCCGAGCGCGTCGGAGAGCTTGAGTATCTCCTCCGCCCGCGCGTGCGGGGCGGTGAACAACAGCTCGTAATCGTCCCCCGCGGTGGCGGCGCTGAGCCGCGCGCCGCGATCGTCGCCGGCGAATTCGAGATAGGCGTCCGAGAGCGGAACCGAGTCCAGATCGATCACGGCGCGCACACCGCTCGCATCCGCGAGCCGCTGGGCATCGAGCAGCACGCCGTCGGAAACGTCCATCATCGCGCTGACCAGCGGCGCGAGCCTCTGCCCTGCCTCGAGCCGCGGCCGCGGCAACCGGTAACGCTCGAGCAGCGCGTCCGCCCCCTCGCGCTCATGTTTGGCAATCCGCAGCCCGGCATGGGCATCGCCGACCGTGCCGCTGAGCCAGATGAGGTCGCCGGGCCGCGCGCCGGAGCGCGACGGCACCGGGCCGGAAGCGGTTCCGATCAGGGTCAGGCCAAAGCTGCGCGGTGCGGATGGAGGAAGCGAGACGGTGTCGCCGCCGAGCAGCGCGATCCCGAAGGCCACCAGCGCCTCCGCCAGCCCCGCGACGAATGCCGCGTCCCAAGCCGCATCGTGACGGAGGCTGTAGCTCATCAGCACACCGAGCGGATGCGCGCCCTTGGCGGCGATATCGGAAAGATTGACCGCGACCAGCTTCCAGGCAACGTCGCCGGGCGGATCGTCGTGAAGGAAGTGGACGCCTTCCACGATCGTGTCGTGGGTGAGCACCAGAGTCTCGCCGCCGACCTCGAGCACCGCCGCATCGTCGAGCAGCCCGCGCGCGGCGGGATGGGTGGCGAGTCCGCGCAGGGCGGCAAGAAGATCGGATTCGGCGCTCATCGGATCGCCATAGAGCCCAACCCCCTAGCTCCGCACCTCTTTCGCGAGCGCATCGAGAAGGCCGTTCACGAACGCCGCCTCGCGCTTGTCGTAGAAGGCGTGGGCGACGTCGACATATTCGGAGATGACGCTGGCGGTGGGCACGTCGATCCGCGCGACCAGCTCATAGGCGCCGGCGCGCAGGATCTGGCGCATCGGCCGGTCGAGGCGCGTCAGCGACCAGCCTTCGGCGAGCTTGCCGGCGATCAACGCATCGAGCTCGTCGCGGCGCGCGTCGACGCCGCTCACCAGATCGTCGAAGAAATCGACCTCGGCATCGGCATATTCGATGCCCTCGATCGTCGCGCCGAGGCGGTGATGATGGAATTCGTGGAGCAGCACCGTCAGCGGCGTCTTCTCCATCTCCTGCTGATAGAGCGCCTGCACGGCGGCGAGCCGGGCAGCGGATCGGGAGCGGGAGCGGGCGGGCGCCTGGGACATGCGCGCGGCCATAACCAACCGGGCCGATCAGCCCAAGCCTTAATCCTGCGGGGTCGCGGCGACGAAGTCGCGGATCGCCCGGGTCACGATCTCCGGCTTCTCCCACTGAACGAAGTGACCCGCGTCCGGAACAGTGACGACGCGAAGATCATCGACCAGCTTCTCGAGCCCCTCGAGCTGGACGGGAAGCAGGGCCGTATCCTTCATGCCCCACAGCACCAGGGTCGGCACGCCGATCGGCGGGAAGGGCCGCTGGGTCCATAGCGGCAGCGATGCCTCTTGGCCCGGTTCGGGCACGACGAGCCCGGACGCGCGATACCAGTTGGTCATCGCGGTGAGGGCGCCGGGCTGCTTCCAATCGTCGATATAGGCCTGGCGTTCTTCGGCGGGCAGATCACTTACGTCCGCGTTCGCTCCAATCACCCGGTCGAAGAAAGTATCGAGGCCCATGGCCGTGATCCCCGCCTCCGCACCCGGTCTGCGGAGAAGGTTGACGTACTGGGATGCGACGCGCTGGGCTTCGTCCTCGATCTGGCTTCGCTGGAAGATCCACGGGTGCGGCG
>Ga0153915_10003781_pt1 | contig 13912 bp, 9 predicted proteins | sample Opewatmetagenome_2_FD_107003 | JGI IMG/M metagenome (GOLD analysis project Ga0153915, IMG submission 107003) | Freshwater wetland microbial communities from Ohio, USA - Open water 3 Core 3 Depth 3 metaG | ecosystem: Environmental > Aquatic > Freshwater > Wetlands | place: USA: Ohio, Lake Erie... | reverse complement strand
GAAATTAGAAAACATCCTTTCAAATCTGATGTCGAACGCCATTAAATACAATCGTGAAAATGGATGGATCAATGTCACACTTACAAAAGTCAAAGACAGTATCCGGATAGAAGTGACTGATAATGGAATCGGAATTGAAAAAACAGAATTGCCTCATATATTCAATCGGTTTTATCGGATAACAGACAACACGGCGCAAGGTTCGGGAATCGGGTTAGCCTTGGTAAGGGAGCTGGTGGCCTTGCATAAGGGTGAAATTACTGTAAATAGCACGTTGAATGAAGGTACTCGTTTTGTTGTCACAATTCCGGTCGACAAACAAACCTATGCAAAAGAAGAATGGTCGCATTCTGACGATGTAAATGGCTATTCTGATCATATACAATATCTCGATTTACCGGAGAAATCCATGGAACCGGAAATTCCCGACATGCCTGACCCTGATAAACAGACGGTGCTGATTGTAGAAGACAACGATGACTTGAGAAACTATCTGGCTGATCTGTTTTCCGGTAAATATCAACTTATTCTGGCTCAGAACGGTGAAGAAGGCTTCCGGTTGTCGCAGGAATTTGTTCCAGACATCATCATCAGTGACATTATGATGCCAAGGCTTTCAGGCACTCAATTGGTGGAAAAGGTAAAGGAAAGTGCTGCGACTTGTCATATCCCTATTATTTTATTAACTGCCAAAGATGACGTGGCATCTATTATCAGCAATCTCGAAAAAGGTGCTGACGACTATATCAGCAAACCCTTTGAATCGGCAATTCTTAAATCGAGGGTTGATAATATGTTGCGGCAGCGGAAGCGTTTGGTTGAGAAGTACACATCTCAATTTCAGCTTCAGCCCAAGGAGATTACCATTGAGGATGCCGACCAGCAATTCCTGCAAAAAGCCATCGACATTATCGAACATCATATGTCTGATTCAGATTTGAACATTGACATACTGGCATTGGAAATAGGTATCAGCCGTACACAATTATACCGGAAACTCAAGGCGTTAACCGATTACTCCGCCAACCAGTTCATCCGCATCATTCGTTTGAAACGAGCTGCCCAGATAATCAGCCAAGGGCAAAACAATATTGCTGAAGTCATGTATGCCACTGGCTTCAGTAACTACTCTCACTTCAACAATTGCTTCAGGGAACTATTTGGTGAATCTCCCAAAGAATATGCTGCTGACAAACAGCCATATATGAAACTTCTTTACAAAAAATTCTAATCATATCTGAAAAATGAAAAAGAAATGTCTTATTTCTTGCCTTTGTATGGGCTTTGCGGTTCTGGCTCAGGGTCAGACCACTGAAACTATTTGTATTCAGGTGAATGCTGACAAACAGATTGCCACGGTTACCAAATTCTTTAACGGAACGAACATGGAAGACCTTAACAATCAGACAAATGGAGGTATATTCAGCCAATTGATTCATGGTGAAGCCTTCGAAGAAAACGTTGATATTGATTTTCTGAATCTGAGCGTGGGTGACTATGTAAAAGTATATGTGGTTCTGGATGAAAACCGCTGTCCTCACTTGCTATCCGTTGCAAACAGTTATACCCGTGTTAACTGGAACAACTTGGGTGAAAAGTATGATTTTAATTCAAAAGACATTTACAATTCTGTGGAACAAGCAACAACCCCAAGATGGCAACCCAACGGAGAAGAAGTCCGGCCATTTCGACCGTTGCAAATTGGAAACTTAAAATTCTACAGTCGTTTCATGCCATTTGACAGTATTCCTTCCGATATCCAAAGGACTCTGTTGGATCGCGTCAATGGCAACGAACAAATAAGTCGCTATTGGACTAAAATTGTATCCGGCAACACCAAAGGTCAGTTTATATTGAAACGTGGTGGCGCATACATGGGACGTCAGGACCAGATTATCCGTTTGCAGAGTGGCGATGGAGAATTTGGTATTTACAATTCAGGGCTCAACAAGCAAGGTATTAACCTGATAGCTGGAAAGCCGTATGATGGTATCTTACGTGTCAAAGCGAGAGCTGCAACCACCATTTACCTGTCGTTGCGTGATGAACAGGGAAAAGTCCTGGCTGAATCACCATATCAGCTGAAAGGTGATGGTTCTTTTGAAAAAATAGCGTTTGAACTCACACCTTCGGCTGAAACATCCAAGGGTGCATTTGGTATCACGCTTAAAAACCCGGGTGAAATCGAACTCGGATTTGCTTTCCTGCAACCTGGCGTATGGGGACGTGTTGACGGTTTTCCCATCCGTAAGCAATTTGTCGATGCTCTCAAAAAACAGGGCATTCAGACGATTCGTTATAACGGATCCATGGTTGATATAGGAGCCGACACGTATATGTACCGCTGGAAAAAAATGATCGGACCTGTCGATGAACGTCGTGTTTGTTACCGCAATGGGTTCAATCCGTATGCCACACACAGTTTTGGTGTCATTGAAATGTGCCAGTTTGCCGAAACTGTGGGCGCAAGAGCTATGATCGGGTTAAGCATGGACGAAACCTACGAAGATATCAGGGATTTTGTAGAATACGTGAACGGTCCTGTAACAACCAAATGGGGCAAACTGCGGGCAGAACACGGTCATCCGAATCCCTATAACCTGAAATACATTGAGGTGGATAATGAACGGCCTATAACAAGGGGTTATGTGGAGTGCATGAAGAAATTTGCCAAAGCCGCATGGGAAGTTGATCCTGAGATGCACGTCATGGCTTCCCTCAATATCGGAACCGATCCCTCAAGTTATCAGAGAGGAGGTACCCAGTATGCACTGTCATCTGAATTGTTTGGCTGGTTTGTTAAACAAGGCAAATCTGACAGGATGGTTTGGGATCCTCATTATGCTGGTTACATCGGTTTTGGCGACCATCCGGAATTTCTTCGTGAAATGGGTGTTACTCTACAATCTGAATTAGCCAAGGATTACCCCGGTCATATACTGACACTGTGTCCTATGGAAGAAAATGGCAGCCGATGCGATTGGGACAGGGGATTGGCACACGCCCACAACTGGAACAGTATCCAACGGAATGGCAATTGCTTTTCCGCACTTGGAACAGCTAATACCTTTCAACCTCACGGACAGCATTACATGTGGGATCAAGGTCGGATACACTATACGTCTGACGCCATTTGGTTCCAGCCCTCAGCTTATATCGACCAAAAAATGGCGGATGATTGGTTGCCTCGTGTTGTTGAGGCAACAAGCAGTAAGGATACCATATTGGATGTAACGGCAAAAATGAACGATGAAAAAAATAGTCTGTCCATCTATGTGGTGAATATCACCGATACTCCTCAAAAAGCCATCATCAACGTGAATGGTTTTAAATACAGAGGCAAAGCCCAGACGTGGATGATTGGTGATTGTGAACTCACTGGTTTGAATACTGTTGACAATAAAACACACGTGGTGCCTAAAATGAGCATTCTTAAAGCGGCTCGCAAGGATATTGCGTATACTTTTCCGAAATACTCTTATACCATAATCAGTCTTATGGCTTTTTGATCAGCAAGTGATAATATACCATCGTATCTGGTGTGTATAGGCGCATAGGGAAATTGCCTTTGGGTTTGTAAACCGGCATTCTACTGGAATAACTATGGCTGTAACGATGTTCAAGGACAGGACTTCGTTTTAAAATGGAATCGTTCAAAAATGGAAGTATTGGTAATTCTCCGAAAAACGGAGAAGTGTTATCAAATCCAATGTCAGGAATTTGTTTAAACAGGGAATCCTTTAAAACCAGAGGTATTTGAAATTCAGGAATTCGAAAGGAGTCTGCTGGTATCTTAATTTCTTCATATTGACCGAAAGCCGGAATTATGCACAGACTGCCCCAGACCATAATCATCAACAGGCGTTTCATTTTTTATACTGATAGGACAAAGATGTAATTTTCAAAAGTTAAAAACAAGTCAATTATATTTTTTTACCATAAAAATTATCTCTATTTTTGGTCGACTTAACTCGACCATCATGAATGCAATGTTCCTGGTGATAGGCGCGCTGGTGGTTTTTGCGTTGGCTTATCGCTTTTATTTCAGTTTTATTTGTGCCAAGGTTTTGACGTTGGATCCCGAACGCACTACACCGGCTGTTCGTTTGTATGATGGTCAGAATTATTATCCAACCAATAAATGGGTATTGTTTGGACACCATTTTGCCGCTATAGCGGGTGCCGGACCGTTGGTTGGTCCGGTATTGGCTGTTCAGTTCGGTTATTTCCCGGGTTTTATGTGGATGCTGATCGGAGCTGTCATGGCGGGAAGTGTCCATGACCTGATCATGTTGACAGCCTCAGTAAGGCATGATGGCAAATCTATCGCTGAAATTGCCCGTATTGAAATCGGAAAGACAAGTGGTATTACCACTTCCGTTGCTGTTATCATCATCTTGGTTGTTGCTATTGCCGGATTGGGTCTGGTAGTGGTCAATTCTTTATCTGAAAGCTCGTGGGGTACATTCACAATAGCCGCTACTATTCCGATTGCCTTGATAATGGGGTGTTGGATGAAGTGGGGCTTTGGTGGAAAAACAGCTCAGGCTACCATATTCGGTGTAATCATGCTGGTTCTGGCTGTCATATTTGGTCGTTATATTCCCGAGTCATCCCTTGCTCCCTGGTTTACATTCAATCATCATCAGCTGACCATATTGCTGGCACTGTATGGCTTTTTGGCTTCGGTTTTACCTGTTTGGTTGTTGCTGGCTCCGCGTGATTACCTGAGTTCAATTATGAAAATCGGGGTGGTGGCCATGCTGGCTATTGGTATTATCGTAGTGGCGCCAAACTTGAAAATGCCAGCTTTTACCTTGTTTACTCATGGAGGAGGTCCAATCATTCCCGGAACATTATTTCCGTATTTGTTTATAACTATTGCCTGTGGAGCCATTTCCGGATTTCATTCACTGGTCAGTTCAGGAACCACCCCCAAAATGCTAATGAATGAAAAAGACATCAAGTTCATTGGGGTTGGTTCGATGATGATCGAAGGTTTTGTAAGTATCCTGGCACTGATTGCTGCTGCCAGCCTGTTGCCGCTTGATTATTTCATTATAAACGTTGCACCTGAAAAATTACAACAAATTTTGCCTCAACTACATGAGATGGGATTTACCGAATCAAACATACAGCAACTATCCAGTGAAGTTGGTGAAAAAATTGTAGGACGTACCGGGGGTGCCGTATCATTAGCAGTGGGTATGGCTCAGATTTTTTCATCTATTCCTGGCATGGATAAGCTGTTGTCATACTGGTACCATTTTGCCATCATGTTTGAAGCGTTGTTTATATTAACAGCCATTGATGCTGGTACCAGAATATCACGTTTTGTCCTTCAGGAAGCTTTTGGTAAGTTCTACAGACCTTTTGCCAGAACCAACTGGCTTCCAGGGAACATTATTGCCAGTGCCATTGTTGTGTTTGCGTGGGCCTACTTTATTGATTCTGGTACTGTCTCGACTATCTGGCCTATGTTTGGAAGTGCCAACCAATTGTTGGCAACCATCGCTTTAGCTGTTGGAACGACTTACATCATCAATCATGGAAAGAAAAAATATGCCTGGATTACCATTCTACCGATGGCTTTTGTCGGTATAACCACGCTGACCGCCGGTTTTCAAAATGTCGTGAATATTTATTGGCCTCAGGCCTTGGAAATTAAAACCAGAGTACAAGGTATTATAAATCTTTCCCTTACCATCGTTATCGTTACCTGTGTTGTCATTATTCTTGTTGACGCCATACCTAAATGGGTTAAATCATGGCAGAAAAAAAGTTAGTTGCCTTGTGATACCCTTTATTTCCAAAGGGTTGTAATTCTTCAATGACCATTGCTTCAAGGGCTTTAAGTTCCTTTTTATAATCTATGTCCTTGTCATCGGATTCTGAAATTTCTTCAAGTATCTCATAGCTGAAATTTTCTGCGCCAAACTCTTTCCACTCTTTCTGTAGATCACTGTTTTTATGCATACCAATGCCCAGTTGTAATTTTTGGGCATTCCAAATGGCTTTTAGATCCAAACTGCTTCCGATATATATTTTACCATTCAGATTATTCTTGATCTGGAATACACCCATTTGAAATTTCATATGTTTGTACTCTTCGTTCAATTCTTTACGTGTTTTCATTGTTACTATTGTTTTTGTATTTTATGTGTTACCGTAGCATCCCTGGAGTTGATTATAGCTAGATAAATCCCTTTGGACAAAGAGTTTAAAGGAACTGATTCACCAGCTGTGATTAGTTTTGATATCAGTAATCTCCCGCTTAAATCCGACAATGTCAGTAATGCAGTACCTTCCAATCCGTTTACCGTCAACGTTTCGGTAACGGAATTCGCAACGACAACAATCGTGTTTATTGAATGCTGATTTAAACCCGATAAGGTCATTTTTTCCGCATAGCTAAACCAACTTTCGTTGCCGTTAATCATGTTATCATATACAATTGTTGAAGCCAATTCATTGACAGCACTGTAGCCTGTGTCATAAGCCGTGACGGCAATTGAATCTTCGATTGAAGCACCTGTAAGGATGTACGTTGTATCCGTAACAGTAATCATGTTATCAAAAGAATAACCTGTGAATCCGCCATAATAAATATGATAACCTGCGATATCCGATTCAGGATTTTTATTCCATGTCAATTTTATCTGACCGTTTCCTAAATCAGCTCTTGTAGCATTTGCAGGCGGTGAAACAGGAGCGGAAACACACGGGGTTATCAAATACGGACTGTAATTGAACATGCCCTTGGTTTCATCATCCAGCCAGTCGAAAATTTTATCCTGTATATCATTTTCGTTTGAAGTCCCCCACCAGTTGCTGGTAGCGGATATATTGGCCGTACCTTGTGCATTGGCGTTGTTAAGGTTATATCGGGTACTGTTAGTGATAAAGTTGTTGTTATTTACGAAAGGAAAACCTGCAATGTTAAGTACGGCACTACTATTTGTCAGATCAGCGCTTTTATTGTACGCAAACGTGTTAGACAAAATATTGCTGCCAGTCTCAAAATATTCCGAAAGGATACCCACATCAGAAGTGGCCGAGTTCCTGATTATATGGTTATTATACACGGGTCTGGCATAGTATTTTATTGTGCCGGGCCCTTGGGTTGACGTATTGTCGGCTATGATATTGTAAGAGGCTGGCACCCAGGAAAGATAAAGTCCGCCATATTCGTAGGCTGAGTTATTGATAATCACATTTCCGGAAACCATTCCTATGTCATCAACAGTACCATCTCCATTTTCAGCAGAAATACCTCCACCACCGTTTATATTCATGGCTAAATTATTCATCACAACATTATACATGATGGTAGCATTGGATATATTACCAATACCTCCGCCATGATAGGCAGTATTATTTGAAATAATATTATTCGTTATGATTGCTCCGTCTGTGAGATTCTCAGCTGTTGATATACCGCCTCCGATATTTGCCGTGTTATAAGATATTATATTAGCGGATATTAGCGTATTTCTTCCATTTCCTAAAATTAACATGCCACCGCCGATTTCGGATTTGTCATGATCTGCTGTGTTTCTGGTGATTAACGAATGAGTAATTTTAAGTTCTCCGTTAAGATTATAGGCTATAATACCTCTTGAACCATTATCCGAAATTGTACAGTGGTTGATAAATGGGTGTGCACCATCCAGTCTTAGTGCCGCATTATTTTCAACAGTTGCACCTCCTGCATAATGAATGCCGCAATATTCCAGAATACTTCCGCTAAGGTATTTGCCATAGATGTCATTTTCGAAATCAGCATCTGTGCTGGTAGAACTGAAATAAATGTAACCCCATGCATCAGCTGTATTCGTGGTATTTGATGTGAAAATGATTGAATCGGTGGCCGTGCCCTGAGCGATCAACGTTCCACTTATCTGAATTGATTTCAGGCTGTTAAACTTAATGGTAACTCCGGGCTCGATAGTCAGGATTATACCGCTATTGACAAGTATATTTCCAGTTACGATATATGGGCTGTTTACCTTTGTCCAGGTAGTATTAGCCGAAATTGATCCACTGGCAGTTGTTTGTGCAGTTGCATGAATGATTAATGCGAATAAAATGGTGAAAATAATGGCGATCCTTTTCATTTTTTTGTTATTATCGTACCGAAACTAGTGCACTTGCCAATCTTTAGACAGTTGGATATCCATCCTGTTTAAAGGGTGCCTCTTAGCGCCAAAGATATATTTTTTTTATTGATTGCAAACTATTTGCTTGCTAACCCCGTCGCAGAGCGGAGGGGAATGCGCTCGCGGAAATTCAACAAATCGGAGTTGGTGATGTAGATGGTAAGTTCACCAGGCAAGTATTCGGCATCGATGGCCCTGGTTAAAAAGTAATTTGAGGTATTTTTGAATTAAGGTAGTATGCACGCCGCATGCCCTAATTATACCACGCTTGGGCGCTTTTACAAGTATACTCGTTTCATAGTGATGAACGTAAGGGAAGTATTCCGATTTGTTCGTTTTTCTATTAATTTGTAACTCGGGCGTTGATAACTCGTGTCGCCTGCCATTGGGGGGTTATGGCTATATTGATAATTTAAACATAAGAATAAATAAACCTATGAGAAAAATATGTAATGTAGTACTAAAATTTTTTACAATAGGAATCTTTGGAGTTATATTTTTAGGTTTCAATACCTCAAACAATAATGAAATAATTGATTCCAATAAACTGGCAAATCAATATTTTAAAGAGGATGCACAATGGTACATAAATAATATCCCTTTTTTCGAATGTTCTGATAAAAAAATTCAGGAGGTATATTATTACAGATGGAAACTTTATAAATTGCCCCCCGCAATCTAAAAAAACAGGCCATTACTGAAACAATCTTCCAAAAAGCTAGTACAGATTTACAGAAATGGTGCACGGGCCGGTGCGTGATGATTCGATGTCATTAATCGTGCTATATTTGTGGGATTCGGTCTGACTCCAATGAAAAACTATACACGTTTTGTACTCATACTGATAGCCTCTACCCTGTTACAGCAGGTCTGTGCTCAAATCAATTTTTCACAGGGAAGCACTTTCACTTACCTGAAAGGCAGTGCCGCCACGGCTACCGTGGCAGAATTGCTGGCAGCATCTTTTGATGTTACTGGATGGAGTTCAGGCCCAGCCCCGTTCCGGTATGGAAAGGGTACCGGCGGAACACTCCTTTCCGATATGAAAAACAGCTATTCCACCTTTTTTTTGCGTACGACGTTCACGGTGCAAAACGTGGAACGGCTGAAAAAGATCACGTTTACCGTCAATTATGATGATGCCTTCGTGATAACCCTGAACGGTCACGCAGCCCTGTCGGTGAATGCCCCCACCACGCTGACCACGACCTCGTACGCGACAACGAATCATGACCCGGGCACCAACGAGACCTTTACCATTGACGCTGATGGTCTAGGCCTGGTAAATGGAAACAATACCTTGGCCGTCATGGTGTTGAACGTGTCACTGGGCAGTTCGGACATTCATTTCGATGTTGCCATGACAGCAGCGCCTGCGTTACCTGCCTTTCCCTACACCGGCAACGTACAGTTCGGCAAACCAGGCGGTTTTTACAGTGACGTGTTCGATGTCACTCTTTCGTCTCCCTATACGGACTGTACCATCCTGTATACCTGTGACGGTAGCGAACCAGGGACTTCGGCAACAGCCGTGCAGGGGGGAACCCTCACCACGGTGGGTGTCGATCCAGATCAGCCCGTCGGAAGAGGCACTACGCCAGGCTATGTACTCAGGGCCTGCCTGATTAAAAGCGGCTATGCTCCGTCCTTCTCGGTGACCAATAGTTATATTTTCCAGGACAAGATCAAGTCTCAGACCTACCCTGGCGGGCAATGGTCCTCCGGATCGGTCAACGGGCAGGCACTTGATTATGCCATGGCCTCCGATGTAGTGAACAGCACGCTGTATGGACCTTACCTGGATGCCGCGCTGAACCAGATACCCTCCATTTCCATCGTTACTGATATGGGGAACCTCTTCAGCGTCGACAGTGGTATTTACGTGAATGCAGAAAAAGGCGGTGAAGCGTGGGAACGTCCCTGCTCCGTCGAACTGATTGACACCGGCAACGTCCGGCAATTTCAAGTCAACGCTGGGCTCCGAATTCGCGGGGCCGCCAGCGCGAAAATCAAGGAATGCGCCAAACGGGCTTTTCGTTTTTATTTTAGGGAAGATTACGGTTCTTCCAAACTCAACTATCCCTTATTTGAGGACGAAGGTGCTTCTGAGTTCGACTGCATCGACCTCCGCTGTGAACAAAACTACTCCTGGAGCAAGGACGGTAGCAAATACTGTTCGTTTATATCCGACATTTTCAGCCGCGACCTGCAGGGGGAGATGGGCCAGCCCTACAAGCGGGGCCGGTATTATCATCTGTACCTGAACGGGATGTACTGGGGCCTGTATCAGACTGATGAACGTGCGGAAGCCGATTATGCCGAAACCTATTTCGGCGGCGATGAAGACGATTACGATGTGGTCAAGGTCAATTCAGAGGGCTGGCCTTATTATGATGAAGTGACGGACGGAACGATCGATGCCTGGTCAGCCCTCTGGATAAAATGCGTTGCCGGGTTTGCATCGAATGCCAGTTACATGGCCTTGTCGGGCAAATTGGCCGACGGAAATACTGACCCGAACGGGCGGGTCTGGGTGGATATTGACAACCTGATCGATTACATGCTGGTCATTTTCTATACGGGCAATTTTGACGCCCCCGTCTCACGCTTCTACGCGGACGATATGCCCAATAATTTTTATGCCATCTACAACCGGAACGATTATTCAAAAGGGTTCCGGTTTTTGGCCCACGATTCAGAGCACAGTTTGTTTGTAGATGCCTTGTATGGTGACGGCATCGTGGAAAACCGGGTAAACCTGGGATCTGCCGGAAAAATGAGTATCTCCCAAATGACCGATTTCAATCCCCAGTGGCTGCATTACAAACTGTCGGCAAATACAGAATACAAGGTCCGGTTCATGGACAGAGCCTACCGGCATCTTACCAAGGGAGGCGTTCTGACCCCGGAATACACCACGCTACTCTACAAATCAAGGGCGGCCCAGATCGATCAGGCCGTGATCGCCGAGTCGGCCCGCTGGGGCGATGCCATGCTCAGTTCCTCCATGACCAAGCAGGATTGGCTGACACAGACCAAGTCCATGTACACGCAGTTTTTCCCGCAACGCACCAACATCGTGAAACAGCAACTGCTGACCGAAGGGTTGTACACCACGATGGTCACCCCCGATGTCCTGCTCGGCGGTGTAGTCTTCAACCTCAGCTACCATCGTTTTTCAGGCAGCAAGTCCATCCAGCTCGTCGATTCGAACGCCCGTACGATTTATTACACGCTTGATGGAACAGATCCAAGGGCGATCGGTGGCAGTGTGGCCACGGGTGTGCTGTCCGGCCAGGGCACCGTGTCGCTGACACTAAGCAAGACCATGCCGCTCAACGCCCGTCTGTATGAAAACGGTACCTGGGGACCACTCAAACAAGTGCTGTTCAGCCAGTCAGACGAAGATTATGCCGACCTGAAAGTGACAGAACTGCATTACCATCCGGAAGATTCCATTGTCGGCACCGACACCATCGAAGGACAGGATTTTGAGTTCATCGAGTTCAAGAATACAGGGAGTACCTCTATCGACCTGACCGGTCTCCGTCTTGACTCAGCCATTTATCATTTGTTCCCGGATGAAACCCTGCTGGATCCGGGTGCGTTTTACGTGGTTGCCTCCAAACCAAACCGGTTCTATTCGAGATACGGACAATATCCCTCCGGCAATTTTTCAAAAAACCTGTCCAACTCAGGCGAAACAGTCGTATTGTACGACCGGAACGATAACGTGGTCATTTCTTTCACCTACGACGACAAATCTTCCTGGCCGGAGACTCCCGACGGAGACGGTTATTCGCTTACCGCAAGAGAAGCCAATCCCACGGGCGACCCCAATGATCCGGCGTACTGGATGGCATCGACCTATCGCAACGGTTCGCCGTTTGCCGATGATGTGAACGCCTTGGTTGCACTGGACAGGCAGACTATCCCTGATGTTGCCGTACACGTTTACCCGAATCCGACGAATGGATTGTTCTATATCGGTACCGGTCAGTTCCAGCCTTATCAGGTTGTACTGTACGATACTAAAGGGACCCTACTGTTCAGGGACAGGTATGAAAACGCAGCCATCATCGACCTGAACCGGCTTCATCTGCCCGAAGGCGTTTACATCGTTAAAGTACAGTTGCCGGAGAAAATGGTCACTCAGAAGATTATTTACATGCGTTGATGTGTCAAACCTGGCCTTGTCAGGTTGTCGTTAATCAACAACAATCACCTCAAAATCGGATAACAATCCTTCTAGTCCTGATCGGGAAAATATAGCTTGACGTAGCTTGTTATACACGGGATTGATATCGAAGTTAAAGGCGGTCGAGAAATCAGCCTTTTCCAGGTTGGTTTTCGAAAAGATGGCTGTAGCCAGGTCACAGTTGTTGAAAAAAGCACTTTTCAGGTTGGCTTCACTGAAATCGGCTCCTTGCATCTGACAACCCTCAAACTGTGTCCCTTGAAGGTTTAATCCGCGGAATGTGGCATATTGCAGGTTGCATTGGGAAAATGATAGGGACAAGGTATAGTTGTTGCAGTTCGTAAATTCAATCCCCGTCATCTTGCAATCCAAAAACTTCACGTCACACCAGGCTGTCGCTTTCATCTTACATAAACTCAGATTGCACTGCATAAACGTGCAACGATCAAAATTTATTTTACCCAAATGGAGTTCATTAAATGTACAGTTGACGAACATACAGTCGGAATATTCGTTATCCAGATCGGAGGCGGTGAAAAGGAGTTTCTTGAAGGAAGTGGATGATGGCATGGCTGGGATTTTGGCAGAATCCTGTCAAGGATCTGTTTTTGTGTATTATTTTTTCAACTCAATGAAATATTCATATATGAAAAGCGTATCATTGGCATCAAGCGTAGAAAGGAATTTTCGGCTTAATTTATTGTTGTATATGCCATAAGAATAGTTGTTAGCTCCCTTATTTCCATCTTTAAAATAAACATAAAGCATCGGGATTTTATACCCCGGGTTGTTATACCTGACATACAAACATTCTTTCATACGAATAACTTCCCGCTGATTGGAACGTTTCAGCTCATTATAGTGCAAAGGCCGATAGTTGAATAGCCCTTTTGACGGGAAATGCCCCGGAATTGTTGTGGTATCTTTTTTTTCCCAGTAAATCAAATTTTCTTTTTCGTAAACCACCAATGTATCAATCACATTAGAGTAAGATGACGATACTATGACACATGTTGAATTTAAAAAAGTTGCTGTAATATCACCATGGAACCAGTTGTTCTTATGCAGATAATTATAATGATCACCAAATCGATGTATGTAGTCTTTTATCAAAGTGGCTTTTTTTATCTCTCCATTCTTGGTGAATACTTTCACCCCTATCTCTGCAATAGGAAGACTTTTGTAGGTGGCAGGGAAGTTGGTTTCTTCCTGATAAAAAATAAATACAATCGCAATAACCATAATGATGATTATGGTATATTTTTTCATCTGTTTACTGAGAATCTTCATTTTTTTCTTCAATATCAGTTACAACACATAAGATAGGTGTTTTTGTGGTCTTACAAAGATATCACCTCTTTTTTAATAAATATGTCAAAGACCTCATCATAGATGTGTTTATTTAAATCAGCTGGTTGATTTTCACCATCGGCTCCATCACTTCTTCCTGCTTTTAGGGTATGCTTGAGTTTGTCAGGAACAACAATACATACCTAAAAAAACAACGAGATGCCCCTATCGGTAGAATAGGGAAGGAGTAGTTTTGCCTTGAATT
>Ga0153915_10003780_pt1 | contig 13913 bp, 11 predicted proteins | sample Opewatmetagenome_2_FD_107003 | JGI IMG/M metagenome (GOLD analysis project Ga0153915, IMG submission 107003) | Freshwater wetland microbial communities from Ohio, USA - Open water 3 Core 3 Depth 3 metaG | ecosystem: Environmental > Aquatic > Freshwater > Wetlands | place: USA: Ohio, Lake Erie... | reverse complement strand
GGGCAGGGTACGGATCGCCGTCTTCCACGAACGACATGGGCAGGCTGTGGGCGCTGAAGAGCAGAGCCACCTGGTGCCGGCGTGCCCGGGGCCACGCCTCCAAGGCCCGGCGCACGCGGCGGGCCAGGACGTCCAGGTACCCCGGATCATCGTACCAGCGGTCCACCTCGCGGATGCGGAAGCGTCCGGCGAGGCCGGTGCGGTCCAAGGCGCGGCCCAGCTCGCGCAGGCTGGACCCGGTGGTGGCGGTGGAGTAGTGCGGGTAGAGCGTCAGGGCTATCGCATCCTCCACCCCATCGGCGGCCATGGCGCGGAGCGCGTCGTCGCTGGAAGGCTCGGTGTAGCGAAACGCCAGGTATGGCCGGCAGGGGCGACTCAGGCGATCAGCCAGCCGACGCGCCACGCCCTCGACCTGTGCCAGGGTATGGCGGTGAATGGGTGACCCGCCACCGATGGACGCGTAGTTGCGGAGCACGGCCTTCAGGCGAGCGCGCACGATCAGGCCGGAAACCAGGCGCTGACCCATGGCGCCGCCGGGCAGCCGGATGATCTCCCGATCCGCGAAAAGGCGTTGCAGGAAGGGCCGGACGTCCGCCAGCGTCCGCGGACCCCCCAGGTTGAGGGCCAGGAGTCCCAGCGGGGCCTGGGTCATACGGTCCGCGAGAAGGTGGGCGAGGGACGACGCTGCGCCTGTGCCAGATGGGCGTCGAAGCACATCGCCACGTTGCGAATGAACAGGCGGCCGGGCTCGGTGGCCGTGACCCGGCCGCCGCGGATCTCTACCAGCCCGTCCTCGACCATCGGTTGGAGCTGCTGCAGCGCGTCGGCGAAATAGGCGCGGGGCGCGATGGCGTTGAGGTCGACGTCGAAGCGACACATCAATGACAAGATCACCTCACCGCGGATCTGGTCATCCTCAGACAGCGCGTATCCGCGCTCGGTGGGGAGGGTGTCGGCGTCCAGGGCGGCATAGTAGCGCGACAGCTTCTTGTGGCTCTGGGCGAAGGCGCCGCTGATGCTGCCGATGGCCGACACGCCGAGGCCCACGAGATCCCCGGCGCGGCGGGTGGTGTAACCCATGAAGTTGCGGTTGAGGGTGCCCTGCCGCAGAGCCAGCGCCAGCTCATCGCCCGGCTTGGCGAAGTGATCCATCCCGATCGCCACGTATCCGGCGTCCAGGAACACGCGCCGCGCGCCCATGAGCAGATCGAGCTTCAGTCCCCGCTCTGGAATCCGGTCCTTGGGCAGCGCCCGCTGGTGACCTTTGAGCCAGGGTACGTAGGCGAAGGAGTAGATCGCGACGCGGTCGGCTCCCAGGTCCACCACCGCCCGGGCGGTGTCGCTGAAGCTCTCCACCCGCTGGCCGGGCAGGCCATAGATGAGGTCCAGATTGATCCCGCCGTCGAACCCCAGGTGGCGCGCGGCGGCCACCAGATCCCCCGTCTGCTTGAGCGGCTGAATGCGGCCGATGATGCGCTGCACCTCGGGGTCCAGGTCCTGCACCCCGGCAGACAGCCGGTTGAAGCCCATCGCGCTCAGGGCCCCCAGGTGTGCGACGCTGGTGACCCTGGGATCCACCTCGACCGAGATCTCGGCGCCGGGCTCGAACTGAAACAGCGAGGCGAAATGCTCGAAGAGATCGGCGATCTGTTCCGGCGTGAGGTAGGTGGGCGTCCCGCCACCCCATTGGTATTGCGTCACCCGACGGCGGCCGCCCAACAGCCTCGCCACCATCTCGGTCTCCCGCTTCAGGTACTGCAGGTACGGGTCCGAGACGGCTTTGCCGCGCGGAGAGACGATGGCGTGACAGCCACAGAACCCGCAACGCTGGGCGCAGAAGGGGAGGTGGGTGTAGAATGCCAGCGGCTCGGCAGGCCGGGCCGCCGCCTGGGTCAGGCGAGCCGCATGATCCGAGGGTCCAAAGCCCGGGTGAAACTCCACGGCCGTGGGGTACGAGGTGTACCGCGGGCCGGGGCGGTCGTAGCGGGCAAGTAACTCGGGATTGATCTCCATGGGTGTCGGGGCGAGCACAGGGACATGACTAGTCGCCAAGTCCTAAAGTCCGGCCCCGGATTAGCCTGAAGGATCCTTCACTATGCGCTGGGAAGACCCCTCCCCGGGCAGGGTGGTGCGCGGGTTCGCAGCCGGCGCGACTGCGGTGTTTGGAGTCGCGGCGCTGGTGTCGGGGGAACCCAGGGCCTGGGCGGCTTGTGGGGCGTTTGGCCTGATGTGGGCCGGGTGGGATTTCCTGGGCGAGTATGTCCTGGGTCCGGTGAGCGAATGGTTCTCAAGGCTGTGGTCCGGTGAGGCAGGGACCGCCCGCGATACCGACGACCTGCTGCCCACCCTGCACGACACGATCCGGCTGCTGGAGCACCATCTCCAGCCCGGCGTGGCGCGGTCGGTAGTGGTGCAATCCGCGATTCGGCTGGAGGAAATCTACCGGACGGTTCAGGGTGACCCAGTCAAGGCACGCGAGGTTATTGCCCGGGCTCGCCAGCTGGTTCCCGACGCCGAAGAGCTACGACACTACCAGTAGCAGCTTCCCTGCCGTCTTGCGGCTCTCCAGGTCCCGGTGCGCTTCGGCGGCCCGTTCCAATGGGTACTTCGCGTGGATCCGGAGGCTCAGCTTTCCGTTCAGCATCCAACCGAAGACGTCCGACGCCCGGCCGAGCAACTCATCCCGGCTCGCGATATAGTGGGCCAGCGTGGGCCTGGTGAGGAAGAGCGATCCTTTCTGGTTGAGGACCTGAGGATCCAACGGCTTGACCGGGCCGCTCGACTGGCCGAAGAGCACCAGCAGGCCCCGTCGCGCGAGGCAGTCCAGGCTGCGGTCGAAGGTGGTGCGGCCCACCGAATCGTATACCACCGGCACACCGCGACCCTCGGTAAGCCGTTTCACCTCGGCGGCGAAGTCGTCCCGCTCGTACAGGATCACGTGATCGGCCCCGGCCTGGCGGGCGAGCGCCGCCTTGGCCTCGGTGGACACGGTCCCGATGACCCGGGCGCCCCGCAGTTTGGCGATCTGTACCAGGGCCAGGCCCACGCCGCCGGCCGCGGCGTGCACCAGGCAGGTATCGCCCGCCTGGAGCGGGTAGGTGGTGCACGCGAGATAGTGGGCCGTCATGCCCTGCAGCATGGCCGCGCCGGCCAGCTCGAGGCTCAGCGACGAGGGCACGATCACCAGGCGATCCGCCGGGGCGAGGACAAACTCGGCGTAGGATCCTTGCACTCCGGTCCAGGCCACGCGGTCTCCGGGTTGAGCCCCCGTGACCCCGGGGCCCACTGCGGACACGGTTCCCGCGCCCTCCTGGCCCAGCGTGGCGGGAAGAGGCAGCGGGTACAGCCCCGCGCGCTGATAGGTGTCGATGTAGTTGATGCCTGCCGCCGCGACCTGAATCAACGCCTGGCCAGGCCCCGGCGTGGGGCGTGGCACGTCGTCGAGGCGCAGGGCGTCGGGGCCGCCAACGGAGTGGATGCGAATGGTTTTCATAGGTAACGGTGGGGCGGTGAGGGACGGCGAGGGCGGCGCTCGCCGTCCCTCGCCGCCCCTCACCGACTCTCACGCCTCTGCTAGAAGGTCGCGGTTACGCCTCCCAGGATCCGCCTGCCGATAATCGATCCTCCGTACAGCTGGTAACGCTGCTGGTCGAGGATGTTGGTACCCAGGAGGTTCAGCCTGACGTAGTTGTTGAGGCGGTATCCCACGCTCGCGTCCACCGTCTGGATGGCGGGAACGTAGCCGTTGAACACGCCGGTATACCATGGGTAGCTGTCCACGAAGCGTCCCGAGAGGCTCACATCCAGGCCGGTCGCTCCGTGGTAGGATAGCTGGGCTCCGCCTTTGTGCTTGGGCGTATTGGGGACCACCTGGTCCCCGGCCGCCGTCTGCGTGGTATCCACGTCGAAATCGAAGAACGAGTAGTTCCCGCTCAGCTGGATCTCGTTGGTGATGGCGACGGTGGCGCCAAGCTCGACGCCCCGCTCGTCCACCTTGCCGGAGTTGCCGTAGGACACGACGATGGCGGTGGACCCGTCCTGCACCCGGGTCAGCGCCGCGGCGGCCAGGCTCTGGCCGGCCGCGAGCAGCTGGGCTTGTACGGCTTGCTCGAGCGTTGTGCGATAGGGGGCGGGTACCGCGTCGGGGGCGGTCCAGGGGCCGTATTGCGGATTCACCCGGGGCAGCAGGTCGGTCACGAAGTCGGTGAGGCGGCTGAGGTAGCCATCCACGGTGACATACAGCCGCCGTCCGATCTGACCTTTGTACCCCAGCTCGTAAGAAGTCTCTTTTTCAACGTCCAGGTTGGGGTTGCCGCGCGCCATGACAGGCACCGCCGACGACGTGGTGAACAGCGTGCCGTTAGGTACGCCCGCCAACGCCGGTCCCAGGGGGGACGCCCGCAATCCCGCTTCCAGCGCGGAAAAGTCCGCGGGCGCGCCGGCGGGTACCCGCAGGAAGAACTCGGAGTAGTTGGGCGTCTGGAAGGCGCGGTTGAACGTGAATCGGAACGAGTGCTCCGGGGTGGGGCTCACCACCAGGCCGGCCTTGGGGGAGAATTGCGCCTTGAACAGGTTGCTGTCGTCATACCGGGCGGCGGCCACCACGCGGACCTGCGGGATGATGTGATACTCCACCTGTCCGTAGCCGGCGTAGTAGTTGTCGCTACGATCGTCGTCAGCCGCGTCCATGAGGGTGAGGTCGGTGTTCACCTGGTAGTTCCGGGCGGAGGCGCCCAGCACGACGCTGGCCTTGTCCTGGAAGAAGGACCGATTGTACTGCGCCTCGGCGTGGAGGATGGCGGATTTCTCCTCCAGCGGCAGGCCGGAATTCAGCGAGTACTGCGGCTGCAGGGAGTTCCGCCCCGAGTACCAGGCCATCACGTTGTAGTTGGGGTGCGCCCACGCCACGCGGGCCCAGGGGCGAATCGCCTTGGTCACCTGCACCCGGCCGATTCCGGTGACGAACAGCTCGTTCTGCACCTGGGCGATTCCGCCCTCGGCGGTGGTCACCGCCCCGTTGGCGGCATAGTAGTCCAAGCGGGCGGTGCCATACGCATCCTGGATGGGGTCCCGCGTTCCGGTGGCGGTCGCCGGGAACCCGGCGATGCTCTGCCCGTTCAAGGGCCGGACCTCGATTCCGTCCGTCAGGGACGGGGCCACGCTGGTGACCGGGGCATACTCGGCGGCCAGGTCGCCCAAGTTGGTGCGGGAACGGGACCAGGTATCGCTGCGGGAGTACCCGCCAGTGATCTTGTATCCGAAACGGCCCTGGCTCAACACGCCGGCATGGATCAGATCGCCGCGGAAGGTGCTGAGCTCGCCGCCGGTCATCGACACCTTGGTCCCCCGGGCTTCGCGGGCGGTGGGTGTGGTGATGGCGAGGACGCCGCTGTAGGCGTTCGCGCCGTACAGCGCCGACCCGGGCCCGCGCACCAGCTCCACGCGGCCGGCGTCCTCCATGCCGGCGGCGTTGGCGCCCCACTCCTGGGCGCCGAGGAACGCGACGGCCAGGTCCCGCCCATCCTGGAGCACCAGCACCCGGCGATTGAGCGTGGTGTTGAACCCGCGCGCGTTGACGTTGTAGTCGGTAATGCCGTTCTGGACGATGTCCACGCCGGGCACGTTGGCCAGCGCCCGCGGCACCTGGCCGGTCATGTTGGCCGCCTGGACGGCGGGAATGTCCACCATAGAGACGGCGGCAGGCGCCTCCACCACCCGCTCCGGCGCCCTGGAGGCGGTCGAGACCACCACTTCGCTCAGCAGCACCGGCTGCATCCGCAAGGCCGCGTCGGCGGTGACGGTGCCGCCGGCCGTGACGGTGACCTGCGCCTCCTGGGGCTGGTAGCCGGGCCACCGGAAGACGATGGTCCGTTGGCCGGCCTCAACCCGGTCGAGCTGGTAGGACCCATCGGGCCCGGTCACCGCCGCGGCGCCGCCACCGCGCACCGTCACCGAGACCCCACTCACCGGGGAGCCGCTCTCCATCCGGGTCACCTTCCCACGCACGGTGCCGGAGCCCTGCGCGTAGCTCCCCGCCGGGAGCAGCATGAATAGCGCCGCCACGGTCAGCACGGCGCGCGCCAGGGTAAGCGCAGGTCCACAGGAATTCCGCATAGGTGCCTGCCCTCGTGTTCGAAGGTGCCTGAAGGGATGCCCCGCCCCGGGGCGCGTGTGAAGGCGCCAAAGATGCATGCCCTCGGTCGGTTCCGCGAGGGTAGCACGGGTGCGGGAGGCGCGATTGCCCGACGCTCCAGAGGTGATAGCTTAGGGCCGGTTCTCGGATGCCGAGCAACGCGGCTGATGTCCGAGCGATATCGTCGCATATGACCGGGAGTTTCCTGATGAGACGAGCGATTGCGGTGGCGGTGGCGCTGACGGCTGGGACCACGGCCCTGACGGCGCAGGGGATCGGCAAGAAGCTGCGGCTGTCGGTGGCGGACTTCGATATCCAGGACGTGCGTCAGTCGACGGAGGAACTGTTCGGCGCGGGAGCGGACGTGGGCAAGGCACTGGCGGACGTGCTGTCGCAGCGGCTGCCTTCCTGCTCGCGCTACGATGTGGCGCCCCGGACCACGCTGGCCGAGGCCAGCCGCAGCGACCCCGGCGCGGCGAGTCAGACTGCCGCGACCGGCTCCGCCGACGTGGTCCTCACGGGCAAGGTGTTGGCCTACGGCAAGCAGGAGGGACAGGGGCCGGGCGTGAACGTTCGGGTGGGACGCCTGGGCCTGGGGCGGCTGGGCAAAACCGTGTCCGTGGCCTTCGTGAGCGTTTCGGTGCAGTTCGTCGGGTCGGGCGGCACCCTGGCGCTGACGCCGGTGATTGGGCAGGGCGACGCGCAAGGGTCGGGCACGTCGCTGTTGGGTGAGCTGGACGTGGCGGGCCTCAAGACGGGCGGGCAGATCAACCTGAGCGGCGAGGAGTTCAGCAAGACGACGCTGGGCAAGGCCACCACCAAGGCCATGGAAAGCCTGTGCCAGCAGGTGAGCGGGATGTACGACCAGGTGGCCTCGGCGAGCGCTCCGCCACCTCCGGTGGCGGCGCCGGCAGCCCCTCCAGCGGCGGTCCTTGCGGCCCCCGCGGTTCCCGCGGCCCCGTTACCGGCGGTGTACGGGGCTCCCATCACCGGCCCCTTCTCTTGGGGTCTGTACCAATTCAAGGGCACCGAGCATTTCAAGTACGACGCGGTGATGACCGACCACAATGAGAAGGAGCAGGGGTGGTACACGCTGGACGCCCGGCCCGGCTCGGGCGGGAACTACCAGCTCAGCGTGGCGGGCCAGATGGGCAAGGACTCCTTCCGCTCCACCACCACGGTGACCCCGGGGCAAGGAATCCCGTTGATGCAGGTGGCGGCCATGGGTCCCGGCGCGATCGTCCTGTTTAGCCCGGTCTACATGATGTTCGGCGGCCAACAGTGGCAGATCGGGAACGAGTGGTCCTTCAACCGGGAAGGCGAGAACGCCTCCTTCAAGGTGGAGTCAGCCTGCAGCTACGCGGGCGTGAGCGGGCTGCGCGGCGTGTGGCGCAAGGACAACGTGGTCATGATGGACATGTGCGTCTCGCCCAACGTGGCGCTGCCACTGGCGGTGACCATGAGCGACGAGGACGGCAAGTCGTCGCACCAGATGACGTTGGTGGAGTTCAGGCCGTAGTCACGGGGGGACCGGAGGGCGGAGGTCCCTCCGTGCGCCGGCAGTTCGCGCGCGCCGTAGAGGAGAGGGTTGTCCTGCTCTGGCCTGCGCTTGGCCGCAGGCGGTTGCCCCCCTATAATCCCATCCCGCGCTGCGACGGCCAGGTAGCTCAGTTGGTAGAGCACGTGACTGAAAATCACGGTGTCGGCAGTTCGATTCTGCCCCTGGCCATTGCGTGAGGCCGCCGGCGCACGGCGGCCTCGTCGTTTCATCCCCTGCTTTCACGTCGTCCTCACGGCCCGTTCATCCCCCACCAGCCTGTATTGCCATCAGGACCCGTCGATCCCTCGTGCCGCAGGAGGTTCGCGATGCCGCACCCGCGCCGCCGCCAGCGGTCGCACATGCTGGCCCAACATCGCTCGCTGCGCGAAACGCTGGGTCGGATCGCGGCCACGAGCGAACTCACCCTCCTGGTTCGACTGCTGGACGACCTGCGCGCCCAGTTGGAGCCGCATTTCGCGGAGGAGGAGGGCGCGGAGGGTCTGGCGGAAACGGTAGGCGGGGTGGCGCCACAGCATCTGCGGCACCTGGAGCGCCTGATGGGCGAGCACCGGTTGCTGCTCGCCACGCTGGATGGGTTGATCGCCCGCGGGCGGGCGTTACTGAGCGACGCGGTGGGGGACTACGTGGGTGAGATTCGCGCGCTCAGCCGCCGTCTGCGCGAGCATGAAGCGCAAGAGACCGCGTTGTTGTCGGACGCGGTGCACGCCGACATCGGGAGCGGATGACCATGGTGAAGCTGTCGAGTGAGAAGGCGAAGGCTCTGCGGCCCCTCAAGCGGGACGTTCGGCCCGGGCCCCGTCCCGCGACGGAGGCCGACATTCGCGAGCGCGCGTACCAGCTATTCTTGGCCCGCGGGGCAGAACCAGGCAGGGAGCTGGAGGACTGGCTGCAGGCCGAGCGCGATCTCAAAGGGAGTTGAAACACGAACCCCCGCCTGAGCGGGGGCACACCTGTTGCGATGGGGCGCGGCGGATCAGGCCGCCGGGGTCTGCAGGATCACCAGGCCGCGCCCACACCCGTGACATCGGACCAGCCACACGTTGCGGTCGCCGTCACTCCCGACGGTGGCCTCCAGCGGGAACCGGCACTGCGGGCACTCCGCGGCCCCGTCGGCGGTGATCATCTTCCGGATGCTCGCGGCGTCATCCAGCGAGTACCCGGCGCTACGGCGGGGCGACGTGTTGAGGACCTGAGTCACGTCTGCATAATCGCGCCCAGCCTATGAGAACACCGTGAAGCCCGGATGCGCACCTCGTGAAGTGCCCTTCCTCACAGCTTCAGGGCGGGTTGGGTCGCCATGGTGTTGATTAGAGGCTCTCCATGCTGCACACCACCCGGCGTTCCGCCGGCCGGAAGCGGCCGGTGCCTGCGGTGCCCAGACCCACGTCACCCGCGGTCGCCGTGGTACATGTGGCGGCCGAGTACTGGCCGGTGGCGCAGATCGGCGGGCTGGCCGAAGCGGTACACGGGCTCGCCGTCGAGCAGGTGCGGGCCGACGCGCGGGTCGCGGTCGTAGTACCGCTGTATCGAGGGGTGCGCGAGGCCGGGCTGTCGTTGGTGCCATTCGGGCGGCCGGTGGGAGTGCGGGTGGGCTCCCGAGGGGAGACGGTGCGGATCTGGCGCTGGTCCCGGCCCGGGGAGCCCGAGGTGCTGTTCGTGGACCATCCGCCGTCGTTCGATCGCCCGGCCCTGTACGGCGAAGGCGGCGCGGACTATCCCGACAACGCTCATCGCTTTGCGGTGTTCAGCCTGGCCGCGTTGCGCCTGATCCCCGCCATCGCCGACGGTCCGCTGGTGATTCATGCCCACGATTGGCACACCGCGCTGGTGCCGGTCTACCTGCGGACGCTCTATGAGGGCGTGCCCCCCTACTGTGACGCCGGCGCCGTCCTGTCGGTACACAACGCGGGCTACCAGGGGCATTTCCCGCCCGATTCCGTGGTGGCCGTGGGGCTGCCGGCGGAGGTCTACGATTGGCGTCGAATGGAGTGGTACGGGCGGGCCAATTGGCTGAAGGCGGGCCTCTCGTACGCGGACGCCGTCGTCACCGTGAGTCCCACGCACGCGGACGAGCTGCGCACGCCGGTGGGCGGATTCGGGCTGCACGAGGCGTTCCAGGATCTGGGAGACCGCTTTGTGGGGATCCTGAACGGCATTGACTGCGCTGCCTGGAATCCGGCGACGGACCAGCAGCTGGCGGCCCGGTTCTCATCCGACGACCCGGTGCCCAAGGCCCAGTGCAAGATCGCCATCCAGCAGGAGCTGGGGTTGGCCGTGGGCGAGCGGATCCCGCTGGCGGTCATGAGTGCGAGGCTGGTGGCTCAAAAGGGCCTCGACCTGGTGCTGGCCGGTGCCGTGGAGCGATTCCCCCAGGTGCAGTTTGCGTTCCTGGGCCGGGGCGAGGAGCGCTACGAGGCGGGCCTGGCCGCCCTGGCGCAGCGGTTCCCCGGCAGGGTGGTGCTCGAGCGGAATTTCCATGACGCTCTGGAGCACCGGCTGCTGGCAGGGGCGGATATCCTGCTCATGCCTTCCTTGTACGAGCCGTGCGGTCTCACCCAAATGCGGGCCCAGCGTTACGGAGCCCTGCCCGTGGCGCGGCGCGTCGGCGGGCTGGCGGACACCGTCGAACACGAGCAGACCGGGTTCCTGTTCACGGACCACTCGGTGGAGGGGTTGGAGCAGGCGCTGCACCGGGCGCTGGCGGTGTATCAGGACCCGCCCGAGTGGGAAACGCGGATCCGCCGGGCCATGCGGCGCGAGTTCAGCTGGTCGCGTTCGATTTCGCAGTATGGGGAGCTCTACCGCCAGGCGTTGGCCCGGGTGGCGGCGTCGGCTTCCGGAAAGGCCTGCCATCGAGCGGCGCCGGCATGGCGCCTGCCTCGGCTCTGGCAGGCGACGACCGTCGCCTGAACGCCCGACTGGAGGAATCGCCGGCCGGGCGTTTTACTTAGGCGGTATGAATTCACCTGGCGAATTCCCCTACCTGCCCGAACGGATTGCGGGGCTGGCCGGGCTGGCGACCAATCTGCTGTGGAGCTGGAACCGCGAGGCGCGGGCCCTGTTCCGCGCCCTGGACTCCCTGCTGTGGCACCATACCCGTCACAATCCGGTGGCGGTGCTCCAGCATCTGGATCCCGCCCGCCTCCGGGCCTGCGCCGAGGATCCCGGGTTCCTGCGCCGCTACGACGCAGTGCGCGAAGCGTTCGCCGAGCATCTGACCTCCTCAGAGACCTGGTACGCCGCGGGCTACCCCGATGTGGCCGCGCGCCCTATCGCGTACTTCTGTGCGGAGTTCGGATTGCACAACTCGGTGCCGATCTACTCCGGTGGCCTGGGCGTGCTGGCAGGCGATTACTGCAAGGCCGCCTCGGATCTGGGCATTCCGATGGTGGCGGTGGGCCTGCTGTACCTGCGGGGGTACTTCGACCAGCACGTGCGCAACGACGGGATGCAGGAGGATGTTCCGGAGAAGATCGATCCGGGCATTACGCCGTTGTCACCCATGCTGGGATCCAACGGGGAGCCGTATCTCACGGTGGTGGAGGGATTCGGACGTCCGGTGCGGGTCGGCGCGTGGCGAATCCTGGTGGGACGGGTGCCGGTGTATCTCCTCGACACCGACCTGGACGGCAATGACCCGTCCGACCGGGAATTGTCCCACCGGTTGTACGCCGGGGGTCCGGACCTGCGGCTGCGTCAGGAATGGGTGCTGGGCGTGGCGGGCGTGCGGGTGTTGCGGGTGATGGGGATCCAGCCGGCGGTATGGCACGCGAACGAGGGCCACGCGGCCTTCATGTTCCTCGAGCGTGTCCGGGAGTTGGCCCAGTGCGGCCTACCTTTTGAGGAGGCCGTCCGTCAGGTGCGGGCCAGCAGCGTGTTCACCACCCACACGCCGGTGCCCGCGGGCCACGACGTCTTCCCGGGCGACAAGGTCGCCGAGTGTATGGGGCCCGTCTGGGACCAGTTCGGCGTGGATCGGGACAGGGTCGTCCGACTGGCCTACGAGCCCACACGGGACCACGGCGCGTTCCACATGACCGCGATGGCCATCCGGCTGTCACGCTACGTGAACGGGGTTTCGCGCCGTCATGGAGAGGAAACTCGTCGCATCTGGCGCACGCTGTGGCCGCACAAGGAGCCCGAGGCGATTCCCATCGGGCACGTGACCAATGGCGTCCACGTGGCCACCTGGATGGCCCACCCGCTCAAAGATCTGCTGGACGAGCACCTGGGTACTGGCTGGTCGCAGCGGACGGACGATCCGGCGGTGTGGGATCGGGTGCTGACGCTGGACGACGAGCGGCTGTGGTCGCTGCACGTCCGGTTCAAGGCCCTGCTCCTGGACTACATTCACGAGGAAGCGCGGTTGCGTTGGCGGGATTACTGGAAGGACGCCCCTCACCTGGTGGGTTCTGGCAGCATGCTCACCAATCGGGAGTTCACCATCGGATTCGCGCGCCGGTTCGCCACCTACAAGCGGGCCGACCTGGTCTTCCGTGACGTGGATCGGCTGCGGCGGATCCTGGTGAATCCCCGGCGCCCGGCCCAGATCGTTTTTGCGGGCAAGGCTCACCCGGCCGACGAGCCGGGGAAGCAAATGCTCCAGCGGGTCTACGGGTTCACCCGGGATCCGGCGTTCGAGGGCCGCATCGCGTTTCTGGAGGACCACGAGCTCCACCTGGCGCACCGCCTGGTGCAGGGTGTGGACCTGTGGCTCAATCTGCCGCGCCCACCCATGGAAGCCTGCGGCACCAGCGGGATGAAAGCCGCCCTGAACGGTATTCCGCAGTTGGGCACGGAAGACGGTTGGTGGGCCGAGGGGTACACCGGGCTCAATGGATGGTCTCTGCCCCTTGCCCCCGATGGAGCAGATCCCGATCAGCATGACGCCGAACACCTGTACCAGCTGCTGGAGGAGCAGGTGATCCCGCTCTTCTACGAGCGGGATGACCGCGGTATCCCCCTTGGCTGGGTGCAGCGCATGAAGCACGCGTTGCACGTATCCGGTCAGCGGTTCACGGCGAGGCGGGCCATGCAGGAGTACGTGGCGCGGTACTACGCCCCCGCCCTCCGTGGCGATCCCGCCCCGGACGAACCTCCCACCGTGTAGCTCACCCGGAGGTCACATGGCCAGGCCCCCGTTCACCGTGGTCCACCTGGCGGCCGAGTACTGGCCGTTTGCGCGGACGGGCGGTCTGGGCGAAGCGGTGCAGGGCATCGCGCACCAGCAGGCCGCCTCCCGCGTTCCGGCGCTGGTGCTGCTCCCGCTCTACCGCGCGGCACGGGAGGCCGGTGTTCCGCTCAAGCGTCTGGGCGGGGTGCGTCAGGTGACGCTGGGCTCAGCCGTGGAGCCGGTGCAGCTCTGGCAGGTGGTGGACCAGGAGCGGGGCGCCCCGTTGGTGATCCTGGTGGACCATCCGGGTTCCTTTGACCGGGCTGGCATCTACGGCGAAGACGGCGCCGACTATCCGGACAATGCTCGCCGGTTCGCGCTGTTCTGCCGGGCCGCGCTGGGCGCGCTCCCGGACCTGGCCAAGCCCCCCCTCGTGCTGCATGCCCACGACTGGCACACCGCCCTGGCGCCGGTCTATCTGCGTACCCTGCTGGCGGACGACCCGGCGTACCGTTCCATCGTGACGGTGCTCTCGGTGCACAACGCGGGATTCCAGGGGCACTTTCCCCGCGAATCGCTGGCGGCGGTCGGCTTGCCGGACCGGTTGTACGATTGGCGCTGGTTGGAATGGTACGACCGGGTGAACTGGCTGAAAGGCGGGATGGCCTTCGCGGATTTCGTCACCACCGTGAGTCCGACCCACGCCCACGAGCTCCGCACCGAGGCCGGCGGTTTTGGGCTGCACGACACCTTCATCGGACTCAAGGACCGGTTCGTGGGCATCTTGAACGGCATCGATCCGTCGGTGTGGGACCCGGGGGCCGACCCTCACCTCGCCAGCAGGTACACCCGTGATGATCTGAGCGGGAAGCCTCTCTGCAAGGCCGCCCTGCAGCGCACCTACGGATTGCCGGAGCGCCCTCGGACGGCGTTGCTGGGGATGTCGGCCCGCCTGGTCTCCCAGAAGGGGCTGGACCTGATCCTGGGCGGGCACGCCCTGTGGACCGCGGACGCCCAGTTCGTGTTCCTGGGCGCCGGCGAGCCCCGGTATCAGGCAGCCCTGGGCGAGATCGCCGCGGCGGCTCCGGACCGGGTTGCCGTGGATT
>Ga0153915_10003779_pt1 | contig 13913 bp, 6 predicted proteins | sample Opewatmetagenome_2_FD_107003 | JGI IMG/M metagenome (GOLD analysis project Ga0153915, IMG submission 107003) | Freshwater wetland microbial communities from Ohio, USA - Open water 3 Core 3 Depth 3 metaG | ecosystem: Environmental > Aquatic > Freshwater > Wetlands | place: USA: Ohio, Lake Erie... | reverse complement strand
GTCCGGTTCGGCATCCGGGAGATCGCCGATTATCGCACCGAAGCGGGCCACCGCGGCTTCCTGCTCAACGGTCGCAAGATCCTCATCCGGGGCGGGGCTGGGCTGACGACATCCTCCTCGACGTCAGACGCAGGAAGCTCCAGGCCGAGGTCCTTTACGCCCGCCACATGAACCTCAACGCCCTCCGTCTCGAAGGCTTCTGGGGGACGAGCCAGGACCTCTACAATCTTTGCGACGAGAACGGCATCCTCATCATGGTCGGCTGGAGCTGCCAGTGGGAGTGGACCGATTACCTCGGCCGGCCCGCCGACGAGCCCTACGGCGGGCTCGTCACGCCCGAGCTCATGGACCTCGCGGCCGCGTCCTGGAAGGACCAGGTCCTCTGGCTGCGCAACCACCCGGCCATCTTCGTCTGGGCCGAGGGGAGCGACATGGTCCCCCATCCCGACCTGGAGAAGCGCTACATCGCCATCCTGAAGGAGATCGACCCGACCCGGCCGACCCTCGTCTCGACCAAGGACAGGACGAGCACGATCACCGGCCCCTCGGGGGTCAAGATGCGCGGGCCGTACGACTATGTCCCGCCCGTCTACTGGTACGTCGACACGGAGAACGGCGGCGCCTACGGCTTCAACACGGAGACCGGGCCGGGCCCCCAGGTCCCGCCGATCGAGAGCCTGCGGAAGATGATGCCGGAGGACAAGCTCTGGCCCATCAACGACTTCTGGGTCTATCACTGCAGCCGCGGCATGTTCAAGGACCTCGGCCGCTACGACAAGGCCATGGAGAATCGGCTCGGGCTGGCCAAGGACCTCGAGGATTACCTCCGCAAGGCCCAGTTCCTCAACTACGAGGGCATGCGGGCCATGTTCGAGGCCTTCGTCGCCAACAAGTACAAGGCGACCGGGGTCATCCAGTGGATGTACAACTCGGCGTGGCCCAAGCTCTGGTGGCAGTTCTACGACTATTCCCTCCAGCCGACCGGGGCGCTGTACGGCGCGCGCAAGGCCGGCGAGCCCGTCCACATCCTCTACAATTACGGCAACCAGGAGATCGTCGCCGTCAGCAGCTCGGCCGCCGCCGCCCCCAAGCTCAAGGCCAGCATCCGGGTCCTCGACCTCGGCCTCAAGGAGGTCCTCGGGAAAACAGTGGACTTCGCCCTCCTCGCCGACGAGGCCAAAACGATCGACGTCCTGCGCCTGCCGCAGGGCCTCGGGGCGACGTACTTCCTGGACCTCCGCATCTTCCGCGACAAGGGGACGCTCGTCGACGCCAACTTCTATTGCCTTTCCACGAAGCCCGAGACGCTCGATGAGAAGAACTCGGAATGGTACGTGACGCCGGTCAAGGATTACGCCGACCTCACGGCCCTGAACAACCTGAAGCAGGCGACGGTCAACTTCAAGGTCAAGACGTCCAAGGAGGGCCCGATGACCAGGGCCACGGTGGAGCTCGAGAATCTGTCGGATGCTCTGGCCCTGATGGTCGAGATCCGGGTCGTCCGGGACGTCTCCGGCGAGGTCGTCGTGCCGGTCTTCTTCGACGACAACTACGTCACCCTCCTGCCCAAGGAGACGCGGAAGATCACGGGCGTGTTCTCGGCCGAGGACCTGGGCGGCGAGCTCCCGCTGGTCAAGGTCCGGGGCTGGAACGTCGTCGGCGCCGAGAAATGACGCGGCGCGCCGGGCCGCGGCCGGCGTCTTCCATCCGGGGCCTGGCCCTGGGCCTCGCGGTATCGGGCGCGCTGGCCGCCGCCGTCTGGGCCGGCCACGCGGGCCGTCCCGGCCGGCCGGACGATCCGTGCCGCGTCTTCCAGTGCGATCACGACGGCATCGTCAGGGGGGACGTCTCGCGGCGCCGCCTGTCCCTCGTCTTCACCGGCGGCTCGTTCGGCGAGGGGGGCGACGAGATCCGACGCGTTCTCCGCGACGAGGGCGTCAAGGCCGGCTTCTTCTTCACCGGGGACTTCTACCGCGCGCCGGGATTCGCGGGCCTCATCCGGGGGCTCGCCGCGGACGGCCACTATCTCGGGCCCCACTCGGACCGCCACCTGCTCTACTGCCCCTGGGAGGACCGCGAGAAGACGCTCGTCGGCCGGGACGAGTTCCGCTCCGACCTCGAGGCCAACTTCCGCGAGATGGCGCGCTTCGGCATTGCCCGGGAGAAGGGCCACCTCTTCATCCCGCCCTACGAGTGGTACAACCGCGACATCGCCGCCTGGACCCGAGAGCTCGGTCTCGTCCTCTTCAACTTCACCCCGGGCACGTCCTCCAACGCCGACTACACGACGCCGGCCATGTCCGGATACCTCTCGTCCCAAGCCATCTATGACCGCATCCTCGCCTGCGAGAGGACGGACCCGCACGGCCTTAACGGCCATATCCTCCTCGTTCACATCGGGGCGGGCCCGGAGCGCGCCGACAAGTTCTACCTCAGGCTGGGGGACTTGATCCGGGAGCTCAAGGCCCGGGGATACGCCCTGGTCCGGATCGACGAGCTGCTCAGATAAAAAAAGGAGCCCGGAGGGCTTGGGCCCTCCGGGCTCGCGAAAGTGCGTCGAGACTTCCGCTCAGAACGAATACATGATGCCGCCCCGGTACTTGCGCGGAGCGACGATGCCGGAGATCTGGCCGACCAGGTCGGTGCCTTCGACCCTCTTCGTATAAGCGTTGGTCACGTCTTGGGAATTGAAGACGTTGAAGGCGTCGAAGATCAGGGAGAGCTTCCCGGGGCCAAGCCGGAAGGCCTTTTCGAGGCGCAGGTCAAGGATCTTCAGCATCGGCATGTAGAGCGGCTTCGTGGGATCCTGGGCCACGAGCTGGTTGCCGCCCGTGGTCAGCACCGCGTGGGCCATCAGCTCGGCGTTATCGAGATCGGTGCCCGTGCCGATGGTCTGGTCGATCTCCTGCAGGACCCACACCGGACGTCCTGTGTGCAGGCGGAAGCGCACGGCCAGATCGACCTCGATGCCGGGGATCGTGTAGTTGCCGTTGATCTTGAACTCGAACTTGGGCGTGAAGGGCAGGGGGCCGGTCATGTTGTTGACGAGCTGGTTGACCCCCGCGACCCAGTGGTCGCTCCAGATATTGCTGCCTTCCAGGTTGTAGTCCTGGTCCTGGCGCTTGTTCCGGGCCGCCGGGCCGCTGGAATGGTTCCAGAGGAGGGATCCCATCAGCTGCCAGCGGTTGGAGTAGCGCTTGTTGAAGGTCAGCTGCACGCCGTTGAAAATCCGGTGGGCCGCGTTGCCGCCCCAGGCCGGCAGGTTTTGCCATTCGATGTCCTCGTGGTCGCGGACCCACTGGACGTCGCCGTCATCGCCGTTGGTGATGACGCCGTCCCCGTTGTAGTCCTTGATGACGATACTATAGAGGGTCATCGTCTGGCCGTTGATCTCCTGGGTCTTCGTCTCGTATTCCCAGGGCAGGCCGGTGTCCATGTTGATCGGCCATTCGACGATCATATCCTTCGTGCTGCGGTGGATGAAGGTCGCGGCCACGGAGAAGTCGGTAAGGATCTCACGCTCCAGGCTGGCCGTGAACTGGTCGGTGTGCTGGTTCTTCAGGCCGGGGTGGATCTTCAGCTCCCAGGGATTCTCGTTCGGATCACGGACCGAGAAGATGTTCCGGTAGTCCAAGTCCGTCCCGGCTTCCGAAACGAACTCGGCATTGAGCGGGGTGATCGATCCGTCCTGGATGCCCTCGAGCAGCCGCCGCGTCGCGTCCATGGTCTCGGCGCCGAAGAGGACGCCGTCCCCGTTCGCGTCGAGCCCTGCCCACGGCACGAGGTAGTACTGCGTGGTGCTGTAGGTGATTTCGCCGTCGGGGCCGGTGGACCCGAAGCTCTCCACGCCGAGGGGCGTGTAATACCGGCCGTAGCTGGCTCTCAGGGCCGTCTTCCCGTCCTTGGTCAACTGGTAGGTCACGCCCAGGCGCGGCGAGAAGCACTTGAAGTCGAAGAGCTTGTTCGAGCCCTCCCTCTCGCGGATGACGTCGAGCGTTCCGGCGAAGCCCTCGGGCGTCGTCGGCTGGGCGAAGACCGCGCCCTTTCCGAACTTGGCGGTCATGAGGTCGTACCGCACGCCGATGTTAAAGGTCAGCCGCTTGGTGGGTGTCCACTGGTCGTCGAAGAAGAAGCCCAGGGAGTCGGAGGTACGGACGGACTTTATCGGCGTCTGATAGTAGGTATTGGCGAACATGACCAGGCCGTCCTCGCCGGGGATGCCGTAATAATAGTTCTGGGCATCGATGCTGGAATAATAATAGCCCGCGGTGTAGGCGAACTGGTAATAGCCCATGAGGCCGAGGTTCTCCTCGGTATCCGGGTCGACCAGCTCTTTGGAGAAGAAGTTCCCGTTGATGCTGTTCTTGCGGCCGCGGGTGTACTGCACGCCGAACTTGACGTCGTGCTCGCCGAGGAAGTTCTCGGCGAAGTGCGACACGTCGGCCTGGATCGTGGAGCGGGAGGAGGACCCCCCGTAAAAGGCCTCGAACGCGCCGCCGGCGGCCCCGTCCGTGGGCAGGCCTTTCCACCAATTGATGAATCCCGGATAGGGGGCGTGTCCGCTCGGGAGCGAGGGGCGGCCGTCGACCTTGAACCCCAGGAACTTCACGGAGAGGAAGGTCGTGGTCGACGGGAACCATTGCCACTGGGAGGAGATGGACTGGCTCTTGTCCTTGTTGTTGTACTGCATGCTCTCGTCCCAGTTCAGGCTCCCGTCCGTCGTCCCGCCGCTGTTATTGCTTTCGTAGTGGTAGGCGACCCAGGCCCGGTGGTTCTTCAGCGGGTTGGCGGAGATCTTGATGTCGCCGTAGCGCCCGTTCCACGTGGCGAGCGGCGTCCAGTTCAATTGCTTCTCCTTGGAGCTGAGGAGGTTGCCGGCGGCGAAGAACCAGAGCTTGTCGGCGAACACGGGGCCGCCCACGGTCAGGTCCACCTCCCAATTCCGCTTCGGATAGAAATCGAAATTGGTCCCCTCGGCCACGAACAACCAGGAGCGTCCCAGGTCCCCGGACGGGACGCCGGTCTTCGGGACGCCCAGCTGGCTGTAATAGCTTAGAGAGCCCGTGAGCTTGTTGGAGCCGGATTTGGTGATGACGTCGATGGCCGCGCCCGAGAAGTTCCCGTACTCCGCCTTGGAGCCCAGGGAGATGACGCGGACCTCCTGGATGGTGTTGTAGTTGACGTTGATCATCGAGCCGAAGCCGGCGCCGGACGGGTTGGTCGTATCGACGCCGTTCACGAGGAAGATATTGCCCTGCCCCGATTCCCCGTACGCCGTGGGGCTCGACTGCATGGACGCGCCCGTGTCGAACATGCCCGGCGTGGAGAGGGTCAGGTCGTACCACGAGTCGCGGCTCGTGGGCAGCTTGGCCAGCATGTCCTGGTTGATCTTGGCGTCGATCGTCGAGGTCCTGACGTCGACCACCGGCGCCATGCCCGTCACCGTCACCGTCTCCTCGATCGCTCCCAGAGGCAGGACCAAATTGAGCGAGACGGCCCCGCCCGCCGTCAGGATGATGCCCTCCTGGACGACGGTCTTGAAGCTGGGCAGCGACGCCGTGAGCTTGTAGGTGCCGGCGGGCATGGTCAAAAAGACGAACGTCCCTCTCGCCGAGGAGACAGACGTCCGCTTGCCCATGAGCGAGGGACCGGTGATCTCGATGGACGCGCCGGGAAGGGGTTCGCCCTTGTCATCGGTGATCGTCCCGGTGATCTTTCCATCGATGACGGATTGCGCCCGGAGGTAGGTCCCGCTCATGACGGCGAGGCAGAATCCCAAGACAAGCGACCCGACGAGGATTCTCCTTGTCATCTTCATTTCCCCTCCTAAAAAAAATTTCTCGCTAATGCTACGAACCCTGTCTCTTCCGGACGGCTGGAAGAAACGACCCCTGCCCGGTTGCCTGGATTTCGCGTACGCGTGATTCACCTTCCCATAACCTGGATTAGGGCGGCCTCGGAACGGGCCGTGATGACGGAGCCTTCCTCGGGCGGCCCGTTCCTCGGAAGCCGCTCCTTTGACTTTTATTACGCCGGAGAGGCTTTGTCAAGCCCCCGGAGAAGAACAGCCGGGCGGAGCCCGGTCTCAAGGCAGAGAAGCCTTGATCTGCTCCTTGAGCTTGGCGATGAGATCGTCCAGGAACTTGAACTTCTCCGGATCGGCGGCATAGCCGGCCCGGGCCCGTTCCAGGCATTCGACGGCCTTTTTGAAGTCGGCCTTGTTGATGTAGCACCGGCCGGCCATCTCGAGGGAGGCGGGGTCGTCCGGCCTCAGGGCCAGCGTCTTGTTGAAGGAGTCCAGCGCCTCGTCGATGCGGTTAAGGCCGAAGAGGACCAGGCCGGCATTGAAGAGATTGTCGGGGTTCGAGGGATCGAGCTCGGAGGCTTTCCGGTATCTCTCGAGGGCCTTCTCCGGCTCGTTCTGCTGCTGGTAGCAGATGCCGAGATAATAATGGGCGGCCGCGAAGCCGGGGCTCGTTTCGACGACCTTGAGAAGCGGGGCCTGCGCCGCCGCCCACTCTTTCTTCTTGACGTAGGACAGCCCCAACAGATAAAGCGCGTTGGAGTCCGCGGGGCTCTTCTCGAGGATCGCCTGGAGCTTGACGATGGCCGCGTCATAGTCTCCCTGCCGGACCTTTTCCGCCGCGTCCTTGACGCCGGCGGCGGACTCCTTCATGAGCGCGGCCTGCTGGGCGTACTCCTGGGTGGCGAGGATGACGGGCGGAGCCTCGAATTTCACCATTTTGTCCTGGGGCCGCTGGAGGTTCCAATCGTCCTTCTTCTCGGCGTACCCGGCCTTCTTGAAGAGCGCGCTGTAGCGCCCGTGCGGCAGGCCGGCGAACTTGAAGGTGCCGTCCTTCTTCGTCTTTGCGGTGAAGCTCAGATTGGTGTCGGCTTGGACGAGGATGACCTCGACCCCTTCGAGGGGCGCCTTCTGCGTGTCCAGGACCTTGCCGGAAATATAGTACTCGCGGTATTGACCGAAGCCGGGGCCGGCCACGACGAGGACCGAGAGAGCGATGAAGAGGGCCGGCCATCGGCGGGAGCGGTTGGTCATGATCTACTCCTTCTTGGACTGATAGGCGTTGGCTTTCCTCAAGGCGTCGTTCATCTTCTCCGGTTCGTGGCTGCGGTTATAGACGTCCGCGAGAAGGAAATAGCCGAGGGCCTTGAGCTCGGACGTCTGGGCGAACGAGAGGCCCTTCTCGATGAAGCCCCGGACCTCCCCGAGCGGCGCTTGCTCGATGAGCAGGCCGCGGGCGAGGAAGAGATATCCCTCGGGGCGCTCGGGGGCGGACTCGATGACGCTCCGCATGCAGCCCATGTAGCCCGGGCGGTCGCCGAGCTGGAGAAGGACCTTGCCCAGGTTGAAGCGGGCCTGGAATTCCTGAGGGAACAGGGAGACCTCACGCTCGTAGGCGGCCCGGGCGTCCTCGAGCTTTCCCTGCTCTTGGCAGAGAAGCCCCAGGTTGTAGTTAGCGCGGGGGTATCGCGGCGCTTCCCGGATGATGTCCGCGAGGAGCGGCTCGGCCCGGTCATACTGCTTCATCCCGACCAGGCTGGCGGCCAGGTTGAAGCGGTTGCGGATCAGCTTGGGCTGGAGATCGACGGCCTTTTCCAGGTAAGGGAGGGCTTGGGCGTGATCGTCCCGGCCGGCATAGATCTCGCCGACGAGCATGCACGCCTCGACGTTGTTCTCGTCGACGGAGAGCGTCCGCCGGCAGAGGGCGATGGCGTCCTCGTCCTTCCCTTCCTCGACCAGGAGACCGGCCAGGGCGATGAGGGCCTGGATGTTCTCCGCATCGTCCCTGAGGATGGTGTCGAGATGAGCCTTGGCCTCGTCCCGCCGCCCCAGGTGCGTCTCGCAGGTCGCGAGGAGGAGCAGGCCCAGGGTGATCGCCGGATCTTCCTCGAGGGCGGACTGGAGGAGCCTCGCCGCCTCGGCGTAGCGCTCGTTCATGATCATCGCCCCGGCCCGCGTCACGGCCTCGTAGACCTTGAGCTTGTCCTTGGGGTCGGCGAGGGGCCCGGAGCGGCCGCCGGAAGGGTTCTTGCGGGTGACGGGCGCGCCGACGTAGCCCAGGGCCGACAATCGTTCCATCGTCTCCTTGTCCAGATCGGCCGACTGGGGCGTCGGGGCGCCCTCGCTCGTTCTGGCCATGAGACGGTCCAGCTCGCCCTTCATCTTCCGGGCGATATCGGGATCGCTGCGGGAAAGATCGGTCTGTTCGGCGGCATCCCGGCGAACGTCATAGAGCTCGGGCCGGGGCGCGTCGATGAACTGATAGCCGCCCGTCCGCAAAGAGTGGAGAGGGCTCCAGCCGTACTGGAGGTCGGGCGCGAGGGACTCCGAATAGGCGGAACCCTCCCCTCCCCTCTCCGGCCGGAACATCGCGGGGAGAAGGGAGCGACCCTGCGTCCGAGAGGCGGCCGGGATCTCGGCCAGATCGAGAACAGTCGGGACGAGGTCGACCGAGCTGACCTGGGAGGCCACACGCCGGCCTTGAAGCTCGGCCAGCGGTGTCGCGACGATGAACGGCACGCGGATGACGGAGTCGTAGATGAAAAAGCCGTGCGTTTCTTCGCCATGGCTCCCCAATCCCTCCCCGTGGTCGCCGACGAGGACGAGGATCGTCGACTTGGCCAGACCGTTCGACGCGAGCCAATCGACGCACCGGCCGATCTGCGCGTCCATGAAAGCGATCTCGCCGTCATAAAGGCCCGCGGGTCCGCGGCCGCCGAACCGGCTGCGATAGGGCTCCGGCGGCTCATAGGGGATATGGGGATCATAGAGATGGATCCAGGCGAAGAACGAGTCCGCGCGGTTCTCCTCGAGCCACGACAGGGCGGCGTCCATCACTTGATCGCCGGGCCTCTGAATGGCGCCCAGGTCGAGATGCTTGTACTTCTTCAGGTCGAACCGGTCGTCATAGTGCTGGAAGCCCTGCTTCAGCCCCCATCGCCCGTCCAGGACGAAGGCCCCGATGAAAGCGCCCGTCCGATAGCCCCGGGCGGCGAAGACCTCGGCCAGGGTCGTCTGCTCGTCGCCGAGCGCGGTGTTGCCGTTGATCCGGACGCCGTGGTAGGTCGGATACGTCCCGGTCATGATCGAGCAGTGCGCGGGAAGGGTCAGGGGGGCCGCCGTGGCCGCCTGCTCGAAAAGGACCCCGCGGCCGGCGAGCCCGTCGATGTTCGGGGTCTCGGCCCCCGCACGGCCATAGCTGCCGATGTGATCGGCCCGGGTCGTATCGAGCGTGATGAGGATGACGTTGGGCTTGGAGACGCCGCGGGCCGACCAGAGCCGGGCAACCCTCGACCGCGCGTCGCCGGCCGGACGGATAACGAGCCACAGGCCGGCGGCAAGGACGACCAGAGCCGCGCCGATGAGAAGGAACCGCTTGATCGTCATCTCACGCCGGGCTATTTCTTCTTGAGGGACTCGACCAGCGCCCGAATCTTGTCCTGGTTCGGGACGAGCTCGAGCGATTTCGTCCAGGCCTTGAGCGCCTCGGCCGTGTTCCCGAGCTGGTAATGGCAGGCGCCGAGGTCGTTCAGGATCTCGATGTTCGCTCCGAACCGGGTGAGGTAGGCGGAATAGTGCGTCGCGGCCTCCTCGAACTGGCCCAGGGCATGGCAGGCCCGGCCGAGGAGAGCGGGGATGTTCGGCGCCGGGGCCTCGCTTCCGGCGAACGGCAGCAGGACCTGCTTGACGGCCTGGTAGTCGCGAAGCCGGAACAGCGTCTGGGCGTAAGCCACGGCGATGTCGGGGCGCTCCGGGGCCCCGGCATGGGCCTGGAGAAGGCGGGCCCGGGCTGTCTCGAGCTCGCCGCGATTGAACGCCTGGAGGCCGGTCGCGTAGAGGTCCTCGACGCTTCCGGACGATTTCGTGACGTTGGCCACGACGAGCGGCCTGGGCACGGCGGCGGCCGGCGAGACGACGAAATTCTCCTTGGCTTGGGCGACCTCGGTCCCCTGCCCGTCGAGCAGGAAGACGCGGACCTGGTAATAGCCGGCGGGGAAGTCCTGGAGGGGCTGGACATCGAGGACGCTCGCCACCGGGCCCGCGGCGTCCACCTTGGCCGTCCTCGAGCTGAAGGGCTGGTCTTCCTTCAAGAATTCGAAGCGCAGGGTCGCCGAGGCCCTGAGCTCGTCGGTCAGCCCGGAGATCTGGAAGAAGAGCGCCAGCCGGTCGCCCGCGCCGAAGGTCTTGCGGGCCTGGGTCAGGAATTGGCGGCCGCCGACCTGGAAGGGTACGCGCTCGCCGGCGGGCGAGGCCTTGTCCTGCACGCCGTAGGCCAGCAGCAGCGGGCTCATCTGGACCGGCCCGCCGGGGCCGGGCACGACGATCGTCTGCGACGAGGCCGTGAATTCCTTGGACAGGACGTTCTTGAGGAGGATGTCGAAATTATAGGTTCCCGGGAGGAGCGGGAAGACGTCCTGGATGGACAGGAGCTTGACCTTGACGTCCTCGAGCTCGGAGGCCGTCAGGGTGAACGGAAAATCCCGGTCAAACTGGTAGATCGTGCGTCCTGCCCCGTCCGAGACGCGCCCGGTCAGCCGGAAGCGGAAGTCGTATTTCCCATCGACCTCTTCGGCCGTCAGCTTGGCCGGCTCGACGGTGTAATGGACGAAGCCGGCGCCGTCGGCGTCGCGGAGGACCTCGACCTGGGATTCGCTCGGGATGTAGTTGGCCGTGTACTCGACCTCGATCGAATCCTTGTACCGCAGGATGGCGTCGGCGTAGTCGTCCTGGACCTTCTTCTGGGGGGCGGCGAAGATCGTGGCGATGAGCCGTTCCGAGGCCAGGGACCCCATCCCGGTCGTGGGGGGCTCGCCGGGGATCAGGCTCAGGGTCTGGCGGGCCAGGTTCGGCTCGAGCTTCTGGAGGGCCCTGTAGGCGGCCCGATCCTGGTCCATGGCGCGGTTGGACGACACGTTGTCGTAGGCCGTCAGCGGATCGGCGATGAGGGCCTGCGGCCCGTCCGCGGAGGGCGAATAGAGGACGAAGTCGCCGACACCCTGGCGCTTGAAGAAGATGACGTTGAAGCCCGCCGGAAGCCCCTGCGACGTGTCGCCCTGGTAGAACCAGATCTCCGCCGGGTAGACGCCGTTGACGTTGGTGTATTGCTCGATGTTCTGAGGCGGGCCGAGGAGGATGTGGATGCGGCCCCGGTCGGTCTTCCAGCCGGGTTTGGGCGACGAGCGCCCGAACGTCGCGTTGGCGTAGTTCAGGCGGCGGTAGTGCTCTTCCTGGTACTCGTTGCGGGGCGTCTCGGGCACGGGATCGCGGTGCTTCCAGAAGGCCTCGATGAAGATGTCCCGCTCCCGGTCGGTCTGGAGCTTCAGGAAGACCTCCCGCTCGTGCCGGGTGATGATGTCGCCGACCTCCTCGTCGAGCCATTTCTTGTACCGTTCAGGGAGAGAGCCCTGTCCCTGGCCGAACCCCTGGGCCGAAGCGGCCAGGAGGAGAAGGATGACGACGGACCTGAGCCTGAAAGATCTCATGCGAGCCTCAATTCTCTAATTTAGCTGATTCGGCGGACTTCGGCAACTCCCGGACCCGGACTCGCCGCCTCGGCGGCCTATTCGTTCGGCCCCGTCTTTCCTGAGTTCTTCCTGAGGGCCTCGTAAAGGGCCCAGACGGCGCCCGGCCGCATGTACTTCATGGCCCGGAAAGTCTTCTCGCCGTACTTGGCGCCGGGGTCGTTCCAGACGGTCTCGCCCGGATCGAGATAGGCCTCGGGCGTTTTGAAGAAATAGCCCTGGCCGTAGGGACTGTAGACGACGTGATAGACCCCGTACGCCGCGTGCAGCCCCTCTTCGACGAGGCCGTTGAGGACGAGGTTGGCGGCGAACGCGTAGGAGGTCCCGACCCAGACCTCGTCGCCCTGCTGGCTGCGGAGCTGGCCGCCGGCGGCCGAGCGGCCGTTGACCGCGCCCATGATGCCGCCGCCGAAGCCGAGGACGTTCTTGTCGTAGATCGTCCGCAGGGCCCGCACCACGTCGGCGCGCGGCACGATCGGATCGCGGCCGTCGGCCTCGAGGCCGAGCATGTCCGCGTACCAGACGCCGAACAGCTGGTCGGTCATGACGTCATCTTTGGTCGCGTCGATGTGAAAGTAGCCGGCCCGCTCGTCCCAGAGGCGGCGAAGGGAGGACCGGCCGCTCTCGAGCCAGCTCTTGTATCGCGGGACGACCTCTCGGAGATCCAGGTCGCCGGCCCGGACGAGTCCGCGCGAGGCCAGCGTTTCGCCCATGCGGACCGCGGCCTTGAGCCCGGCCAGCCAGAGCAGCCCGACATAGGCGCTCTCGCCCTTCATCCGCCACGTGTCGTAGGTCTGATCGGGGATGCCTTCGTTGAGGGGGACGTGGGTGATCTTATCGCCGAAGCGCGCCTCGAGCGTATCCAGGGCCGTGACCGAGGCCCCGAACATCTTCATCAGGAAGCCGATGTCGACGCCCCCCGTGGCCAGGAAGTCCCGGTAGGCGCGGAGCGGGAACTTCGGGTTGATGTCCTTCCAGAAATTCGCGTTCTGCCACTCGAAGGCGTTGAGGATGACCCACGGCCGACGGCGCGGCGAGCCGAGGTCGTGGGGGACCATGCCCGGCTGCTTGGCCGTGTTCCAGTAGTAATCCTTCTTGTCGGCGGGGACCTCGTCGGGGAACGCGGCGGCATATTGGTAAGCGCGGTAGGACGCGTCCTCGAGCGGGATGGTCGAGGCGAGATAGCTCATGTGGGTCGTCTCAAGCTCCGGCCAGAGCCTCAGGACGTGCCAGCAATACGAATCGACGTCGGTCGTGCCGTACATGAGGTAATCGGCGCTCTCGAGATAGGTGTGGAGATTCGTCGTCGCGTCCCAGATGCTCGTTTCGGTGAGGACGTAGAGCTCGTTGAGGAGGGCCTGGCGGAGCCAGTCGGGCAGGGCGGGATTGGTCAGGCTGGGCTTCTGCCAGGCGTCGACCGCCCGCTCCCACTCCCCGGCCCGGTTGAGGGCCTCGGCGGCGATGCGAAAGGCGTTCGTGCCCGCCTCGCCGAAGAAGGCGGTGTATTTCTTCTTGTGCTTGGCCCCGTCCCCGAACTCGTAGTAGGGAAAGTCCCAGGCCACGGCGAAGGGCGCTTCGAGCCGCTCGCCCGGCCGGAGGGTGAAGGTGACGGCCACCGCGGCACCAGTCCCCTGCCCCGCCGCCGCGGGAGTGGAAGCGCGGGACGCGTCGAGCGATCCGTCGGCGGCGAACCGGGTCCAGACATCGGCGCCGTCGCCGCGGGGATCGAAAGCGGCCTGGACGAGGACCCGGACCTTGCCCGGATCCTCCAAGGCCGCGACGGCCATGGATCCCGACATGGCGTTGCCCTCCCGGACGCTCTGGCCCTGCTTGAGAAAGAGGACGCCCTTGACCCGGCCGTCCTCGGTGACTTCGTTGACGTTCCCGGCGCTGCGGCGGTCCCAGACGAACGAGGCTTGGGGCTCGACGCCCGCGGCCGGGCGGGCCGGCGCCGGCTCCCAGCCGATCATGTTCTCCCAAGTCAGAAGGACCGTGACCTCGGCCGGGAGCCTGGATGGATTCGAGGCGATCCACTTGTAGACGGCGACCGGGTAGCTCGTCTCCTTATAATTTCCGGAGAGGATCGGCGAGAACTGGACGACGGCCAGTTTGACCGGCAGTTCCGGGTTCTCCTCGTAGGAGAAGCCGGACTTCGGGTAGAGGGCGAAATAGTCGCCTTGGCCGATGGGGTAGTTCCAGGCCCAGGTCCCGAGGCCGGAGCCCGCTGGCGGGGCCGTGGTCGACAAGGTCCGGGCCACCGTCCGTCCGCCCGACTTGATAAAGACGTGGAACTGGTCGGCCCAGACCGTGTCCTCGACCATCCAGCCGAGCTTGAGGAACCAGGTCGAAAAGTTGCCGTTCATGAGCCG
>Ga0153915_10003778_pt1 | contig 13915 bp, 14 predicted proteins | sample Opewatmetagenome_2_FD_107003 | JGI IMG/M metagenome (GOLD analysis project Ga0153915, IMG submission 107003) | Freshwater wetland microbial communities from Ohio, USA - Open water 3 Core 3 Depth 3 metaG | ecosystem: Environmental > Aquatic > Freshwater > Wetlands | place: USA: Ohio, Lake Erie... | reverse complement strand
GACTACGAAGCCAGCCTGAGAAGCGAGGCGGTCTACAAGGCCCAGGGCGAAGCCGCGGTGGCTCGGTTCAGGGGGACCCTCGGCGAGGAGATTTCCGCGTATGAGTCGGAACTGGCAGAGATCCAGGGGCAGCTTGCGGAATTGCCCGGCACGGACAAGCTCGTGGCCAAGGCCCCGGTGCGCGGCACAGCGGCCGAATGAGGCTCATTTCGCACTCTAGTAACCACTCCGTCTGCTTTATCTCCCAGAACACTTTCCCGCATCTGGTGTCAGTGCATCGACCTAGCTCCGTGCTGAGGTGCCATTTCTGCGGCAACCAGCTCTCGCTCGCCCAGGCGCTCGAACTGCACGAGGGCGAGGGCTTCTTCTACGTCTGCGAGCACTGCGCGATGTCGCTCGACCCCCTGAGGCTGAAGCAGGTCATCTGCTACAGATGCGCCGCGGAGGGGAACAGGACAAGGTCGATCGCGACCTGCGACATGTGCAAGAAGAGCATCTGCGCCTCTCATCATGTCGACATGCAACCCGAGAGGCCTGCAGGGCCGAACCGCCGCGTCTCCATGTACGAGCCTGCCTTGATGATGCCTGGCGGGAAGAGGCGGGTGCTCTGCGATGTCTGCGCGGCGGCGCTCGGTGAGGACGAAGAGTAGGCTACCAGTGGCTGCCGGGTCCCCGCCTCGCCTTGCCGACGAGATACGACAGCGTCAACTGCTTCTCGCCGCGCTGGAAACAATCCTTGAGCGCGTCCCAGCGCCCGTCCTCCATCCATTCCTGCAGCTTCCTCCCGCCGAGGAACAGTTCTACCTCGTCCATCGAATTGAACTGGATCACATGCTGCTCCACGCCGAGGAATTCCGGCTCGAAGAAGTCCTCCCTCAATAGGTCTTCCAGTTCATCCTCGGTGTAGGAATGGCTCGACTGTATCCCCGTCTCCCGCCAGTGGTCCGAATGGTGGCAGCAGAACATCAGCACGGATCCGACGGGCATGGCGGCGGTTATCCGCCAGAGAAAGGCCTCTGACATGTAGAAGCTGCTGACTACTGCATCGACCGGGCCGTCGTAGATGTTCCTGAACGGCTCGTCTTCCAGGTTTGCGAGGAGGAAGTCTATGTTCCTGATGTTCTTGAAGGCGGCGTACTGCCTCGCCTGCCATAGCGCGTTCTCATCGACATCGATCGCGACGACGCGTCCGACATTCGGCGCAAGGAAGAACGCGAGGCGGCCCTGCCCCGTGCCGGCATCGATGACTGTGCTCCTCCTCAGGTCCGTTCTGAGCAGGATATCTTTGAACATCGGCGTGAGGAGTTCCCATTCCCTCTGCGCTTGGCGAAAATCGACCGACCTCTCGTTTGTGGTGACTGAGACCATGAGGGACCCTCGCGGGGGTATCTCCGTGTTTCTTATATGTTATGGCGGTGCAGGCTTTCCCCGTTTTGCCGCAAAGGTTGAAGCCGGATTCGGCCTTCTGCGATGCGATGACCATCTACCTCGCCGAGTCGGCCAAGATCATCGGTGATGTCTGCATCGGGGGAGGCTCCAGCGTCTGGCATGGTGCCGTCGTGAGGGCCGACCTGGACAAGATAGTAGTTGGCGGCTACACGAACATCCAGGACAACGCCGTCATCCACCTCGACCTGGACTTCCCCGCCATAATCGGAGATAGGGTGACCATAGGCCATCTCGCGATAGTGCACGGCTGCACGATTGGCAACGACTGCATGATCGGCATGGGGGCCGCCATAGGCAACGATGCGGTCATAGGTGATTGGTCGATCGTCGCGCCTGGGGCGGTCGTGACAGAGTCGTCGAGATTCCCGAAGGAGAGCGTAATCGCAGGGATTCCTGCGAAGGTCGTGCGACAGGTCGACGGCCGGTTGAGAGACAGGATCGAGGCGTCTTGGAAAATATACCATGAGCTCGCGAAGAAGAGCCTGACCGCCAAGCAGGACCTGCCCGGCGATGAGAGCAAGAGGATTAGAGTTGATGTGGCGGGAGAGATTGCGAGCATCATCCGAAATAGATAATCAAGTACGGTCCCGGTTTTGGCGGGAGCACAGACCTATTTTATAAATGGTTGGAGCACGCTTCGAGTGGAGATGACAAGCATGGAGGAGCGGAAACGCACCGCCTCTGAGATGACCGAGAGGCTGAAGGTCGACGATAATGTCGAGGCGGTCGCTCTCTCCCCGAAATCTAGGCCCAGTCCGGGAGTGGAAACCTCAGTTCTTGAGATGCTCGTCGTGGTTTCCAAGATGCCCTTCGATTTGGACATGCTGGGCATGAAGAAGGTGGTTGTGAATGGTTCGAAGGTCGCACTTTTCCATGCCACTCCGGAGCGCCTCAGCACCGCCATCGATGACGAGGCGGGGTGTTGGTTCTCTTCCGGGAGGATTCTCTATAGCGAGATCTTGTATGACCAAAAGGGAATAATAGTCGGCCTGAAGAAGATGGTGAATTCCGTTCCGAGAGTAAGAAGATTGGCGGCGTTCGACGCGTGGTTCAAAGAGGCCAAGGCATTTCCCACAATAGCCTATCAGCGTGGAATCACTGCAAAGGACGCTCCGGATATGATTCTGCTCAGAGATGACGCCGCTCTCGCCCGCACGTTGTTCCTGCTCAATTCGAGGCCTCCAAGGGGACCATCATCACTGATGGAGGACGTCATGGCCCTTGGAATACTCCCTTCCGGGATGAAAGCGATTGCCGACATTCTGAAAGGCTTGGACCGTTTCAACTTGAGGAAGTTCCAGAAGGCGAGGAAGGCATACAACGGTTTGATATCTGAAGTCAAGAGTCTCGCAAAGACCCTTTGAGTGGCTCTCACCTCAAAGTTCAGCCCACTTGTCGACCCCTTCCCAAACGCGGACCGTGATCGGGTACGTGAAGCCTTTCTTCAGCTCTCCGTGCAGCAGACTGCAGATGTTCTCGACGGTCGGCACCTTCAGAGTGCTGTTCCAATCGCGGTGGTCGTACTTGGCGAGGACCGCGCGCACCCGTTCCTTGAACTCGGCGAAATCGACTATCATGTCGCCACCCTGCTCGCTGTCAATGGTCACGTCAATCCGATAGGTATGCCCGTGCGGGAAACCGCACTTCTTGTGGCCGGTCAGGTGATGGGCGCAATCGATGTACTCAGTTATCCCAAGCTTCATCCGCGCCAGAAGAAGAGTGGCACCAATAAATGTCTTTCCTTCATTTCCTGCGGCGGGATGGACTAGAATCGACCGAGGAGAGCGCTTGATTCCTCTCGATACAGGACGAGCACTTCCCGCAAGGCTTCTTGGCGTCGAACCGGCAGCTCCAGGTCAGGTCGAGGGGAGCGCCGAGCCTGAGGCCAAGCCTCACCACGCCCCGCTTCGTCATCCTCCCCAACGGGGTCAGGATTCTGACCGCTTTCTGGCGGTAGCTCCAGAGTCCCATTCTAAGCAGACCGTTTATTTGCCTGAAGAAAGATGGGCTGGAGTCGGGGAACTCTTCCGGATCGCCTTTGTTGTGACCGCCCACGATGAACTCGGCTCCCATGACCTCCGCGTAGTACGCCGCGATTGAATAGAATGTCATGTTCCTAGCGGGAATGTATCCTTCTGGTGCATTCTTGATCCCGCTAGGCAGCCGTCCCTCCTCCGCGAGGTCGTAGACCTCCTTCACGGTTCCCAGTGGGACCTCGATAAGATGGCTGATTCTGGCCTCCTTCAGCACCCGCCGCGTCGCCGATTTCTCTGCTCTCGCGCGAGCAAAGTAGTCGAAAGTGAGGGGTATTGGTTCCCAGCCCTTCTTCATGACCCACCAAAGCGCGACCGTGGAGTCGATTCCCCCGGAGACAAGCACTATCGCTTTGGTCATGGAGACAAATCCAGTCGAAGTCGCGGTTCACCATAAACCTGCCTCATGGTTCTGTCCAGGAGCCCAAAGAATGTCACCCGATAATCCGCCAGATTCATCACGGAGGGCTTGCTTTCTAATGAGAAGAGGTGAGACTCTGACAGAATTGAGCGTAGGTTCACAGGCACCGGATTTTGAATCGACCGATCAGAACGGGAACAAGGTCCGTCTGAGCGATTACCGAGGCAAGACTGTCGTTCTCTATTTCTATCCAAAGGACAACACGCCTGGGTGCACCGCCGAGGCGTGCTCTTTCAGGGACGACATGGAGCCAATCGCAGAGGCGGGGATCAAGGTTCTTGGAGTGAGCGCGGACGGAGTCGATTCTCACAAGAATTTCGAGAAGAAATACAATCTCAACTTCACCCTAGTTGCAGATCCTGGGAAAATCATCATCGACGAATATGGTGTACGGGGCGCCTTCGGGACTTCCCGCAGGGTCACATTCCTCATAGACCATGAAGGCAAAATCCGGCACGTCTGGCCGAAAGTGAGACCGCGGGGTCACAGCGGTGAAGTGCTTGAGAAGGTCAAGGAATTGGGTCTATAACTAAACGATTGTTTGCACGGGCTTGAACGTGTCAGCATCGGGCTACTCCATTGGATGCACCCATCATGCCCGAGCAAGAAGTGCTATGTATATACGGCCGACCACATTCCGCAATCGACACGGATGCTTGTAGGGTGGTATCAGAGATGAAAAAGATAATCTACCCTTTTAATATATGTATAGTCTAGTGGGGTTCAGTATCAGTTCATTTGCCCCAAGCAGGGGGGAACAAATCTGAAGAGATGGCGGGCCAATCGGCTAGCAGGCATGATTGTCGCATTCTTGCTCTTGCCTCTGGCGAGTGCGCCCGGACCTCTTATCGCGCCAAAAGCCGCGGCGGCGTCCGAGCAGGTCTTCGATCAATACATTGGACCACAATCCGCCGATTACAGTTCCGCGTACACCAACGAGATGCTCGCCCAGTCTTTTGTGGCCAGTGCCGGCTACAAGGTCACGCGAATCGAGCTCCGCATCAACGATTTGGGGACAGACAGCTTGGCCCTTCTATCTTTGGCGGCGAACAATCCTGTGGATAATACGCCTGGTCTAGCGGTCATAGGCTCGAGTGCAAATGGGCCGGACGGGTGGGATTGGGTTTCGTTCGCGATTCCCGACGTCCCGGGAGCTCTCCTCACGGCTGGTTCAGTGTATTGGATTATCCTCATGGACCCGGCGAGCAACAATCCCAATGGCTGCGGATGGGCGAAGCGCACGACCAATCCTATGTATCCGAGCGGTGAGGCCGCAACGTGTTCTGGCAGCAACTGCAAATGGCAGAGTGATCCGAACAGCGACTTTCTCTTCATGGTGTTCGGCATCAATGGGCCGAGCATTGACAGTTGGTGCGAGGTCAACGCGGCCTTCGCGGGTACGGGCGACCCGCTGAACTACACGATACATTTCGACAATACGGGGAATCAGTACGCCCCGAACCTGTGGATCAACATGTCGCTATCCGGTGAATTGGAGTATCAAAGCGACGACTCGACCGAATACGGAGGAGCGCGCACCTCCCCGAACTGGGTGTTCAAGAATGTGGTGGTAGGTCTCCATTCGTTCCACATCAATGTCACCGTGGGATTGGAAGTGAGCGATGGCGATTCACTCTGGGGAAACTTCACCTTCCAGTATTCCGACAACAGAGGGGAGATGCAAGAGGATCGCAGATGCAGCGTAGTGACGATAGCGCGTGTGCCAAGTCTCACGATGTACAAGGAGGTAGCGCCAATGTACTCCGTCCGAGGAGGCACGCTGGAATACACCATCACTTTCACCAACTCGGGTTCCAGGCCAGCCGGCACGGTCTGGGTGAACGACACCCTTCCTACTGCCTTGGATTACTCCTTTGACACAGCGGCCAATGGCACTGGACCTGGAAACACCTCGGGAATTCTAGCATACAAATCCTTCGTCGGCAATGTGCTGTCTCTCAATTTCACCAATGTTATTTCGAGCACTTATCGGTTCATCATCAGTGCGAGGATCAATACCACTGTCCTCAACGGGACGTCGATCACGAACTGTGCTTCGTTGAACTACACGGACAGTTCTGGAAGGGTGATAGGCCCCGTTATGGCATGCGCGACTGCGAGAGTCGAAGGCGCGAGTATCCATGTGAAGCAAGAGGCATTGGACAACCCCGTGGCTCGGGACGACGCCCTAAGGTATCAGGTATCATTTGATAATGAGGGGACAGCCTCATCGGCATTCGTCTGGATCAACGACACCCTGCCCGCAGGCGTGACATACCTCAACGACACGGCATGGAGGTTGCCGAACTTCAACTCCACTCTTTCGCGGCGTGACAGCAGCCACCTCTATTATGTTTTCACGAGTGTGCAGACCAACAATCCTCTGTTGCAGCCCCGATATTTCGTAGTCACCGTGCTGGTCGGGCAATCGGTCAATGACGGAGACTCGCTCTGCAATCGCGCCGAGCTGGCATACGCAGACTGGGACGGTTCGATTCTGTCACCGTCCTCGGCGTACTCGTGCGCGGATGTAATGATACCAAATATAATTCTCACGGTGCAGGGAACACCGGAAGCCGATCCTGGAGATTTCGTCACCTACAACGTGACTATCGACAATGTCGGGTCCGGAATAGCTAGCTCTATCTCGTTTAGGCTCTTCGAAGCTCAGCAGTTGAACTACTACTATGACGATTCCAGCGTACCTCGCATCCCTCCATTGGAAGTGGTTAGGATAAGTGCACAGGTATGGCAATTTGCAGATGTGGGGCATCGCATCATCGTCCTTACGTTCACTTACAAGCTGAGAGTGGGTCTTCCTGACGGAATGTTGGTGACATCAGAGTTCGATATGAACTATACAGACTACAAAGGACGGCAGATGGGCTCCGAACAGATTTTCATCTCGACGACCGTTACGGCGCCGGTCATCACACTGAATATTATCCAGAACATGACGGAAGTGCCGAGAGGAGACGAGATAACCTATACGATATTCTACAACAACACAGGGCACGGTGCGGCCAAGAATGTGTGGATAAACGATACAATCCCCGACGAGACTGCATTCTGGCGGTCGGACGAGCAATACGTTGCCACCTCCGGAGTAAGAATCACCTGGCATTTCGTGGATGTGGCGCGCGGAGACCACGACATGACGGTAACCTTGAAGGTGGACAATCAGGCGACGGCCGGTTCGACCTTGGAGAACATGGTTGACCTGATATACGAGGATGGGAACGGGAACTACATCGATAGGCTCCACGACGATATTGTCGCCAAGGTTATCGACGGCGTGGACGGTCCGCCCAATTTCTTCCAAGCGTATTCAGTATGGCTGCTCGTCATCATCCTTCTCATCACCCTCGCATGCATGTGGCTGTTCGTCGGTCGGAAGTTCTACGGACTCGGCATCAAGGAGAAGGCGAGAATCGATGAGCTGTTCTTGCTCCACAGGAGCGGGGAATTGATTAGGCACCACAGCCGCAGCCTGAGAGCGGACGTGGACAGCGATGTGCTCAGCGCCATGCTCGTTGCCGTGCAGAATTTCGTCAAGGAGTCCTTCAATTTCCGAGCAGGAGACCTTGAGGAACTCAAATTCGGCAACCAGAAGATAACTCTCATCCACGGTGAGCACGTCATTTTGGCTGCCGTCGTCGCCGGGCCGTTCCCGCAGCGTCTGGAGCCGGGCATGAGAACGGCTCTGGAGGAGATAGAATCGCGCTTCGGCTCGTCTCTGGAGGATTGGAGCGGCATCACGGAGGATCTTCCGGAGGTCGACGACATCCTGTCGGGCGTTTTCGATACGAAGGCGGGCTAGCCATTCCGAGTGACCCGGCCAGTGCTGCAACCAGTTTTGAGAATCAGGCGCGAGTCTTTTTATGCGGGCCAGTTGGATGGATGCTTGCATCTGGAGGTCCAATGATTCCGCCGGAACTAGTCGAAGCGCTAGTGGTAATCCTGATTGGATACTCCATCATCCAGGGCCTATGGCTATTGCATCTCGCTCGTCAGTTTCGCAATCACACGCGAGCGCAGGCAGCATTGGCGGCGAAGCAGATTCTTGAGCACGTCGAAGCGGAACAGAGCACTTCGATAGAGGACGTCTTCCTGCTGCATCGCAGCGGACTGCTCTTGAAGCACTACACGAAACGCATGAGGCCCAATGTCGACAGTGATGTCCTCAGCGGTATGCTCGTGGCCGTGCAGGAGTTCGTCAAAGATTCATTCAAAGGCGAACGGGGCGCCTTGAACGAAATCCGATTCGGCGACGTCAGGATCGTCCTGCTGGAGGGCCAATGGACAATAGTGGCTTGCCTTGTGAGGGGCGAGAGGGTGACGGACCTTCAGCCTCAAATCGCGGCTGCGATGCACGAGGTGGAGACGAAATATGGAGATCTCCTGATGAATTGGGACGGCACGCTGGACGCCGTGCCGGAAGTCGATGTGATCATGCGCAGGCTAATATCCGGAGGATACATGAATGCAGGCCAACCGCAGAAACCTCAACCAGCAATCATTCTGGAGAGGTAGGCAAAGGTTATATTCGGTCTGTCTTTATGTTTCGCGGATAGTCGCAGAACTGGCTGGCCCGGCCTCAAGAAGCTGCAAGAGGCCGGCGAGTTGGCGGGGAAATCGCATGTCAAGGACCTCGGCGCTTGCTTTGACGCTCTGCGTCGTCCTGATTTCGCTTGCGGTTGTGCTCGGCCCTCCGAGGTCGGCTGGTTCGCAGCCCGACCTCAGGCTATACAAGACTGCGAGTGCCGGCGTCGTATCACCCGGGGATTTTTCATACCAGCTATTCTTCCATAATCTTGGGCCGCAAACCTCCACGATCGCGTGGATAAACGACACTCTGCCCTCCGACGTCATATACGTCAACGACACCGCCTACCTCCATTACAGCCCCGGCGTCGGCTTCTTCGAATACAGCATTCTCTTGGGCAACGTTCTCCATGTCAAGTTCAATCTGGTGCCTCCTGGGAACCACAGCTTCGTTATCTTTGTGAAAACCGGGAATTCGGTGTTCGACGGACAGATTCTGACTAATAGAGCTTCGTTGAATTATACGAGCAGTGGGGGCAAGCTCCAGCTGGAAGTGAACGCGACTGTATCCGTGACCGTCTCGATGCCCGTCCTGCAATTCGGAAAGTCCGTCGAGTACGATTCCCGTGACCCGTCCAAGCTGAATTTCACTCTGACCATAGGGAACACGGGTTCAGCCACAGCTCTGAACATGTGGGTGAACGATACCCTTCCCGCAGGCGTTCAATACGAATCGTTTCAGGCTCCGCCTGGCGTGATGTGTGCGGAGACTCCGTCAGGAACGGCTGCATGCTCCCGCAGCAACTTCGCCTTTGGTAGTGAAGTGTGGAGGATAATGGCGAAGGTGACATCACTTGTTCCGCCTGATGTTGCCGTGGCCATTTGGGCGTTCCTCAACGCGACGGATCAGGACGGCACCCTGTTGCCTCAGATATCCGCAAGCGCGTCCTTCATAAGCCGGACGGCCGTGATGGGGCTTGCCAAAATTGTGGATCAGAGGAGGGCCATGCCAGGCAGCAACATTCACTACTTCATATACTACAACAGCTCGGGCCCGTTGCTTGCGAGAAATGTCTGGATTAACGATACCCTCCCTGCTGGTGTGAGCGTCGTGAGCGTGAGTCCGACTCCAGTCACGAACTCCTCTGGGCAAGTCAAATGGTACTTCTCGAACGTGAGCACCGGTCCCCACGCAGTGAATATCGAGGTCTCGTTGTCCACGAGCTTGGGCAACGGCGTCGTGCTCACCAACCAGGTTGCAATGGATTACTTCGACCAGATAGGCAGGAAAAAACCGCGGTCGACCCAGAACGCCTCCACGACGGTGACCTTCGATATTCCCTCGATGCGGCTCGTGAAGACTGCAAATGTCGCTGATGTGGCACCTGGCGGGCAAGTGCTGTACACGATCTATTACAACAACACCGGGAACGCCATGGCGAAGACCGTCACCATTGAGGACACACTTCCGGCGGGCGTCCAGATAATCGCTGCTGACCCCGCATATTCCAGTTACTCCGCGAACCATTACTTCTGGAACCTGCAAAACATCCCGCCAGGATTATATCTGATATCCATCACCATCCGGGTGGACGAGGGGGTAGCGGACGGCGCCACGCTCTCCAATACAGCCTCAATCACATACACAGACTCATTCGGCCAGGTGGTGGGAAGCAACATCATGAGCGCTATTGTCACAGTCAAGAAGAATCCCCTGCCGCCTCCGGACGGCAATACCGGCACGCAGGGGGACAGCATGCTCTATCTGACCGCAGCAATATCCGTCACTGTGATTGTCATCATCGGTCTGTGGTTCTTCGTCGTCCGCCGCGGAGGTGATGCTGTGATAGACGACGTTTTCCTCCTGCACAAGGACGGTCTGCTGATCAGGCATTTCACGCGCAAGTTGAACCCAGAGGTGGATTCGGATATCCTTGGCGGCATGCTGATTGCTGTGCAGAACTTCGTCAACGAATCCTTCGCCTCTGACAAGGGGCTTGCGACGGAAGGCGGCTTGGATGAACTCAAGTTCGGCAAGTACAGCATACTCATCGCGAGGGGGAAGCATGTTGTCATGGCGGCGGTCGTTCTTGGCGGTAGGACCGTGAACACCGTGAGGGAAATCAAGGCGGCAATCGAGGACCTAGAAAAGAACCTCGGTACTGTCCTCGAAAAGTGGAGCGGGGACATGGGCCAAGTCGTGAGTGCGGATGTATACATGGAGGGTCTGATGGCGGGAAAGTACAAGGGGAAGGCGAAATCGGCCTAGCCAGCGTGGGAATGTTTATAGGGCTGCCGTCCCAATATCTTCATCAGGGTTCGGGGACGGCAGATGGCACAGGAATTTCTCAAGCGCAAGGTTCTCCTTCTCGGGGATGGAGCCGTCGGCAAGACATCTTTGGTCCGTAGATTCGTGGTGGACAAATTCAGCGACGACTACATCACGACGATAGGGGCGAAGGTGACGAAGAAGGACATGCGCGTCCAGACCGGGATGGAGGTTTTCGACATCAGCCTCATACTGTGGGATGTCCTCGGACAAAGAGGATTCCGCGCCGTGCAGAACAGCTCATTCCAGGGAGCGAGAGGGGTGATCCTCGTCTACGATATGACCCGGCCCGAGACAGCGGAGAGCCTCAAGACCTATTGGCTGCCGCGGCTGAAGGAGGTCGCGGGCGAGATACCTCGGATTCTCTTCGCAAACAAGGTCGATCTGGTTGGCGCACGAAGCATGGCGGAGGAAAAGGTAAGCTGGCTCGCGGCCGAACTTGGCTGTGATTCCTACCTCACGAGCGCGAAGACGGGGGAGAACGTGGAGCGGGGCTTCGGGACCTTGGCGACGGAGCTCATAAAGGCTAGGCAGATAGAGCTCTCTTTCCTCTCAGACGTCTCCGGCGAAATCGTTAACCCCGACGCTGTCGGAGTGGCGGACATGATCATGGTCGACTTCTGCAACGACTTCGGCGGCATAGAGGCAGGAACGCCTGTCCTGAGAGAGCAGTTCACTCGCGCGGGTCTCGATGTGAAGAATCCCACAACGGACAGTCTCGTGAGGGCCATAGACCTGCTTGCTGACGTGGAGAGCAGTTTCAAGCCCGCCTCGGAGGTGGAGAAGGCGAAGGCGAGGCGTCTAGGCTGGGTCATTGGGCTCGCAAAGACTTGACCATGTAGGGCTCCTCGAGAACGTACCCCAGTCGCCTGTAGTATTCCCTTGCGCCCACGCCGCTCGTTACCTTCAGCAAGTCTGCATCAAGCTCCTCGGAGGCGATCCTCTCGCATTCTGCAACAAGCCTGCGGCCGTGTCCTTGGTGCTGCCACTTGCCCTCCGGGGGTCCCTCAAAGGGAACCACCTCGCCGAACACCTTCAGCTCGCGGAGGAACGTCCCGGAATCGCATGAACGCATCCTCAGGTAGCCGACCAACGTCTCGCCGTCAATATGCTCTAAGGAAAGGAAGGTCTCGATCCCGCCAGAAGCCCTGTAGTCAGTCCGACGGAGCACGATGTCATCGGCATGCATCGATCTGTTGGTCAGCCCGACCTCCCTGCATCTGATGCACCTGCACTTCTCTCCCGCGTGGGCAAGCTCCAGCCTCGCGAGGTCTCGCAAGTGGCCTTTGTCCAAGCCCGCCTCTATCAAGCTGACTTCGATCTCCCGCTGGATGCGCTGGATGCGCACCCAAGGCGGGACTATGCGCTTCACTCCGGCGATGAGATGGACTGCATCTGCGGTGGTCATGGGAGCGTACTCGCCTCTTTTCCACATATCGTATAGGCCGGTGCCTTTGAGCACCACTGTCGGATAGATCTTGAGCATGTCGGGTCTAAAAGACTCATCGTTGAATATGGTGCAGAAAGACTCCATGTCGGCATCGATATCGGCGCCGGGCAGGCCGGGCATCATATGATAGCCGACTTTGAGACCCGCATCCTTCGCCTTGGCAGTGGCGGCGCGTACATGCGCGGTCGTGTGCCCTCGGTTCGCGTATGCCAATACCTCGTCGCTGACACTCTGCACGCCGAATTCGACCCGCGTGACCCCGAGGCGCATGGAGTGCCTAACCTGCTCATCAGAGAAGCAATCGGGCCTCGTCTCCACGGTCAGGCCGACGCAGCGCGAGCCGGCAAGCCTATTCAGAGTTTGCGCTTCCCGTAGATCCGCGGAGGCGACTTGGTTCATCGCATCGAGGCATCTCTGCACGAATTTTTCTCTGTATTCGGGCTTCAGGTTGGTGAACGTCCCTCCGAGGATTATTAGCTCTATCTTGTCGGTAGGGTGACCCATCGCTTCAAGCTGGCCCAGTCTCGCAGAGGTCTGACCAAAGGGGTCGTAGTCGTGTTGCGATGCCCTCATGGCGGCGGGTTCCCTGCCGGTGTATGATTGAGGAGTGCCGACAGCGGGCCCGCCGGGACAGTAGAGGCACTTGCCATGCGGACACGGGAACGGCGCGGTCATCACCGCGACAGCCGCCACGCCGGAGGCCGACCTAGTCCTCTTGATTCTCAGGAGGTCTTTCATGCTCTCGCGGAGTTCAGGAGATGCGTTGCTGAGGATTTCGGAATCGCTGGGGACGTGCTCAAGGCCATGCTGGCCGCAGAACTCGATTTTCGCCCTGTGCAGTTCCTCTTTGGTATTGATGCCCTCGGCGATGATCTTCGAAAGGAGCTCACTGAGGACAGGATCTGTCGTCATGCGTACATGGGCCCCTCGTAGTCCTTCACCGCCTGCTTCCTCCCGCCCGACTGCTTGTAGCGCCTTCTCTGCGAGGGCTTGATGCCGGTGAAGTGAAAGTCCGAGCGGAGCAGTCTGATGAAGGTCCTGTCCGGCAGGGGTTCCAACTCGACTATCCCTCGTTGCAGGAAGGATTTGATGACCCTGTCGAGCCGGTCACGCTTGATCTTCAGCTCCCTCTCCAGATCCTCGACCGTGACCGGGTAGACCTCGAGCAGGTACCTGAGGATCCTTTCCTCGATCGACCCGTTCAGCACCTCGATCGCCATGATAGGACAGAACCGCCAGCGTCGGACTTAAGCCTTATTGCGAAAACGCCGAATGTTGGTCGCCTTATTGGGACGTTGCTCAGCCGTACATCGTCTGCGGCTTCTCGGGCTTCTTCGCCTCCTCCACGGCCTGGATGACGTCTATCGCGATTATCATGTGGCAGGGTATGAGCCTGACGCGACCTGCCATATCCTTGTGGCTCTCGTCCATCTCCATGACAATGGCATCATCGGGGCCGATCGTCGCGTACCCCTTGAAGACGCCATGAGTGAGAAGCGGCTTCTCTCGGGTTTCCATGCTCTCTATCCGGTATCTCGATCCCTTCGTCAGCGACACGCTCTCCTCACCAGGGCTCATTTTCCCGCCTCCTCGTTTTCCGACAGATTCTGCAGGTGTTCCACGGTCCTGCGATAATTCTCCATCGCTATCTCCACATTGGATTCGACGAAGTTCCATGCCTTCGCGAT
>Ga0153915_10003777_pt1 | contig 13916 bp, 13 predicted proteins | sample Opewatmetagenome_2_FD_107003 | JGI IMG/M metagenome (GOLD analysis project Ga0153915, IMG submission 107003) | Freshwater wetland microbial communities from Ohio, USA - Open water 3 Core 3 Depth 3 metaG | ecosystem: Environmental > Aquatic > Freshwater > Wetlands | place: USA: Ohio, Lake Erie... | reverse complement strand
TGCGTTTGCTGGTAATGAAAAGCTCATGTGTATCTCCATGGTATAAAAAACCCATAAAGTACACATTCATAAAAAGTTACTTGTCAACGGAACTTTCAAAAATTTTCATGCAATTTCCCTGTGTTTATGGAAGTGAAACCTAAATGAGGCGATATTGCTCCAGATGCTATACCGCGCCCGGTCTGAAATGGTGAATTTGGGCCGCGTCAAAGCCCGTATAATCGGCGATCGCAAGTTGATTCGTATTGCATTAATACGGATCAACTTGCGAAGCCTGTGGCCGTCGATTCTACGGAGCTTTCACGCTGTCCCAAATTCATCATTTCAGGCCGGGCGCAGTATATGTACCGCAAATCAAAGAACGCGGCGAATGGATTTTGGATGAATAAATTTACTGATCCTTACATACCACCGAACGGTCTTCGCAAGCCCCGCCTCAAGATGCATGCTCGGACGCCATCCTAATTCCCGACAGACTCAAAGGCACCCAAGAGGGTAGAATTGAAAGAGATATGAGCCTATCCGCAATGCCATCTTTTAATTTTTAATCCAGATTCTCGTCACTAATGTCTGTAGCCGATTGTTCTAAAAACCCACACTTCAATATTGATTAACAACAAACAACCACTACAATAAATAAATTCTTATTATTCACAAATAAAACACCAACGCTATTATCCATCAGTCACACATAATCAATTGACTCTTATTCCTGTTCTATCTAAGATTCACTCAAAACATTAAGGAAAAACCATGACAACTCAATTAATATCTAGCCACCCCCTGCCCCAAAACACATCCCTCAGCCAAAACAAAATAAACAAAGTTTCGCAAGCCACTATTTTAACAAATCCCTAACATTTTTACCTACAGCCAATACAACCCTTCTTTGTTTAAGCATTTTAATTGCTTACTGTACTGGATATCAAAAAGGGGTAAACAACTGTTTAAATTCTTCACTATCTATGTTAGACCGGAAAATCTCGCAAATTACAATTAATACCTGCACGAACAGCAATGTCGATATCCTCAACAAATCTTTAAATTCTTCACTATCTATGTTAAACCAGAAAATCTCGCAAATTATTTCAATTAGTACCCGCACGAACAGCAATGTCGATGAGATCATCTCACAAATAACTAGAATAACAAAATTTATAACCTACGCGCTAGATAGACTAGCTTCTTTATAAATAGACTTGCGGAAATGATAGGCTTGAATCACACCAGCACCTATTCTTCCTAAGAGGATGTCATTTGTCCGACATACCACCGTGCCGTCTTCGCAAGCCCCTCTTCAAGATGCATGCTCGGGCGCCATCCTAATTCCCGACAGATTTTCGCACTATCGATCGCATAGCGGAAATCGTGGCCAGGCCGGTCGGGGACAAACGAAATCAACGAATGCAATTCTGCAGGTTTTTTGCCAATTTCAGACGCCAAAATATCTAGAAGAAGATAGACCATTTCAAGATTGCTTTTCTCGCAATTCCCGCCCATATCATAGGTCTCTCCGCTTTTGCCTTGCTGCAAAATCTGCCAGATTCCCACGGCATGATCGTCGACGTAGAGCCAGTCGCGGATATTTGCGCCGCGGCCATAAATCGGTAAAGACAAACCATCGATAGCGCGATGGATTACGAGAGGAATTAATTTTTCAGGGTATTGTCCGGGTCCGTAATTGTTGCTGCAATGAGAAATGGTTGTAGACAATTTGTAAGTATGGGCATAGGCGCGCACCAGGTGATCGGAAGAAGCCTTGGAAGCTGCATAGGGAGAATTGGGCCGGTAAGGCGACAGTTCATTGAAAATACCGTCTTCGCCCAACATTCCATAAACCTCGTCCGTTGAAACATGATGGAAATGCACATGCGGAAATTTTCGAACGGCTTCTAAAAGAGACAACGTCCCTAATACATTTGCTTCCAAAAATGGGCGGGCGGAAGAAATGCTCTTGTCTACGTGTGTTTCCGCCGCGAAATGAACGATAGCATCAATCTTTTCTTCCTCAAGAATTTTTTCAATGAGAGGCTGATCGTTGATATCTCCTTTAACGAATCGATAATTGGAATGCGAATTGATATCCTGCAATAAGCTGAGATTTGCTGCATAAGTGAGCCGATCGAGATTTACCAAGCGGCCCCGATATCCCGACTGGAACAGATAACGGATGAACGCCGAGCCGATAAAGCCAGCGCCTCCTGTGACAAGCAATCGTTCAAGATTCCGCATAAAATGTCTTCAATTGTTCGCCCAGTCCTTCACGCCATGAACGAAGAGGAGATCCTAACATTTTTTCGATCTTTTGAGTATCGAGGACTGAGTATAAAGGACGCGGCGCGGCAGCATTATATTCAATCGACCGGATCGGACGAATACGTTGGCAAGACATTGGCCAACCGATCGCCAAAGCCTCGGAGCGGATCGCATGCGCGAATTCATACCAAGTTGTTTCATCGCTATTCGCAGCGTGATAAATCCCCGACCAATCGAGAGCCTGAATAATGACTTTGGCAAGATCCGGCGCAAATGTAGGCCGGCCTATTTGATCGGATACCACCGCAATTTCTTCTTTTTGCTGCAGCAGCTCCAGCATTTTTGAAACAAAGCTTTTGCCGCCCAAGCCAAAAAGCCATGAAGGACGAATAATGCAGGCACTGGGTAGAGCAGTCAGGAGATGTTTTTCTCCCTCTGCTTTTGTTTGGCCATAGACCGTATGAGGCGCAATCCGGTCGGTTTCGAGATAAGGGCGATCGGACAATCCGTCAAAAACATAATCGGTCGAAATGTGGACGACGCGAAAATGGAATTCATTGGCCAAAGAACCAACGATCGCCGGAGACAAGGCGTTGATTCGGCGTGCTTCATCTGGGTGGGACTCGGCGAGATCGACTTGAGTATACGCAGCGCAATGAACGAGATGGGTAAACGGACCCCATTTTCGATAGAATTGGGTCATAGAGAGTAGATCGGTCACATCCGCCTGAGATCTGGAACTGCCCACAAATGGAATGTCTTTTTCGAAAAGCGCTTGTTTAAGCGCCGTACCGAGAAGTCCATTCGCACCTGTGATCCAAACCTTCATCGCAAAACCTCTTGCCGAAGCAAAGGCGCCAAGCGATCCCGTTCAGAGAGAATCGGATTTTTTACGGGCCATTCAATGGAAAAAAAAGGATCGCTCCAGGCGATCGTCCGCTCTGTAACAGGATCAAACGGAGCGCTCACTTTGTATTGGACGCGGGCAAAATCGCTGAGGACGCAATAACCGTGCGCAAAACCGACGGGTATGAAAAACTGTTTAAAATTTTCTTCGTTCAGCTCAACACCCATCCATTGTCCAAAAGTTTCGGAATCGGGGCGGATATCGACGGCGACGTCCCAAATCGAGCCTTGCACGACAGTGATCAATTTGGCTTGTCCGGGCGTTTCCTGATAATGCAGGCCCCGCAGAGTATTTTTCTGAGAAAAAGCGATATTATCTTGCGTAAATTCGACATTGATCCCTGCATCGGCATAGCGGGATTGCCGAAAGCTTTCAAAAAAAAGCCCCCTTTCGTCGCAAAATACTTGCGGTTGAATGATCAGAAGCCCTTTTAGCGGTAAAGGCTGCACTTTCATTATTTGAAGAACTCCTCCTTGAAAGGAGGAGTTCTTCCGCCGCTCAAGGAACCGAAGCAGATGAAAGCTGCTTTCGCTTGTTAAATCGCTTGCCTTGATCCGCCCCTAGAAGAGCCGGATGCGGCAAGCGATACGTTCAACCGCACCTATTTCAAAACAACGACGGTCGCATTCCGGCCGGTCTTTGTTTCTCGACGGTACGAATAGTACTCCGTTGCGTTGCAAAAATTGCAGATTCTGGAAATCTCAATGTTCTTTTCAAGAACGCCGGCGCCGGTAAGTTGCATTTGGCTGATTTTCCAAAAATCAAAATACTGAGGCTTTGTTTGGAAAGGCCAAAATTCTTGCGGGAGCTCCTGTTTATAATTTTTAAATTCCGCATGGCAAGGACCTAATGAAGGAGATATGCATACGAGCAGATCCTTTGGATTTGTCCCCACGTTTATTTTCAATTGCTCAATGAGCTTGGCATAAATATTTTGAACGCTTCCCCGCCAGCCAGAGTGGGCAACCGCGATCGCTTGATGAACGGGATCAAAAAAGATCGCAGCTTGGCAGTCAGCGTGAGATACAGCAAGAGCGATATTTTTTTCAGTCGTAAAAAGAGCGTCTGCCTGATGGGTTTGCGACCAATTAGCGCCAGTAATATGAACAACTCCCCACTCGTGCTTTTGATGGGGAAACACAATTCGCTCGACTTCTAAAACCTGGCAAATTTTCAATCGATTGCATTTCACAGAATCGGGATGATCGCCCACCTCGGTCGATGCATTTAAAGACAAATAGGGCCCTTCGCTGACGCCGCCGTGACGCAAGAAAACTCCATGAACAACATGCGGATAGGGTTCCAGTTGATCAAACTCTAGCCATTCTATTTTCTTTTTTTCGTTTTCCACATCATCCCTCATTGATACACAAGCATCATCGTAATCTATCAAATCGAACGAAAGTACGCAATGGTATTAAGGAGGCATTTCCGCTGACGCGGGAATGCCTCAATTTGTGACCGCAGTGGTATAAGTAATAAAATCCGATTATAGTGAAAAATATGAGACCGACAGAATCAACGCCAACCCGTCTGAAGTGGGGAATCATCATCACGCTTGTAGCAAGCCTTTTCTTTGCCGCAGCGAGTGCCCTTGTATATAATTTTCGGGGGCGTTTTCCTACAATTCAGATTATTTTCATTCAAAATATCGTGAGCTTTCTTTTTATTCTTCCACTTGCTCTGCGTAAAGGGTGGCTGCGTCTTAAAACAGATCAAATGCCCGTTCATTTTCTTCGCGATGCAATGGGCGTCGGGAGTTACTTTCTCTATTTTTTGGCGATCCGCAGCCTAAATCTCGTTGATGCGACAACCCTCAACTACACAACCCCGTTCTTCATTCCTTTCATCTGGCTGTTGTGGCAAAAGGAAAAAATTCAGCCAGCCGTTTGGTGGTCGATTATCGTTGGATTCATCGGCGTAGCAATCATACTGAATCCATCGAAAGACATTTTCCAGCTCGGCTTTCTCTATGGCTTATCTGCCGGTATCGCATCAGCAATCGCTCTCGCAGCCCTCAGAGTGCTCAACATCAAAAAAGAACCGATGAGCCGGACACTGTTTTATTATTTTTCCCTAGGAACTCTATTTAGCTTACCCTTTGCCTGGGCTGTCTGGGAACCGCCCATTAATGAAGAATGGATTCTTGCGATCGGAATCGGGGCCGCAACGGCAATTGGTCAAATTCTTTTAACTATCGCCTATCGATACGGCACGGCTTCGTTTCTCTCGCCATTAGGTTATATCACGGTCATTTACAATACGCTCATTACCTACTTCATCTTTAATCAAGACCTTGGATGGCAATCGCTCGTCGGAAGCGCATTGATCATTATCGGCGGGACAATGACCTATATCTTTAAAAAACAACCCGTTACCGTTTTAGAGACGTTCGAACATCCTGATCAGAAAACAAAGCCTCCGCTGTAAATCTGACCGCACAAAAGCGCAACCCACTAACGTCAAAACGCATACAACAAAACCACAAGACGAAAAGATTACAGCAGCAGTTTGTTTAAAAATAATTAATTGAAAACAAACCGCAAATTATATATAATTTAAAAAGAGGCTATTAATGAACAGAATAGATCCACTTTCTTCCAAAAACCGCTACATTAGCGATTACGAAACTTCGTTTTTTATGAGGATTGTAAAAAAAACAATTCTTGCAGTTGCGTGTCTGTTTTTAATAGGAATTCCAATTCTTATTTATCAGATTTTTCAAGACCGCAAAGAAATTAAACAAATAAGCAGAGATTACGATAGCACAGACAAGGAATACGCTAGCGCGGATAACGATGATGAGGACTACTCTTCAACTATTACAATGACAAAAGTTTTCGACGCATTTCAAAGCGCTATTCCCAGCAACCGATAAAATTGAGCGCATCCTTGGCCGCAATCCCTGTCTCTTCAGGGGCAGGTCAAGCAAGCTATTTATACCACGCGCGGCCTGAAACTTGGAATTTTCAGCGTGCCAAAACCGCTAGAATCGACGATCGTAAACTGGTTCATATTTCTAATATTGACCAGTTTACGATCGTCGATTCTAGCGAATTTTCGCGCAGCTCAAAATCCAAGTTTCAGGCCGCGCGTGGTATAACAAGCGAAAGCAGCTTATAGCTGCTTCGGTTTCTTGAGCGGAGGAAGAAGCGCCTTCTTTCAAGGAGTTTTCTATTTTTTGCCTTCTAGCACGTATTGGAAAATCAAGGGCGCCACAATCGTTGCATCTGATTCAATGATGAAACTGGGCGTTGTCTGAGAAAGCTTGCCCCACGTGATTTTTTCACTTGGCGTCGCACCGCTATATGATCCATATGACGTCGTGCTGTCGCTGATTTGGCAAAAATAGCCCCAAAGCGGGCATTCATCGCGAAGATCCTGCCGGATTAAAGGAACCAGGCAAATCGGAAAATCGCCCGCGATGCCTCCGCCGATCTGAAAGAAGCCGACGGGGTCTTTCTGCTGGCGATACCAGGAAATGAGAGCAGCCATCAGTTCCGTGCCGGGCTTGACAAGATCATAGCGAGAAAGATCCCCTTTGATTACATGCGAGACAAAAATATTCGCAGTTGTTGAATCCTCCCATCCGGGAACGAAGATCGGCAATTTTTTCTCGTAAGCCGCCAATAGCCAGGAATGTTTCGGATCGATTTCGTAGAAAGGCTCGAGCTCTTTGCTTGCAATTAGTTGATAGATGTATTCGTAAGGAAAATATCTCTTATTTTCCTTTTCCGCTTTTTTCCATAGTTTCAATATGAGATGTTCAATCCGGCGGATCGCTTCTTCTTCGGGAATGCAGGTATCCGTTACACGGTTCATGCCTCGGTCATAGAGTACCTGCTCATCTGCCTTCGTCAAAGAGCGGTAATGGGGTAACCGTTCATAATGCGTATGAGCGACAAGGTTATAGATATCTTCTTCCAGATTGGCTCCCGTACACGAGATCGCATGGACTTTGCCTTGCCGGATCATCTCGGCGAGAGAAATCCCGATTTCAGCAGTACTCATTGCGCCGGCGATAGTCAAAAACATTTTTCCACCTTGATCGAGAAGATCAACCCATCCCTGAGCGGCGTCGACGCAGGTCGCAGCGTTAAAGTGTTTGTAATGCTTCTTCATGAATTGATGAATGGTCATGATATTCCCTCAAAATATGTCTTAAACTACCAGATAGGTATAGTGTTCGAGCGCTTCTTTAAAACGCTTTTTTAACTGGGCCGATTCTTCATTTTGCAAAAGGCCTTCTTTCAACGCTTTTTCGATCGAGAGTCGAAGCCGTTCGACAAGATCGGCCGGATCGTATTGCACATACTGAAGCACTTCGCTCATGCTGTTGCCCTCAATTTCATGCTTGAAGACCCATGTGCCATTTTCATCCAGGTCGATATGGACGGCATTCGTATCGCCGAAAAGGTTATGCAACCCGCCGAGAATCTCCTGATAAGCCCCGACGAGAAACACGCCTAAATAATAAGGCGTTTTATCCATTTCGTGAAGAAGAATGGATTTGGACGGCCCTTTTTGGTGGACAAACCGGTCGATTTTACCGTCGCTATCGCATGTTGAATCAACGATGATTGCCTTCGCTTTGGGTTCTTCAAGCAATCGATGGATCGGCATTACCGGAAAAATTTGTTGGATCGCCCAAGCGTCGGGAAGGGATTGAAACAGAGAAAAGTTGCAAAAATACATCTTCAAGAGCTTCTCATCGAGTTTGTCAATATCGCTCGGGACATATTTCAGCTCTTTCGATTCCTGGCGGATCTTCGCCAGCAAATGGCGGAAAATACTTTCAGCATATCCCCTATCGGAAAGAGAAATCTCTCCCTGAATGAATTGTTCCAGGATGGAATGTCTCAAATCATAAGCATCATGCAAGACCTCATGGCATGTTTTAGGAGTGACGGACTGATAGAGTTTAAGCATTTCCTGCAGCAGCTCATGATTGCTCTGAATTGGTTCGAGCTCGCCAACGGGTCCCAAAATCGGCGCTACATCAATGACTTCCGTAACAAGAACAGTATGGTGGGCAACAATGGCACGGCCTGATTCGCTAATGATTGCAGGATGAGGAAGATTGCATTCATCGCATGCAAAGCCAATCGCCGAGACAACGTCCCTGGCATATTCTTCCATGGAATAATTCATCGATGAGTCGGTGCTTGTCCTCGTACCGTCATAATCAACACCCAACCCACCCCCTACATCGAAAAAGCACATCGACGGGCACAGCTTGGCCAACTCGGTATACATGCGGGTGGACTCGCGCAATACTTTTTTAATCGCGACGATCGATGAAATCTGGCTGCCGATGTGGAAATGCAGCAGCTTCAGCCAATGATCTTTCCCCGCCTGTTTCAAAAACTCAACGCCCTTAATAATTTCATGAATATTAAGTCCGAATTTTGCCAGATCTCCGCTGGATGTTGCCCATCGGCCGCTTCCCATGTTGATGGGTTTCATGCGAAATCCGATCTCGGCTTCGATTCCCAGCTTCGAGGCGATCTCCAAAACCAGGTTAAGTTCATAAAATTGTTCAATGATAATAATCGAGCGGCGGCCGATTTTTTTCGCGAGCAAAGCCAGTTCAATGTATTCGGCATCTTTATACCCGTTGCAAAGCAGCACGGCGCCATCGGTATTGTGAATGCTGAATACAGCAACGAGCTCAGGCTTGCTGCCTACTTCCAGCCCCAGCAAATGATCCTTACCTGCATTGCGGATGCCGTCAACCACGTGCTTTTGCTGATTGACTTTGACGGGAAAAACAGGCCGGTAATGATTTTTATAGCCGAACTCTCGAATCGCCTCTCCAAAAGCGGCGCAAATACGACTGATTCGATCCTGAACAATCCCGTCAAAACGAAAAAGAATCGGGGGCTCAATTCCGCGCTGAACAAGCGACTGAACCAATTCATAGAGATCGATGCACTGGCCCGTTCGATCGGGTCTGACGATCACGTGCCCTTTTTCATTGATATCGAAATAGTTTTCTCCCCATCCATGAACCCAATATAAATCATTGGCTTTTGAAGCGTTCCACCCATTTCTTGAAGCATGTTTTTCTAAAGGGGGGAGAATTTGCGTCATCAATTTTCCTCAAGTTAAAAAAAAATAGCCACTGTATCTGATAGCCAATTGCAAATGCGTCATATAGCATACTTTGGGATCGCATGCAATGCAACGAATTATACCCACAGGCGACCAAAAAATCGGAAAGGGCAAACCACATGGGGAGGAATTTTTAGAAATTAAGAAAAAGGATACGAGGCAGCGGAATCCGCCGCCTCGCAAAAGAAAAGGATTAGTTTTCTACAGCTGATTTAGCTGCGCCTTTCGTGCAAGGCTTTGGTTCGCACTTATTGCATTTTTTTTCTGGAGTTACGCAAGGTGCTGGTTCTTTTTTCTCGCATGGAGTTTTGCAAGGTTTTGGTGCAGGGCATTCTTTAGTTTCTTTATTGCAAGCTGGTTTGTTGCAGGAACAACCATCTGTTTCGATTTTTTGCATTTCGCCTACTACTTGTTTTTTCATCATAGCAACTTCATCTTGATCTGCAGGAACTGTTTTAACTTGAGCAGCGTCTGCAGCCATTTCTTTGCTCGTTTGAGGAATTTCTTTCGTTTGAGCGCTTTGTGCGGAAACGAACATGCCTGCCGTCAGAGCGACGACTGCGAGCTTCAATAATTTTTTTTGAATCATAACCAATGATACTCCTGTTGAGTAGTTCTGAAATCAACAAAAATGTACTTTGGAAGAGATTTTTTTGTCTACCTCATATAAATTAGCGAAATTTTTACGCATATACCCAAAGAACTTGAAAAGCCGGTTTTTTCAAATTCTTTGAATGTAATGGCGCCTCCAAAGGATCTTCTCAAAATATCCGGCACCTTCTAACATTTCACCTGCAATGTTCAACCAGCGATGCGATTATGAACGCCAAAGCAGTTCTTTCTGAAAAATCATCTTCTTCCATTCCCCCGCACCAAAGAGGGAAAAACGCAAAAGTTCCCGTATTTCGAACATTAGGTCCCGTGTCCGATCTTGAAAAACATCTTCCGCCAGAATGGTGGAAATCGCTTTTCAACGCCTTATATCTCAAAACCGACGGCGATGTAGTTGAAAACCCCTTGAATACGGCACGGGAAGTTGACCTTCTCGTCAAATTAGCCGACTTGAAGCCAACAGATGAGTTGCTCGATTTATGCTGCGGGCAAGGGCGCCATTCGCTGGAACTTGCCAGGCGCGGCTTTGAAAATGTTTTAGGTGTCGATCGGTCGCGATTTTTGATACGGCTTGCGAAAAAACGAGCGCGCCAACTGCAGCTCAGAGTTAATTTTTCCGAGGGAGATGCCAGGCGGTTTAAACTCCCCGAAAGTTCCCGCGATTGTATTTTTCTCATGGGCAATTCATTCGGCTATTTTGATAGGGTCGAAGACGATCTGGCAGTATTGCAGGAATGCAAGCGCGTCCTTAGATCCGAGGGCCGGATGCTCCTGGATCTTGTAGACGGCGATTGGATGCGCAGCCATTTCGAACCTAGATCCTGGGAATGGATCAATCATAATCATTTCGTATGCCGCGAACGCTCGCTTTCTGCCGATGGGCGCAGAGTTGTCTGCCGCGAAGTCATCGTTCATGCCGAACAAGGCGTTTTAGCCGACCAATTCTATGCTGAACGGCTTTACACGTATCGGGAAATCCAGGAACTTCTGGAGCAAGTGGGATTTCTCAACATCGCTTGCCATGGCAGCGTTACCTCCGACTCTTCGCGCAACCAGGATTTAGGCATGATGGCCAAACGCCTGTTCATCACAGCCAAAGCGCCAAAAAAAATCAGTTTGACGACCGCCGGAACATCTCAAACTCAAGCGCCCAGCCGCATCGCAGTACTTCTTGGAGATCCTCGATTGCCCGACAAAGTGAAACGAGGCGGCAATTTCAATAAAGAAGATTTCGAAACGGTCCAACGGATGAAAGACGCTTTGGGCAAATTAAAAAAATTCCAGTTCGAAGTAATTGACGATCATCCTTCTTTAATGCGCCGGCTCATTGAAAATCCCCCCGATTTTGTTTTCAACCTCTGCGATGAAGGGTTTTACAATGATGCATTTCTAGAGCTTCACATCACAGCTTTGCTGGAAATGTTGAAAATCCCTTATTCCGGCGCTGGACCCGCTTGCTTGGGATTATGCTATAACAAATCGCATGTCCGCGCGATTGCAGACGCCCTCGACATTCCCGTCCCGCTCGAAACTTATATCGATCCATCGGATCAAGGCGCTCGGCTGCCTTCGATCTTCCCCGCTTTATTGAAACCGAATTACGGCGACAGTTCCATTGGAATCACTCAGCACGCGGTCGTCTACAATGCTCAACAATTAATTGCGCAGCTCGAGCGCTTGCATACGCAGATGCCCGGAGTGCCGATTTTGGTCCAAGAGTTTTTGCAAGGTTCGGAATACACCGTTGGCCTCATCGGAAATCCGAACCGCTTTGAAATCCTCCCGATCCTGGAAGTCGATTATAGCCTGCTGCCGAACGAACTTCCCAAAATCCTTTCCTATGAATCGAAATGGGAACCCGATTCTCCTTATTGGACGCAAATCCGATACAAAAGAGCCCATCTCGACGAAGAGGTGCGCCGCTCCTTGATCGATTATTCAGAGGTTCTTTTCGAGCGCCTGGAATGCCGCGATTTCGCCCGTTTCGATTTCCGTGCCGATGCGCAAGGAAGAATTAAACTCCTGGAAGCTAATCCCAACCCCGGATGGTGCTGGGACGGCAAAATGAATATCATGGCGGGCTATCGGGAGCTAGATTATTCCGACATGCTCGGTTTGATTCTCAACGCCGCTATCGAGCGCATTTATGGAAAGCATCCTTGAACACGGGGCTCAACATAAAATAAGAAAATTATTCGCCATGTGCATGGCGATTGGCGCTAGCATACCAAAGCGTTGCTTCAATATGCCCGCGGTTATCCCAAAGATTCCCGCGCTAATCGCTTGCATGTGCCGCAACTGATGATCGTTAGTAAGATGAACAGCGCCAAACAATATTGCTGAAAGAGCGATCCCTGCGATGGGAGAATGATATTCATTTGTAAAATACCATTGTAAACCGCCACGAAATATACATTCCTCACCTAAAGGAACCCAAATTGCAAAGTTTATCAAAGGTGTGGCCATGAGTAGCTTAAGATATTTAGAGTCAGGATCTGATTTTAAAGGAAAAATCGCTAACGCACACTTTGAGATCAAGTTTTCAACAACAACAGAAATAGCACCTGCTAAAATACCGCGCCTAAATGCCGAAGAAATTGCAATGCCTCCCCCCAAAATCATCAAACAGGGCTTAATTTCATTCCATGGGCGGGAAGGAAGAAAAGGTGCAGCTATTTTTTTCGCACAAGCCTCAATAGGAGGCCACAATCGCTGTACGACATTTTGTACAGCTTGGAAATCGGATTTTTTGATGGATTTCATTGAATCATTTAAAGAACGAACAACTGAAGCTTTTCGTTCTATACCGCCCGCAATTTGTGACCGCGGGTGGCATAATTTCAATGACGCCTCAGAAGCAATCTGAGGCTTACCAAGTTCCCCGGAAAGTCGCGATTCTATTGTTAACGACCCAATGCTGCTCATTGACCACCTTCAGTTCTACCTATTATAGTTTTGCGATCAATTTGCCGCAAACACCCACAAAACACCCAAACATCTCACATCCAATAACTTAAACATTATTATATTAAAAAAATCACTTGACTTTGTTTAAAATTTGTAGTAAAATAATATTATAAACCAATTAAGAAAAACAAATGGCAGTATATTTAGGAACATTAATTAATAAACACTTTTCAACCCCTGAAAAAGCCGACGAAAAAGCTCCGGAAACGGCCAAAACCCATTCCGCTGCTTTGGAAGTATTTTCCAGAACCGGAAAACTCAGCCAGGATCATTTTGATTGGTCGAAAAACCTCAATCCCAGCTACGCTCTTTTTAACTGCCAGCGCACCTGTCTCGCAACTGCACGGTTTCTTGAAACCGGTTCAGCAGAATCTGTAACGGTCATTCCCAGAATCGTGCGTTCAGTATCAGAGTTAACGGAAGAAATCTTTCCAGAAATGAGAGCGAACAGAGACTTCGCCTATTTCGAAGGCACCCGCGCACAACTCGAAGATATCATGCAACTGTTAGGTAAAGGCACCCATGCGATCATTCATGGGAACAGCAGCCGTTACACAGGCCATTTATTTAATTACGCTTATTATGAAACTGAGCAAGGAAAATGCCGTTTCGATATTGTAGACAGTTACGGGGGATCTTATCGAAGAATGGGTCTGGAACAGCCGGACGCCTATTTTTCCCGCTATCGGCCCACACTGCGATGCGCCATTTTTTACAATGATACTAAAATCAATCGAACAAAACTTGTCCTGGATGACGATAAACGCATCGTCTCGTATTTTAAACCGCAAATCGAACTGGCAATCGATTAAGCGATATCAAAAGCGGGTAATGAGGTTCGAACTCACGACATTCAGCTTGGGAAGCTGACGCTCTACCAACTGAGCTACACCCGCAAGAAAATCAAAAATAATATCCATTTTTGAGTTTTCTAGCGAGGGAAAGGAAAGCGCTTGAGGTCTTCTGCAACAACAGTGTTGGGAAAAACCTCACGGGCTTCCCGCCCCAGATCTTCCGTTTCGCGATAGCGTGCGGAAAAGTGCGTGATGATTAACTGCTG
>Ga0153915_10003776_pt1 | contig 13918 bp, 12 predicted proteins | sample Opewatmetagenome_2_FD_107003 | JGI IMG/M metagenome (GOLD analysis project Ga0153915, IMG submission 107003) | Freshwater wetland microbial communities from Ohio, USA - Open water 3 Core 3 Depth 3 metaG | ecosystem: Environmental > Aquatic > Freshwater > Wetlands | place: USA: Ohio, Lake Erie... | reverse complement strand
TAGGCCAGTGACGACTCGTAGCTCAGCCGCGGCAGGAGCCCCACGTCCTCCAGCGGACGAGCGGCCAGCCGCCGGACCCAGGTGCCCGGCTTCTGCTCGGCGATAGAAGGGGCCGGACCGGCAGCATCCGCGGCCGTGCCGGCCACGGCCAGGAGCAGGGACGCACCGGCCCACAACTGCGCGGACGCCCGGCGCACCCGCGCGCCCGCGCCCCCACTGCCCCGTGTGAGGCTCACCGTTCCTCCTTGGCGCGCCGCTGCAGCTCCGCCAGGCACGCCAGCGCTTCCCGAGGTGTCAGGCCGTCCACGTCGAGCGCCTTGAGCTCGGCCAGGAGCGGGCTCTCGGGCGGTGCGAACAGGCCCAGCTGGTCGGCCGGCGACGGTGTGGCCGCCACGCGGTGCCCCGCCTCGAGCGAGTGGAGTACGTCGCGCGCCCGCGCCACCACCTCGGCCGGCAGCCCGGCCAGCCTTCCCACGTGAATCCCGTAGGATCGGTCCGCGCCGCCGGGCCGCAGGCGATGCAGGAAGATGATCTCCTCACCTGCCTCGTGGACGGCCACGTTGCAGTTCACGATCCGCGCGAAGCGGTCCGCCAGCTGGGTGAGCTCGTGGTAGTGGGTGGCGAAGATCGCCTTGCACCCGATCCGCTCGTGCAGGTACTCGGCCACCGCCCAGGCGATCGCGACGCCGTCGTACGTCGAGGTGCCGCGGCCGATCTCGTCCAGGAGCACCAGGCTCCTCCGGGTTGCGTTGTGGAGGATGGCCGCCGTCTCGCTCATTTCCACGAGAAACGTGCTCTGGCCCCGCGCGAGGTCATCGCTCGCGCCCACCCGGGTGAAGAGGCGGTCCACGACGCCGATGGTGGCAGCGCGCGCGGGCACGAAGGAGCCCGCGTGGGCGAGCAGCACGATGAGCGCGACCTGCCGCAGCACCGTGCTCTTGCCCGCCATGTTGGGCCCGGTCACGATCATGATCTGGTGCTCGGCGTCGAGCCGCACGTCGTTGGGGATGAACGCCTCGCGCGGCATCATCTGCTCGACCACGGGATGTCGGCCGCCCTCGATTTCGAGCGCGAAGCCGTCCGTCATCTCCGGCGCGGCGTAGTGCTCCCGCGCGGCGACCTCGGCCAACGACGCGAGCGAATCAGCCGTGGCCACGCGCGCCGCCGTCCCCTGGACGCGACGAATCGCCGCCCCGATCCCGTCGCGCAGCTCGCCGAACAACCGCTCCTCGAGGCGCGCGATCTCCTCCTCGGCGCTGAGAACCTTCGCCTCGTACGTCTTGAGCTCGGGAGTGACGTAGCGCTCGGCGCCGGTCAGGGTCTGGCGGCGCTCGTAGTCGGTGGGCACCGCGTCCTTGTGCGACTTGCTCACCTCGATGTAGTAGCCGAACACCTTGTTGTAGCCGACCCTGAGCGACCCGATGCCGGTGCGGGCGCGCTCGCGCGTCTGCAGCGACGCGATGTAGGAACGCCCCCCGTCGCGCAGCCCCCGCAGCTCGTCGAGCGCCGGCGAGGAGCCGGGGCGGATGACGTCACCGTCGCCCAGTGCCACGGGAGGGTGGTCCACCAGGGCGGCGGCCAGCGCGACACCCAGGTCCTCCAGCAGATCGAAGCCGTGGTCCAGCTCGTACAGATCCGTGAGCGTGGCGGCGACGCGCGGCAACCGCGCGATGGAGAGCCGGAGAGCACCCAGGTCGCGCGGCGTCGCGCGCCGGGCGGCGGCCTTCGCGCCCAGCCGCTCTACGTCGCGGACGCCGTCGAGGGCCTCCCTCAGCGCGGTGCGCCGGGCCTCGTCGGCAACCAGGGACGCCACCGCAGCCTGGCGCGCCGAGATCGGGCCTGGGTCGGTCAGCGGCGCCAGCAGCCACTGCCGCAGCAGTCGCGCGCCCATCGGGGTCACGGTGCGGTCCATGACGCCGAGAAGCGTGGCCTCGCCTCCTCCGGGGCGGAGAGACTCCACGAGCTCCAGGTTGCGACGCGTCATGGCGTCGATGTACAGGGTGCCCTCGGCGCGGCACACGGTCGGCCGGCGTATCTGGGGCAGCCCACCTGGTTGCAGCTCTCCGAGGTAGCGCAGCAGGGCGCCCGCCGCGCCCACGGCGAGCGCGTCGCCGGGACCGAGTCCCAGCCCGTCGAGCGAGGCCAGATCGAACCGGCGCGCCAGGTCCTCGGCCGCGAGGGCCGGATCGAACTCCCATGGCTCTCGGCGCGTGACCAGCGCGCCCCCCGGAGCCAGCGCCGCCGCTCCCTCGGGGACGACCACCTCGGACGGATGGTACCGCTCCAGCGCCGCGTCCAGATCGTGCGGCTCCACCGTCTCCAGGGCGAGCTCGCCCGTCGAGAGGTCCGCTGCGGCGAAGCCGACGCGCGCGCCGTCGGTCGCCACGGCCGCCAGGAAGGTATTGCGCCGCTCTTCCAGCAGGTCATCAGCCATGACGGCGCCCGGCGTCACGACCTCGATCACCTCGCGCCGCACGATGCCCTTGGCGAGCTTGGGGTCCTCGACCTGCTCGCAGATGGCGACGCGGAACCCCCGCTCGACCAGCCGCTTGATGTAGGTCGAGGCCGCCTTGACGGGCACGCCGGCGAGCGGGATCTCTGCGGCGGCGCCGTTGTTACGCGAGGTGAGCGTGAGTCCCAGAGTCCGCGACGCGACTTCAGCGTCATCCTCGAACATCTCGTAGAAATCGCCCATCCTGAACAGCAGGATCGCGTCGCGATGCCGCGCCTTGATCTCGCGATACTGCTGCATCAGGGGGGTCGAAACGTCGAGCCCTGGAAGCGTCATGGCGCCGGCACCACGAGAGGGTGTCCACCCAGCGCTCGGCGCACCCGGTCGGCCGCCGCCTCGGCATCGCGTCGGTTGGAGAAGGGTCCGGCACGAACCCGCTGGTATCCGTCGGCGCCGGTCACGATTCGGGCGCTCAGCCCGGCCTTCCTCACACGCTCGAGCATCGCGTGCGCTGCGCGGCTGGAGCGGGTTGCCGTTACCTGGACCTCGAACTTCGCCGGTGGCGCAGGCGGCGCGGCCGGTGTGGCCGCGGCAGGCGCTGCCGCCACTCGGCGGGTGGTGTCGGCCCGGGCGGCCGCGGCGGTATCGGTGCGTGCCCCAGGCTGCGGCTGGGCCGCCGGCGCGGCGCCCGCGAGGGCGGCAGGACAGCGGCTGCGGTAATAGGCGATCTGGTTGACGAGCTCGATGTCACCCGCCGCCTCCGACTTCGCCGAGTCCAGCAAGGCGCAGGCGGTGGCGCGGTCGCCCATCTCGAACGCCGCGCGCCCTGCCCACATGGCCGCACGGGAACCCAACGGACTCTCCGGGTAGTCGCTGCGGATGCGACGCGCATCCTCGAGTGCTTCGGCGGGCTTGCTGGCCGCCATCGCGAGTTGAGCCAGTTGCAGCAACGCCTGGTCCGCCCAGCGCGACGTGGAGTACTCAATCGCGACGCGGCGGAGGTCGCTCACGGCGCTATCGCCCGTGGTGGCGAGCCGCCCGCGCCAGAAGAGCGCCTCGACGTAGGCGGGGTCGCCGGCCCGGGCCCGCGCCAGCTCGGCCGCCACGATGCGCCGTGCGGAGTCGCCCCGTCCCTCGGCCGCGAGTTGGACAGCGCTGCGAATCGCGGGGCTCTCCTGCGCGGACGCGGAGCGCCCGGGGGCACATAGGCACCAGACGACGAAGGCAGCGGGGCACGGGTGCACCGACCAGCCGGAGCGTCGCCAGCGGCGCGCAGCCGTTCGCCGGGGCCTTTGCCTTTCACGGCGCTCGTGGGCCCGCGCGTCCGCCCTCACGCTGCCTTTCTCCCGGACGCTCCCAGCGTCAGCACGGCCTCCGCCACGACTTCGGCGTCACCGGACAGCTTGGTCTCCTTGAGCCGCGCGTCCGCGCGGAGCAGAGTGGCGAGCCCGACGTCGAGCTCAGCGGCCGTCCAGCCCGTGGCATCGCGGACCCACCGTGCCGCCTCTTCCTTCCAGGATCGGAGCCCCATCGGCCGGGCGTCGTAGATCGCCTTGAGCACGCGATCCGCCGCGGCCGGCGGCGCGTCCGGCACGTCGAGCCAGGACCGGGCGAGGGCCAGGCCGACCAGGGTCGTACCCAACGCACTGAGCAGCCGCACGCCACCGACGCCGGGGCTCACCACGAGATGCGGCACCATCCCCGCGGCCGCCACGAACTGCCGGCTGCTCACCGCGTCCACGAAGTCGTGGACCGTCTCACCGTGCCGCACGCCGAGCAGATCGGCGACGTCGGCGACCGTGGCGGGGCGGCCGCCCGTCGCGGCGGCGAGCTTCGCCAGCTCCATGGAGAGCTGCGGGAGGTCGTCACCCAGCGCGTCTTGGAGGTGGCGGGCCGCGTCATCCTCGAGCTCGAGCCCCTCGGCGGCGGCTCGATGGCGAATCCAGCGGCCCACCCGCTCCGGTGGGAGCGCCTCGAAGTCCACGGCACACGAGCAGCGCTCCAGCTCCGGATCCGGCTTCTCGCCCGCAGATTGCACCAGCACCAGCACGGTCTGCAGGGACGGGCGCTCCAGGTAGCTCATCACGGCGGCCTTGAGCGCCTGCGGCTTGGGCCGCTTCAACTGCAGGCACTCCGCCTCGCTCAAGACCACGGCGCGGCGGGCGGCCAGCATGGGCGGCGTGTCCACCAGCGCCCGGAACTCCTCGCCCGCCAGGTCCGGCGCCCGCCGCCGGTCGAGGTTGAAGTCGCGCGCTGCCTCGTCGACGGCGATCTCGAGGATGCGGTGCACCGCCTCGTCTTTCAGCAGGTCTTCGTCACCGTGGAAGTAGTAGACGGGCTGGAGGTCGCCCTTCGCGAGGGAGCGCTGCAACGCATCGAACGACCGGCTGCGCATCGGGCGCAACTTAGCCCGAAACGACAGGCCGCAAAAGGCTCGGCGGGGCTATCGCCCTCCCCACACCGCGGGGACATCGAAGCGCATCGGGGCCGGGAGGGGCCCCGTAGCGGTATCCACCACGATCATGATCGGCTGGAAGGGATGCGGCGCGTCAAGCGGGAGGATAGTCGTGTCCGCCGTGGGTTTGAGGGCGACGTTTCGCATGCGACCTCCAGCTGGCGGTCCGCTCGAGACGATCGCGGGCATCGCGCGGCTCGCGCCCCCGAATCCATGCCCCTCCATCAGGTCGAACGCGATGACCCCCACCGTCACCAGCAGGAGCAGGGCCCCGACCGCGCCGGACCATCGGTCTATCACTGGAATCCGGACCGCCAACTCCCACCGCAACCGGCGTCTGAGCCGTTCGCTGAAGCTGCGGGAGACAGAGACCGGCGGAAGCTCTCGCAGCGCGCTCACGCCGGCACGGAGCGCCGCGTCGAACCGCCGGCACGAGCCGCACAGCATGAGGTGCTCGCGCGCCCGGGCCGCCGCGGTCTGGGAGAGAAGGCCGTCAGTGAAATCGGAGTATTTTTCTCGGAACTCGCAACAGTCCATGCGTTTGCGTTGTAGGACCGATGTTCTACCGCTGGCCGTGCTGAGGGTTCCAGACTGGGGTGGGCCCCAGGCGGGTCACTCGCCGGTCAGTCGAGGTGGGGCGCGATGATGGCGGCGAAGTGGGTGCGGGCGCGGTTCAGGCGGCTCTTCACTGTTCCGAGGTTGCAGCCCGTAATCTCCGCGATCTCCTCGTAGGTCTTCCCCTCCAGCTCCCGCAGCACGAAGACGGCCCGATGGTGCTCGGGAAGCTGGGCCACGGTCTCCTCCACCAGATCCCTCAAGTGGCGCTTGCGGTACAGGTCGTCCGGCCGCGAGCGGGAGTCCTCGAACTGCAGGGGACGGTGATCCGCCTCCCAGTGCTTCTTGATGGTCTGGAAGAGCACCAGCGGGTTCCGACTGCGGTTCCGGAGCTCGTTCTTGGCGAGGTTCGACGCGATCGTGTAGGCCCAGGTCGAGAACTTCTTGGTCTGATCGAACCGGTGCAGGTGGCGGTAGATTCGAATGAAGACCTCTTGAACCAGATCCTCGGCGCGCTCACGGTCGCCGATCGTCCGGTACACGAAATTGAGCAGACGCGCCTGGTAGCGGGAAACGAGCTCGTCGAAGGCGCGGTCCTGGCCATCCAGGAAGGCCTGAACCACATGCGCATCGTCGAGTTCCGCGAGGGCTGCGCGCGGCCCGTGCCGAACGCGAAGGCTGTCATGCAACGCCAGAGTCAAGTCGAGCGCCCGTGTGTGTTGGTCGATTCTAAGGTAGGGCAGGATCCGTACCCTTTTGACCGCTCTGACTGCCCAATTGTGCATCACATTGTCAGCCAACAGATTACGGCGTGCGGATGATCCTCAGGCACATGCCTGCGCCATCCGCAGTCGTCCACTATTTGCTACAATCCTAGTAGGAAACCTGCAAAAAAGAGAACAGCCGTCACTGTCTTGGCATCTACCATCTCGCCGTCGCGGATCAGCTCGAGCACCCTGCTCATTCGGACCGGCGTTGCCTCCATGAACTCATCGGGCTCCCGCCGGGTTTCGTCTTCTCGCACCACCAGGTCCCGAGCGGCGAAGAGATGGATGCGCTCGTCGGTGAACCCGGGCGTGGTGTAGATGGTCGTCAGCCGCTGCCAGCGTCCAGCTGTGGCACCCGCCTCCTCGAGCAGCTCGCGGCGCGCGCAGGCCTCCGGGTTCTCGCCCTCCTCCAGCCTGCCGGCGGGGATTTCCCAGATGGGCCCGCCCGCAGCGTAGCGATACTGCCGGATCAGCAGCAGCTGCGGATCATCGGCCCCGTCGGCCGAGAGCACCGGGACGACCGCGGCGGCGCCCGGGTGGCGGATCATCTCCAGCTCTCCAGTCTGGCCATTCGGGAACCGCACTGTGTCCAAGTCGAGGTTCAGCACCCGTCCGCTGTAGATGCGCCGTGAAGCGACCTGGTCGCGCGGCGGCTCGCTCACTGGACGGCCTGCCCCCACAGGTCGCGGTAGACGATGGGGCCCTGGTGGAGGGCATCGAGGCCCGCGGCGATCTTCGTCTTGTCGCCGACGATGACGATGGCCAGGTGGTCGGGGTCGAGATATTGGCGCGCGACGCGCTGCACGTCGGCCGCCGTGACGGCGTTGATGCGCGGAATGAAGGTGGCGTAGTAGTCGAGGGGCAGGTCGTAGAGCAGCAGCTCCCTGATCCGGGCCGCGGTGCGCCCGGTGGTCTCGAAGTCGCTCGGCAGGCCGAGGCCGAGGTACGCCTTGGCCTTGTCGAGCTCGGCCTGGGGCACGGCCTGGTCGCGGATGCGCGTGAGCTCGCGCATGAACTCGATCAGCGCGCTATCGGTCTTCGCCGTGACGACGGAGGATGCCGCTAGAAATGGCCCCGGCGTGCGGCGCATGTCGAACTGCGAGCTGGCCCCGTAGGTGTATCCGTGGGTCTCCCGCAGGTTTTGGTTCAGGCGCGACGTGAACGAGCCGCCCAGGATCGTGTTGAGGATCTGGAGGGCGAAGTAGTCCGGCGTCGAGCGGCTGACGCCCACCTCGCCGATGCGGAACACCGATTGGGGGGCGGCGGGCTTGTCCACCAGGTAGATGGTGCGTGCGGTGGCCGCCGGCGCGGCCACGTCTGCCAGCGGGGGCAAATCCCCGCGGGCCCAGCTGCCGAAGCGCTCGGTCACCAGGCGCTGCGCCTCCTCCATCGTGACATCACCAACGAAGAGCAGGCGCGAGGCGTTGGGGAGGTAGTAGGTCGCGTGGAACTGTGCGACACGGTCGCGGGTCAACGCCGCGACGGACGTCTGGGTGCCGTTCAGCGGGCGCCCGTAGGGATGCGAGGCTCCGAAGACAATGGCGGAGAAGGCGAGGTTCGCCATCACCACTGGCTGGTCCTGCTGCTGGAGGATCTGGGTGCGCCGCAGGTCGCGCTGGCGCGTCACCTCCGTGTCGGAGAATGTCGGCCGGAGGACCACGTCGGCCAGCAGGTCGAGCGCAGGGCCGAGTCGGCGCTTGGGAACGTGGATGGACGCGAACCCAGCGTCGTAGCTCGCGGCCGTGTTGAGGCTGGCGCCGAGATAGGCGGCCTCGTCGGCGATGTCGAGCGCGCCGCGCCGTCCCGCGCCCTGCTGGAGCATGGTGGCGGTGAAGGTCGCGAGTCCCGGCAGGTCGGCCGGATCGCGCACGCTGCCCGCCGCCGTGACGAGCGACACGTCCACCACGGGCACCTTGTGCATCTCAACCACCACCAGCTCGAGGCCGTTGGGGAGCGTGGTGGACTCGACTGCCGGCACCCGGAGCGGCGGGGCTGGAGGGAGCGCCGGCGGCTTCGAGCGGTCCACCGCTTGGGCTGCGAGCAGCGCCGGGATCAGGGCGGCGCTCACGGCGAACCGCGCCGCGCGGCGGGTGACATCGACCGTCGAGACTGTCATCGGGCCATCTCCTCTTTGGCCGCAAGCTCGGTGTGGCCCTGCGGGACGACGCTCAACACCACGCGGTGTGCGTGCCGTGCGTAGGTGCGCGCCACCCGTTCCACGGCGGCGGCGGTGACCTGGCGGTAGCGGTCCAGGTCCCTCTGGAAGTAGTCGGGCGTGCCGACGAAGTAGGCGTACTGGTTCAGCTGGTTGGCCTTGCCGCCGACGCGCTCCATCCGGTTCAGGAACGCCGCCTCGATGCCGTTCTGCGCGCGCTCGACCTCGCGCTGCGTGGGGCCCGAGTCGGCGATGGCCCGGATCTCGGCGTCGATGACCTGCTGCAATTCGTTCAGGTCGTGTCCCGGGCGCGCGGTGGCGAAGATCTGCAGCTTGCCGTCGATCCGTCCTCCATCCTGGTAGCCCGCGACCTGGGTGGCGATCTGGAGCTCGTACACCAGGCGCTTGTAGAGGCGGGACGACCTCCCGCCGGCCAGGATGTCGGCCAGCACGTCGAGCGCCGCGTCATCCGGCGCGAAGGCGCGGACCGTGTGCCACGTGTCGTACACCCGCGGCAGCTGCACCCGGTCCTCGAGCGTGGCATACACATCGGCCGGGAGGGTGACCGCGGGCGGCGGCCTGCGGGTCACCGCGGGGCCGCGCGGGACGGCGCCGAACCAGCGCCCCACCTCGCTGCGGACCTGGGCGAAGCGCACGTCACCGGCGATCGCGATGGTGGCGTTGTTGGGCGTGTAGTAGCTGCGGAAGAACTGCTGAACATCCTCGAGACTCGCGGCCGTGAGGTCGGCCATCGAGCCGATCACCGGCCAGCTGTACGGGTGGTCGGCCGGGAAGAGGCGCTTGATGATGTTCTCGTCGGCGAGGCCGTACGGCTGGTTCTCGTAGCTCTGGCGCCGCTCGTTCTGCACCACGCCGCGCTGCAGGTCCACCTTGGCGGCGGTGATCTCGGGCAGCAGGAAGCCCATGCGGTCGGAATCGAGGTAGAGCATGAGCGCGAGCGAGTTGGACGGACCGTCCTCGTAATAATTGGTTCGGTCCTCCGTCGTCGAGCCGTTGTTGTCGGCGCCGGCGGCCTCGAGCAGCTGGTCGAACTGGCCGGTCGGGACGTGCTCGGAGCCCATGAACATCAGGTGCTCGAACAGGTGCGCGAACCCCGTGCGGCCGGGCCGCTCATCGGCCGAGCCTACGTGGTACCAGGTGTTGACGGTCACGATCGGGACCGAGTGGTCCTCGTGAACGATGACCTTGAGCCCGTTGGGCAGCGTGAAGGAGCGGTAGGGGACGCGGAGCGCCTGCGCGCCCACCGACGCAGGCGTCGCGAGGGCGACCGCCGCGCCGATCGCGCCGGCAGCCCACACCAGACGCCACCGCGTCGCGCCGAAGATCCGTTGCATGATCACCTCGTCACCAGATAGGCAATGGGAGCCTTGAACGATTCGGCCAGGATATAGCCGAGCTCGAGCCGCAGGTTCGCGGCGATGGGGCTGTTCCTGGCCGGCGATCCGAGCGGTTCGAGGCCAAGGCGGCTCGCAATGATGCAGAGCCGCAGCATGTGAAAGCCGTCGCTCACCAGGATCACCCGCCGCCGGCCCTGTGAGGTGATCCACGCGGCCGTCGCGCGGAGCGACCGCTCCGTCGAGCGCCCGGTACCGATGGCGACCACGGCCATCGGGCCGGCTCCCGCGGCCACCAGGTAGCTCCGGCCCACCTCGGCTTCGCTCACGGTGTCGCCGAAACCGACCCCGCCCGTCACTACCAGCCGCGGCGCGAGGCCCCCGCGGAACAGCTCGGCCGCGTGGTCGAGCCTCGCCTTGAAGACCGGCGAGGGATGACCGTTGTACTGTGCGGCACCCAGGACCACGATCGCGTCGGCGGGCGCCGCGGCGTCCCGTTGGGCGGCGAGCACGACCTGGATGACGCTGAACAGCCAGGCCGCTGCGAGCAGCGCGACCACAACCGAGATAACCCGGCGCATGGCGGGAACCTACCTGCGTCGTGGAAGCTGAGCCACCCGGTGGGACAGCCTGGAAGGCCGGAAGGCTGACGGCTCAGATCTCGAACGGCTCGCCGAGGCTCGGGACGTCCACATGCTTCACGCCGAAGTCCCTGAGCAGGCCGGCCATGGCCTGAAGCTGCTCGCTCTCACCGTGCACGGTAAACGCGCGCCCGGGGACCGCCCCGAGCCCCTGGACCCACTGGCGGAGCTCGGTGCGGTCGGCGTGGCCGGAATACCCGCCGATCGTGGCCACTTCCGCGCGGCACGGCACCATGTCGCCGTAGATCCGGACTTCCTTCGCGCCCTCCTGGAGGCGGTGGCCGAGCGTGTAGCTGGCCTGGAATCCGACGATCAGGACGAGATTGCGGTGGTCGCCGATGCCGTTCCGGAGGTGGTGCAGGATCCGGCCGGACTCGGCCATGCCCGAGGCCGCGATGATGATCGCGGGCCCGCGCAGGCCATTGAGGGCCTTGGACTCCTGCACCGACCGTACGTACTTGACCAGCGGGAAGCGGAACAGGTCGTCCGTCTCCCGCACCAGCCGCTCGCTCAGGTCGAAGGCCTCCGGGTGCAGGCGGAAGACGTCGGTGGCGTTGACCGCCAGCGGAGAGTCCACGTAGATCGGGATCTTCGGGATGGCGCCGTCCCGCGCCATCCCGTGCAGCTCGTAGATGAGCTCCTGCGCCCGCTCGATGGCGAAGGCGGGGATGAAGATCTTGCCACCGCGCTTGGCCACCTTGTTGACGTAGCCCACCAGCAGCGCCTGCGCCTCGACCACCGACTCGTGGACCTTGTTGGCGTAGGTGCTCTCGATGATCAGGACGTCGGCGGGGCCCTTCGGCGGCTTCGGGTCGCGGATGATCGGAAGGCCCCAGCGGCCGATGTCGCCGGAGAAGACGATCCGCCGCCGCGCGCCCGCGGCGTCCACGTCGAGGACCACCGAGGCGGAGCCCAGCATGTGGCCCGCGTCGGTGTAGGTCAGCCGAATGCCGGGCACGATGTCCAGCGCCCGATCGTAAGGCAGGCTGACCATGTGGTCCGGGACCAGCGCGGCGTCGTGCGCCGTGTAGAGCGGCTCGGCGAGGTGGTTGTGCCCCCGCTTCTTGAGGAACTCGAAGTCCTTCTCCTGAATGAACCCCGAGTCGGGGAGCATCACGCTCGCCAGGTCGCGTGTCGCCGGGGTGCAGAAGATCGGGCCGGCGTACCCCAGCTTGAGGAGCAGGGGGAGCCGGCCGGTGTGGTCGATGTGCGCGTGGGAGACGACGACGGCGTCGAGGTCGCTGGTCGCAAGCGGGAAGCTCTCGTTCTTCTTCCGCGCCTCCTCGCGGCGCCCCTGGAACAGCCCGCAGTCGAGGAGGATGCGCCTGGGGCCGATCTCCAGGAGGTGCATCGAGCCGGTGACTTCGCCGGCTGCGCCCCAGCAGGTCAGGCGCATCATCGCGTCCCGAACAGCCGGTCCCCGGCGTCGCCGAGGCCCGGGAGGATGTAGCCGTGCTCGTTGAGCTGGCGGTCCAGGGCCGCGGCGTATACGGGCACCTCCGGGTGGGCCTCGAGCATCTTCTGCACGCCTTCGGGCGCGGCGACGATGCAGAGGAGGCGGATCGAGCGCGCGCCGATCTCCTTCAGGGTCGTGCAGGCGGCGGCCGCCGAGCCGCCGGTGGCGAGCATCGGGTCGAGGATAAAGAAATCGCGCTGCTCCTGCGCGCTCGGCACCTTGAAGTAGTAGTCCACGGGCTGGAGCGTCTCGTGGTCGCGGTAGAGGCCGATGTGCCCGACCCGGGCGGAGGGGACGAGGCGCAGGATCCCATCCACCATGCCGAGCCCCGCGCGGAGGATCGGGACCAGGGACAGCTTCTTGCCGGCCACCTTCTCGCAGGTCGTGTGCTCGAGGGGCGTGTCGATCTCGACCGGCTCGGTGGGCAGGTCCTTGGTGACCTCGTAGGCCATCAGCATGGCGATCTCGCCCACCAGGTCGCGGAAGTCCTTGACCGGGGTGCGCTTGTCGCGCAGGATGGAGAGCTTGTGCCGGATGAGGGGATGGCCGAGGATCGTGAGGTTGGGGAAGTCGGTCATGGCGCACTAAACTGCGCGATCAGCGCAGATTCGGGAAGGCGGTGCGCAGGGCACCGCTGGCATCCACTGCAACGCTGCAACTCTGCAACTCTGACCGCTATTATTGTCCGCCGGGCCAGGTAGCTCAGTTGGTAGAGCAGCGGACTGAAAATCCGCGTGTCGGCAGTTCGATTCTGCCCCTGGCCACTCGGGTCCTACCGGAGCACGCTGCTCACGTCGTCGAGCCGCAGCACGGGGCTGCTCTGCAACAACTGCTGCAGTATCGGGACGTGCCCGGCGCCGATGATCACCAGAATGCGCTCCTCCGGGGTCCGGATCAGCCTGGCCACGTTGCTGTAGATCCGCAGGTTGCGGTTGTACCAGGCGCTGACGAACCCGTCGGCGCCGAAGTAGCCGCCAAGCTCCCCGTTCAAGAGGTCGCCAACCAGGTAGTGGCCGTGGCCGGCACGAAGTCGGTCGGGGCTGTTGATGTACAGCAGGGTCTGATTGAGCGTCCGCACGGTCTTGAGGGAGTCGTCTGCGCGGTAGAGGGCTGTGAACCGTGCGTCCCAGTCGGTCGCGGAGAGAGGTCCCCGCGAGAGCGCCGCCCGGCGACGCTGCCATTCCTCCTGCGTCAGGGTGGAGTCGAGGGAGCGCCCATCTGCGTCGACGGCGCTGACACCGGGCAGGCCGAGCTGCCGTGCCAGGCGAAACCCGATCTGGTAGATCTCGTTCCGCAGCGAGTCCATGCCGTTGCCTGGATAGACGGCAAACAGTGAGTCGAGCCGAGCCTGGCGCTCGGGGTTGGCCTCGATGGCGATGCGGGTGGGTCGCCAGGCGGCGAGCTTGGCGACGGCCTCTTCCAGTTCACGCTGGCGCGCGGGAGTACGGATGTCGAAGGGGAACTGAGGCTTGTACGTGTCGTGGCCAGCATCCTGGAAGTGGAACACGCCGACCACTAGCACCCGCGGCTGGGGCTCGGAGCGAAGCGCCGCGATCGGGTTCTGGGCAAGGGCGATTCCAGGCAGCGAGAGGAGGAGGGCGCTGAGGCAGGTCAGAGTGCGCATGAAAATCTCGGCTGACGGAGTGTCCGAGTCGGACACGCAGCTGCGCGAGAGGGTTGAAGTCGCGCCGCAACACCATCTTCTGCTGCTGTGCAGCCGCGGTCGTCGGCTCCGCCAAGACCGAGGCCAAGGCTCCTGCTGCCTCTGTGCCCCCTCCACCCCCGCCCGCGCTCTCGCTCGCTGACGTCGCCGGGAAGTGGACCGTGCGAGGGATGAACGAGGCCCGAGACAGCACGCTGGTGACCTACCAGCTCACTGCGACCACCGACACCTCCGGCTGGACGATCACGTTCCCCAACCGCAAGCCGATCGTGGCGCGCGTAGCCGCGGTGGCAGGCGACAGCCTCGTAATCGAGGCGGGCCCGTACGCGAGCGTCCTGCGCAGGGGCGTGCAGGTGACAACGCACGGCGTGTTGCGGCTCCAGGCGGGCAAGCTGGTCGGCCTGACCGTCGCGCACTAC
>Ga0153915_10003775_pt1 | contig 13920 bp, 9 predicted proteins | sample Opewatmetagenome_2_FD_107003 | JGI IMG/M metagenome (GOLD analysis project Ga0153915, IMG submission 107003) | Freshwater wetland microbial communities from Ohio, USA - Open water 3 Core 3 Depth 3 metaG | ecosystem: Environmental > Aquatic > Freshwater > Wetlands | place: USA: Ohio, Lake Erie... | reverse complement strand
ATCAGCGAGAAGTTGATCGCCGCCCCGCCGATCGCGACCAGCAGCACGAGCGCGGAGACGAAGAACTGCACGACGGATGAGGACTGCAGGATCGAGACGGCTCGGTCCTGAGCGCGCACGATGTCCTCGTATTCCTGCATGTGCCGGTCGATGCTCACCGAGCGCGTGAGCAGGCTCTCGATGACCTTGTTCACGCGGCCGAGCGTCTCCTGGATGCTGCGCCATTCGGGCATCATCTGGCGCAGGAGACCGTGCCGCTCCGCGCTCGCTTTGCGATAGGCCTGCATCGCTTCGTTGTGAGCCTTGATCATCGACTTGTGGATGTCGGCCAGTACGTCCACCGCTCCGTTTCTTGCATCGATCTTGGCGACCGCTTCCACGGCGCGCACCCAGCCGGGCGGCTCGGGCGGCACCTCCACGGACTTCTGATGGTCCTCCTCGATGTGCAGGATCGACTCGCTGAGCGCGCGGTGCAGGGCCGGATAGTTCGTCAGGTCCTTGCGCGTTGTTTCGGCCACGCGCACGAACTCGCGCTCGACGATGCGCTCCTTCGCCTCGCGTCCGGCCGCGAGGAGTACATCCTTGTTGCGTGCAGCGAGGCGCAGCTCGGCGTGCGAAACGGAATGCGCTGCGAGGCGCAAACCCCGCGCAATGGCGTCGGTCGCAACGTGGATAGCCCGATGAGCGGTGCGCCGCGCCAGGTACAGCACGGTAGCGAGGACTACGAACCAGAGCAGCGCCGAAACCGCCGGCCACGGCGTAATGGAAAGGAGATAATCCATGCTGGCAACCCCGCTGTCATAGGAAACCCCATTAGACCGGTGGCTTTGCGACCCTCCCTTTCGAGAGGTGTGCCTTTGTCAGTCGCGGCAGCCTCGCGCGAAGTGACTGCACTGTCAACGCTGCGACGCCCGGCGGCGGCGTTATGTAATGATGCGCAGCTCGCGAGTGCCGGGCTCTACGGCACGCCCGAACGATGACGTTCAGGCCGCAGGACTTTCGCGGTCCGAGACAATTGTTCCATCCACGAGTTCGATGATTCGGTCACAGCGCTTGGCGAGCTGCAGATTGTGTGTAACGAGCAGCACAGTCGTGCCGCTCGCTGCGCTCACTTGTCTCATCAGTTCGAACACGTTGTTGGCGGATTGCGTATCGAGATTGCCGGTGGGTTCGTCCGCCAGGATCAACGAAGGATTCAGCGCGAGCGCTCGAGCGATAGCGACACGCTGCTGCTGGCCGCCGGACATGTTGGTCGCCAAGTTGTTCTTCCACTGAACGAGCCCAACCTTTTGTAAAAGCGCGAGCGCCGTGTCACGCATGCTCGAGTCGGGGCGACCTCGCTCCAGCAGGATCGGCATCATGATATTTTCCATCGCGGTGAACGCGGACAGAAGATAGTGATACTGGAACACGAAGCCGATGGTGCGGCCGCGCAAACGGGTGAGTTGCGCTTCTTCCAGCGTGCTGGTGTCCCTCCCGGTGATGAGCAACGCGCCGCTCGTCGGCCGGTCGAGTAGCCCGATGATGTTGAGCAACGTGCTCTTGCCCGATCCGGATGGGCCAATCAGCGCCGAGAATGTTCCTTGCTCGAGCACCAGGTCGATGCCATGCAATACCTCTGTTTCCGCTGGCGTGCCGATACCGTAGGACTTTCTCACGCCTGCGAGCCGCAAGACTTCCTCAGCCACGAATCGCCACCACGGGTTCGAGTCGCGCGGCACGGATTGCAGGCGTGACGGCCGCCAACAGGCCAGTCAAGGTCGCGATAAGCGCTGCCCACGCATACAGGCGCGGATCGACGGTCAGTGCAAACATCGGCGTGCCGTCCGGATTTCTTGCCACGGTACGCCATGCGGCCATCAGACCCGTGGCAAGTACTGAACCAATGACCGAGCCGAGGAGACCGACCACAGCTCCTTGAATCAAGAAGACACGCAGGATCTGTCCTCGTGAGCCGCCCATCGCGCGCAGGATGCCGACCTCTTTGGATCTCTGTATGACCGAGACCACCAGCACGCTGGCAATGCCGGCGGCGACCGACAATGCGACGAACACCCGGATCATTTCGCTCGAAAACGTCTGCGCGTTCAACGCCACGAACAACTGATTGTTGTTGGCGATCCAGGAGAGCGCATCCAGGCCCGTTTCATTGGCGATCGACTGGGCGATGGTTTCGGCCTGCATCGGATCGGGTACGATGAGATCGATGCTGGATACGCCGCCGGGCAGATGCAGAAGGTTCTGCGCGGTGGCGAGCAAGACGTAGACGTTGCGTTGATTCACGCCGCGGCTGCCCATATCGAAAATTCCGGCGATGGTGAGCGTCAGATCCCCACCGGCCGCGGTCGCCACACGCAGCTTGTCGCCCAATTGCACGCCCAGATCGTCGGCCAATTGCGTACCGACGAGCATGTCCGTGTTGGTCATCCGGAACGTGCCTCGGACAATCTTGTCCGGCAACGGCACGATCTTGACGTATTGCTCCGGGTCGATGCCAATGAGCGAGATCGCCTGGCTGGCATCGCCCCGTATGACGAACGCCGGTCCGGCTACCGTGGGGGATACCGCAAGCACATCGGGCCGGCGACGTGCTTCATCGCGGACTTTCTGCCATTGGTCGACGGAGCTCATCCGTTGCGATGGCTTCTGCACCGTAGCCAGCACCGATTGACCGGGCGCGCCAGTGCGCTGTGGCCGGGCTGCCTGTTTAGGTCGCTCGAGCGTGATGTGAGGTTGAGAAGTCAGTACGCGCTTGAAAATGTTGGCCTGCATGCCGGCGAGCAAGGCCGACATGAAGACGATCACTGCCACACCGATCGCCACCCCCGATATGATGAACAGCGACTGCAGACGGCCCTCGCGCAGAAAGCGAATGGCCGCGATCCATTCGAAGGGCAGCAGATCGTTCATTTCATGGGCGCCTGCTTATCGGCGATCGGCGCGGCGCGCACTCGCTTGCCTTCGGGCACTTTGCCATTGATCGAAGAGATCACGAGATCGCCCGCCTGCAATCCCTGCAGAATTTCAACTTTGCCGGTGCCACGTGCGCCGAGCGTCACCGGCTGCCGCCTCGCTTTGCCGCCGTCTATCTTCATTACCCAAGGGGCCGTGCTGCCGCTGTCGTGCACGGCCTCTGCGGCGAGTAACAGCGTGTTCGCACGGCGCGCCACTTCGATATCCACTGACACCGTCATGTCCTGCCGCAAGTACGCGGGCGGAACGGAAACGTCGAGCTTTACTTCGACCGAACCGCGAGCCGCGTCCACGGCGGGATTCATGTAGACAACTTCGGCCGAAAACTGCCGATCCGGATAGGCATCGGCGGACGCGAGGGCCCGCTGGCCAAGGCGCAGATTCGCGAGGTTCTTTTCATCGATCTGCACCACGAGCTGCGTGTGACCGGCGGGCGACAGCACCATCAGTGCCTTGCCCGGCTGGACGACATCGCCGCGCTCTACATCGCGTGCGATGAGCGTGCCGTCGACGGGCGCCTCAATCCGGGTGTAGCTGACTTTGGCCAATGCGGCGCCGAGACTCGCCTGCGCCTGTTGGAGCGTGGTCGTGGCTACCAGATAGTCGCCGCCGTCAGGTTGATTCGTCTGCACCTGCAATTGCGCGGTCCGGACTTCACTCTCGGCCAACTCGAGATTCGTTGCCGCATCGTCGAACTGTGACTGACTGACGATGCCGGTGGCTTTGAGTTCTCTCACGCGCTCATATTGCTTGCGTGAGTTGAGCAGGTTTGCCTGCGCGCGGCGCAGGGCCTGTTGGGCGGCGGGCAGCGCAACCTCACGAATCTGTTTGAGCCGCGCTTGCGCCTGTACCACCAACGCGCGCGCAGCAGCGACTGACGCCTTCGCCTCGCTATCCTCCAGAGCAATGAGGAGTTGCCGGGCTTTGACCGACTGCCCTTCAGCAACCGGGATTGTTGCGACCGTACCCGTGATCTGACTGCCGATGTCGACTCGCAGCGGGGTCTCGACACGTCCGCTTGCGACGATGGTTTGCAGTACGTCTCCCTTTGCGACCACGTACGCCGGCAGCTTGGGTCCGAGTAGCCACTGCGCGAGCCCATAGACCCCGGCGAGGCCTACGACGGCGAGCACAGCGATGACGGACCACCGCTTTGAGGTACTCCGCGGTGAGGTTGAAGCAGGACTTTCAGGCAATACCGCGGGGTGAACCAAGCGCGCCACAACCCCGCCGGGCCGTTCTCTTCTACGTGACAGCTTCCCGGTCGTCATCGCTGCGGCAACCTCGTAATTGGCATGCTCCGGCCGCCGTGGCGTCAGAACTATGGTTGATTTCCCGCGCAGCTTAGGGAGAACTACTTAGATTTCTCTGGATGGTCGCTCGTGAGTGCCGGCTGTTCCGGCACCCGCGAGCGCTTCAGACGCGTGAGGCTCAGGCCGCCCGTCGCGCCGTCACGACCGGAAAATCGATCTCCGTCTTCGCGACTTCGTTGATGTAGTTCGTCCAGGTGTTGAGCGCAACGTGCTGCACGATCTCGATCGTCTGCGCATCGTCGTAGCCCGCCGCCTTGAGGGCGCGCACGTCGCCATCGCTCACATGACCGCGCTCGCGCGCGACCTTCACGGCGAAGCGCACGGCCGCGTCCGCTTTTGGATCGTTCGACGCGCCGCTGCGGTTGGCCGCGATCTCGGCGTCGTCGAGCTTCGCGAGGTTCTTGCCGAGATACGTGTGCGCGGACAGGCAGTAGCTGCAGCCGTTCACCTCGGCAACGGCAAGTGCGATGCGCTCACGAGTCGGTGCCGGCAGTGCGCCGTTGCTGAGTGCGCCCATCAGCGCGAGATATCCCTCGAGCGCTTGAGGGCTATTGGCGACGAGGCGGAACAGGTTCGGAACGACGCCGAGCTGCTTGCTGACAGCTTCGAGCAGGGCTCGCGATTTGACGGGAGCGGCCTCGATCGTTGGGGGCGTATGCAGGCGTGACATGAAAGGTCTCCTTGGACTCGGTGGTGGATGGGCATCGACGGACCGAGAGGCTAGAGCCTTCCATGGATAGGCGGTAGCCGGCAGAATAGAGACTCTTCCTTCCATAAAATGGAACGAACGATGGACCGCCTTGATGCAATGTCGATCCTCGTAACGGCGATCGAGGCCGGCAGTCTGTCAGCGGCCGCGCGTCGGCTCGGCATGCCGCTCGCCACCGTGAGCCGCAAAGTCTCGGAGCTCGAGCGGCACTTGAAGACGCGGCTCGTCAATCGCTCGAGCCGCAAGCTCACGCTGACCGACGCAGGCCGCGACTATTTCGCCGCGTGCAAGCGAATTCTCGATGACGTGAGCGAAGCGGAACGCGCCGCGACGGGCGAGTACAGCGTGCCGCGCGGCGAGCTCATCCTCACGGCCCCGATCGTGTTCGGCCGGCTGCACGTGCTGCCGGTCGTCAGCGAATTCCTGAAGGCCTACCCCGACATCAACATTCGCATGGTGCTGACCGATCGCACGACGAATCTGTTCGAGGAGCATGTCGATCTCGGCGTTCGCATCGGGACGCTACCTGACAGCAGCCTCGTCGCGACCCGTCTCGGCGTGGTCCGGCGCGTGGTGTGCGCAAGCCCGCGGTACTTCGCGGATCACGGTGTACCGGAAACTCCGGACGATCTGCGTGAACACGACTGCGTCAGCTTCGAGGGATTGACGGCCGCGGACGCGTGGACGTTCGCGAGCGGCAAGTCGGAAGCCATCGTGCCGATCCGTTCGCGCCTCGTCGTCAATACGTCCGAGGCAGCGATCGACGCCGCGATCGCGGGCGCGGGGATTACGCGCGTGCTGTCGTACCAGGTGGCTCGCCCCATCCTGGCGGGCGAGCTGACGGTGGCGCTTGCGAAATATGAGAGCGAGCCCTGGCCCGTCAATTTCGTCTACGCCGGTGCGCGGTTGCTGCCGCTCAAGCTACGCGCGTTTATTGATTTCGCGGCGCCGAAGTTGAAAGAGCGGCTGGCGGACGAGACGCATATATAAGAGTGGTCTGCGGTAGACAGCTGGCATTCAGCTTGGCGAATCAAGGCGACTTTGCTTGCTTCCCGAGCATCCGCATGACTTCCTGCATGAATGCGGGGAGATCCATAGGCCAGCGAGAGGTGATCAGGTTTCCGTCGACGACGACATCCTGGTTGAGATAGATGCCCCCCGCAGCCTTGATCTCGTCGGGAACGCCGTCGCCCCAAAATGAGGTCAGGCGTCTTCCGGCGATCACACCCGCGGAAATGAGGAGATAAGGGCCGTGGCATATCGCCGCAACCGGCTTGTTGGCTTTGAAGAAAGCTCGCGCAATCTCCTGCGCCTTCTTGCTTTTCCTTACGGTCTCGGGAGCTCCGTGCGGATGGCCGCCAGGCACGAACAGAAGATCGTAGAGATCAGGATCAACCTCGTCGATGGTGAGGTCCACGTTCTCGAAGACGTAGCCGTTCTCTCCGGTGATCTTCTCTTTCGCGGGCGCGGCGACATCAACCGCGACGCCTTCTTCCATGAGCCGGAAATAGGGATAGAAGAGCTCAAAATCTTCAAACTGATCGGCCGTGAGAACGATCGCCCGCGCGAGAGGCTTCGGAGTCTTGAATCTGGTTTTGTCGAACTTCATGTCTCAAGTGTAAGCGGGCCGCTCCACTGCAATTGAACCTATCAGCTTCTTAATCCACGTGTTCGACGCCGAAGTCTTGAGGTTGGCGAGCTCAACTCAGGTTACGCACTCGCGCCGCCCGGGCGCGGTTCTAGCCAGCGCCCGGGAATTCCCCTCGAAATCTCCAGGGCGCTATGGTTGGCTGCGCCCTAAAACGGACAGTATCCCGGGTCGGGCGCATCTATGCGCCGCTCTGCGCCTGCCGGGACGATTTGAAACGCGATCACCTCCAGATCGACGGTGCCCTCGTTTCTCACCATATGTACGTGGCCGCCGCCTTCGTCGATGAAGCCCGTTCCTGCGGGGTACGTCACGCCCGTGCACGAAGGGTCGTCACCGCTGTAGACCGTCGCCGTGCCCGACTTGACCGACACGATGCTCGGACCGGGGTGGGTATGCCAACCGCTGTGGCCGCCCGGAGGGACCCGGTTTCTGACGACGTACACATCGGAAGGATGTCGGGCCTGGATCTTCACCTTATGATTGTCGTTGACTTCATCATCGTCGTCGCGATGCGTGTTGACCTGAATCCGCTCGAAGAACGAGCGCGCGAGAATCTCACTGTTGAATTGAGAACCGGGCGTGGCTGAGGCCGTGCTCGGTTGATAGATGATGCCTGCGATGGCGAGCACCGCGATGCCAGCCAGCACGGCAAGCTTCATATTCAGATCTTTGGTTTTCATTGTGACTTCCCCTGTAGCGGTGACGACCGGCGCCTCGTTGAAACCAAGTCCATCACCAGCGCGAGCATCAACACCCAATCCAAGGCGCCGCCACCCCCGCTCGAGGAATTGACCGGCGGGGGCGGCGGTGGCGGCGGTGGCGGTGGCGGTGCCGTCGAATCGTCGTCCTCAATGCCCACGGCGCTGCGACTCATCGCGAGAATCGCGCCGCCTGTCGGATTGGAGAGCGTGACACCCAGCTGCTCTCTGCTTTCGGAAGATGAGTCCTCCATGATTGGGACCGTGATCGTCTTGTCCGCCATGTCGCCGTCGGCCCATGTCAGTGTGCCGCTGGCGCTCGTGTAATCCGAGCCGTTGGTCGCCGTATCATTCGAAGTCGCAAAGTCCACGCTCACGGCACCCGCCGTGCCGCCGGTGCGCTGCACGAGGAGGACTGCGCTGGGCTGAGACTCAAGGACCGATACGGCTAGCCCGCGAAAACCAATCAGTCCCGGGGACGCGCCGCTCTCGAGCAGACGCGCAAGCGCGATTCCCGGGTGGAACCAGGATTCGCCGTCCACGATGGAGTGCTCGTCGTCGTAGTTTCCGGAGGTGGCAACCGCGATGTTTCCGTCCGTCTGCCGCACCAGGTGGATGTCACGATCGCCACTGAGAGCAAGATAATTGGAGGGAATGCCGTTTACCCCAAGATCGATCCTCGCCGTCCCATTGACGCCGAATGCGGCATCGAGTCCGCCGCTCGCGGTCATGCGCGTTACAAGAAGGTCGCAGGGACAGGCAGACCCGCCGTACCCCCAAGGATCTTCGACCGATGAAGCGGCACCGACCAGGATACTGTCGTCAGACGCGACGATGACCTCAACACCCAGCAAGCAATTACTGAGTGGCAGCGTCGCGAAGCCTGAATTTCCGAACGTCGTATCGAGCTGACCGCTCGCATCCATCCGGGTAAAGAGCATCTCGCAGGATAGGGTGGTGCGCGTCACTTCTCCGGCAAGCACGATCTTGCCGTCCGACTGCAAACCCATCTGCGCGTTGCCCATCATCTGCCAGCCGGCGATGTCTGGTGTTACCTGGCCGCCCGTTCCAAATGACGAATCCACCGCACCATCCGCCGTCAGACCCAGGAGAACGGGGTGCCAGTCATTTGCCGCGTCGTATATCGTGCCTGCAGCGATCAGCCTGCCGTCGGTACGTCGCACGAGTGCGGCATGACGCCCGGCGCCTTCCAGATCCATGATCAGACGACCGTTCGATCCAAACGTGGGATCGATCGAGCCATCCATGTTGAAGCGCGCGAACGCCATACCGACGACGCCGGCCGTAACCGCGGTGCCAGCCGCGACCAGCCGACCGTCGGGCAGCACGACGAGCGCATCAACCGAAGCGCTTGAGGCTCCGTAATCTTCAAGCACGACACCGCCGGAGCCAAACGTGGAGTCCAACGTCCCGTCGGCCCGGTAGCGCACTAGCGCAGCAAAATTTCGATTCGGGTTGTCGTCTTGCCACGCGGGCCCAGCTACGACGACCTTGCCGGCGCCCTGTTGCACAACCAGTCCAGTGCTCGCCGTGATACCCGGAAGATCGGTCCATGCGAGTCCGTTGCCACCGAAACTCGTATCAGGCGTGCCGTCTGGATTCAGGCGCAAAACCGATAAGTCAACGTTGGTCGCCACCATGATATTGGTGGCTCTGCCGACCAACAGTTTGCCGTCGCCTTGCTGCACGAGCGACGTAGCAGCCTCGGCGTTCGTGTCCATGTTGATGAAGACACGACCGCCTTGACCGAACGTCGGATCCAGATCTCCGGGGGCCGCGACGGCAACGCCGGCTGCCATCAGCATGAGTGGTAGAGCGATGGTCGAGACTGTGAAGCGTGTAGCCATGGTGCCAACTCCCGTTGCCTGGACTCCTGCAGCGACGGGCAAGTTAGCCGGGGGGCGCCGCCGGGCAATCCCGCGCGCATCACGAAATTCTCCCGGCTGTCTCTCCCCGCACGGCGTTGAACCGGCTGCTGTTTTCCGAGCAAATGTCACTGACGTGACGCGGCAAAGGTGGGAGAATCTTTTCGATGACAGGGCAGGACCAGACGTGCATTCAACCGTTGAAGGCTCGCAGGTCGTCCGCTTCGGAATTTTCGAGGCGGACCTACGTGCGCGGGAGCTGCGAAAGGACGGAAAGCGCGTCCGGCTGCAGGTTCAGCCGTTTCAGATTCTGGCGCTGCTGCTCGAGCGTGCCGGTGACGTGGTCACACGCGATGAGCTGCGGCAGGAGGTGTGGCCGTCGAGCGTCTACGTCGATTTCGATCACGGCCTCAATAACGCGATAGCGCGTCTGCGCGAAGCACTCGGCGATACGGCAGGAATGCCGCGGTTCATCGAGACGTTGCCGCGAGTCGGCTATCGGTTCATCTTCCCGCTCGCCGACACGGCTCCTGCAAAGGAGCCGACGTCGCAGAACGGCCGCCGCAGGAGACCGTTCCTCAGCGCTGCCATCGCTGCGGTCATCATCGTAGTTACAGCGCTGCTCGGTATTTGGCTTACGCAGCGCGCCAGCGGACCTTCACGAGATGCTCGAGTGTCTGCGGGCGACGCCTCCATCGCCGTCCTTCCCTTCGTCAACATGAGCTCCGACGCGGAGAACGGATATTTTTCGGATGGATTGACCGAAGAGTTGACTCAGAAACTCGCCGGCATCCGCGACCTGAAGGTCGCCGGCCGGACTTCTGCCTTCGTCTTCAAGGGCCGTCAGGATTCGACGGCCGTCATAGCCAAGACACTCGGCGTCAACTATCTGCTGGAGGGCAGCGTGCGTCGCTCCGGAACGCGCGTGCGCATCACTGCGCAGCTCCTCGACGCTCGAGATGGCTATCACCTCTGGTCGCAGTCTTTCGACCGCAACGTCACGGACATCTTCCAGATCCAGGAGGACATCGCGCTGGCGGTGGCCAGTGCGATGCAGGTGAAGCTCGCGAGTGCCGAGGCGACGCGACTGCACCACCGAGGCACGCAGGACGCCGAAGCGTACCGGTTGTACCTCGTCGCGTTGGCGTATCTGCGGGGCATCACCGTCACTCGGGACCTCGAGCGCGCGAAAGCCCTGTTCGAAAGCGCTCTCGCGCGTGATCCGCGCTTCGCTGCGGCCCACGCCGGTATTGCGCAGTACTATTTCAAGCGCGTCTTTCCTTCGCTTACCGACACCGAGCGTGGCGCGCAGCTCGGTCTCGCCGCTGCCGAGCGCGCCATTGCCTTCGACCCTGAATCGAGCGAGGCACAGGAAGCCCTGGCGAATTTCCAGACGTGGCAATATCGCTTTCGCGGCGATTTCGCGGCCTTCGTGCAAGCCCAGGGCAATTACCGGCACGCCATCGAGCTTGACCCTTCCAATTCGCTCGCATTCTTCGACTACGGCCGCGCGCTCCTCTGGCACGAGCGGGATCTGGCAAAGAGCCTGTTCGAGCGGGCGGTCGAAATCGAGCCGCTCGCGCGCGGCGCGCAAATCCTGACCGCGACGATTCTCAGCATGGACGGCCAGCCGCAAGCCGCACGAGCGCAGTGCCGCGCATGGCAGAACCGGGCGGTTGGCGATGACGAGCTCTGCACGATGGTTCTGGCGGTCGTCGAAGGCTCGTACGGCAATCTCGATCAATCGATCGTGCTGCTGCGTCGCCTGCGACGTGGCGGCGACCTGGGCCTGGAAACTCAGTTGTGGAGCGCGTACCTGTCGCTGGGTGATGTAGCCGCGGCGCGGCGCGCGCTCAATTTCGGCACTTCGGATCTTGCGAAGGCACTGGCCACAGCGGCATCGTTCACGATGGACGCACGCTACGAGGAAGCATACCAGTCACTCGAAGTGCAGCGGCGCCAGTTCGAGTTCAGCCGAGTCCTGGATCTGCCCACGGCGCGGCTGGCGTTGATCGCGGGCAGACCCCAGCAGGCAGTCGCAATCCTTGAAGCCAGATTGCCCGATCTCGTGACCGGTACGGAACCCGTGGACGCACACAATGTGATGCCGGCCCTCGACCTTGCAGCGGCCTGGAAGCGCACGGGCCAAGATGCGTTGGCACGCCAGATGCTCGCGCGCGTCGGCACATTTCTTGCGGGCCCGTCGGTGCCGCGTCTGCCTGTCTATGAGTTCATGCGCGCGCGCCAGTACGCGCTCGCTGGCAAGCCTGACCTTGCGATTCGGGCGCTCGATCGTGCGTATGAAGCTGGTTTCCGCACGACCTGGGCCGTCGATCTGAATCCGCAGCCACTCCTCTACATCGACCCCATCGCAGCGGATCCCTGCCTCGATGCGCTACGCGGAGATGCTCGCCTTGCGCGCTGGTTCGCACGGATCACCGCAGACAATGCCCGGCAGCTCGAGCGCCTGCATGTGCACGATGCGTCGCAAGCGAGTACCTGATCGTTCGAGATTCCTGATGTCAGTGGCGGCCGGGCTGCCGATGCTGGTTGGTGTGTCTGCGGCAGCGGACGACCAGCTCGAAGAAGTGATCGTGACGGCCCAGCTTCGCGAGGAAAACTTGCAGGAAGTGCCTATCTCCGCATCGGCGTTCTCGACGCGGCAGCTCGAGCGCTTACAGATAGACGACGTGGCACTGTTGCAGTACGCGACGCCCAACCTGAGTGTCGCGCCGGGCCAGACCACGGGCGCCTCGGCGAGCATTGCCATGCGCGGCCAGTACGAATCGGATACGACGCCCACGGTGGACCCTGCCGTCGGTCTCTACCTGGACGGCGTGTACTTCGCGCGGATGACCGGCGCCAACCTCGATTTCATCGATCTCGAACGGGTAGAGGTCCTGCGCGGGCCGCAAGGGACCCTGTTTGGCCGCAATACGATCGGCGGCGCGATCAATCTGGTTCCGCGGCGCCCGACACCGCAGTTCGCGGTTTCGCTCAAGACCGAGCTCGGGAACTACGACCAGCAGGAATTCACAGGCATCGTGAACGCACCGCTGCTCGCCCGGCGCATCGACACACGTCTGACCGCCATGCATAGCGGACACGGCGGCTACGCACACGATCCGCTGCTGAACGCGGATCTTGCGAACGAGGATACGGACTTCGCGCGCCTGCAATTTCAATTCGCGCCCGCGAGCCACGCGCAGGCCCTCCTCGCAGTCGACTACTCGCAGATCAAGTCTCGAAGCCAGACGCGAACCCTGTTCGCCGTTGCCCCCGGCTCCGAATCGGTCCCTGCGATTCTCGGCAGTCCGGGCGACAGCTTGGCGAACTACGTCGATCCGTACGGCAATACTGTCCCGGCCAACCGTGATGGAACTGTCGCGACGACTGTCTGGGGCGCGGCGGGCACGCTGACGATCGAACTGGCGCCGCTCACCCTCAAATCGATCACGGCCTACCGCGCTCTCAAATCGAGTGCGACCGATAGTGATCAGGACGGAACTCCCTACGACCTCGGAGTGATCTTCCTGCGCAGCGACGAGCAACATCAGTTCAGTCAGGAACTGCAACTGTTCGGCAGCGCGCTGGCCGGGCGCCTCGAGTGGATCGGCGGCCTTCTCTACTTCGATGAGAACGCAACGTTCGAGCAGCGCTCCCGGAATTTCGTGCCCGCCACGCGGACTTTCAGTGAAAACATACCCTGGGGTGACGCGAGCAATCATTCGCTGGCCGCTTACGCTCAGCTCTCACTTGCGCTGACGGCAAGGTTCAAGGTCACGGCCGGCGTGCGCTTGAACGAAGACTCGCGCCAGCTCACCTCGCACAATGCACGGCAGGTGGCCGGCAGTGAGGCATGTCGAATCTCCCCGGCATTGCTCGATCAGCCCGGGGTCTGCACGGCCACGCGGCCGGCAAGACTTTTTGACTACGCGCCGTTCACGGCGAGCCTTGAATTCAGTCCCAATCAGGCGACGAGGCTGTACGCCAAGTTGAGCCGCGGATATCGAGCGGGCGGCTACAACATTCGCGGCACGAACGAAATCGACATGGACACGTTCGAGCCGGAGCGCGTCGACAGCTACGAGCTCGGCACGAAGGCCAAGCTGCTCGGCGACCGTCTCCGCATCAATCTCGCGCTGTTCCATACGCAGTTTGAGGACATTCAACTGCTGCAGCACGAAACGCTGCCCGGTCAGGTCTTGAGCCCGCGCTTCATCCGCAATGGTGGCGAAGCGCACATCGACGGCGGCGAGCTGGAAGCCGTTGCATCGTTGAGCGCGCTGCGGCTTGCGGCGGGAGTCGGCGTCACCCACGCGCATTTCACGAAGCTCGATCCTGCGGTGGTGGGCGTCACGCTCGACTCGACATTCATGTTCACGCCGGAGAACACGGCCTCGATCGCGGCCGACCTGCCGATCGCAATCGGATTCGGAGCGGTCAGCATCCATGCCGACTATTCATGGCGCGATGAGGTTTCGTTCACCTACGACCGCGCCTCACCAGCGCGTCAGAAAGCTTATGGACTGCTCAACGCGATGCTAACGGCGAGCTTCGATCGAACGGGCCTGCAGGTGAGTCTATGGGGACGCAACATAACCGACCAGGGATACGTGACACGTGCGTGGGAGAACGACTTCTACGTCAGCGCCGCCCCCGGCGACCCTCGGACCTACGGCATCACGCT
>Ga0153915_10003774_pt1 | contig 13921 bp, 12 predicted proteins | sample Opewatmetagenome_2_FD_107003 | JGI IMG/M metagenome (GOLD analysis project Ga0153915, IMG submission 107003) | Freshwater wetland microbial communities from Ohio, USA - Open water 3 Core 3 Depth 3 metaG | ecosystem: Environmental > Aquatic > Freshwater > Wetlands | place: USA: Ohio, Lake Erie... | reverse complement strand
TCGCCGCGGGAAGCGGCCATATCCTCGAAGAGTCTGTTCATCCTTTCCCTGAGAGTCACCATGTCCCTGAATGGATCCCATCTGATGATAGCCATAATAACCTCCTTGTGGCGAATATGAGTACGCCATTAATATAATATCTAAGCGGTCTATTGTCAAGTAACGGACCAAAAATAGTTTTGTTGGGGATTTATGGCTGGGAAATGGCCGAAACTACCGCTTTCCTTCGACGAGGACGGTCGCCTCTCCCTTGAGCGGGCGGTTTGCCAGGCTGTGGATGAGGTCGCCCGTCGTCCCCCTGATGAATTCCTCGTGGATTTTCGTCAGCTCCCTGGCGATGACGATCCGCCTGTCTCCGAGACCGCTCAGGACCGCTTCCAGGAACTCGCCGATCCGTCTGGTCGGGAGGTAGAAGACCAGAGTGGCTTCCTCTTCGCTGAGGCTCAGGAGAAGCTTGCGCAAGCCCTCCTTTTTCGGCGGCGGGAACCCGGCGAACAAGAACCGGTGGGTCGGCAGGCCCGCGGCGGAGAGGGCGGCGGCGGCGGCCGACGGGCCCGGGATCGGGACGACGGCGAGCCCTTGCTTCAAGGCCTCGCGGATGAGAGGGAAGCCGGGGTCGGAAATGCCGGGTGTCCCGGCGTCGGAGACGAGGGCGACGTCCTTCCCCGACTCGAGCAGGCCGATGATTTCCGGGATCTTCCGGCCTTCGCGGGGATGGAAATAGCTGATGAGCCGCTTCTTCAGGTCGTACCGGTTGAGAAGCTTGACGGTCTGGCGCGTGTCCTCGCAGGCGACGGCTTCCACCTCGCCGAGGACGCGCACGGCCCGGAAGGTGATGTCTTCGAGGTTCCCGATGGGTGTCGCGACGATATAAAGCCGGCCGCGGCGGCGGGTTCCTTCGGCGTCTTGCGGCACGGCTTATCTTCCCCAATCGTAGGGATAAAGGAAATCGTGGCCCACGGAGCGTTGCGAGAGCTTGGCGATCGGCGGCATCCTCCGCTTGAATTCCGAACGCCTGATCATCTCCCACACCCCGCGGACGGCGGCGGGCTTGATGCCGGCCTTGATCATATCCGCGGCGGATTTCCCTTTCTCGACGATGTTCTCGAGGATCTCGTCGAGCTCGGCGTAAGTCAGGCCGATCTCCGCCTCGTCGGTCTGGCCCGCCCAGAGGCCCGCCGTGGGCGGCTTTCTGAGGATGGGCGCCGGGAGACCCAGATGCCGGGCGAGCTGGCGGACCTGCGTCTTGTACAGGTCGCCGACGGGGTTGATGGCGCAGGCCAGGTCGCCGTGGATCGTCCCGTAGCCGATGAGGAGCTCGGTCTTGTTGCTCGTGCCCAGGATGAGCGCCTTCTCGCGGGCCGAATAATCGTAGAGGATGGACATCCGCTCGCGCGCCATCTTATTGCCGCGCCGTCGGCGGTCTTTCGTCGGCTGGGCCGCGAAGTAGGCGTCGATCTGAGGGGCGATGTCGATGACCCTGGCCCTGATGCCGAGGGCCCGGCCCACGCGCTCGGCGTCGCGGACGTCGGCCGGGAAGGCGTCGCCGCAGGGCATGATCAGGCCCAGGACGTTGGCCGGTCCCAGTGCCCGGGCCGCCAGGGCGGCGCAGACCGCCGAATCGAGACCCCCGGAGAGGCCCAGGATGCCCTTCTTGAAGCCGAACTTGGCCAGCTCGTCGCGGATGAACCGCGTCAGGACCCTCTCCACGAACGGCGCGTCAATCTTCAGGGACACGGACGACCCTCTCGAGAGAGCGAAGGATGATGTCGGGTTTTTCGTCGCGCTTGTAGAGCCGCTTCATCCGGGCCTCGCGAACGGCCGCGAGATCGAGGTCGAGGACGAGGAACTCGGCGTCCAGGGAGGCCGCCCGGGCCAGAAACCGGCCGTCCGGGCCGCAGACGAACGAGCCGCCGGCGAAGGTGACGCCGTCTTCGGAGCCGACGCGGTTCACGTAGACGACGAAGGCCGTGGAGAAGCCGGCGATGGCTTCGCCCATGAGCTCCCACATCCGGCCGCTCTCGAAGGCTTCGCCGCCGCCGACGCCGCGGCCCGGCGCCGCGGAAACGGCGATGATCATGTCGGTTCCCCCGGCGTAGAGGACATAGCTCGCGCCGTAGTGGAGAAAATCGCGGCAGATGAGGAGGCCGGCTTTTCCGAACGGCGTCGGGAAGGTCCGGAAATCGCGGCCCGGGGCGAAAAACTTGGCCTCCTCGAACAGGCCGTTGGTCGGCAGAAAAACCTTCCGGTGGACGTGGAGGATCCGTCCGCCGCTGATGAACGCGGCCGAATTGTAGAAAAGCCCTTTTTCCTCCGCCCTCTCCTCCATGAAGCCGGCGACGACGGAGAGTCCCCGGCTGCGGGCCGTGATTCTCTTGAACAGCGGGCTCGTCCGGGGATCGAGCGCCACCTCGCCGGCCAGATCCTTCAAGGTGTAGCCGGTCAGGCTGAGCTCGGGAAAGACGAGGAGGTCGGCTTTCTCGCGGCGAGCCCGCTCCATATACTCCAGGTGCAGGTCCAGGTTCCGCTCGACATCGCCGAGGCGGGGCGCGATCTGGGCCAGGGCGATCCTCATGCCTCAAAACCTACCATAAGTCAGGCCCGCTTTTCAATCGACCCCGCCCCCGGGGCGCGGGGTTGAATTATTTCCGCGTTTTTATTATAGTTTGCATATTCATACCGGCGTAAGGGACAATTTGCAAAGATGAACCATATCGCACTCAACCTTCGGGATATTCATTTCAACAAGAAAACGGGGAGCCTCGTCTTCAAACGGGGAGACATCCAGAAGTATTTCTTCTTCCGGAAAGGGGAGCTCATCCAGGTCAAGACGAACGTGTCCGAGGAACGTCTGGGCGAGGTGCTCTACAAGCTCGAACGCATCTCCAAGGACGCCCATGCGGCCATGGACCAGTATATCGAGCCCAATCAGAATATCGGCGAGGTCCTGAGGAGCCGCGGCGTCATCTCCGAACAGGACCTGGCGGATGCCCTGACGTACCAGATGCGGGAAACGATGCTCAACGTCTTTCCCTTTTTCGATGCCGAGATCAGCTTCCAGGAGAAGGAGGATTTCGTGGCCCCGGAAGAGGCCTCCCGGATCAGCGTCCCCTTCATCATCGAGCACGGCATCCGCCGGATGCAGCCCCATGCCGTCCTCCGGGGATTCCTGGCCGGCCAGGTCCCCGTCTTGAAGCGGAAGTCCTTCGCTTACCTCCTGACCATGGAGGAGAAGGATATCCTGGACAGGATCACCGGCCAGGATCCGGCCGAGACCATTCTCCGGAGCCTGACGTCTCCTCCCGACTTTTTCTGGAAAAGCCTTTTCCTTTTTTATTGCCTGGATCTCGTGGACCTGAAAAGCGAAGAGAGCGTCCGGCCCCGGCCGGCCGCGGCCGCCCCGGCGGCGCCGGTCGAGGCGGCGCCGAGGCCCCAGGAGATCCGCGAAGTCCTGGCCTTCAAGGAAGCTCTGGCCCAGAAGAACTTCTACCAGGTCCTCGACGTCCCCAGGTCGGCTTCGGACGAGGACATCAAGAAGGCGTATTTCCAGATGGCCCGCCGCTTTCATCCGGACCGGTTCGAACGGAAGGCGGTCGCCGAGTACAAGGCCCAGATCGACGATGTCTTTGACGCGATCACGAGCGCCTACCGGGTTCTCAGCAGCAAGGACAAGCGTCACGAATACGACAGGGAGATCGCGGCGGGCGCCCAGGACGACGCTCAGGACAGCGTCAAGAAGGCCGAAGTCAAGTTCCGGCAGGGCCGGACGATGTTCGAGATGGAGCGGTTCGACGACGCCGTCTCTCTCCTCGAGGAGGCGATCCGGCTGAGGCGGGACAAGGCCGATTATTTTCTGCTCATGGCCATGGCCGAATCCCACGTCCCGAGCTACCTTCGGAAGGCCGAGGCGGATTTCCTGAAGGCGATCGCCCTGGAGCCCTGGAACCCGGAGGGCTATGTCGGCCTGGGCCAGCTCTACAAGAACGAGGGGCTCACGACCAAGGCCATCCGCCAGTTCGATAAAGCCCTGGAAACCGATCCCGAGCACGCCCAAGCCAGGCAGGAGCTCGTGGACCTGGGCGTGGGAAAGAAGAAAAAGAAAGGGCTCGAGGCCCTTTTCTCGATGAGTTTCTTCGGCGCCAAGAACAAGGCCAAGGCCCAGACCAAGCCCGCGGCCAAACCCGGGAAGAAGTAGCCGCCCCCGCCGTCAAGCCTTCCCGGCGAGGACCCTCAGAAACTCCCGCTCCCCGATGACCTTGACGCCGAGCTCGCGCGCCTTGGCCAGCTTCGAGCCCGGCGATTCGCCGGCGACGACGCAGGTCGTCTTCCTCGTCACCGCCGAGCCGACGGCGGCGCCCAGGCCCTCGAGCTTCTCCTGGGCTTCGCCGCGACTGAGAGCGGCGAGCGTCCCGGTCAGGACGAAAATCTGGCCGGCGAGCGGTTTCGGCGCGTTGCCGTCCTCGCGGGCCTTCATGTTCAACCCGGCTTCCTCGAGCCGGCGGACGAGCTCGCGGTTCTCCGGCTGGGCGAAGAAGAAACGGATGCTCTCGGCCACCTTGGGCCCGACGTCCTCGACCGCCGTCAGCTCTTCCTCCGCCGCCCCGGCCAGGGCATCGAGCGTCCGGAAGCGGCCGGCCAGAGTCTGGGCCAGGCGCTCGCCCACGTGCCGGATGCCCAGGGCGAAGACGAGCCGGTCCAAATCCCTCTCCTTGGAGCGGGAGATCTCCTCCAGCAGGTTCCCGGCGCTCTTGGCTCCCATCCGCTCGAGCCCGGACAGGCTTTCCAGCCGGAGGCCGTAGAGGTCGGGGATGGAGCGGACGAGGCCGGAGGCGAGAAGCTGGTCGACCAGGGCTTCGCCCAGGCCGTCGATGTCCATGGCCCGCCGGGCCGCGAAATGGAGGATGGACTCGCGGATTCTGGCCGGGCACGAGGGGTTGATGCAGCGGGAGATGACCTCGCCCTCGGGCTTGAAGACGGCCGAGCCGCAGACGGGACACTCGGACGGCCAAGGGAAGGCCTTCTCTTTTCCCGTGCGGCTCTCCGTCATGACCGAGACGACGCTCGGGATGACGTCTCCGCTGCGTTCGATGAGGACCGTGTCGCCGACCCGGACGTCCTTGCGCCGGAGCTCCTCTTCGTTGTGGAGCGTCGAGCGGCTGATGGTCGTTCCGGAGAGCTTGACCGGCTCGAGCTCGGCGACGGGCGTCAGGGCCCCGGTCCGGCCGACCTGGATGCGGATGGCGTTGACCCGGGTCGTCGCCTGGCGGGCCGGGAACTTGAAGGCGATCGCCCAGCGCGGGGACTTGGCGGTCGCGCCGAGCGCCTCCCTCTGGGCCGCCGAATCGACCTTGATGACGATCCCGTCGGCGTCGTAATCCAGGCTGTCACGCTTGTCCGTCCATTCCCGGTAATAGGCCAGGACGTCGTCGATCGTCCGGCACAGGCGCGACCGGGGGTTGATCTTGAAGCCGAACTCATCGAGCTTCCGGAGCGCGCCCCATTGGCTCGGCTCCTCCCGGCCGTCGATGAACAGGTAATAGAGGAAGACGCTCAGATTCCTCGAGGCGACGATCCGCGGATCGAGGAGGCGGATGGAGCCGGCGGCCGCGTTGCGCGGGTTGGCGAACAGGGCCTCGCCGTTCTCCTCGCGCTCCCGGTTGATGGCCCGGAAGGATTCGAACGGGAGGTAGATCTCGCCCCGGGCCTCCACCTCCCGGTGATCAGGGATGACGAGCGGCAGGGAGCGCAGGGTTTTGACGTTCGAGGTGACGTCGTCTCCGCGGAGGCCGTCGCCTCGGGTCACGGCCCGGCTGTACTTCCCTTCGCGGTAGAGGATGGAGATGCCGAGCCCGTCGATCTTGAGCTCGGCCGTGTACTCGATCTTCTCGCCGGGGAGGAGCTTGCGGACGCGCTCCTCGAACTCGCGGAGCTCGTCCTCGTTGTAGACGTTGTCGATGCTGAGCATCGGCGTCCGGTGGGCGACGGGAACGAAGCCCTCGGCCGGCTTCTCGCCGACGCGCTGGGTGGGCGATTCGGGCGTGACGAGAGACGGGAAGCGGGCCTCGATGTCCTTGAGCTCGCGGACGAGCGCGTCGAACTCGCCGTCGGAGATCTGGGGATCGTTGTCGATGTAGTATTTCTTCTCGTGGTGGAGGATCTCGCGGCGGAGTTCCTCGGCCCGGGCCCCGGCCCGGCGGACGGCGACAGAGGCGGGCACGCTCATCCTCCCGTATCAGAGACTGCTCGCCGCGGGCCCCGGCCGGGCGCCGGCGGCGAAATTCGCGCGCGCGTTCGCGTGTTGCGGAGACTCAGCTTATCTGCCGAGTTTCGCCCTGACCTTGGCCACGATCTGGTCGAACTTCTGCTGGATCCCGGTCTGGGAGGCCTTGATCTGGTCGATGGCCTGCTTTTCGGACTCGATGGCGTCCGTCAGCTTCTTCATAGAGACCTTCTCGGAGCCCGTCAGCTCGTCGTCGCTCTTGCTGCCGTACTTGTCGTTGTACGTCTTGGTCAGGTCTTCGATGGCCCTGTTGTGTTCCTGGATCTTGGCGTTGATGTCGGCCAGCTCCGGGCTGTCGCTGATGTAGAGGTTCTTGGCGGCCTGGAAGTAATTGTTCTGCTGGGCGGGGATGAGGAGGCCGGCCTCGATGAGGGCTTCGATGGCCTGGGGCTTGAGAGAGGGATTGATCTTGACTTCCTTGTTCAGGATGACGGCGATGTTCTGGGCCAGGTTGGGGGTTTTCTTCTTGGCGTAGGCTTCCCGATAGATCGCCAGCGCTTCATCGACCTTGCCCTGCTTGTAGAGGGTCTGGGCCAGCAGGGAGGCGCTTTCCGGGCTCTGGTCGGAGGCGTAGAACTGCCGGAAGATTTTTTCCGCGTCGGCGTACTTCTGGGCCTTGGACAGCGTGTTGGCGAGGTTGGTGAGCTGCTTCATGATGCTCGGATCCTTGAGGATGCCGTAGGCCGTGATGTAGGCCGCGGCGGCGCCGCCGTAATCGGCCGCCTTCTCGGCGAATTGGCCGATGAGCACATAGCCGTAAGCCTGGAGCTGGGCGCCGGCCTTGGGATCGGAGCTGGCCTTGCCCTTATCGATGATCCGCTGAACGGCGGCCTTGGCCTTGTCCGTCTGGCCCATTCCCGCGTAAATAGAAGGGATGGTTCCCATGATCTGGAGCTTGATAGCCTCTTCGATCCCGCCCAGGGCCAGGGCTTTTTCACCGTAATCGACGGCCTTCTGGTTGTCCTTCGTCGCGCAGGGAGTCAGGCAGTAATAGGCGTAGGCATAGGCGTCGTACTGGCCGCCCTTGCCCGCGTATTGAGTGATGTAGGCGTCGAGGGCCTGGACTTGCTGACATTTGTCTGAGAGTTGCATGGCCTTGAGATATTCCTGATCGGCGCTCTGGGCCGAGGCCAAGCCCGTCAGCAGGAGGATCAGAGTTGCCGTTGTCCACAGCGTTTTTCTCATTCAACACCTCTTCACAAAATTTGCTGAATCATAGCCCGCATCCCGGTAATTGTCAATATTTTATCTCATGATAACTCTATAGCAATAATTATGCCAATAACAAATAATGGGGACACCGGCGTGCCGGCCCCCTGAAAGCGGGCCCGGTCCGGTTCATCGCCGCCGCGGCGACTGTCTCTCCCGGGGGACGGCGGAAGACTTTTGCGTCCCCGCGGGCGATGTCTTATAATAGCCGCGACCATGACCGCGCGGGACTTCGGACGTCTCTTCCTTGAAGCGACCGGCCTCGCCGTCCGCGAGCGGGTCGGACTCGACCAGTTCTCCAGCTTCCGGATCGGCGGCCCGGCCGATTTCTTTTTCGAGGCCCGGACGGAAGCGGACCTGAAGAAGGCCGCGGCCCTGGCCTCGCGCGAGAAAATCCCCTTCTTCGTCATCGGCGGCGGTTTCAATATCCTTTTCGACGACGCGGGGTACCGCGGCCTGATCATCCGCAACCGGGCCGAGGGCGTGAGCGCCGGCGAGGGCCGCCTGAGCGTCGTTTCGGGCACGGGCCTGGGGGCCCTGCTCCAGTCCGGCCTGGCGGCCGGGCTCGGCGGCCTGGAATTCCTGGCCGGGATTCCCGGCACGGTCGGCGGGGCGCTGGCCGGAAACGCCGGGGCCTTCGGACAAAGCCTCGGGGACCTGGTCGAGGTCGCCGTCCTGCTCGCGCCGGACGGCGGGGAGAGGACGCTCGCCCGGAGCGAGCTCGCCTTCGGCTACAGGACATCGTCCATGCGCGGCGGGCGGGCCATCGTCCTCAGGGCCGTCGTCGCCGCGCCGCCGGGGGACCGCAAAGCCTCGGAAGCCAGGATCCGCGATTACCTGGAGAAGAGACGGACGAAACATCCCCCGTGGGGCACGGCCTGCGCCGGGAGCTATTTCAAGAATCCCTGTTCGCCGGACGGCGTCAAGGTCGCGGCGGGCCGGCTCCTCGAGCAGGCCGGCGCCAAGGGCCTCACGGCCGGAGGCGCGGCCGTCTACCCGGGCCACTGCAATTTCATCATCAACACGGGTAAGGCCTCGGCCGCGGACGTCCTCCGGCTGGCGGCCGAGATGAAGGAGCGCGTTTTGCGCCTGTCTGGCGTCCGGCTGGAAGAGGAGGTTATCTACCTCCCAGCAGACGCCTCAATGCTTTGATTCTCCCGGCCGGCACGGCCTTTCCCTCCACCAGCTCCAGGGCCAGCTTTCCGATCGCCTGGTAGGCTTCTTTCTGGCGGGGGTGTGTTTTCAGGGCCTCGAGATGCCGCCGGACCGTCCCGATGTCCCCCCGGACGACCGGACCCGTCAGCGCCTTTCGCGGCCCAAGCTTTTTTACATTTCGTAAAGTTTCTTGAACGAGGGAGCGGAGGAGGGCGTCGGCGGTCCCCGCCGGAACGCCGGCGGCCCGGAGGAGCGTTTCGGAGGCGGCTTCGAGCGCGACGAGGCTGTTCGAAGCCAGGCAGCAGGCGGCGTGGTAGAGGGCCTTGTTCTCGGGCCGCAGGACCAGCGCGCGCCCGCCGAGCGCCTTGACCACGGCCCGCCCGGCCGCGACCGCCTCGGCGTCGCCTTCGATGCCCCAGACGATGCCGCGGAAAAGGCGGGGGCTCCCGCCCTTCCGGGGAAAGGATTGGGCGGGATGGAGCGAGGCCGCGCGGGCGCCCCTCTTCCTGAGCGGGGCGAGCGCGGCGGACGTGTGGAGCCCGCTCGTGTGGAGGACAAGACGGCCGGCCCAGTCCGGCTCCGACCGCGCCAGCTTGCGGGCCGCGGCCTCCAGCGCATCGTCGGGGACGCAGAGGAAGAGGACGCGGACGCCGCGCCCGGCCTCGGCGATGTCCGCCGTCGCCCGGCCTCGGCCGATGATCTTCCGGCTCTCGCGGGCCGCGGCGGGATCGCGGTCGGCGATGACCCTGAGATCCCAGCCCTTTTTCGACAGCGCGGCCCCGAGCGACGTGCCCAGCCGACCGGCACCGACGATGGAAAACGTCTTCATGGCTTGGCCTTGAAGACCTCGTCCCAGAGATCGATTTCGAGCGGCGACGGGGAGTCGACCCACTTCTCCATCTCCTTCTCCTTTTTCCTCTCCTTGAGGGCGGTCTTGAGCTCCCGGGCGAAATCGTCCGACGTCACCGACGCCACGCCGTTCGCCTTGGCGAAGTCGCGGATGCGCCGGTCCGAGCTGACGACGAAGAACCGTTTCCGGTCGGCGAGGGCGAGGATGGCGTCGTGAATGACGTCGTCGGCGCTCTCCCCGGCTCCCGGATAGAAGACGGTGAACTTGGGATTGACGGTGATCGACGTCCGGTCCGGCTCCGGATTGCCGTCGAAGACGAGATGGATGCGGGCCCGGGTGACCTTCTGGAAGGCCAGGAGCCTGCCGACGAGCCCGCTCCGGCCGTCGCGCTCCCGGAGCTCGTGGGGCGCGATGCGGCCCAGCAGGTTGTTGCCGTCGATCAGGTAGGCCATGGGACGCCGCCAGCCGCGCCGCCGCTCATCCCGGCGGCCAGGTCATGCGCCGGCCGCCGAGGAGATGGAAGTGGAGGTGGAAGACATCCTGGCCCGAATCCCGCGCCGTGTTGAGGACGAGGCGGTAGCCGCTCTCGCCGATCCCCTTCTCTCGCGCGATCGCCCTGGCCCGGAGGAGCATCTCGCCCAGCAGGCTCTCGGCTCCCGCCGGAGCCTCGTTGAGCGAGGCGAAATGCGCTTTGGGGATGATCAAGATATGGACGGGCGCCTGGGGCTTGATGTCCTCGAAGGCCAGGCATTTCTCGTCCTCGTAGACGATTTTCGCCGGGATCTCCCTGCGGACGATCCGGCAGAAGAGACAGCTGTCCATGGTCCCTCCTCTCAGCAGGTGAATCTCTCGATCGAGGCGCCGAGGCCGCGGAGCTTCTCCTCGATCTTTTCGTAGCCGCGGTCGAGATGCTCGATCTCGCCGAGCACGGTGTCGCCGCCGGCGACGAGGCCGGCCAGGATGAGGCAGGCCGAGGCCCGGAGGTCGGTCGCGGTGACCTCGGCGCCGGACAGGGGAGTCGGGCCCTTGACGACGGCCTTGTCGCCCTGGACCTCGATGTCCGCGCCGAGCCGGACGAGCTCGTTGACGTGGGCGAAGCGTCGGTCGAAGATCGTTTCGGTGATGATGGACGTGCCCTCGGCCTGGGTCATGAGGGTGATGAACTGCGCCTGCATGTCCGTGGGGAAGCCGGGATAGGGGGAGGTCGTGACGTCCTGGGCCTTGATCGGGCGCCGGCCGACGACGCGGAGGCCGTGCCGGCCTTCCGTCTCGATGAAGGCGCCGGAGGCCCGGAGCTTGTCGATGACCGTCCGGACGTGGCCGGGCTCGACGCCCGTGAGGAGGACGTCGCCTCCGGTCAGGGCGCCGGCGACGAGAAATGTGCCGGTCTCGATCCGATCGGGAATGATGCCGTGCTCGGCGCCGTGGAGTTCCTCGACGCCCCGGATGCGGGCCGTGTCTTCCTCCGGCCAGTCGATCCTGGCGCCCATCTTGTTGAGCAGGACGGCGAGGTCGGTCACCTCGGGCTCGACGGCGCAGTTCTTCAGGATGGTCTCGCCGTCGGCCAGGGCCGCGGCCATCAGCAGGTTCTCCGTGCCCGTGACCGTCTTCTTCTCGAATTCGATGACGGCGCCGCGGAGCCTGTCGGCCTGGGCCTGGATGTAGCCGTGCTCGAGGGAGATCCTGGCGCCGAGCCTCTGCAGGCCGTGGATGTGGAGATCGACCGGCCGCGAGCCGATGGCGCAGCCGCCGGGCAGGGCGACGGCCGCCTTGCCGAAGCGGGCGACGAGAGGCCCGAGGACGAGAATGGAGGCCCGCATGGCCCGGACGAGCTCGTACGACGCCTCGTCCGAGGCGATCCGCTCGACCTTGACGGAGATGGAATTGCCTTTGAGCGACGACATCCCGCCGAGATCGTTGATCAGCGTCAGGATGGTGCGGACGTCCTTGACCCGCGGGACGTTCGTCAGGCGGACTTCGTCGGCCGTCAGGAGGCCGGCGGCGATGGACGGCAGGACGGAGTTCTTGGCCCCGCTGATGCGGACCTCGCCCTTCAGCCGGAGATCGCGGCCGCCGCGGATTCGGATTTTTTCCACGGACCGATTCTAAAGGAAGTCCGCCGCGAATTCAACCGTCCGGACGGGTCCTGTCCGGGGCGCTCCTTTCCGGAAAAAGGGGACAGTCGCCTCCAGAGGGGACTGCCCCTCTCAATTATCCGAGCGACTTGAGGGCCTGGTCGAGGTCGGCGATGACGTCGTCCGGATGCTCGCCGCCGACGCACAGCCGGATGAGCTGGGGCGGGACGTCGGCCATGCGCCGCGCTTCCTCGCCCTGTTGCTGGTGCGTCGAGATGGCCGGGATGGTGGCCACGCTCTTGATCCGGCCGAGGTCGGTGGCCCGGTGGATCATCCTGAAGCCGTCGTAGACCTTCCGGGCGTTCTCCGGCGGGCCGTCGACGCAGAAGCTCATCAGGTGGCCGTAGCGGTTGACCTCGTTCCCCGCGCCGTCGCCGGAATCGACGAGCTTCATGTACTTCTTGGCCACGGCGTGGAGCGGGTGGCTGGAGAGGCCGAGGAAATCGACCTGGTAGACCCGGGGATGCGTGGCGAGGAACTCCGACACCTTCTGGCAGTTCCGGCTGACGAGGTCCATCTTGGAGCGCAGGGTCCGGAGGTCGTTGAGGGCGAACATGGCGTTGACCGGCGAGGCGGCCGGACCATTGTCCCGGTACGGCCAGAACTTGACGTACTCCGCGAAGCTCCCCTTGAACATGGGGTCGTCGTTCTTCACCTTCGTGGTGATGGGTTTGCGGCTGATGAGCGCGCCGCCGATGGCCAGGCCGCCGGAGGTGATGGATTTCGTCAGCGAGTGGACGACGATGTCCGCGCCGTGGTCGATCGGCCGCATCAGGGCGGGGGTGGCGCACGTCGCGTCGACGATGACCGGGATCTCCCGGGCATGGGCCAGCTCGGCCAGGGCCCGGATGTCGCAGAAGGACTGCTGGGGGTTGGACGGCATCTCCATGTAGACGAAACGCGTGTCGTCGTCGATTTTCGATTTCCACTCCTGCATGTCGTCGGGGTGGAGGACCCAGCGGACCTCGATGCCGCGCTCCTTCATCTTGCGGACGGCGAAGTGCTGGTAGGTCCCGCCGTAAAGGCGGATGGAGGAAACGAAGTTGATCCGCTCCGGCCCGTCCTTCTGCTTGACGAGGAACGGGTCCACGGCGGCGGCGATGGCCGACATCCCGGACGCCGTCACCAGGCAGGACGTGTCGCAGCCCGCCCCGTAGCCCTCGAGCAGGGCCAGGACCCATTCCAGGTAGTAGGTCGTCGGGTTGGCGATGCGCGTGTAGCACCAGGTCGGGACGAGATAAGCCAGGGCCGCCTCGAGCTCGTCCGAGTCGGCGTAGCCCTGGGAGGAGGACAGATAGAGAGGCTCGATGATCGCTCCCTGGTTCCGCTCGAGGGATTCCTCGAGCGTGTAGAGGCCGTGGACGGCGATGGTGTCGAACTTCATGGCCTTCATCCGGGCCAGGGCCGCGGCCCTCTGCTCGATGAGCTTCTGCGAAGCGTCGATGTACTTCTGGACTCCGGGCCGGTAAGGCTTATCGGAACTCATGAATCCTCCCCTGGCGATGGATAGACTTGTCGGGACTTCTCGGGACGGAACTGTTCAGGAAACTTTGTTAAGACGAGCCGCATGACACGGTTTGTTAGGCATCAGCATATAAAAGAACGGGCCCGGGAGTCAAGCCGGGGCTCGTTCCCCAAAATTGCCGATAGAAACGGAAGTCATTGGTGTACCGGTCATTGCGAGCCCCGGAAGGGGCGCGGCAATCTTGTTGTATGTTATTGAGATCGCCGCGCTTCGCTCGCGATGACATCTTCTATCGGCAATTATCGGTCGTTCTTATGGCGGGAAAAGGGGACAGTCCCCCCCGGGGGACTGTCCCTCTTAACAATCAGCGGCAGCGGCTGATGGCCAGGAGGTCGGAGAGGATCGAGAAGCCCGTCTCGATCCGGCCGGCGCCGGCGCCCTGGATGGTGACCTTGCCCATGAGGTCCGTGTCGAAGCTGAGGGCGTTGTGGGCGCCCATGACCCCGGCCAGAGGGTCGGAGAGCGGCAGCTTCTGGGGCGAGACGCTGGCCGCGACGGCGTCGCCGTCCTTCTTCGCCTGGGCGATGAGTTTGAAGCGGCAGCCTTCTTTTTTGGCCGCGGCGACGTCGGCCAGGCTGATGGACGAAATGCCCTTCCGCTTGACATCCGACGTCTTGAGCGAGCCGCCCATCAGGACGTTCGACAGGATGACGATCTTGGCCAGGGCGTCGAAGCCCTCGACGTCGGCCGTCGGGTCGGCCTCGGCGTAGCCGAGCTTCTGGGCCAGGGCCAGGGCCGGGCCGTAGTCCATGCCCTCGGTCTCCATC
>Ga0153915_10003773_pt1 | contig 13925 bp, 13 predicted proteins | sample Opewatmetagenome_2_FD_107003 | JGI IMG/M metagenome (GOLD analysis project Ga0153915, IMG submission 107003) | Freshwater wetland microbial communities from Ohio, USA - Open water 3 Core 3 Depth 3 metaG | ecosystem: Environmental > Aquatic > Freshwater > Wetlands | place: USA: Ohio, Lake Erie... | reverse complement strand
TAAAAGGGGCCACATTCACTACCTTCTTTTTCAGACAGGATTAACAGGATTTTTCGGATTTTGTTTTCGCTCTTTCCGGAAGAAAGAGCGAAAGGACAATCCCGTTTACACGGGAGGAAAAGGCTAAACTTTATTATGAAGCACCCTCTTTTATTTTCATTGTCTCCCTCGAAGAGGGGTGATACTTTTTGCCTTTCTTCAGGAAAGGCAAAATATCCTGTTCATCCTGTAAATCCTGTCTAATATGTATTATATTTTCTGTTTTCGCCTTAAGCGGTAGAACCTTTTCAATTCTCATCCTGCTTTGCAGGATGGATTAATATCGATTTAGCAGAAAAGAGAGGAGAGTATGGATACCAAACCAGGTAAGAATATATCTCGCAGGAATTTTATTAAGGCCTCTGCAATTACAGTTGTTTCTGCAACCGGTGCGAATGCCCTGGCCGCATCAGCCCCCCAGACATCTGTCACCCAGGAACCTGCGGCTAAAGCTACAGCAAGGGCTTCCTCATCCGGTCGTGTTGTCGGCTATTGCGGGGAAGGCGATTGGCTGGGGACTGCTCCGGTCATCCCTGATGCCGATATCAGCAGGACTATTGACGTTGACGTACTTGTTATCGGCGCCGGCCATGCCGGCCTGTTGGCAGCACTGGGCGCCTCCGACAACGGCGCCAAGGTTGCCGTTGTTGAGAAACAGTCAAAGAAGGCCTTTGATACCTATTGGGGCCGGGTCGGTGAAGATATTGGCCATGTCAATTCCAAGTGGCTTATCAACCGGGGCTATGGACCATACGATACGGGTGAGGTTACTGCCGAGTTTGTCAAGCGTGCCGCCGGCCGTTGCAACCCGGATGTGATCCGTCTGTATGTGGAGAACTCCGGTCCCATGTTTGACAGGATGGTTGAAGTCTACGAACAGTACAAGGATCTGCGCAAGGCCAATGACAGCAAGGTGGAATTCAAATACAGCGACGGTGTAACAGAGACATATGACTTCTCCGATATACTGAATGAAGACCTGTGCATCAACCAGACCCAGAAGGGTGTTAAGCCCAAAGACTATCCCATCGAGCTTGGCGGTTATAAGACCTGGCCCTGCAATGCCCAGTTCATGGGCCCGACGCTGCGCAGAGCTGTTAGACCCTACGTCTCTGTTCTCAGATGGTTTGAAAAATACCATGTGCAGAAGACAATTGATCAAGGCGCAGATTGGCATTATGAGACAAGCGCTGTTGTCCTTACCCAGGACTCGAACGGAGGAGTTACCGGCGCGATAGTGAAGGATGCTGCCGGCAAATATATCAAGTTCCATGCCAAAAAAGGTGTGGCATTAGCCACCGGAGACTTCGGCGGCAATCCGGACATGTGCTGGGCGCTTCTTAACGAGGGCCAGGAATGGGCGGAGCGCAACGGATTGACAAAAGAAAAACTCAAAGGTTCTTCCCTCAACGGACAAGGCCATAAGATGGCTTGCTGGGCAGGCGGCATGATTGAGCCCTCACCCCGCGGTTCTATGGGCGGAGTCGGAGGCGGGGCAAGAGGTCCATGGGGGAGCGGTCCTATGCTGCAGCTCAATGCGAATGCAAGGCGTTTCTGCAATGAAGCGGCGGCTCCGCTGGCAGGGCAGGCAGCGATACGCCAACCCAGAGGCATCATATGCCTTGTCACGGACAAGAAGTTTATGAAGAGCATAGAGATAGCCGGTCTGGAGCATGGCGGGCCCAATTACGGACGTCCGGTGTACTATGAAGATATGGAAGTTGATATGAAAAAGGGCTTGGGCACTGGAGCCGAAGGCATGAAAGTGAGGGGCTGCACGGTCGCGGAACGAGAAGGTTCAACCGTTTATGCTGCGAACACACTTGAAGAACTCGCCGGATACCTGGGTTACACAGGTGGGCTCATAAAGACATTCGTCGAATCGGTCAAACATTACAATGAGCTCTGCCATGCGCGCGTTGATAATGAGTTTGGCAAGGATGCCAAGGCCATGATCCCCGTTGATGAGCCTCCGTTCTACGGCTGCAAGGGACAAAGCGGTGTCATGATGTCCCTTGGAGGCTCGACTACTATGTCAGGCCTGTTGAGCGACGATAAGCTGAGGGTGCTGAACAAGGATGGGAAACCCATCAAGGGGCTCTTTGTCTGTGGAAATACACTCGGCGGGCGCTATGGCCTGGAATACAGCACGCCTTTTGCAGGCAACTCAATAGGCATGGCCTGCACCCACGGCTGGTTGGCAGGAAAGTTCGCAAGTAGTATCTGATATCGAGATTGAGACAGGGTTTGATCAGGTTATAAGCTATAAAAAGGAGAAGTTATTATGAGTAAAAAAAATTTAAATTTAACAAGAAGAAAGTTCATGGCTGTGAGTTCAGCGGCAATTGCAGCGCCGGTTCTTATGAACATGGCAGGTATGGTTCCTGATGCCAAAGGAGAGGAAAGGAAGTACGACTTTATTGATAAGAAAAACTGTGATCTTGTTGTTCTGGGCGGAGGCTACAGCGGTATGGTCGCAGCGGTGCGTGCAGCGCAGCTGAGCGGCAAAAAAGTTATTGTTCTGGAAAAGTCCGCGTCAACCAAAGGCTTCCCCTCCGGCGGCCGTGTCTTCGGCAGCAAATGGCAGGCAGAACGCAATTTGACAGACACGACCACGGAGTATGCCCGCGATATGATGGACTTAACGTACTGGCGGCTTGATGATAAGCTGGTTCTCAACTGCCTGCGCGGCACCGGTCAGTACTTTGACTGGCTATGCGAACTGGGCGGCGATATTGAGGACATGTTCGTCGTCGGCCAATACGTTCATGCAACCAGGAACGACCCCTTTGGCCCTCAGCCGGGAAAGGACTTCGATACTTTCGCCGTGAACATGATGAAGGAAAAATGCAAGACCTACGGTATCGAAGTCCTTACGAAACATCCCGTAGTTGATGTCGAGGTGGAAAACGGCAGAATCGTTGCCGCTGTTGCGAAATCGGAGAAAGGCTTCATCCGCGTCGCCTGCAAGGCCTGCATCATGTCAATCGGCAGCTGGATAAATAACGAAGAGATTGTGAAAAAATATTGCCCCAAATTTGTCGGCATGAAACCGTATATGGATCCCAGCCTTCACATGAATTCCAATTATACCGGCGACGGTATCTCGATGTCCGAGAAGGTCGGCGCATTTGTGGACTATGACAGCTTTTGCCTGCGCCTGATGGGCCCTACGTACGATTTAGCCAGGGACAAGGGCACCTCCAAGGTCTTTTTATCCATGACGCAGTCGCCCTATATCATTACCGTCAATCTGAACGGCAAGCGCTATTCCGCCGAACCGGTCGGACATATCGGGCACTTTGATGACGGCCATGTGCAGATCGATCAACCTCACGGCCAGTCTTATGATATCTTTGATGAAAACACGCTTGCAGCCGAATTCAAGCGTCCGAAATGCACTCAGACTGCCGAAGACACCCATCCGTTGGCATGCGCCGGCCTGACATGGATGAAACCCAGCGAGGAGATCCGTCTTCCGGGCAGCATGGAAGAAGTCTACAAGAGCATTAATGAAGGCTTTGCAAAGGCCGACCCTTACATGTTCAAAGGCAATACCCTTGAAGAACTGGCCGACAATATAGGCCCAAGCCTTAACAAAAAGAATTTCCTTGAAACTGTCAGAAAGTACAACGAAAACTGTGAAAAGGGCCGTGACTGGGACTTCTTCAAGACCAAGGATAGTCTGGTTCCCATTAACAAGCCTCCCTACTACGCCATGTTCGGCAAGCTGATGACCGACGGCGCTTTCGGCGGCGTTCTGGTCAACCCCGAGATACAGGCGTACAAGCGCGGTGGCGGTCTTGTTGATGGCTTCTATGTCACCGGTGACTTTGCCTCAGGCCGCTTTATCAATCTGGGCGGCGTGAAGCGTCAGGTGATTAACGACCGGTCGTGGGCACTATCCAGCGGTTTCCTGGCGGGCACAAATGTCTGCAAATATCTGTAAAGCCCTGATTGATCCCGGGACGGGGGACAGGCTTGCTTGAGGACTTGGGGAACGCTCATAAATTATATTGAACTGAAAGATCCCAGGGGGCAAGTCTTCGAGTGGGCTGCTCAGAGCTTTGGAAACTTTATGCGACTGACCATGAGTGAGCCGGAAACTGCGAACATCAGCACTATCGGATGAAGCGTGAAACCGGCGAACCTGAGATGTCCAAACCAGAGTGAGTCGCCTAATGCACCCTGCGAGGCAGCCCAGCACAACACCATTACCAGCACAAGCGACGTCGGGACAGGAGTTCCTTCAAAGTACTTAACTTTGTCTCCGTCCTCAGACAGGGCCTCGGCCGTAATGTTGTATCGGGCCAGACGAGATACCCCGCATACAACAAAATACATCAGAATAATGCGGTCATAAAAGCCCTGCATGCCGCAACCATACCCGATCACGGCCGGAGCTACGCCGAAAGATATGACATCAGCGAGAGAGTCGAGTTCACGTCCCATCAAGGAAGCCTTCTGTCGCCAACGGGCAATCCGCCCATCCAGGACATCGAAGACCAGAGCGACAAAGACCATCCAGCACGCAAAGTAGACATGCCTGACGTCCTTCGATTCCAGGTACGTCAGCACGGAAAACATTGCCCCGGTGCCGCAGACTGCATTTCCCAGCGTGAACCAATCGGCAAGACGGAACTCTCTAATCATCGAGAAGGGCTTATTCAGTTTATATATCTTCATGGCGGACAGAATCTCCCACTATTGCAAGAAGTGATGATGCGGGCCGCGCGCCTGTGAGCAGCGGCGCTGAAGGATAAAAACGCCCGGTCTCCAGACTCAGGTGCAGCGCGGCAGTCCGTAGAACAGACTGAATTATATATAATCTAATGACCGTTTTTTTGCAATAATAAATTGAAATGACGGATTCGATAGATCAAAGATTCGAGATGGAGAAAACGATATTATGGATTTACTGTGAACCATGAGACCAGCCGGATTATTAAACGGGTATAGTAAAATTTATAATAAATAAAGGAAAGTGAACTGTAGCTATACGTAGCTATGCCTGCTTATATTAAAAACGTAAATACTGTGTTGTTTGTAAAAAAAAATATAATAAAATTGACAGTGCAAAAAATCTTTAATAATCTCTTAAAAACAATTTTTATTAAGAAAAATCTTGAATTTAATGTTTTGTAATGTGGTCAACAATTATCATAGAAAGTTTCCCCCACCAAAATTTAATTTCCCAATCCCAAAAAAAGGCATAAAAACCATTGACAATTAATAATACCAGAATATCGGGCTACGTCCTGGCGGGTTCCCTGATCGGGATGATCATTGGCGCATCGCTTTTAACGGGGTGTTTGCCGGGCCCGAGCGAGTTGGATTTAAAAGAACACATCGCGCCTTCGGCCGGTCAATTATGGACACCCCCTGCCGTAAGCAGTTCTCAACAGACGGCTGCATCAAATAAAATCGACATCCCGGAAGAGCTGATGAAACCAGGCGCGGAATGGCGGCTCAGTGATATTATCGAAATCGCCCTTCAAAACAACCCTTCCACCAGATCCGCATGGTATGCCGCGCGTTCCGCAGCAGACGACTGGCTCAGCCAAAAAGGGGATTACTACCCGCAGATCAATGCCTATGCAGGCCTGTCGCACACGGCCTCCTCAGGCGCTGCGAGTCAGAGAGGCAGTTCCTCATCGACTTCTGTCGTCTCATTTGATCCGACTGTCCAGCTTTCCTGGCTTATCTTTGATCTGGGAGGGAGGGACGCCGCGGTCGATGAAAAATATCAGGCCCTTCTGGCAGCGGATTTTACCCACAATGCCGCCATACAGGATGCGGTCTTTCAGGCTATGCAGACCTATTTCCAGTATGCGAATGCAAAGGCCGTTAAAAATGCATATGAGACATCCCTGAAGGATGCAGAGGCCAATCTGGAGGCAGCAAAACAGCGACATGAAAACGGGCTTGCGACTATCGCGGATGTGCTGCAGATGAAGACAGCCCTCTCACAGGCCCGGGTCAACCTCGATACGGCTGACGGACAGGTTCAGACAATCAGGGGCGCCCTTGCAACGGCCATGGGGATCCCTGTAAATACATCTTTTGACATCAAGGCCCTTCCTTTAAATCCGCCGGTAGACAGCATCACTGAAACTGTGGATGCATATATCAAACAGGCACAGGAGAATCGCCCGGATCTGGCAGCCCAGAAGAGCCGCGTTGAAGCTGCACTGGCACACATCCGGACTGCACATTCCTCGATATATCCGAGTCTTTCTTTCAGTGATACACTCGGCGGAGGCATCAACAGCCAGACATCAAGGTGGGAAAACCAGAACACGGCCATGCTTAAGTTAAGCATTCCGATATTTCAAGGCAACTCCCTGCAATATCAAGAACTCAAGGCGCATGAGGATGCAGAGAACCAGAAGGCAAAGCTCAGCCAGCTGGAACAGACGGTCATCTATGAAGTCTGGTCAAGCTATTTCAGCCTCAAGACAGCGGCGCAACGGGTCAAAAGCAATGACGACCTGATAGAGAGCGCACAACAGTCCCATGATGTAGCTCTTGGACGTTTCAAGGAGGGTGTGGGCGGATACCTTGATCTCCTGGCAGCCCAAAACACCCTGGAGGGCGCCAGGGCTCAACGGGTAACGGCCATGGCGGACTGGCATATCTCTCTTGCACAGCTTGCCGGCAATACCGGCATGCTCTGGCGGGAGACAAATGGAGAGCAAGGGAACATCCTTGATCTATTCCCCAATACTACGATAAAGGATCAGAAACCATGAATTATTTTGAAATAACAAATTACAAGAGCAAAGGAAGTCACTGGAAATTAATTTATAGAATTTCCATGATTTTTATTTTTCAATGACGTTTCTGATGTCAGGCTGCACAGAAAAAAAACAAGAGAAAAAGTCCGCATCAGGTACACCGGTCAAGACCAGTGTAGCCGTACAAAGAGATGTTCCTATAGAGACAATCGGCATAGGGACTGTTAAAGCATATTCGGTTGTTAACATTACATCACATGTTGATGGGCAGATAACCCAGATCAATGTGAAAGAAGGGCAGACGATTGGGAAAGGACAGATACTTTTAAATATTGATGACCTTCCTTATAAGACAGCGATTGAATCGGCCCGCTCTAACTTGGACAAGAGTCTCATTCAACTGGAAAAGGCTAAAAAGGATGCGGAGAGGTATGCCGAGCTTTTTAAAAAAGACTATGTTACGAAGGATCAGGTTGAACAGACCCAGACAAATGTTGATGCCCTTGAAGCGACTATTAAAGGAGATGAAGCGGTCCTGCAAAACGCCGAGCTTAATCTCTCCTATTGCAAGATAACTGCCCCGATTACCGGGCGTGCCGGATCGATCCTGGTAAATCAGGGAAACCTTATCAAAGGAAACGACAATACAAGACCTCTAATGGTTATCAATCAGATTCAACCTGTTTATATCCAGTTTTCCGTCCCTGAACAACGATTACAGGAAATCCAGAGTCAGCTCCGTATCGGCGAGATGAAAGTTGTTGTCTAGCTTCCGGATAAACCGGGTGAAGCCAAGGAGGGCCGGCCAACTTTTATTGACAATGCCATTGATGCCACCACAGGGACCATCGATCTGAAGGCCGCATTCGATAATGCCGACAGCAGTCTGTGGCCAGGCCAGTTTGTAAATGTGGTTCTAACTATTGGAGTCCAGAAAAATGCTGTGGTTGTACCTTCTGCAGCTGTTCAGATGGGTCAGAAGGGAAATTACATATATGTGGTAAAGAATGACAGTACAGTCGAATACCGTGATATCACGGTTGGTTCTGAGACCGATGATCACACTATAATTGAGAAAGGAATTTCAATCGGTGAGACAGTTGTAACCGACGGCCAGTTGAGGCTCTCACAGTGCAGCAAAGTGGCTGTCAAAGACGAAACGCAGGCAGGTTCAGGGGTAAAGAAATGAAGAGCATCTCTGACCTGTTTATATTCAGACCGGTAATGACAACCCTGGTAATGCTGGGGATATTGGTCTTTGGGATTACGGCATACCGTACCCTGCCGGTCAGCAATCTGCCGAACGTGGATTATCCGACTATCCAGGTTAGTGCAAGTCTGCCGGGGGCGAACCCGGAAACCATGGCGGCGGCGGTCGCAACCCCTCTGGAAAAACAGCTTTCAACGATCTCGGGCATAGATTCCATGACGTCTTCCAGCGGCATCGGTTCGACCAGCATCACACTACAGTTCAATCTGAGCCGGGACATCGACGGCGCCGCTCTCGATGTTCAGTCCGCCATATCAAGCACTCGAAATCTCCCTCAGGATATGCCGAACCCACCCACATTCCGAAAAGTCAACCCGTCAATGTCGCCGATCCTGATGGTGGCAATAACATCGCAAACCCTCCCGCTTTCCACAGTGGACGAATATGCTGAAACGCTCCTTGCGCAGGAGATCTCCATGGTCAGCGGGGTTGCTCAGGTCACAGTATATGGCGCGCAGAAATATGCAGTCCGCATCCAGGTGGACCCTAACAAGCTGGCCAATAAAGGGATAGGGCTAAACCAGGTCGCATCGGCAGTCAGCAATGCCAACGTAAATCTTCCCACAGGGACCATCTACGGCCCGAACACATCATATACGGTGCAGGCAGACGGACAGATCAATAAAGCCGAAGGATACAGCAATCTGATTGTCGCCTACCGGAACGGCAACCCTGTCCGGCTTAATGAAGTGGGCAACATGCTCGACAGTGTTGAAAATGATAAGAATGCGGCATGGTACTTCACCCCAAAAGGGTAGCAACGTTCTATGATCCTTGCAATCCAGCGACAACCCGGGACCAACACCGTTGCAGTGGCGAGCGATGTCAAAAACCTTATTAAAAAGTTGCAGGACCAGATCCCGGCATCAATCTCCTTAAATACCCTTTTCGATCGGTCTGAGACAATCCAGAAATCTGTCAGAGATGTAAAGCTGACCCTCCTGCTGACATTATTCCTTGTAATAATGGTCATCTTTATTTTTCTGCGTAATGTCTCTGCAACGGTAATCCCCAGCCTGGCCCTGCCTATGTCGATTGTCGGAACATTTGCGGTCATGTATTTTATGGATTACAGCCTTGACAACCTTTCGCTCATGGCATTGACCCTGTGTGTGGGTTTTGTGGTGGATGACGCCATTGTTATGCTCGAAAACATTGTACGCCACATGGAAATGGGCGAAAAGCCTTTTGAAGCGGCCGTGAATGGGGCAAGGGAAATAGGGTTCACGATCCTGTCCATGACCTTCTCGTTAACCGCTGTTTTTATTCCCGTGTTATTCATGGGCGGAATCCTGGGACGGCTCTTCCATGAATTTGCCGTGACCATCGGCGCTGCCATACTTATTTCAGGTTTTATCTCGCTTACCCTGACGCCGATGATGTGCAGCAGATTTTTGAAGCACTTAACCGAGAAGAAACACGGTTATCTGTTCAATCTATTCGAGCGGTTTTTCCATGGTATGCTTGAGGTGTATAAGGTGTGTCTCCGCTGGTCCCTGGCGCATCGTCGTTTAGTAATGATCTTTTCGGCGGCGATTCTTTTAGCCACTGTCTATCTTTTTGAAATCATTCCCAAGGGATTTATCCCCGACGAAGATATCGGACAGATCACGGCCACTACCCAGGCAGCGCAGGGAATATCATTTAACGCGATGGCGGCTCACCAGCAGGCTGCATCGGCAATAGTTCAAAAAGACCCGGATGTAGAGGCGTTCATGTCGAATGTCGGCTCCGGCAATACCGGCAGGATAATGATGCGCTTGAAACCGCTCAGTGAACGGAAAGTTACCGCTGCTCAGATTATCAGCAGGTTGCGGGGCAAACTTGCACAGATCCCCGGGATGCAGGTTTTTCTTATGATCCCGCAGACGCTCAGTATAGGCGGAATTATGTCCAAGAGCCAGTATCAGGTCACACTGCAGGGGCCTGATACCACAGAACTCTACCGTTATGCTTCAATTATGTTGGAAAAGATGCAAGGGCTTCCAGGCCTGACCGATGTCACCAGCGACCTTCAAATGAGCAATCCCCAGGTCGAAGTCAAGATCAACAGGGACAAGGCTACCGCATTAGGGGTCTCTGTTGAGAATATTGAAGAGGCCCTTTTTGATGCCTACGGCACCAGACAGGTTTCAAGCATTTATGCCCCCAGCAACACCTATATAGTCATACTGGAACTTAAACCGGAATTCAGGAAAGACCCTGAGTCATTATCTTTATTATATGTAACCTCCAGCAGCGGACAACCGGTGCCGTTGAAGACTATCGCAGATATCAAAACGGATCTCGGACCGCTTTCGATAAATCACACCGGTCAGCAGATATCCGTAACCTTGTCGTTTAACCTGCTCACCGGCTATACGTTGGGACAGGCAGTGACTGAAATTAACACCCTGGCTGCGAATGTCCTGCCTGCAAGCATTGCATGCGTGTACCAGGGCAGCGCCCAGGCCTTTCAGTCATCCATGCAGGGACTGGGAATACTGCTGATCGTGGCAATCCTTGTTATCTATATGGTATTGGGAATTTTATATGAAAGCTTTATACATCCTGTCACCATCCTCTCAGCCCTGCCTTTTGCCGGATTCGGCGGGTTGGTTACGTTGCTGTTGTTCAACGTGGAATTGAATATCTATGCCTTTGTAGGGATCATCATGCTCATCGGGCTCGTAAAGAAAAACGGCATCATGATGGTGGACTTCGCCATCGAAGCCCAGCGTTCCCGCCAATTGAATTCTCAAGACGCCATCTTTGATGCATGCGTTGTCAGGTTCAGACCTATTATGATGACCACCATGGCCGCGTTGATGGGGACATTGCCCATTGCACTCGGTTTGGGCGCCGGGGCGGAATCCCGACAACCCCTGGGGCTCGCGGTTGTCGGAGGATTATTTTTTTCACAGCTCTTTACATTGTTTGTCACATCTGTATTCTTCGTTTATATGGACCGTTTTCGCGCATGGTCAGGCAAACTGTTAATACACAATTAGAGGAAAAGGATATGCGCCTCCAGGTGCAGCGAGGCGCATAAGGTTTGATCAGAGAGGCATTGGCCCGTAAATAGCCCTGGCCCCACTATGCTTCTGTAAAGTCTTTTACCAGACCTCCCGATCAAGACGTTTGTATATAAATTTCAATTGTTTTTCATTAAGCTCGTCTGCATTGTCTTTAATCCATTTCAAATCCCCTGAAATGATAGCTGCCTTGGCCATGAGGGATAGCCTGTAATCCTTAAGCGCATCCGATCCCTTTTCCATTAACTCACTCCAGAAATCGGCATCCTGAGAAGTCTTATCCAGGATACGAATGACCTCGTGTTTCCGGATCTGCCTCCCGGTTTCTCTTTCTGAAATGAGGTCTGCCATGATTGATTCCTGTTTCTTTTTAAGAGCGCCCTCGACAGCCTCCTTGAATTGATCTTCAGTGAAGGGTTTGCGCAGGTATTCGAAAACGCCTATCTTCGCCGAGTCAACAGCTGATGATACGTTCGGGTAACCGGTAATGATAATAGCCTCAGTCTCAGGTCGCCTGTCCTTCACCTCTTTAATCACCTTAATGCCGTCCATATCCGGCAACCGCAGGTCGGCCACAAGCAGGTCAAAGGGATTTCGGCTGAACTTATCCAGGGCGCTCTGCCCTGTCATGGCCAGATCCACATCATACCCTTCCTCTGTCAGGACCATCTCCAGCCCCTTTGCCATGCTGGGTTCATCCTCCATTACAAGGATATGTGGAGGTATTTGATGCTCATAAAGATTGACTTGTTGTAATCCACCCATGACGTCCCTCCTTTCCAGACAATTAATCGGGCGTTGATAATACTCATAAAGAATTTTTAGACAGGCCTTAGATGCAGCAACTTTAATGCCAGATAAAGATTTCTTTAAATTTTGGAGGTAATTATTAAATGCAGAATATTATCCAGCCGTTAGCTCTAATCAAAATTATCACATATAGCGCCGGATATAACTGACCGAATAAAAAGTTATTCGCCATGAGGTCTTCAGAAACTAATTAAAAAGTTATTTCAGCTGGTTACAGGTGAATAAGGAGAGATACAGGGCTAAGGATGATTTTTATTGTTTGAGAGGAGATTATAGATTGTCCCTTAATACACTAATTCAAGGCTGTTCAAATATCTATGGGTGTATTTTGAAAAACCGCGCCGCATTGCTGTAAAAAATCTTCTCACGGATATCCTCAGCCATGTCATCGCTGCGGCTGCATTGCACCGCATCTTCAAAAAATCTAACGGCTGAGTCTGTGTTGCACATGATCCTGTCAATTTGATCCGAATAAATCGAAACGATATTTTTCATCTCACCCCACGAGCTTTTGACCGGGCTTAAGCTCACCCCTGTCCAGAAACCGGCATTAAGAACATCAACAATCGTTTCAATAGTGCAGTGATCGACGACCAGTGCGGATGAAATATCCGGAAAACGGGACAGGATTTCAAGGGTGGTTTCAGTGACTGACACCTTGTTGTGCCTGGGCGTGTGAACACCGATGACTTTTCCGTGGGGCAGGAGGCTCCTGCCGAGTTCGAGCTGAGCGATGAACACCTCCTGTTCTTTTGCATCTCCGGTTTCAAGCCCGATCTCTCCGATCCCCCTGCACAGAGGGTCCTCCAGGTGCGATTTTACCATAGGGCCGATCTGCTCAGGTTTTAAATCCTGCGGTATGGAACGGGGATGAATCCCGGCCAGATAATGGCATGACAGGCCGGCAGCGGAATTTCTGCGTACGCATTGAGCCTGGGATGCAAAGAAGCCTTCCAGCTGCGAGGCCGAATGCACTCCTTCAAAGAATGACCATGAAATTACACTGCATGCGTTTTCCTTCAGCCATTGGATCCGATGAGGGTGATGCAGCTCGATCATATCGAGATGGACATGACTGTCGATGATAGTCTTCATTTTTGTAATCACTCTTTTCAAAATGTTTCAGCCAGCAATGATGCCGCATCCCGATCAATAAGCCAGATCAGTTCCCCGTTAACAGGTTTAATCATCTGTGCCGGCAACCCTTTTCGTCCCGGCATCAGGACATCCCGCAATATCGATGATTTGTCCTTGCCTGATACGAGGAAGACTGTTTTCCTCGAATTATTCAGCACCGGGAGGGTCACTGTGATGCGATCAAACATGGGATCGCCCCCTTTAACCGAAATCACCAGGTTTTTATTCTCTTCGAGGGCCCTGGCATTAGGGAAAAGGGAGGCCGCGTGTCCATCAGGTCCGACTCCCATGAATATCAGGTCAAATACAGGGAATTCACCTCTTTTAAGTCGAAAAAATTTTATCAACTCCCGTTCATACATTAATGCCCCTTCTTCAGGGGGAACCTCCACAGGCATGTTGTGGATCTGATCCGATGGAATCGGAACCATGCCCAGGAAGTTCCTTTTCGCCCCGCCGTAGTTGCTGGCAGTGCCGGTCACAGGGACACAGCGTTCATCGACCCAGAAGATATGTGTTTTGTCCCATGGCACTTCCGAGAGATAGGGTTCCTTTGCAAGCAGCCTGTGCATGGGTCCGGGGCTTGCGCCTCCGGAGATGGCGGTTACAAAGAGTCCTTTATTCGCAACTGCCTCTATCGCGCCTGAGGCAAAGATATCCGCGCCTGCGAGTGCAAGGTCAGAAAGATCGTCCTTGATTATTATTTGAGGTTTCTGTTCCATAAATTTAACGCTCGAACTGTGCCGACTGTTTTTTTGTTCGGCGCCAGTGAGATGTTAACCGCCGATTATTTCATTCAGACCTTCAATAATAAGGGAAAGTTCTTCATCAGATGCAATTGCGATTTTTTTCCCGATGCGTTTTACTGAAAGAGTGCGGATCTGGCTGATTTTGACCCAGGATTTTTTAGGAAGATTT
>Ga0153915_10003772_pt1 | contig 13926 bp, 15 predicted proteins | sample Opewatmetagenome_2_FD_107003 | JGI IMG/M metagenome (GOLD analysis project Ga0153915, IMG submission 107003) | Freshwater wetland microbial communities from Ohio, USA - Open water 3 Core 3 Depth 3 metaG | ecosystem: Environmental > Aquatic > Freshwater > Wetlands | place: USA: Ohio, Lake Erie... | reverse complement strand
TCCCTACGCCGCTCTCCGCTTTTGATCGCTGGCTCGCCGGAGATGAGCACCACCGCCCGCTTGTTCAACCTGCGCGTCATCCGCCGCTCGCTGCTGCCCGCCGCGGGGCTGCATTCCACTGCCCGCGAGCTGGGGGCTTTCTTCCAGATGCTGTTGGATGGCGGCGAGTACCAGGGCAGGCGCTACTTCCAGCCCGAGACGATCGACCAAGCTGCTCAATCCTACTACGATGGCTATGATACGTACCTCAAAATCGACATCAATTGGGGCTTGGGCCTGATCATGGGCGGCGGTACTCACCCAGATCCTGAGCCGCGCAATTGGGTCATGGGATATGGCAGCAGCGCCGCCACCTTCGCAGCCCTGGGCATGGGTACCTGCATGGTGTGGGCAGACCGCCAGGCACAGCTGGTGACAGCCTTTACCTGCAACTGTATGCTAGGTGATCCGCAGGTGGGTCAGCGCTGGGCGGCGATTTCGAATGCTGTCTGGGATTGCGTTTAATATAAAACCCAGGGGTTTGACGAAGCTTCGCTTCGTTTAAAACCCCTGGGGTCTCCAGGCGATGACTACATCGAAAGACCCCCAAGGTCTGAAGACGATTGGTTTGAAATAATCTATATCCTGGGATATACTTAATTACCCCCTGGGTTCGAGGATGAACACATGCCCGAATCTACACGAAGTTCTCTTGATTCCATTCCTGTTTCACTGGCTCCTTTCTTCCAGGAGTATGACCTGGCGAGTTTAGATCCGGAACGTTCTGCCAATACAATCATCGAGCGTGTGCTACAATGGGGCAACCGCCTCGAAATCCGTTGGTTGTTCCATGTTTATCCACCTCAGCGAGTAGCAGCCTGGGTAAAGCGGTGGGGCAAAGAAATCTTACCTGAACCGCATCTTACTTTCTGGAGGCTGGTGCTCGACATCCCAGAAATATCTTGATGGAATTGTATTGGGAAACAATTTCTACTGAAATGCGTCAGGTGATGGGGACTTTTGGAAGCAGCCCGATCGGAGCTCGTTTTTATCTGGCTGGAGGCACAGCCCTGGCGCTCCAATTGGGTCACCGCCGCTCGTTTGATTTAGATTTCTTTTCATCCACTGAAGATATCCCCTCCCTCCGAAATATCTTCAAAGAGACTCTGCTAATTTATTCTCCAGTTCTTGCAGATACATCATGGGGTAATCTAGTTTTTCTGGCGGCTGGCGTGCGGGTGGGTTTCTACGGCTATGGTTTTCCAATGGTGTCATCTTTTACAGATGCAGAAGGCGTTAACCTGGCAAGCCTCGAAGATATCGGTTTGATGAAATTGGATGCCCTGCTTGGTCGCGCCAGCCGTAAAGATTTTCTAGATTTGTTTTTCATCTGCCAGCACATCCCCTTGTGGAATTTGTTCGATTTATCTGTGAAAAAATTTCCGGGCACGCGCGATTTTGAAGCACAGGTTGCGAAGCGACTGGTTTACTTTGAGCACGCTGAACTGGAAGAACCTCCCCCATTGCTTCAAGATATTCAATGGGAATCCGTGAAAACATATTTCCGCAAGCAAGTTAACGCTTTAGGAAAAAGTTGGTTGGTTTGAATTATTTCTCAACCTGGTTTATACTTGTAAGACCCCAGTGGGTTTGACGAAGCTTCGCTTCGTATAAAAAGCCCTGGGTCTAAAAAGAAAGGAGAATATTGATGCAAGTACGCTGTCAGCAGTGCCACAAGCCCTTTGCCCTTAGCAAGGAGACCGTCCATGCTGCGCTGGATATGATGTCTGAGCAGGACCTGCACCATTTCAATGCCAAATGCCCCCACTGCCGCAAGACAACTCAAATCCCTAAAGATGAGTTGCTGCGTCACGCTCCTGACTGGGTCAAGAAAGAAAAGGACGAGGCCTCGCCTTCTCAGTCATAACCAACAATCGCGGTCAAGATCGGATGAATGCGGAGAGACTAACCTTCCAGGGCTCTCTATACGGGTTTTGAGTCTTTGAAAGAAAATAAAAAAAACTACGAGCAGTCAATTGAACAGCTCGTAGTTTTTTTAATTCTAAAATTTTAGAACAGTACCGATGCCAGCTCATTGCGGTACTGGCGAGTGAGGGGGCTTTCATCGCCCAGCATCTCAAACATCCCCAGCAGCATTTTACGGACCTCTCCGTTGCGGTAATGTTTATCCTGGCGCAGAACATCCAACATGCCATCCATCGCTGCCTCGAAGTTACCCAGACTAACCAGCCTTAAGGCGTTGAGGGTTGCCGCTTCGAGTGGATCATCGCTGAAGGAGGGGGCTTCTTGCAGGCGGAGGAGAGCTTTCACCAGGGGAGTCAGGGCTTCTGCAACATGATACTCCTTGCTGGCAGGGAAGTTGTGCAAAATCACATGTGCTTCCTTGATCTTGTGTTGCATCAGCAAACAGCGCGCCAGCCCCAACAAACCAGCTGGGTTCTCGGGTGCCTTACTCAGGAACTGCCGGAAGGCACCCTCGGCTTGTTTGGCTTCCCCTTTCTGCAGCAGCCCCAGGGCTTTTTCTAGCACCAGGTCGTGCTCTGAAGGTGCCAGCTTGCTGATGAATTCGCGCACACGCGGCTCTGGCTGTACGCCGACGAACTCAGCCACTACCTGCCCATCCTGGAAGGCTTTCACATTCGGGATGCTGCGCACACCGAAACGCAGTGCCAGGTTGGGGTTAGCGTCCACATCCACCTTAGCCAAGCGGAAAGCGCCTTTAGCTTCTTGAGCCAGGTGTTCCAACAGCGGTCCGAGTGTCTTGCAGGGAGCGCACCATTCCGCCCAGAAGTCAACCACCACCGGAATCTGCTTCGAAAAAGCGATCACCTCATATTCAAAATCAGCTTCTGTAACAGAAATGATATTATCGGAAGCCATAATCGTTTTCCTTTAAGATCATTTTACTACAGGAGTATTAATTTTTTATCAATATTTCTGTTAGGTAATAAAAACTAAGAAAAAAGCAAACTACTCTTACCAAGTATAAAAATTGCAGACAAACGAGTTGCGCCTTATAACTTATAAGCTTAAAATCATGCTAAATCCGGTTCATTGAGGTCTTTATGAACATCATCCAGGCAAAAAGTTCCTCTGATGTCAGCAAATTTATCCATCTACCTTACCAGATCTATAAAAATGATCCGGTTTGGGTGCCGCCATTACGCAGTGAGCTGCAAGGGCAGTTCGATCCGGTGAGGAATCCGTTTCTCAAACACTGCGATTACGCATTGTTTCTGCTTTTGGAGGATCGCCGGGTGGTGGGTCGGGTCGCCGCGTTTGTCGATACCCTGGCGGTGAAGGCCTGGGAGGAGCCGGTGGGTTTATTCGGTTATTATGAATGTCCACTGGAGCTGTCTGCTTCTACTCTGTTGCTGGAAACTGCCTGCGATTGGTTGAGGCGATGCGGGATGCGAGCGATGCGCGGCCCATGGAGCTTTGTCTCTCAGGAATGGGGGGCAGTGGTAGAAGGTTTTGAGCCTGCCCCTATCGTGATGGCGCCCTATAATCCGCCCTTCTACAACGAGCAGTTTTCGGCTTTTGGTTTGGAGAAAGTCAAGGATTTGCTGGTTTACCTGATAGATGCGCGCCAGGGATACACGGTCCCTGAGCGCATCTTGACCCTCACCGACCGTGTGGCGCAGCGTTATGGCGTGCATATCCGCTCAATCGAGATGAAAAAGCTGGATGAGGAAGTTGAGAAGATTATCGACCTTTCCAACCAAAGCCTGACCCCTAATTGGGGCTTTTCACCGGTGACTGAAGCGGAAGTGCGCGCCATGGCGCATGACCTGAAACCGATTGTCCATCCCAAAGCGGTGCTGATCGCGGAAGATGCCCAGGGGAAAGCGATTGGGTTTGCAATTGCGATCCCCGATATCAATATCCTTCTCAAGGGGCTGAATGGGCGTCTAATCCCACACGGATGGCTAAAGCTGCTGTGGGGGTTGCCCAGGCTGACGCAATACCGCATGTTCGCCCTGGGTGTGATCCCCGAATACCAGGGGAAAGCGGTCGACAGCCTTCTATATCGCAAGTTATACGATGCCTGCTACAGCCCTGAGGTACGTTTTGAAATCAACTACGTGCTCGAAGACAATGTGCGCATGAATAATGCGATTGTAAAGCTGGGGGCGAAACCCATGCGCCGCTACAGAGTGTACCAGAAGGCCATCTGACGATTATTTTTCCGTGTGGGTCAGGCACTTTCCACTGGATGTATCCAGTGCGATACCAGGACCTCTACCTCAGCTGGAGTGACGCAATTGATCGCCTGTTCAGCCAGAAGGCGGGCCTGCTGCGTATCCCAGCTGCGGATGATCTCTTTAGCGCGCGGGATGGCTGGGGGGTTCATGCTAAATTCATCCAATCCAAAGCCAAGCAAGAGAGGGATTGCCAGCGGCTCGCCTGCCATTTCGCCGCACATCCCCACCCAGATCCCCGCTTCATGGCCGCGCTCAATCACCTGCTTGATCAACCTCAGTACAGCCGGCTGAAGGGCAGATACCAGGTAGGACACGCTGGCATTCCCACGATCAACTGCCATGGTATATTGCGTCAGATCGTTAGTGCCAATCGAGAAGAAATCCACCACTTTTGCGAGCTGGTCGGCGCAGACGGCTGCAGCAGGCACCTCCACCATGATGCCTACCTGAGGCTTGGGATGATGAGTTTTATTTTCGCTCACCAATTCCGCCAGGCACTCTTCCAGCACCGCCCGCCCCCGCTTGACCTCATCTACGGTGGCGATCATCGGGAACATGATGCACAGGTTGACCCCCACGCCCGCCCGCAGGATCGCTCGAAGCTGCGGCTTGAAAAGATCTTCCCGCGAAAGGCACAGGCGGATGCCGCGACAGCCCAGGAATGGATTCGATTCTTGCGGTAAGCGCAGGTGCGGCATCTCCTTGTCCCCACCGATATCCAGCGTGCGTACCACCACAGGATGCACGCCGAAGGTCTGAAAGATGGCTGCATAGGTTTGTACCAGCTCTTCTTCTGTTGGGATAACCTGGCGGTCAATGTAGGAGAATTCTGTGCGGAACAAACCCACTCCCTCGGCACCATTGGCAATAGCATTTTTAGCGTCGTCGAGATTGCCAATATTCGCCACAACTTCCACCTGGTGAAAGTCCTGAGTCACTGCCGGGTTGAACGCCGTTGCCAGCGCCTGGCGGGATTTTTCGAGCTGCCCTTGCTGCCGCTTTTGATACTCCTTCAGGGTTTCTTCATCAGGATCAATAATCAGTTCCCCTTGATTCCCATCCAGGATGAACCGGGCTTCCTCTGAGAGCAATGGGGGTAATGCACCAGCCCCGACAACGGCTGGGATCCCCAGCGCCCTGGATAGGATGGCCGTATGCGAGGTCGTGCCACCTCTCTCCGTAAAAAAGCCCAGGATCAACGAGCGGTCGAACTGCATGGTGTCTGAGGGCGCCAGGTCCTCCGCCATCAGGATGGTCGGTCTGCTCAACTTTGTGTCTGGAGCGGAGATGTGCTGCAGGATGCGTACGACACGCGCGGCGATATCACGGATATCCGCGGCGCGGGCGCGCAGGTATTCATCGGTCAGCGCTTGCATCATTTCGGCGTATGTCTCAGCTGCCTCATAAAATGCAGCATCTGCGTTGACACTCTCAGTCATGATTTTCTGCTCAACAGATTCCAGTAAGTCCGGGTCATCCAACATCATCAGGTGCGCGTTGAAAATCTCAGCCGACTCAGGTCCAACGCTGATCAGCGCGTTCTGGTAAACCTCTTCCAGCTCCTGCTTTGCCTTTTGCAGCGCCTCATGCAGGCGTTCCAATTCCTTTGCCGGGTCTGCTACCGTTGTGCGAACCGGCACACTGAAGGTCGTTCGATAGAGGAAGCCAGGCCCGATGGCAATCCCCTGGGAGGCGGGTATCCCTCTCAAGACAAGCATTGCGAACCTCCTTGGTTCATTTCTGTGGTTACAGCCGCTCTCCGAAGTTTGCATCCACCAGGGCTTTCAACGCATTGGAGGCCTCAGCCTCATCAGCTCCGTCAGCGTTGACAACGATCACGGCTCCCTGCGAAACGCCCAGGCTGAGGATCGCCAGCACGCTCTTGGCATTGACCGTCTTTCCATTGTAGGTGACCGTGACTTTCGAGGTAAATTTTTGAGCTGCCTGGACAAACAAGGCAGCGGGTCGGGCGTGCAGACCGACGGGGTGCTTGATGGGGATTTCGTTGGATATCATTCTTTATCACTCCTGGATTGTTTTGTCATTGCGTGAGTCTGCGCGTATGATGCAACCAATTGACTCCTCGTCGTTGTCCTTTGCGTGATCGAAGCCCTTGTACTCAAGGCAGCAATCGTCTTGTTTATGTAAATAATGCTTTCAAATTTCGTGGATTTTTTTGGGCTCTATTCGCTAACCCGCCGTGTGGGTCACCCACAATCTGGGTCACCCACATTCAAGCGAGCAGCTTTTTTCCTTAAAGTTCTTAGCCTCTCTGCAACTTCGCGTTAGGGCTTTCGATCACACCACTACTCCTCGCCATCTTCATCCGTGCTCATCCCTGGCTGCTTCAGATCCAGCACCTCGCCGTGCACGTTGATCGTGATGCGGAAGCCAGCCATGCCCAGATAGGCGCGGCCTTCTTCGGGGATGCCTGCCTCTAATACCTGGTCGAACTGACCCTCGATATTCTTGAGCTGGGTTTCCAGCATGGCGCGTGAGAAGATGTCGTCCTGTCCGAGCATCTTGGCGGCTTGCTCGGCCAGCAAGCCCTCGCTGCCCTGGATCATTTCTTTCATGATGTGCAGCACCTGCCGGTCCACCTGCTCGGAGGGAATGTGCCGCCGGAAGCCGGCATCGTTGACCACGTAGCACGGCTCGCTGCCCACGTAAGCCGTTTCGACTAGCTGGTCGTTTTCGTCAAACACTAATCCGGCAAATAAAGGCGCTCGTTCCATGTCATCTCCTTAGCCGTTAAACCATCTGCTAATCGATGATATTTTATCGCTTTTTCCATTCGTTGTCTGCCTTTTCCATTTCCCCCTGCCCCTTATCCCCTGTTTTCTACCCCTGCCAGTATGTCTCCTGATCGATGACATTGATCGGTGTGCCGTATCGCTCGTACGTCATGATCTCGCCCGGCGGCACCACGGGTATCGTCCAGCGGTAGATCCACTTGGCAGCCTGGGGAGTCAGGTTGACGCAACCGTGGCTGCGCGGGCGACCGAAATTATTATGCCAGTAAGTGCCGTGGAAGGAGATGCCGCTTTCGGTGAAATAGCAAATCCAGGGCACCCCTGGCAGATCATAGCCGTTGGCTGCCAGGTTTCCGGCGGCCATGTGCCGCGTCGGGCGCTTGTGGAAAGTCATGTAGCGCCCAGGTTGGGTGGAAAAATCGCCGTCTCTGAACTTCGCTCCCGAAGCCACACGTGCCATGAACACCGGCTCATCCAGCTCATAAGCGATCAGCACCTGCTCGGGGATATGCACTTCCAGACGTTTGAAACCCGCCGGCATTTCCTGTGACAGCGGGATCAGCTCTTCCTGCGGCAAGACGCGCATGTGGCTGGCTTGCACATAATATATATACTCCCATTTATCATCCAGCACCGCATACCAGGCCTGCCCCTGGTTATCGTATTTGACATAGGAAATCCAGTGCGTGGTGGCATAATAAAAACGATACGCCACGTAATCATCCTGCCCTGGGTTCCAGTGGGCATCCGTGTAAGGCACCGTCACCTCTGCCAGCACGCCCGTCTCGGGCAGCCCGGTCACGATCTCGTTGAGCTGCGTGCGCACCGGCTGGACTGCCCCAGAGTGTACGTAACCTTCATTCCCCACCTGATACCACACCCGGTTGTGCGAGTCGGTGTCCTCGCGATAGATCGCTGATTGGATCGGGATGACCGAATCTTTCCAGATAAATTTTACACGTTTGGCATCAAAAGACGGCTCATCCATCAGTGAGACATAAGCATCCTGCACGCGCCCCTGCTGGGGAGTCTCATCCTGTGGCTCACCAAGCGCCTGCCAGCTGGCACTGCTGCGCAACCAGGCCTGACTGCTGCTCAGCGCCAACCGCGCATCGCTCAAGCCAGTCAAACGCCTCGCTGCCCCGCCGATGGCTATTGGCGCAGATTTGTGTAGATTAGCGGACTCTGCTGCCCCCATACGCGGTAATTGGTGTAGATTGGTGGATTCTTTGATAATGCCAAACATCCCCAGCCCGGCGAGCTTGAGAAAATTCCGCCGGGTTAAGCCTTGCTGAGGAAAGGATTCGTTTCGCTTTACCATGGCTCAATAATGAACGTTCACCAACGTGCCCACCTCCGAAAAATCGAACAGCCAGCCTGCATCATCGGTGGACAGGTTAACACAGCCGTGGCTCATCGGCGTACCAAAGTTGTGATGCCAGTAAGTGCCGTGCAGCCCATAGCCTTTGTAAAAATACATCACATATGGCACATCCGGCAGGTAGTAACCCGGACCTGCCATATCTGCATAGCGGTATTTGACATAGATGCTGAACTCTCCCGTGACGGTTGGGTGATAGTAGGTGCCAGTGGAAACCAGGAAAGACTCGACCACATCATTTCCATCATAAGCATACAGGCGCTGCTCCGAAAGGTTGACATCGATCCAATGTCCGCCGGTAGATGCCTGTGGGGCTTCTTCTTCCTGGGGGGGAGCCTCTTCAACCGGGGGCGGCTCGGTCGGCACGGGTGTTTCGGTTGGTATAGGAGTTTCTGTTGGAGTTGGGGTGGCTGTGGGGGTAGCTGTAGGTGTGAAGGTCGGTGTGGGCGTGGGAGTGCGCGTGGCTTTTCCGATGACCACCTGGGCGACCTGCAGCACCTCGCTGCCGAAGTGTGTCTCTTTGCCTGCCATTGAGAGCGGTGTCACCGCCAACCAGAACAGCACCACCACCAGGCTGATCAGCACTGCCAAAAAGGCGGAGTGGCGCAACTGCCGGTAGTCGATCTGTCTGCGCTTGCGGATGCTTAAGACGCCAGGGGTTCCGCGTACTGAAACCCCAGGGGTTTGACGAAGCTTCACTTCGTTTAAAACCCCTGGGGTCTTACTCCTTTGGCGCTGCACCGCCCAATGCATCCCCTTGCGTGCCCGGCTACTGTGAGGGTTGATCTCCAGCGCTTTTTTCAGGTATTCAAGGCTGGCTTTTTGGCTCGAGACAGCCGCCAACCACAGCCAGGCTTCTTCTTGCCGGGGATCGACCTCCAGGGCATGCTGCGCCCAGCGACGGACGGCAATGTGATCTCGGTTCTGGTAGGCTTTGCGAGCCTGGGCTAGTGCCTGGCGGACTTGCTCATGCGGATCGTTCATGGTGCGGTCTGTTGTGGAATATCCTCGTTGCGCAGGTAGCACAAAATTCCATTTGTAATCCCTTCCGCAGCCAGGTCCGGTTTCTGAGTCAAGAAGTCCCGGTCCAGATTCAGAAAGCCTGTTTCAATGATGGCGGCGGGGGTATTGCTGTTGATTTCCTCGAAGGAGTGGTAATTGGTCATATCGTTCGTCACACTGCCTGCGTGGAAGTTCAGACCGGTAGCTTCCGCGTAGCGGGCGCGCAGGCAGTTGGTCAGGCGCAGAGCACGCTCGGGATAAGTGGTGGAGATAGCTGCTGCCACCTTGAAGCCGGTCGCCTGGTCGTTGATGTACTGGCAAGAGTCGGCATGGATCGAGACCAGCACCAGAGCGCTGTAGTTGCGCAGCAAAGGATCGAACTCGGTCAGAAGGTCCACTTCATAACCTTCTTTGACCAGGCTGCTGCGCACACGCTCAGCAATATCCAGGTTTACGTCCACTTCACGGATGCCCCCTAATGCGTCCGGGCAGACTGCGCCAGAGTCGTTGCCTGAATGTCCGGCGACAATACCGATATGCTGCAAGGCGCGCGCTGTGGGCGTGGGGTAAATTCCTTCCATGCCTGGCTCGCCAGACTGCAGGGCGGTGTTGAAGCGCTCAGCCAAGTTGCTGGGCAATAGACCAGGCTCGGTCCAGCCAGTGAAGAGGGTGGCGATGATGATGCCCGCCAGGAATACAATCCGCAAATGGGTGAACAGCCCGACCCTGGCAGGCTTGAGATTTGGATCCGTTGTTGAAGGTGACATCTTTGAGTTCATTTGATAGATATTACCGTACCTTCTTGTAGATGACAAGAGTTATGATTTACTTGACTTGTTTAACACCTGGTTGTATATTCAATAAGCTGGTTGCACTACGTGGGCGACCTCCTGCGTAGGTTTAACAAAAAGATCAAAGGATGAGATTGCTTCGGCAGAAACCGCCTCGCAATGACAAGCATTCGGTAAGTCATTGCGAGGAGCGAAGCGACGAAGCAATCCCGATTTTCGATCAAAGTAGGACTATCCATTCAATAGACAAAATGACTAATAGACTACCACTCCCGATGCAATTACAATGCCAGGCCCATTAACCCCTTCTGAACGTTCAGCCTTGTTGAAAATCGCCCGCCAGGCTCTTGAAGCTGCTGTGTGCGGTCAGGTGCTTCCTGTCCTGGATCGGCAAGCTTTGCCTCCAGCCTTCCTGGAGCCAGGAGCCGTTTTTGTGACCCTTACCCAGCATGGGGAGTTGCGCGGCTGTATTGGCGCCTTAGAAGCCTACCAGCCCCTGGTAGATGATGTGCAGGAGCATGCCGCCGCTGCCGCTCTGCAGGATTATCGTTTTTCACCCGTGAAGCCTGAAGAGACCTCTGAGCTCGAGATCGAAATATCGCGATTGACCCAGCCACTGCCGCTATCATACCACGGTGCGTCTGACCTGCTGAGCAAGCTGCACCCAGGCGTGGATGGGGTGATCTTGAGGGATGGTTGGCGGCGGGCAACCTTTCTGCCCCAGGTATGGGATAAGATTCCCACTCCCGAGGAATTCCTTTCACATTTGTGTTACAAGATGGGAGCCTCGCCTGATCTATGGCAGCGTAAGCCATTGGATGTAGCTGTCTACCAGGTTGAAGAGTTCCACGAATAGATCAGCTCAATCTTCTTTGAGTCCTTCATCATCGTCATTACCGTAAGAGAACAGGCTGCCAATAGATAAACGATTGTAGTTTTTCCAGATGGCATCCCCAATTACCGGTGCTACCGACAAGACGGTCAAACCTGGGCGGCGTTTTTCAGGAGGGATGGGTACCGTATCGGTGGTGATGATCTCTTTCACCTGGGGGATCGCCAGGATGCGCTCCAGGGCATCACCGATGAACAGACCGTGAGTGCAGGTAATGATCAGCTCTTCCACGCAGCTTTTCACCAGCAGATCGCACAGGGCGGTGATCGAGCCGCCTGTGGCAATCTCATCATCATAGATGATCGCTTTCTTGAACCCCTCTACCTGTTTGATGATCAAGTCGTTGACCACCACATCGGTATCTGAGACACGGCTTTTCTCGGCGGAGATGGCTGGCAGCCCAAGGTTGTCCGCCAGTCTTCCCGCGGAACCTGCTCGACCAAAGTCGGGCGCAATGACCACCACCTGGCTGGGGTCATACCACTCGCCCGTGGCGACCACCTTATCCTTCAAGTACGCGACGAAGAGATTGCGTGCTGTCAGCGGGTCGGTCGGCACATGGAAAAAGCCATGTACCTGGGGGGAGTGCAACGTCATGGTCATCACGTGCGTGGCACCTGCCGTCTGGAGCAGATCAGCAATCAGGCGCGCGGTGATCGATATGCGCGGGGCATCTTTCTTATCCGAGCGGGCATAAGAATAATAGGGGATCACTGCATGCACCTCACTGGCCCCGGCACTGCGAGCGATATCGAGCATGATGAACAGCTCCATCAGGTTGTCGCTGACAGGGGGAGTCAGGGATTGAAACACAAACACGGAGCGCCCGCGCACGGTGGCGCCTAATTGGATGAACATGTTGTCGTTGCTAAAACGTGAAAAAGTAGTTTTGACGAGAGGCACTTCCAGGTAATTGGCGATCTTTTGAGCGAGCTCAGGGTGTGACCTGCCGCTGAAAAAACGCACATCGTCCGGATCGATTTTCCTGATCATAAATCCCCTGTTGGTTTAGATTTGGTCGAAGCGCGCTACGTCCAGCACAAAAAGGGTAGCGCGGCGTTGGATAGTATCAGACGGGGGTGAGCAATTTTCACGCAGCACCTGAATTGCCTGGTCTAATTTATCATCTTCTACACCGACCATCATGGTGGCGTTACCCCTGCGCAAGAATCCCCCCGTCGAAGCGATGCGCGTCACGCGGAAACCTGCCACGATCAACCCGTGAGATACAGACTCGGTGTCTTCGTCTCGCAGAATAGCAAGGATCAGTTTCATGGTTAGAACTCCTCGTAGCGTTCAACTTCCAGGGTAAAGATGGTGGCTCCACCGACGGATATCGGTGTTGGAGCCGGGATGGGCAGGGGGGTGCCCTCCAGCGGGATGGTCACATATTCGATGCGTGTCCGGCATTTCTTCTGAAGAATCTTGACGGTGGTTTCTTCCTGACCAGCCAAAAAACCGATCAATAACGTGGTGCTGCGTCGCCCCAGGAAACCCCCGGTGCTGGGCAGGCGCGTCACTGCCAGGTTCATATTGTGCAGCGCCCGCACGGCTCCCTCCACATCCTGTTCTTGAACAACTGCAGCCATCAATCGGTTGATCTTCTTCTCTTGTGGTTCTTCTACCATTTCTCCTCCAATTACATGAGAAAAGCTGCTCGCACAAAGATGGAAATCGATTGTCTTCTTGATCTCTCCGTGGTTAAGATGGGTTTTATTGGTGTCCTGGTGCCTTGTTGAATTCAGGGTTTTCTTTAGTGGCTTTGTGGTTCAATCTGGTTCTCTATTCCATCGCAATGATACAAGGTGTGGTTTTATCGGTGCTGATCGTTTGACCATCAGGGAAAACAACTGTCGTTTTTTCCTTCTGGCGGAGGATTGTTGTTCCTCGATATTTTACCGTAACTGGCCATGGAAATGGGTTGAATCCCTGGATGAAAATACGATTAGGCGAGATGATCCTCACTCCCAGCGTCTCTAGGAACAGGCGGAAGGGCGGCAACCCCTGGAGTGCATTCCTCTCGCCTGCTCCTTTCCCGCTTTCAGCCTCGTAAAAGCGATAAAAACTACCGCTCTGCCCGAGTGAAAAGATCACGGCTTGCATCAGCCGTTCGAGCAGTGCTGCCGCTGCACTCTGGAAACCGTATTCGAGCAATCCTTCGCCAATCAGCTCGTTCCAGGGTAAATGGATATTTTGATAAGGAGCTCTGGAGATGTCGGTTGGTCGGTCTATGAAGGCTTGCAGCCCGTAAGGCTTATAAAATTCTGTGGGGTTCAGAATTGTTTGATTGATCAGGAGCTTTGCCCGTTCCACACCGGGGATGTGCGCCCACAGGGGCAGCAGGTTGGTCTGATCCCTGGCAGACAGCCCTGCGGTGGCAATCACCAGTTGGTCGTTCTCCTTCAAACCTTGGACCTCAACATGTTCAACGTTGATATAAGTCCTTTCACTGGTTGTGTGAGCATGCTTGCCAGCCCAGCTCAGGTTTTCGGTGGCGATGCGCTCGATGCGATGAGCCCCGCTGGAGCTGCTCCCGTGTAGAAAGACCAGCACCCTGCGGGTGGCTTCATCTGCGAAACCCAAATGGATCACCAGGCGCACCGGTGCAGGAAATTCTTTTTGGATGAGCAAATCCCCTGACCCGTTTCTCTCGCCGAGTATTTCAAAGCGAGTCGTCTCGTGCGTGTCACGATCACGGTAGTGGTAGCAGGCATCTTCTTCTTGCCAGGTGTCTTCGACAACAGCTTTCAGCCGCTTGGCTGTGCTCTGCAAGAAGTGCAGCTCCTCTTTGTGGCGCAGGAGAGTTGCCATTTTTTGCAGCACCACGCACTCCCGGTACAGGTAGGCGCACAGGTCGGGGCTTTCCACTGTGGCAGGATCGAGTCCCTGAGACCAGTCGTGG
>Ga0153915_10003771_pt1 | contig 13927 bp, 8 predicted proteins | sample Opewatmetagenome_2_FD_107003 | JGI IMG/M metagenome (GOLD analysis project Ga0153915, IMG submission 107003) | Freshwater wetland microbial communities from Ohio, USA - Open water 3 Core 3 Depth 3 metaG | ecosystem: Environmental > Aquatic > Freshwater > Wetlands | place: USA: Ohio, Lake Erie... | reverse complement strand
TGAAATCAACCGTTTTTCCTGCTATGATTATACCGCCAACTACCTGATTCGTACCGGCAGATTGAAATGTAAGGTCTGAGTTTTTATAACAAAGGATAATACCCTGATAATTGAAATTCCCGGTAAACTTAATATTGCCATTCGCTACCAAAATACCGCAACCGGAATTACCATTTACCATGATAGAATTATTAAGCGACGCATCAGCATTAATTAATGTTATTTTCGGACTGGCATATGATCCAAGATCAGTACCCTTAGGAATATCATCTATAAAAGTCTGATCTGCTGCATTTGAAAGAAATTGATATATCTTTGCCCAATCAACGCCTAATCCGGTTACACCTACACTGGGATAACCCGTCGCTCCGGTAAGTGAATCCAGCAATCCTTCGATATTTGACGGTTTTTTCAGATTCTTAAGAATATTATCTCTATCTGATTCATTATCAACACCAACTCCCCAAACAGCCGGTTTGCCGCTGCCTTTCACTACACCATATTGATCATGATCAAGACCGCTTACATTCATATCTCCCAATTCATCAGCCTGGACAACCGAATTAGTACTTATGTATATACCTCCCGGAGGATTAGGAAAAGTTATAGGCATAAGGTAAGCATCGGCTATAGAAGTATGGATTATACCCTGAAATGTTGCACGTGAGGTAACCCTGACATATGGTAAGGTTCCGGTGATTCCCACACGATATTTTCCGCCAAATAAACTTTGGTCGGAGGATACTTTCCCTACCAGAGATTGATCCTCATAAAGTTTTTCAAGATAGACCTCTACCCCGGTATTTGCAATAAGTCTTGCCTGGGTTTGATCGAACATATTTACGGTTGTAGAAACATTTTCATTCGAGTTTGTGCTCAATTTTAAAATCAGGAATGACACCAGCAGCATTGTTCCCAGTACGATAATTAACGAACTCTTGCCCATATTATATATTCCTTGGATAAATTGTGAATTCCCAGTATGTAAAAGTGGAATCTTTCTGCCCGGTTACAAAACTGTTTGTTGATTCCTCGGGCTCAACCCATATCTCGGTTTTGATATATCTTATTAATGATAAATCGGCAGTGGGTGCAGAAACACTGTCGAGATACGAAAACTGTAATTTGACAAGTCCGAGTGAGGGTCCTGCGATAGTATCGGAATTATTTAGTACTCTTACTAATATTTTATCTTTTAGGTTTGATGTTCCGGGAGAATGTGTTGAATCTTCAAGGAAATATTCAACTGTATCGACAGTTCCGTTTCCAGCCTGCCCGGGAGCTTCCAGATCCCCGATGAATTTAAATCTATCTGACTGTGCCGTTACGATTGCAGTAGGTGCATAATTATAACCGATTTTTCTGAAATCGGAATTCATAATTTCAGCGAGTGTTTTTGTATTCTGCATTAGCCTTAATTCTTTGTCTGAAGAATAACCCGAATCACTCATAAAAAGATTCAGCTTAAATATAAGAAGCATCAACATCATTCCGATAATCGTAGAACCCAAAAGATCAAGTACTGTATTCATAATTAACCCTGCTAATTCTTTGCATGAAGTGAAAAAATGAAGTACATTTCAAAAGGATCAGGGAGATAATCACTGGAGACCGTAATAGTTACTTTTTTATAGTATTGCTGCGTTCCGCTAAGACTTCCGTCAGCATTACAATAAACAACATCGCATTCAACGTGATATCCTTCAGCGTGAGGTGCATCGACATTTTTTTCATATCCCCTGTAATCATCAATATCATTGAAATTAGGCCAAACTTCTCCTTCTGGACCAAGAGGGGATGGTGTCAACTGATCTTTACGAATCGCCTGGAAATCAACGGTCTTTTCATCAAATGCTTTTTGCTTCATCTCTTCAACCAGATCATCAGCCAATGAAAATGCAGTGAGATAAACTTTATCCTCAATTTCAATTGACGAACTTTGTAAATAACTTGAGTTAAATAACATGGAGACTATAGAAAAAATTACCAGAGCTCCTATAGCCAACATTGATTGAATACTCGCCATTAATAAATTTCCTCTTTGGATTTAGGGATTTTATATCAAATCCAATGCCTTGACAATTATCACAATCTGAATTGTGTATTACACAATTTTACCATAATGACATAAATAGCGGGTCGATTTTGACATGTAAGGGAGAAAATTTTACTTCTAGACTAAAATTTTAACTTTCCTTTTCTCTCATTTTTTGAAGCCTTCTTTGGAGGGTTCTTTCACTTACTCCGAGAATCAGCGCAGCCCTTTGCACATTTCCTTTGGTATACTTCATTACATGCATTATGTGATTTTTAACAGCATCATCAATTGTAATCAGATTATTCTCAGAAATAATATTCTGAGTTTTTTCTTCGTAACCATCCGGAATATCTATTTCCGTTATATATTCATTATCCCTGGTTTTAGCAACGGCATTCAATACAAGATTTTCAAGCTCACGTATATTTCCGGGGAAAGAATATGCTCTGAGTCTGTTGAGTACTTTGGTACTGAATCCTTTTACTTTCTTATTATATGTTTTATTACCCGTTTCCAAAAAATATTTTGAAAGGATAATTATATCCTCTCCCCTCTCTCTGAGCGGGGGAAGTTTAATGTATCCGCGATTCAGTCTATAGTACAGATCGGCTCTGAATTCTTTGTTGTTTACTGCTTCAAAAAGATCTTTATTGGTCGCCGTGATTATACGAATATCAAGCTTTAAAGGTTTTGTACTGCCGATTCTGTATATCTCGTTATACTGGATTGCTCTCAGTAATTTACCCTGGAGTTCCTTCGGCATTTCTCCTATTTCATCAAGGAAAATTGTCCCTCCGTTGGCAGCTTCAAAATAACCAACACGTTCATTGGTGGCTCCTGTAAATGAGCCGCGTTCGTGCCCGAAGAGCTCACTCTCGAATAGAGTAGGAGAAATGGAGGCAAGGTTTACTGTAATTAACGGTTTACTTTTTCTTGGCGAAAGCAGATGAATCTTTTTTGCGATAAGATCCTTGCCTGTGCCGGTTTCACCAGTAATTAATACGGTTTCGTTAGTAGGTGCAAATATCTCGATTAATTCAAATACTTTTAGTATGGCAGGGGATTCTGTAATTATCTCTTTAAACTTTATCTTCGACGCCTCTGATTTATCTACTCCGCTGCGAAGCGTATCTCTTTCTCTTTCAAGGAGTTTTTGTTCATATGCTCTCTTAATCGTTAATGATAAACGATCTATATCGGGCGGTTTTGTAATGAATTCATAAGCCCCGAGCTTTATTGCTTTTAACGCAATTTGAACATCATCTACACCGGTTATCATTATAAAAGGTATCTGCGGGTATTGCGGTGTCAGCTTTTCGAGAAGCTCCAGCCCGTTCATCCCGGGCATGTAAACATCAAGCAGAATTATATCAATCTGATTTTTCTGCAGGATTTCCTCCACTTTTAGAGGATCATGTTCTGTGATAATATGCTGGTAACCTTCCTCTTCGAGAAAGGATTTCATTAACTCAAGATAATTTTTTTCGTCATCAACAATTAAAATTGAAGCGTTTGTCAAGAGAATTCCTTTGTAATTTATAATTAATTATAAATAGATTTTTATTAAGTATTACGTAATATTCCTGAAAATACTATAGCCAATACTGTGCCATTAATAAGTTTAGTATAAATTAAATCCTAAAGGGATAATAAATTTTAATGATTATCTCTATCGGAGAGATTTGACCCTATTTCAATTTCACTCCCCTTCCGGAGATTGGACCACAAAAAAATACTTGAGCAATATCCCTCTATTATCATATTAAATTAACCAGAGTTTTCGCATATCTGGTAGAAAATACGAATTCATTCGAGTACGCTTGTTATATCACTCAAAAAATACAGGAAATTATTTTCGAATTTTGTATTTTTATATTTTGATTGAAAAAACGAATTAAAGGTTTACTATGGCTCCAAATATTGAAATGATAAAAGAAGTTTACTTAGAATATCGTGATAAATTACAATCTATCAGAAAAATCGTAAACAGGCCTCTTACTTATTCCGAAAAAGTCCTGTATATTCATTTGTGGGATACACCCCGGATGGAATTAAAAAGAGGAAAAGATTACGCTGACTTATCACCTGACAGAGTAGCAATGCAGGATGCAACAGCCCAGATGGCACTCCTTCAGTTTATGTCCGCAGGAAGAAGTACGACTGCTGCCCCCTCAACGGTTCATTGCGATCACTTGATACAGGCACAGGTTGGGGCAAAGAATGATCTTCTCAGAGCAACTGAAGAAAATAAAGAAGTTTATGATTTTCTTGAAAGTGTCTGCCGGAAATATGGTATAGGATTCTGGAAACCTGGAGCGGGAATTATTCATCAGGTTATACTTGAAAATTATGCTTTCCCGGGCGGGATGATGATCGGCACTGATTCGCACACTCCGAATGCGGGAGGATTGGGAATGATCGCAATAGGCGTCGGAGGTGCAGATGCCGTTGATGTAATGGCCGGAATGCCGTGGGAATTAAAATGGCCTAAGCTGATTGGCGTGAAATTAACAGGAAAACTTAATGGCTGGGTTTCTCCAAAAGATATAATCCTTAAATTGTCGGGAATTCTTACGGTTAAAGGAGGAACGGGTGCAATCGTTGAATATTTTGGTGAAGGAGCCTCAAGTATATCCTGTACGGGAAGAGGAACCATTTGTAATATGGGAGCTGAAATCGGTGCAACCACTTCAATTTTTCCGTTCGATGAAAAAATGGCTGCATATCTCCGGATAACAGATCGGGCTGATGTTGCTGCACTTGCCGAAGGGCTTGCAGATATGCTTACTGCTGATGATGATGTAATCAATAATCCCGGGAAATATTTTGATCAGATTATTGAGTTAAATTTAAATGAACTGGAACCTTACCTCAACGGACCATTTACTCCGGATAAGGCTTGGCCGATTTCAAAAATGAAGCAGGCGGTAAAGGAAAACGGGTACCCCGAAAAAATCAGCGTGGCTTTAATCGGCAGCTGCACAAATTCAAGTTATGAAGATATTGATCGCGCAGCCAGCATAGCAAGACAGGCTATGAAAAAGGGACTGAAAATAAAATCTCAATTTACGGTTACTCCCGGTTCTGAGCAGGTTAGAGCGACGATTGAAAGGGACGGTCAGTTAAAGGACCTTGAGGATTTCGGAGGTTTGATACTTGCTAACGCATGCGGTCCATGTATTGGAATGTGGAAAAGGATGGATATAAAAACCGGCGAGAAAAATACTATTGTTACGTCGTTTAACAGAAACTTTGCTAAACGTAATGATGGTAATCCCGAGACTATGGCGTTCGTTGCCAGTCCCGAACTGACAACAGCACTTGCGATCGCAGGAAGATTGACATTCAATCCACTGACGGATGAAATAGAAAATGAGAAAGGCGAAAAGGTGAAACTTGATCCGCCTATAGGACAGGAATTACCTCCAACCGGCTTTGATAAAGGCCAGAGCGGATTCATTCCTCCTTTAAAAGGTGACAGCAAAGTGCAGATTAAGATAAACCCTGACAGCGAGAGACTTCAGCTGCTGAGGCCATTTGAACCATGGAATGGTAAAGATCTTGAGGATATGCCTGTTTTACTGAAAGCTAAGGGAAAATGTACTACAGATCATATTTCAATGGCAGGCCCCTGGTTGAGATACAGGGGACATCTTGATAATATTTCGAATAATATGTTTATCGGTGCAATAAATGCTTATACAGGTGAAGCGGGTAAAGTAAAAAGTATTTTTACAGGTGAGTATAAGTCGGTTCCGGAAGTTGCAAGAGAATATAAATCGAAAAGAATAAGCTGGGTTGTTGTAGGTGATGAAAATTATGGTGAAGGTTCGAGTCGCGAACACGCTGCAATGGAACCGAGATATCTCGGCGGCAGGGCAATAATAGTAAAAAGCTTTGCAAGGATTCACGAAACTAACCTGAAGAAGCAGGGTATGCTGCCGCTTACATTTGCAAATCCTTCTGATTACGATAGAATTCAGGAGGACGATAAAGTCAGCATAATCGGGTTGAAAGATCTGGCTCCCGAGAAACAATTGAAAATGATTATCAAGCATAAAGAGGGTTTATCCCGGGAAATACTTCTTAATCATACAATGAATGAAACCCAGATAAATTGGTTCAAAGCGGGAAGTGCATTAAACTTAATTGCTCAAATGAACAAGTAAGAATTTGAGAATCAATGATATGAAACAGGTAGCAGCACTCTGTTCCCAATGATTTATTCCGGAGAGATATGAATTCATTAAACTTTTTTTATTCGTTTTTACATCTGTTTATGTTGAATTTGTATATTGACACCTATATTTTTTTATAATGATATTTCTAAATCCTGCCGTTTTATTCGGCTTATTGGCAGCAAGCATCCCTGTACTGATTCATCTTTTAAACCTTAAGAAGTTAAAAAAGATCGAGTTCAGTACTCTCACATTTCTAAAAGAGCTTCAGAAAAATAAAATCCGAAAGCTGAAGCTGAAACAGTGGCTGCTGCTTGCCTTGCGTGTTTTAATAATTCTTTTTCTTGTTACTGCATTTGCAAGACCAACCTTAAAAGGATTAGCTTTAGGAGGAACTACTTCAGCAGCCAAGACTACCGCAGTTTTCATCCTCGATAATACATTCAGCATGTCGGCTGTTGATGCGAACGGTTCGTTTTTTAACCAGGCAAAACAGACGATAATTAACCTCCTTAAAAATCTGCAGGAAGGTGATGAAGCAGCACTCGTCCTGGTATCGGATAAAGGAAATGAGGAAATCAAACCGACGCTTAATCTTGATGAATTTTTAAAACAGGTAAAAGACGCTGATATATCTTATTCGAGTGGCACAATAAATCACTCTCTTATTAAAGCCGCAGAAGTTCTGGGTAATTCAAAAAACTTTAACAAAGAGATTTATCTTTTATCAGATTTTCAGAAGAGTAGACTTGCAGAAGAGGAGTCCTTGCCTGATTTAAGCAAATTGCTGAACGATAAGATAAAACTTTACACCTTTAATTTTTCGGGTAAAGATATATTTAATCTTGGCATCGATGATTTAAAAGTTAATACGCAAATATTTGAAAAGAACAAGCCCGTAAGTTTTAATGTAACTGTCACTAATTTCTCCGATCAGACTGCAGACAATATAGTGGTTTCTCTTTTCATCGATGGTGAAAGAAAAGCACAACTGAGTATATCTCTGGCAGGAGGTGAAACCAAAGTAATTACTATGGACGCCGTCGCTGAATCAACCGGTTATACGGATGCTTTTGCAGAAATTGAGGATGATAATATCGTGCAGGATAATAAAAGATATGTAAATTTTTATGTGCCCGATAAAATCCCTGCTGCAATTTTTTATAATGATGAAAATGATACAAAATTTGTCAGACTTGCATTGAGCCTTGCCGGTGATACCGGTACAATTAAATTAACCGGCAAAAATTTAAACCAGATTTCTTCTTTTGATCTTTCTCAATTTGAAGTGGTCATTATCGATGGTTCCCAAAATATCGCTGACATTGATAGATTAAAATCCTATGTGGAAAACGGAGGTGGACTTTTTATTATGCCGGCAGAAAATGATAATGTATCCGATTTTTCGAATTTAACCTCGAAGATCGGTCTCCCCGCTCCGGAAGGTGCTGCCGGGAAATTAAATGAAACTGCTAATGCTGTAACTTTTGATAAAATCGAATTTGAACATCCGATCTTTCAGAATATTTTTTCTGTCTCGGATAAGAAGAAACTTGATTCGCCTGAAATTTTTTACCACTATAAAATTTCAACCAAAGGACAAGGACTCAGTATAATTACTCTCACTGACGGGACCACTTTTTTGAGTGATTATAAAATCGGTAACGGGAAAGTGCTTCTTTTAAATACTTCCCCTGTGCTTAGTTGGAGTAACCTCCCATTAAAAAATATTTTTGCACCTTTGATTCTTAAATCGGTTTTTTATCTTGCTTCTAAAGACAGACCGGGAAATGATTATTTTGCGGGAGACCAGGCAACCGTTACATTGCCAGGAGTTACTCTTCCAAGAATAAAAGTTGACAGACCCGATAAAACAGAAGAATTCTTAAATATGGAGAAATCGGGAAGCTTGAATTTTATCACTTATAACAAAACTAATGTCACAGGAAATTATATATTCTATTCGGGATCAGGAATAGCGGACGAGATTTCTGTAAATGCAGATCCAAAAGAATCGATACCAAAATCTTTAACCAGCAAAGAATTTGAAAAATATCTGAACGAAATTCACTTTAAAGGGAAACACATTTCTATTTCAAAAAATGATAATCCTTCTGAGATAGTTTTGCAGTCCCGGTTCGGTTCTGAATTGTGGAGATTGTTTTTGATCGCTGCTTTGATTACTGCCGTCGTTGAAATGGCTGTCGCCCGGAGTGCTAGAAAAGATCTTGTTCAAACCGGTTCACAATAATAGACAGGTCAGTTGCTTTCTCTCTTAATTGATTTTAAACAAGGTTTAATTCCCCACTGTGATATCTGTAGATATTTGGATACCAATAACAGTTAAAAATTAACCGGAAGGTAAATTTTAATACTCCATTTGGCTTCTTAAAGATTGCTTTTTTATATTATAGTTAACTTATTCATTATGATTCTTTCAGGATCATAAAATATTCATAATTTTTTGAAACTTTTATGAATTAAATTAGTCTACTAATCAGTTATATAACGATAATTTATTACCGAGGTATTGAAGAAAAAATTAAGTGAATGATAGAAATTCCTGAAAAAACGTACGAAAGAGCAATTTTAGCAGCATTAAATACATCAACAGGGTATCCGGGGAATAAAGTATTTGGCAGGGAGATGGTTGAGGAACATCTCGCTGAATTGGAAGAACTCGCATTAACTGCAGGTGCAGAAACAATAATTAAATTAATTCAGGAACGCCCATCAACAGATCCGGCTTATTATGTTGGAAAAGGGAAGGCTGAGGAGCTGGCAGCTCTTGCAGAGCAAAATGCAATAGATCTGATAATTTTTGATGATGACCTTACCCCGGTACAGGTGAGAAATCTGGAGAGAATGATCGATAAGAAAATAATCGACCGAAGCGGACTGATACTCGACATCTTTGCATCTCGTGCAAAAACGAATGAAGCTAAAACCCAGGTTGAGCTTGCACAGCTTGAGTACATGCTGCCGCGTTTAACAAGAGCATGGACTCACCTTTCAAAGCAGTATGGGGGAATTGGGACAAAAGGACCAGGTGAAACACAGATTGAAACAGACAGAAGAATTATCAGAAACAGGATAAGTCATCTTAAAGAAAAATTAAAAAGAATTGAAAGACAAAGAGAAACTCAGAGTCAGCAGCGTAAGGAATTGATCAAAATTACTCTCGTCGGATATACAAATGCAGGTAAATCCACATTATTTAACTTGCTGACAAATGCTGACGTATTTGCGGAGAATAAACTCTTCGCAACACTTGATTCTACTACACGTATTCTTAAATACGGCAGAAAGGAAAAGTTACTTATTTCCGATACTGTAGGGTTTATCAGGAAACTTCCCCCCAATCTTGTTGCTTCATTTAAAAGTACTTTGAATGAAGTAAGAGAAGCCGATGTAATAATTCATATCATTGATATTACACATCAGCATTTCGAAGAGCAGATTTCTGTTGTTGAACAGACCTTGAAGGACCTGAACAGTGATAAAAAAACGAGAATAAAATTATTTAATAAGGTTGATGCGCTGACAGACAAAAACAGGATATCATACGTAAAAAATAAATATCCTGACAGTATTCTGGTTTCTGCACTTCGGGGAATAAACATATCACAGCTGATGAACAGATTAACAGAGATAATTGAGTCATCTTATGTCGAAGAAAAAATTAATCTCAAATTAAATGAAGCGAAAAAAGCTGCAAGAATACATTCACTTGCAGAGGTTCTGTCTACAGAATATAAGGACGAAACAATTCATATTACCTACAGAACAAACAGGGAAAATGCCGATAAAATAAAAAAACTGATTTCCGAATCCTGAATACAACTCAGCTGCTTGAATCTGATCGAAGCGTTAATCTCATAATTAATAAAAGTATTTATCTGACGCACGAAATTTCTATTTACTTTTCATTCTGATTAAATTTAAGTCGTACAATTAAGATATTAAGTTAATGCGGAAAGTATTATTCATAACGTACTTCTGGCCTCCCTCAGGAAAGGCAACCCTTCACTGGCCGTTAAAAATGATAAAGTATTTACCGGAATATGGCTTGGAGCCGGAAGTATTGACAGTATCGAATGAATCATTTACACAAAAGGATGAAAGTCTGCTGATTGATATCGATCCGGATCTGAGAGTTTATAAGACAAAAGCTTTCGAACCATTTAATCTATATAGGAAATTTACCGGGAAAGAAAAAGACGAGCAGCTGATTGCCTCAGAAACAATTTCAACAGAAAATAAGAGCCTGACACATAAGTTATCAATCTGGATAAGGATGAACTTGTTTGTACCTGATGCACGTATAGGATGGTATTTACCGGCAGTCAAAAAAGGGAAAGAGATAATTAAGGGAAACGAATTTGACGCAATTGTGACCATAGGACCGCCGCACAGCTCTCACTTAATTGGAATGCGTCTTTCAAAAATATTTTCTATAAAACACATACCAGTTTTAATAGATCCATGGGTAGATATAATTTATTACAGGAATTTTCAGCGGAGCTTACCTACTGTAAGATTAGATAACCATCTTGAAAAGTCCGTAATGAAGAATGCTGCTACAGTGATTTTTGTAACTAAAACCACGGCAGAGGATTTTCAAAAAAAGTACTCATTCCTGCAGGATAAATCTCACATCCTGTACTGGGGATATAACGAGGAAGATTTTGAGAATGTTCGGCAAACAACTGTTCAAAAGAATTATAGATTACTTGTTCACGCAGGAAATATTTTTGATTATCAGAATCCATCAAAACTATGGGTAAGAATTAAGGAAGAGAATAAAAAAGAAGTAATAAGAATAAAATTTATCGGTACAGTCAGCCCGGTAATCAAAAAACAAATAGAGCAGAATAATTTATCCGATAAAACAGAATATGCCGGATTCCTGTCATATAAAGAAATGCTGAATGAACTTCTCAATGCTGATTATCTCCTGGTGTGTGCATCTGAAAAAAGACATCTCCCCGGCAAATTATTTGAGTATCTCAGGACAGGAAAACCTATTTTAGCATTCGGCAACGAAAACGAAGAAGTTAGAGAAATTCTTCAAAAGACAGGGAGCGGAATGATTTTCAGGTATGATGAGGATCCCAAAGAGTTTTTTGATAAAGTTGATGAATTTAAATCTGATATTGAATCAGTAAAGCAGTATGATCGTAAAATGATTGCTAAAAATCTGGGGATGATTCTGAATACACTATAAAAAAGCCCCGATAAAATCGGGGCAAAAATATATTTAGTATTAAAAAATGTAAATTATTTATAGATCATGCCTATTTCTGCTACATAATATCCGCTCGTATTACCATCATAATAAATCCTGTACTGATTATTGTACTTTCTCCAGAAGGGATACGTTATTCTATCACACCAATTACTTGGAATATCTGCATTCGTAAAGAAGGGATTATTCGAATCTTTAGTCCAGTTTATTCCATCATTTGAATATGCCATTCCAAGTGCACCTGCGGGTAGATTGACATTCGCATAGATCATTTTATATTGGTTATTTTCATAAATCACAGAAGGGGAATATATTCCCGAGCCTTCCCAGTTGGCATCCGCAACAAGAATCGGATTGTTATTAGATTTAATAAAATTTATCCCGTCTGTAGACGTAGCCAATCTTATATCATAATAAGGATATTGTTTAATAGAATAATACAGAAAATAAACATTATCAATTACTATTATATCATCAGGCAACAAACGAATTTCATCCCAACCTGCATAAAGAACAGGATCAGGATATTTCGTCCAGTTGATGCCGTCAGGGGAAGTGGCAAGTCCGATATGCCAATATCCGTTTTCATCCTGGAATCCAAGGTAATACATCTTATATCCTGTACTATCTTTTAAAACCGGTCCTGTAACAACTGTATAAGAATCCCAGGAATTAATATCACCATGAGTTAAAACCGGAGAGTTACTTCCCAGTTGCCAATTAATTCCATCATTTGATACTGCATACCAGATATCCATCCTTGCGGAATTATATACACTCGTAAACCACATTTTGTAAGTACCATCTTCCAGATAAACTTTTGGACGAATTAATCCAAGCGGGGTGACAGGTACAATAGGTGGAGATGCTATTGGATTGTACTGATAATCAATCCAATCAGTATTTTGTGGTACTCCCCAGTTGACAATAATATGAATACTTCCTGTTCCTGCTCCTGTTGGTACAAGTGTCAGGTATACCTGCGTGGTTATTCCTGCAAGTATATTTATATCTGTTTCTCCTGTGTACACAACCGTACTATCCTCATCTGCTGCATCTACCTTCAGATGCCACTGCCCTGCTGCTACATCATTAAATGTTATATCTGCTGTTGTATCTGAAAGTAGGTTTAATGTACCACTAATTGTTTCAAATCCTTCTCTTGTTAAATATGCTGTTAATTCTACAACATTGGCTGGTTTATGTGCTCTGTCTATATTAAGTGTTATTCCTCCTTTTTGAACTTCAGGAGAGACAGGTGTTTCACTTGTGCAGCTATATAATAATAGCGAAATAAGAACCGATATAGAAAGAATAATCCTTTTCATTTATTTTCCCCGAAATAATTTAATTCTTGGATGAAATTTGTATCCCTAACTTTAAAAATCTGAGTATCAGATCCTATTTTGGTACGGAGTATTATTTATAAATCATTCCTATTCTGGCATAATCACCATTATAATTACCAGTGTAATAGATCCTGTACTGATCATTAATTTTTCTCCAAAAGGGGTAAGTAAACTTGTAACACCAATTGTTATGAACATCAGATATCATGAAGAATGGATTGTTGGTGTCTTTAGTCCAGTTTATTCCATCAGTCGAATATGCCATACCTAAACCCGTACCTGAAGCATTGACACTTGCATAAACCATCTTGTACTGATTATTCTCAAATATTACAGATGCAGAATATATACCTGTTCCTTCCCAGTTTTCCTGGGCAATTAAGATTGGGTTATTACTTGATTTTGTAAAATTTATACCATCCTGGGAGGTTGCTAATCTTATCTCATAATACGGGTATGCCCTTAACATATAATATAACATAAAAGTATCATTAATTTTTATTATATCACTGGGAACTATCTGATATTCGTAAGGATCAGCGTAAAGTACCGGGTTAGGATTTTTAGTCCAGTTAATTCCATCAGGTGAAGTTGCTAACCCAATATTCCAGGAATCATATTGATCCGCAAAACCGACATAATACATTTTATATCCATTGTCGTCTTTGATAACGGCAGAAGAACCTACGGAATGCGAATCCCAGTTATAACTATTACTTGGTGTGAGGACTGGAAAATTTGCACCCAGCTGCCAGTTAATTCCATCGTTTGAAATAAGATACCAAACATTTGAAACAGCAGAATTATAAAGGCTAGTAATCCACATTTTATACAGACCATTCTCAAATAGGAATTTGGATTCAATAATAGCATTTGGATTGTTTGGAATTATTGACTGGGTAATAATTGGATTGCCTGGATAATCAATCCAATCAGTATTTTGAGGTACTCCCCAGTTGACGGTAATATGAATACTTCCTGTCCCTGCTCCTGTTGGTACAAGTGTCAGGTATACCTGCGTGGTTATTCCTGCAAGTATATTTATATCTGTTTCTCCTGTATATACTACCGTACTATCCTCATCTGCTGCATCTACCTTCAGATGCCACTGCCC
>Ga0153915_10003770_pt1 | contig 13933 bp, 12 predicted proteins | sample Opewatmetagenome_2_FD_107003 | JGI IMG/M metagenome (GOLD analysis project Ga0153915, IMG submission 107003) | Freshwater wetland microbial communities from Ohio, USA - Open water 3 Core 3 Depth 3 metaG | ecosystem: Environmental > Aquatic > Freshwater > Wetlands | place: USA: Ohio, Lake Erie... | reverse complement strand
TGGCGGCCGCCGGCAACGGGGTGAGTCCATGAATTCGGGTCCCCGCTCCGGCCTTAGTGTGTTAGGGTGATTCGAGGGCATATTCGAGTCGTTCCGTGGGGTGAAAGGGGGAGATCTATGCGCCATTCGTCTCGACGCCCGCTCCGCCTCCTGCTGTTCCTGCTCCTGGCCCTGGCGAGCCTGGCCGGCGCCCTGACGCCTGTGGGGGCGGCCGAGGAGGTGCTGCGGGCGACGCTGCGGAACGGGCTGCGCGTCATCATCGTGCACAACCCGCTGGCCCCCGTGGTGACGGCCCGGATCAGCTATCTGGCCGGGTCGAACGAAGCGCCTCCGGGCTTTCCCGGCATGGCCCACGCCGTCGAGCACATGATGTTCCGTGGCAGCCCTGGCCTCTCGGCCGCGCAGCTCGCCCACATCGGCGCGTCGCTGGGGGGCGAGTTCAACGCCGCCACCCAGCAGACGGTGACCCAGTATTTCTTCACCGTCCCCGTGGAGAGGCTGGACGTCGTGCTCCGGATCGAGGTCACGCGCATGCGGGGGCTGCTCAGGTCGGACACGCTGTGGCAGCGGGAGCGGGGGGCCATCGAGCAGGAAGTGGCGCAGGACCTGTCGAACCCCGAGTACGTGTTCTACCAGCGCCTGCTGCAGGACATGTTTGCCGGGACGCCCTATGCCCACGACGCGCTGGGAACCCGCCCATCCTTCCAGCGAACGACGGACGCCATGCTCCGGGCCTTCCATCGGACCTGGTACACCCCCAACAACGCCGTGCTCGTCATCGTGGGGGACGTCGAGCTCGAACCGACCCTGGCCCTGGTCCGGCGCCTCTTCGAGGGCATCCCGCGGCGCCCTCTCCCTTCGCGCCCCGCCGTCCAGCTGGGTCCGCTCGCTCCCACCACGATCGAGCTGGAGACGGACCAACCGTACGGGCAGGCCATTGTGGCGTACCGGCTGCCCGGCTTTGACAGCCCGGACTTCGCCGCCGGCGAGGTGCTGGCAGACGCGCTGGACAGCAAGCGGGGGAGCCTCTATGGGCTCGTGCCGCAGGGCAAGGCGCTCTTCGCCGGCTTCGACGGCACCGCCCTCCCCAAGGCGGCCATGGGCTACGCCTCGGCCGGCTTCCCCCAGGGCGGCGACGGGCGGGCCCTGGTGACGGCCATCAAGGAGATCGTTGCAGAGATCGTCCGCACCGGCGTCCCGCCCGAGCTGGTGGAGGCGGCCAAGCGGCACGAGCTGGCCGATGCGGAGTTTCGCCGGAACTCGGTGGCCGGCATGGCCGGCGAGTGGTCCCAGGCCGTGGCGGTCGAGGGCCGAAACTCGCCGGACGATGACCTCGAGGCGCTGCGCAAGGTGACGGTCGACGACGTCAACCGGGTGGCGCGCGCGTATCTCGCCAGCGACACGGCGATCGTCGGCATCCTGACACCCCGGCCCTCTGGGAAGGCGGTCGCCACGACGGGGTTCACCAGGAGCAAGGAATCCTTCGGGGGCATCGAGAGCAAGCCGGTCCCCCTGCCGTCCTGGGCCCAGAAGGTTGAGCGGGTTCCGGGTCTCCCCGTCTCGGTGGGGGCGCCCGTGGAGAGCGTGCTGCCCAACGGCCTCCGGCTCATCGTGCGGCCCTCCACCATCAGCGGGACGGTGACCCTGATCGGTCAGGTGAGAGAGAACGCCGACCTGGAGACGCCGCCGGGCAAGGAGGGAGTCGCCGACCTGCTGGGGGGCCTCTTCAGCTACGGGACGGAGACCCTGGACCGACTGGCGTTCCAGGAGGCCCAGGATGCCATCGCGGCCGAGATCTCGGCCGGCAGCACCTTCTCGCTCCGCGTGCTCTCGGAGGAGTGGGAGGCGGGTGTGCAGCTTCTCGCCGGGAATCTCCTGCATCCCGCCTTGCCTGAGGCGGCGTTCGAGACGCTCAAGGCGCAGAGCGGGCAGGCGGTGGCGGGCGAGCTGCAGTCGCCGGGCTTCCGCACCCGGCAGGCGGTGCGCGGTGCGCTGTACCCGGCGGCCGATCCATCGCTCCGTCATGCCACGCCGGAGAGCCTTGCCGCACTCACCCTGGAGGACGTCAAGGACTACTACCACCGGGTGTTCCGCCCGGACATGACCACCATCGTCGTCGTGGGCCAGGTGAGCCCGGAGGCCGCGCGGGCAGTGATCGAGAAGTACTTCGGCGACTGGACCGCCACGGGGCCGAAGCCGGAGACGGACCTCCCGCCGGTCCCCCCCAACCAGCCGTCCGTCACTTCCGTCCCCGATCCCAGCCGGGTCCAGGTGGAGGTCACGCTGGCGGAGACGGTGGAGCTCACCCGGTCCAGTCCGGACGCTTACACCCTGCGGCTGGGCAATGCGATCCTGTCGGGATCCCTGTACGCGTCGCGCCTCACCCGGAATCTCCGCGAGCGACAGGGACTCGTCTACAGTGTGGACAGCCTGTTCCGGCTCGGGAAGACGCGCTCGCTGTTCCTCGTGTTCTACGCCTGCGACCCGGCCAACGTCTCCCGCGCCCGCTCCCTGGCGGAGCAGGAGCTCCGCGCGATGCAGAGCAGCCCGGTCAGCGCGGCCGAGCTGGCGCAGGCCAAGACCCTCCTGCTGCGGCGGATCCCGCTGGCCGAGGCAAGCCTCGGAGCGGTTGCGTCCCAGCTGCTCACCCTGGCGGTGGAGGAGCGCCCTCTGAACGAGCCGGAGGTGGCCGCTCGCCGCTATCTGGACCTCACCGCCGCAGAGGTCCAGGCGGCATTTGCCCGGTGGATCCGACCCGAGGCCTTCGTGCAGGTGACGCGCGGGCCGGAGCCTCAGTGACCCGTTCGGGACGCGGGGGCCTGCCCGGACAGCCCCCGGGGGGCCGGGGGCGGGGCTGGCCGCTCGCCAGGGGGATGCCCGGGGCGGGATTACGTGTCGGAGGTGCGGCGGGCGAAGAGAATCGCGCGGAGGTCGGCGTCTACCTCCGGCGGGACGCGGTGCGCAGGGATACGGCGGCACAGGTCGGCGGTCACCTTGAGAGTCTTGGCGAAGATGATGCAGGGATCGCACCCGTCCATGTGGCGGAGGATCTCGGCGCAAAGCTCGGGTGACAGCTCACCGTCCAGGTATTCCGACAGACGCTCGAACAGCTCGCGACAGGTCATGGGTGGCTCATCAGTTTCATGGGACCCGCGGCCCTGGCTCATCTGTTTCGATCCCTCCTGCGCGAAAAGGATTCGGCGGGCCTCGCCGCCGGCCCGGGGCGCCTCATCGCGGCCCGAACTCCCCCGTCAAGTATTGTCCGAGCTGCTGCCGAACAGTTAGCCGGGCGCGGTGCAGGCGCGACTTGACCGCCGGGACCGAGAGCCGCAGCATCTCCGCCGTCTCCTCGGCGGAGAAGCCCTCGACGTCCCGGAGCAGCAGGACGATGCGGTACTCCCGGGGCAGGGCGTCGATGGCCGCCTCCATCTGCCGGGCCAGCTCGCCCCGGAGCAGGGCCCGCTCGGCATCCTCGGACCAGTCGGGAATCTCGGGCTTGCGGCCCTCGGCGTCGCGCCGGGGCATCAGCGCATCCAGGGAGATCACCTGCTCGGGCTCCGGGTCGAACACGCCCCGGCGATGCTTCTTGAGGCAGGCATTCGAGGCGATCCGGTACAGCCAGGTGGTGAAGCGGCTCTCGCCCCGGAAATCCGGGAGCGCCCGGACCATTCCCAGGAAGGTCTCCTGCAGGATGTCCTTGGCGTCCTCGACGTTCCGGCACATGCGCATGGCGAAGCCGTAGACCCGGTCCTGGTACCGCCGGACCAGCGCCTCCTGCGCGCCGGAGTCCCCGCTCTGCGAGGCCTCGATCAGGGCCCCTTCATCCGGGGGCGGGCTGGCCGTCACCGTGGGATCCTCTCGAGCCATGGTCCCAGGACAGGAAGAGCCCGGCGTATCGGGCGGCGGTCGGTCGCCTCATGTCCCAGGCTCCTGATCGGTCTCGCCTATGGCGATCACCGTGGCGTGGGTGGCCCGGATCAGGTCCTGGGGGGCGAGGAGGATCTGCATCCCCCGCATGCCGGCGCTGACGCTCAGGAACGGCTGCGCCAGGGCCGAGGGGTCCAGGTAGACGGGGTACGCCTTCTTGGCGCCCAGGGGAGAGACTCCACCCCGGAGATAGCCGGTCAGGCGCAGGATCTCCTCCTTCTCCACCATCTCGACTTTCTTGTTGCCGGACGCCTTGGCCAGCGCCTTGAGGCTCAGGGTCATTGTGGCGGGGACGCAGGCCAGAACCACGCCGGTCCGGTCGCCCCGAACGACCAGGGTCTTGAACACCTGCGCCAGCGAGATCTTGAGCTTTTCGGCGGCCTCGACGGCGGTGAGCTCAGCTTCCTGAAATTCCCGGATCTCGTACCGGATGCCTGCCCGGTCGAGGATCTGGGCGGCCCGGGTCTTCATGGCCGCGGAAGGTGGCACTCGCGCGTGCAGGGCGTCAAGCCGGCCTGCGAGGCCGGCCCGCTGGGTCGGTTGCCGCGCAGCGGAAGGCGATGCTGCCCCGGTCGATGCGCCTCAGGGGAGCAGCACCGCCTTGATGTAGTCATCGGGGGGATCCTTCACCAGTCCCAGGAAGACCTCGGCCCCTTGGGCCAGCGGGAAGGTCTTCACCCACGGATCCAGGACGATCTTGCCATTCGAGAACAGGGCAATGGCCGTGCGCAGGTCGCGGTGGGTGACGGCAAAAGAGCCGTGAATCTTTCGCTCGCCGAGGACCATCTGGAACCCCGAGATCTGGCTCGGGTCGTCGTGGAGGCCGAGCCAGACCACCTCCCCGCCCCGCCGGACGGCGGAGACCGAGGCACGCCGGGTCTCGGCCGCGCCGACCGCGTCGATGGTGACGTCCGCGCCGCGGCCACCGGTCATGTTGCGGATGCTGGCCACCACGTCCGCCTTCCTGGGATTCAGGACAGTCGAGGAGCCGAGGCGCCGCGCGATCTCGAGCCGGGCATCGTGCGTGTCCACCGACACCACCCGGATGGCACCGGACGCCGCGGCCGCCTGGAGGGCAAAGAGCCCGATCGTCCCGGCCCCGAAGATGGCGACGGTCTCCGGGAAGCGCTGCTGGAGCATCGAGACGGCATGCACCCCGTTCGCCAGGGGCTCGAGCAGGGCCCCCTGGATCGTGGTGAGGGCCGTCGGCAGGGGGAGGAGCGTCTCCGCCGGCACGGCACATAGCTCCGCGAAGCCACCCGGCCGCTTCATGCCGAAGACCTCGTTGCCCCTGCAGAGGTGGACGTTCCCGTCGCGGCAATCGGCGCACTGCCCGCACGAGATCACCGAGTTGACGCCTACCCGGTCCCCCGCCTTGAACCCGGCGACACCTTCACCGACCGAGAGGATCTCTCCGCAGAACTCGTGGCCCAGGATGCTGGGCGGGGTCCGCCGAGCGGCATGGGCGACAAAGCCGTGCAGCTCGGACCCGCAGATGCCGACCGCCTTGACCCGGAGCACCACCTCGCCTGGCTTGGGTGAGGTCTCCGGCACGTCGCGCAGCTCGAGCTGATCCCAGGCAGGGTAGTAGATGGCCTTCATGGTCGCTCCCCTCTCTGTCGGTGTCCCGCGGCCCCTCGATGTCAGACGCCTTTCCGGTTCCTGTGCGGCCGTATCTTACCCCTTCCAGCCGATCAAGACCACCCCCAGGGTGATCGTCCCCGCCGCCGTCAAGCGCAGGAGCAGATGCCCTTCGCGGAGAAGGACGCTTCCCGTGAACACGGCCAGCGGCACGCTCACCTGGCGCACGGCGGCCACGTAGCCCACCTGGGCCGTGGTCATGGCGGTGAGCACCAGCTGATAGGCCAGGAACTGGAGCAGGCTCACTGCGATCACCGATTTCCAGTGCAGCCGGCCCTCGGCCAGGAGCTGCCAGCGCTTCCAGGGGATGATGGCACCAGAATACAGGATGAACCGGGACAGCGCCATGAGGTACTGGAAGCGGAGGGGGGCCACCGAGGCCACGCCGACCTTGTCGGTGATGTGATACAGCGAGATCAGCAGCGCCGTGACCCAGGCCCACTGGACGTCGCGGCGGCGCAGGGCGAGCAGGGGCTCCCAGAAGCGCGTCATGCGCCCTGGCTCGATCCCCAGGATGTAGGCCCCCGCCACGATGCAGGCGATCCCCAGACCCCCGAGTGGCGTCGGGTGCTCCCCCAGCCACCAGGCCGCCCAAATGGGGACGAAGAGCGGGGCCGATCGGGCCAGCGGGTAGACCAAGGAGAGGTCCCCTCGGGAGTAGGCCCCCGCCAGGCTCATGGCGTAGCCGATGTGGATGACGGCGCTGGCGAGGATCATGGCCCAGCCGATGGGCGGGATCGGGTCGGCCCTGGCGGCCAAGAAGAGCGGCGCCACCACGATCAGGCTGGGGATGTGGATCAGCCACACAAAGGCCTGCTTGTCGCCGCTCCTCTTCACCAGGGCGTTCCAGGTGGCGTGAAAACCGGCGGAGAGCAGGATCAGGGCGAGGGCGGCGGGATTCATGGGATGGGGGCGCACAGGGTGGGAGGGCAGGACATCGTGATCAGGGCTCCCTATCTTGCGGGCGGCGATCCTGCGGATCTCACCCGCCTGGAGGTCGTCAGAAGCTAACACAGGTTTGGAAGGGCAAGCAACCCTTCCTCGACCGATTGCCGGAAAGTGCTTGACCGGCAGACGCGGCTCGTGATAGCGGCTAATGCGACACGAGTAGACTACACGAGTAAATTACGAGGCCACGACCATCGCCACTCCCCGGTCCGTCACCCGCCGATCCACGCGCGCGGATGTCGCGCGCCGGGCGCGAGTGTCCGTGGCCACGGTGAGCTACGTCATAAACGCCGGGCCGCGCCCCGTGTCGGAGGCCACGCGGGCGCGAGTGCTCCGCGCGGTCCGGCAGCTCGATTACCGGCCCTCCGAGATCGCCCGAAGCCTCCGCTTGCAGCGGACCCGCACCATCGGCCTGATCCTTCCCGACACCGCCAACCCGTTCTTCGCCGCCGTCGCCAAGGGCGTGGAGGACGCGGGATTCGCCGCGGGCTATAGCGTCCTGCTGGGCCACTCGGGCTACGACGTGAGCAGGGAGCGGGCGTACGCCGAGGTCATGATCTCGAAGCAGGTGGACGGCGTCATCTACATCCAGGCGACGACGGACGCCGCGACTGCGCAGAGCCTGCTGCAGCACCGGATTCCGACGGTGGCGGTGGACCGGGAAGTCGTGGAGGTCGAGATCGACTGTGTGGTGGCGGACAATTTCGGGGGAAGCAAGGCGGCAACGGAGCACTTGGTCAAGCTCGGGCATCGCCGGATCGCCTGTATCGTCCGGAGCGCAGCGCTCTCGAATGCGCGGGAGCGGCTGCGCGGGTACCAGGCGGCCCTGGCGGAGGCTGCGCTCGAGCCGGACCCGAGCTACCTGAAGCTCGGTGGGGCCGGATACGACGAGGGACGGCGGGCCATGGAGCAGCTCCTGGGGCTGGACCCCCCGCCGACGGCGGTGCTGGCCTTTCCGGACATCGTGGCGGTCGGCGCCATCCGGGCCATCCTGGATGCCGGACTGCGGGTGCCTGGAGACGTGTCGGTAGTCGGCTTTGACGACATTCCCCCGTCGGGCTTCATGCATCCGGCCCTGACCACCGTGGCGATGCCGAAATGGGAGATGGGTCAGCGGGCGGCCGAGGTGCTGCTCGCGCGCATCGCCAGCGCCGAGCCCAGCGCGGCCGCGCAGCGCATCGTCCTCCCCACCGTGCTGGTGGTTCGGGAGTCCACGGGACCACCCGGGATGAAGCAATGACAAAAAAGCAATAAAGCAATGAAGAAATGACCAATGACAAGCCCAATGACTAAACGAAGCGGGGGTGGGCATGGGGGCGGACGGACTGAAATGGGGCGCGGGGCTGTGGATCTTCGGGGGAGCGCGGGATCGGTTCGCCGTGTACCGGGACCAGCCGACCTTCGCGGACATGCTCCGGATGGCACGCCAGGTGCCGGGGCTCACGGGCATCGAACTGCAGTACCCGAGGCACTTCAGCAGCGAGTCCCCGGAGGGCGTGAAACGCCTCTGCAAGGAGGCTGGGCTCGAGGTCATCGGGGTGCAGCCGGACGTCTTCCGGGATCCCGAGTTCCGGCAGGGTGCCCTGAGCGCCCTGGACGGCGCGGTCCGGCGCCGCGCCGTGGACATCTGCCTGGAGGCGGCTGACGCCGCCCGCCGGGTAGGCGCACCCGTCCTGGTCATCTGGCCGGGGCAGGAAGGTTTCGACTACATCTTCCAGGCGGATTACGTGGCGCAGTGGGAGCGGGCCCTGGAGAGCCTCCGGGCCATCGCCGACGGGGCCAAGGATCTGAAGGTCGCCGTCGAGTACAAGCTGAAAGAGCCCCGGCAGAAGTCTCTGTACGGCACGGCCAGCCAGACCCTGATCGCCATCCAGGAGGCGGGGCGGCCCAACCTGGGGGTGCTGGTGGACTTCGGGCATTCGCTGATCGCGAAGGAGTCCCCGGCGCAGGCCGCGGCGCTGCTGCAGCGATGCGGCAAGCTCTTTCATGTCCACCTGAACGACTGCTACGGGGAGACGGACGACGACCTGATGGTCGGGTCGGCCCACATCTTCGAGACTGTGGAGATGCTGCACTACCTCCAGCGCCTGGGGTACCCCGGCTGGGTGAGCCTGGACACGGTGGCCTTCCGCGAGGACCCGCTGGCGGCGGCCCAGGCGTCGGGCCGGGCCCTGGAGCGGCTCATGGCGATGGCCGGCCGGATCCGTCCCGAGCGGCTGGCGGCGGTCCAGGCGGCGCAGGACGGCGCCAGGGCGGTGGAGTTCATGACGGAGCTGCTCGGATAGGGCGGAGGCCTCGCGGTCTGATTCGGTGGAGAACAACCATGCGCTTTGGCGTCCACTGTCGGCTCTGGACCACAGGCTGGACCAGCGCCAACCTCGACCTGATTGATCGGGCCAAAGGACTCGGCTTCGACGTGTTCGAGATCAGCCTGCTCAACCTGGCGGCGGTGGACCCCGTGGCCATTCGTCGGCGGGCCGAGGCCGCCGGGATCGACATCCTCGGGACCATGGGCCTGCCCAAGGACAGGACCCTGGCAACGCCCGACAGGGCGGTCCGCGAGCAGACGGTCGCCTTTCTCAAGGCCGCGGTGGAGCGGGCGCGCGAGATGGGCTCCCCCTTCTTGGGGGGGATGGTCTACGCCGTGCCGGGCCGATTCTCGGGTCGGGGCCCCACGGCGGATGAGGTGCGCTGGATCGTCGAGGGCCTGTCCGAGGTGTCCGTCCATGCCCAGCAGTACGGGGTCACCGTCGCGGTCGAGCCCGTCAACCGGTACGAGACCTACCTCCTGAACACGGCGGCCCAGGCCCAGGCGGTGGTGGATGCCATCCGCCAGCCGAATGTGGGCCTGCTCCTCGACACCTACCACATGAACATCGAGGACCGTGGCATCGCCGCCGCCATCCGCCGGCACGCCCGGAGCCTGCGCCACCTCCACCTCAACGAGAGCGACCGGGGGATGATGGGGGGCGGGAACGTCGATTGGTCGGCCCTGTTCGCCGCCCTCCAGGAGATCGGCTATCGGGGGGTCGGCTCCCTGGAGACTTTCGGGGCCTCGAGCCCCGAGCTGCCAGCCATCACCTCCATCTGGCGCGAGCTGTTCCCCTCGCCCGACGCGCTGGCGCGGGAGGGCCTCGCGTTCCTGCGCGGGCAAGTGAGAAGAGAGGGTGGAGCAATAAGGCAATCAAGCAATGACCAATGACGAAATCTCGAAGCCCGATGACGAAATGACCAGGCTGGAGGCTGCCTGGGCATCCGTTTGCGCACGCACACAAAGGGAGGACGAGCCATGCGAATGCGTTCCGTGATCGTGGTCGGAGTCCTGCTGGGGCTGGCGCTGGTGGCGCGAGATGCCGGCGCCCAGACCAAGAAGTTCCCGGCCGGCACGACGGTGACCATCCTGGCCTCGTCGAGCCACACGCAGCTCAACGGGGTCTTCGATGCGATCGGGGAGATCGAGAAGTCCCAGGGGATCAAGGTCGTCGTGGTCAAGGCCCCCGTGGTGGAGATCGTTCCCAAGACGGCGCGCGACATCCAGCTCGGCACGGGCCAGTTCGACCTCATCGACTTCACGGACCAGGGGATCCTGAACCTCCACGACCTGTTCGAACCCCTGGATGCGAAGCTGAAGGCGGACAATACCAACATCGACCAGTGGAAGGGCCAGTTCGCCCCGTGGCTGAAGGACACGTTCGTCTTCAACACCCAGGTCAAGTACTGGCCCTATTACCTGACGGCCATCGGCGCGATGTACCGGAAGGGCCTGCTCGAGGATCCGAAGGAAAAGGCGACCTTCAAGCAGAAGTTCGGCTATGACCTGCCCACCCCGCCGAAGAGCCCGAAGGAGGTCACCGACGTCGCCGTCCACTTCACCCGCAAGACGGGCGGCCAGGAGCTGTACGGCCTGACCATGCCGGGCAGCGGCAACCCGGCCGTGGACATCTTCCACATGAACCTGTTCAAGGCCGGCCTGCCGGGGGTCTTCGACGAGAAGGGCGACCTGTACTGGGGGAAGAACCACCCCGAGAACAAGGAGGCCGTGCTGCGAGTGGCCCAGTACCTCTACAATCTGGCCAACGGCGTCAAGGTGACGCCGCCCGGTATCGCCGCCATGGGCACCACCGAGAACCTGAAGTTCTATCTCGACGGCAAGGCGGCCATGCTCTTCGACCTGATCCACAACGGCTGGAAGGACGTGACCAGCCAGGCGGTCATCTCGCGCCTGGGCGAGACCGCCAGCTTCGAGGTCCCGGGCTTCAAGCCCGGCGAGGGCGGCATCGTGTTCTACTGGCACTGGGCCATGAGCAAGTCCAGCAAGAACAAGGACGCGGCCTGGGAAGTGATGAAGTGGCTCAACACCGAGAAGACGCTGCAGCTGGCCCTGACCGGCGGCATCGGGGTCTTCGTCCCCTCCAACACCGCCGTGGCCCAGTGGGCGGCGCAGCAGAGGCTGCTGCCCCCGGCGGTGGTGTCGCAGGTGGCCAACGGCAAGCCCTACCGCGTGCCCAAGGCCTGGTCGGTCTACTACGCGACCGTGGCCCGCGAGCAGATCAGCCAGCTCACGGGGGGGAGCATCTCGCCCGAGCAGTTCGTGAAGAACACCGCCGAGCAGGGGGATCGCGTGGCGGAGGAGAACAAGTAACTCCTCTCGAGACACGGGGGCGCGTCGGGCATGCCCGGCGCGCCCCCGGTGAGGATCTGTCGGGATGCGTACCCGCTTGCGCGCCCCGGGTCTCGAGGCCCGGACGCGTCGCATCTACCTGCTGTGCCTGGTGCCGGCGCTGCTCGTGGTCTGCCTCCTGGTCGTGGTGCCGCTCGGCTATCAGATCTACCTCAGCCTGCGCGATTTCAGCCTGCTCCGGTTCAGCGACCGGTACATCGGGGTCCGCAACTACGCCAAGCTCCTCCAGGACCCGTTGCTGCTCCGGGCCATCTGGAACACGATCCTGTTCACGATCATCACCACCACCGCGGACTTCGTCATTGCCATGGGCATGGCGCTGGTTGTCTCGCGCCTCAGGTCGGGGCTGGCCTACGTGATGCGCGCCCTCATCCTGCTCCCCATGATGGTGATCCCGGTGGCCGTGGCGGTCCTGTGGCGGAACGTGATCTTCAATCCCCCCTACGAGGTCTTCAACCGGATCTTCGGCCTCCAGGGCTCGGTCCTGGCCAACCCCCGCACGGCGCTCTGGGGGATCATCCTGACCGCGGTCTGGGGCTTCTTCCCGATGGTCTTCCTGCTGCTGTCGGCGGGCCTGGACGCGCTGCCCAAGGCGCCCCTGGAGGCGGCGGAGATCGACGGGGCCAGCTTCCCCCGGGTCGTCTGGCACGTGATCCTGCCCCTGCTGCGGCCGGTCATCTTCGTGACGGTGACCATGAAGGCCATCGACTCCTTCCTGACCTTTCCCTTCGCCTGGATCATGACCGAGGGGGGGCCCGGCGGCGCGTCCCACCTGCTGAGCACGTACATCTACACCCGGTCCTTCGCCAACATGGACTACGGGTACGGCGCCAGCCTCGCGATCTTCATGGTGCTCTGTTCCGCCACGCTGAGCTTTGGCCTGGTGGCCTATGTCTGGAGCGGCCGGTATGGCGAGACTTTTTCGTAGGCTGGCGCTGGCGGGCGCGGTCCTGCTGATCCTGGTGTGGGTCCTGACGCCGCTCTACTTCCTGGTGATCACCGCGCTCACCCCGGAGGGGGCGCAGACCCCGGGACTCCGGCCGCCGCCGGTGCTCTCGCTGGAGCACTTCCAGCGGGTCCTGGTCGGGACCAACACCCTGTGGCCGTTCCTGTTCAACAGCACGGCCGTAGGCCTGGGAACCGTGGCCGTCGTCCTGGCCCTGGCCTTGCCCGCCGCGTACGCGCTGGCCCGCTGGAAGGCGCTACTCAGCCGGCTGCTCTACACGGGCTTCTTCTGGCTGCGGATGCTGCCGCCCATCTCGCTCACGATCCCGTTCTATCTGATCTTCAGCAAGGTGGGCCTGCTGGACACGCGGCTCGGCCTCACCCTGGCCCTGGTTCCCCTGAACATCCCGCTGGCGGTCTGGATCCTGACGGGCTTCATCGGGAGCGTCCCCAAGGAACTGGAAGAGGCGGCCTGGATCGACGGGGCGTCCTTCGCCGGCACCTTCACCAGGATCATCCTGCCGGTCACGATCAACGGGATCATCGCCACGGGTATCTTCATCTTCCTCGAGGCCTACACCCACTACCTGCTGGCCCTGGTGGTGACCAACGTGAGGGCGGCGCCGCTCACCGTCTTCATCGCGGGACAGCAGACCGACTACCGCTTCCTGATCGGACCCATGCTGAGCGCCGCCGTCTTCGGCACGCTGCCCATGATCGTGCTCTACACCATCTCGCTCAAGCACCTGAAGCGCGTGGCGATGGCAGGGGGAATGACCTTCTGAGACGTGGGGGCCTTGGTTTCCGGCGGCGCACTGCCGCCCCAGAGGAGGAACACACATGAAGCGCGGATGGATCGTGGTACTGGCATTCTCGCTGATGGTCGGGCTGGCGTGCGCCACCAGCGGCCTGGCGCAGGAGAAGCCGATCGTCCTCAAGTGGGGGCATAGCTATCCCCCAGACCATCCCAGCAACATGGGCGCCAAGCGAATGGCCGAGGTGGTGGCTGCCAAGACGGGCGGCAAGATCAAGATCGACCTCTACCCCGGCGGTCAGCTGGGGACGGACAAGGACAACATCGAAGGCACCATCATGGGGACCCAGGACATGCTCCTGATCGGGTCCGGAGGCATCAGCCAGTTCTCCCCGCGGCTGGGAATCGGGGAGTGCCCCTACATCTGGCGCGATATCGACCATATGAACAGGGTGATGGACGGTCCGGTGGGCGACGAGATGCGGGAGGACCTGCTCAAGGGACGGGGTCTGCGCATCCTGGCCGTCTTCTACTATGGCCGGCGCCAGCTCACGGCCAACAAGCCCATCACGAGGCCCGAGGAGATGAAGGGCTTTAAGCTCCGGACCCCGCAGGTCCCGGTGATCATGGAGATGGCGAAGGCCTGGGGGGCGACGCCGACTCCGCTGAACATCGGGGAGCTCTACCTGGCCCTGAAGACCGGGGTGGTGGACGGGCAGGAGAACCCGACGCCCACCATCAACGGATTCAAGTTCTACGAGGCCCAGAAGTACCTCATGCTCACCGAGCACATCATCACGCCCCTCCCGATGATCATCAACGAGCGGGTGTGGCGGAGCCTGACGCCCGACAACCAGAAGATCATGCTGGCCGCCGCCCAGGAGGCGCGCGAGCTGAACAACAAGCTGATGCTGGAGCAGGAGGACGCCTTCCTGGACAGCTTCAAGAAGGCCGGCATGACCATCGTGAAGCCGGACGTGGAGGCCTTCCGGAAGGCCTCGGCCAGCGTGGCAGGACACTTCGAAGGCATCTGGGGG
>Ga0153915_10003769_pt1 | contig 13934 bp, 8 predicted proteins | sample Opewatmetagenome_2_FD_107003 | JGI IMG/M metagenome (GOLD analysis project Ga0153915, IMG submission 107003) | Freshwater wetland microbial communities from Ohio, USA - Open water 3 Core 3 Depth 3 metaG | ecosystem: Environmental > Aquatic > Freshwater > Wetlands | place: USA: Ohio, Lake Erie... | reverse complement strand
GCCGGCCTGGACGAGCTCCAGGCCGCCCGGCAGAGGTTGGAAAAAGCGGTGGCCCTGAATCCCGCGTTCAAGGAAGGCTATCGGCTCCTGGCGGCCGTCTATGACAAGCAGAGGGACTACCAGTCCGCGATCGGCGCGTATCAGCAGGTCACGGCCCAGGAAGGAGCGGGCGCCGAGGCCTTCTACGGCCTGGGGAGCGTGCTGAAAAAGACGCAGAAGTACCAGGAAGCGGCCGAGGCTTTCGAGAAGGCGATCTCCATGAACATCGACAACAAGGAGATCTATTTCGACCTCGGCGATACCTATGAGGCGATGAAAAATTGGGCCAAGGCGGCCGAATCCTACGAGAAATACCTGGCCCTCAAGCCCGCCGTCACCTGGAACGGCTATCTGCGGCTGGGCTTTTGCCGGATGCAACTGACGCAATACGACGCGGCCATCGCCGCTTACCTGGAGGCCCGGGCGGCCCAGCCCAAGGACCTGAAAGTCAACACCAGCCTGGCCGACGCCTACGAAAAGGCCGGCCAGTTCGATAAGGCCGAGGAGATATATAATAATCTGGCCGTGATCAATCCGGCCGACGCCAGGTCCTATTATTCCCAGGCTATCCGGATGTACGACGCCGCCGGCAAGTACGACAAGGCCGTCGTGCCGGCCAGGAAGATCGTCGATCTCGACCCCCGGAACGACGGCAACGTCTACAACCTGGGCCTGATGTATTTCAAGCTCCAGAAGTACGACGAGGCCGTGGCCGCCTTCAAGCAGAGCCTCGACCTCAGGCCCGACAACGCCAACGCCTGGTTCCAGATCGGCTCCGCCTGCTTCCAACAGAAGAAATACAAGGAGGCCATCGACGCCTACAAGAAATACACGGGCCTGGCTCCGGGGGAGGCCAACGGCTGGCTGAGCCTCGGAGTCTCCTACATGTACCTGAAGGATTTCGAGGGCGCCCTGGACCCCATGAAGAAGTGCGTCGACCTCCGGCCGGAGAACGCCAGCGCCCAGTTCAACCTGGGCATCGTCTACATCAACCTCAAGGACAATCTGAGTGCCAGGGAAGTCTATAAGAAGCTCCTGACTCTGGACCCGGGACTGGCGGAAAAGCTGAAAAGATATTTGCGCTGATCCGTCCCGGGAGAACGGGCCGCAGGGCGGCGCCGGTTGTCCGCCGAAATTGACAGGCGGGGCCGGCTGTGCTAAAAAAGACGTCCGGACCTCCCCCTTGAGACTTCACGGATTCCGGCGGGGGAGACGCTTTCCGGATTCGGCGTCCTGCAAGCACTATTCTGTTTATAATGAGTCGATTACGGAAGAAGGGCAGGTGGCGGAATTGGCAGACGCGCTAGGCTTAGGACCTAGTTCCTGATGAAGGAGTGCGGGTTCGATTCCCGCCCTGCCTATTCCCCGGCTCCTGCGGACCGGCGGCGCCGGCCATCAGCCGTGAAAAGCGAAAGAGAGCAGCCATGAACGAAGCGGAAAAGAAGAACAAGCTCCATGACAAGAGCCCGAGCCGCAAGGAAATCGAAATCGAGATCCCGTCCGAAGAGATCGAAAAGGAATACGTCAAGGCCCTCGACGCCTACGCCGGCCGCGTCAAGCTCCCTGGCTTTCGCAAGGGGCACGCCCCCCGGGACATGGTCCGGAACCTGTTCGATCACGACATCCTTCATGATGTCTACGACGAGCTCATCCCCAAGGTCCTGGGCGAAGAGCTCAAGGGCCACGGCCTGAATCCGGTCAATGTTCCCGAGATCAACGATCTGCATCACGAGCACGGCCGGCCCCTTCGCTGCACCATCGCCTTCGAGGTCCTGCCTGATTTCGAGCTCCCGGACTACCGCAGCGTCCAGGTTTCGCAGGAGCCGCTCGCGGTCGACGAGGCCGAGGTCGACAAAGCCCTGGAGGACATCCGGGCCAAGGCGGCCGAGTACGTCCCGGTCTCGGGCAGGGGAGTGGCGGACGGCGATTATGTCGTGGCCGAGATCCAGGGCCGCGACCTCCGGACCAAAAGGCTCCTGCCGGTCGAAAAGGCCGTCGTCCTGGCCGGGCACGCCGACAACGAGCCCGCCCTGAACGAGGTCATCAAGGGCGAGACTCCCGGCGAGGAACGCCCCTTCCAGGTTTCCTATCCGAAGGACCACGCCAACAAGCGCGTGGCGGGAAAGGACATCGCCTACACCCTCAAGATCAGCGAGATCAAGGAAAAGAAGGTCCCCGAGCTCAACGACGAATTCGCCAAGGCCGCGGGCGATTACGCCGGCCTGGCCGACCTCAGGGATAAAATCCGCGGCGAGCTTCAGGCCGCCCGGGAACGGTCGGCCCGGAACTCAACCGCCTCGGCCGTCCTCAAGGAAATCGCCAAAAAGCTCGCCCTGGAACTGCCCGAATCCGTGGTCCAGCAGGAGGCCCTGAGCATCCTCAAGAGGATGCTGACCGCCGCCCGCCAGACGCGGATTCCCGCCGAGGCCCTGGAGGGGCTCAAGGCGGAAGCCCAAGTCCAGGCCGTCGAGCACCTGACCAACCACCTGATCCTGGAAAAGATCGCCCTTCAGGAAGGTTTGGAAGTGGCCGAGGACGAGATCCAGGCGGAGATCAAAAACCTGTCCCTGGCGAACGGCGTCCCCGAGAAATACCTCGCGGACATGATTTCCAGGGAGAACCGGCGTGATGAGCTCCGGGAAAGCCTGCTTTTCCGCAAAACAGTTGACTTTTTGGTCAAAAACGCTATAATTAAGTGACTTGATCGTTCATATGCTCAAAATTCCCTCGAGCTCAAACGATAAATAATAACGCGGGCGGTTGATTTTCCAGCGTTCCGCGTCATCCGCGATCAGGGGCCCCGGCGGGCCCGGAGCGTAAATCATGCAGGATTCCAGCGAGCATTCCGAGGTTCTCAGGAATATCCCCTTGATTCCCCTGCGGGACCTCGTGGTTTTTCCCGCCACCCTCGTCCCCTTCGTCGTCGGCCGCTCCTCCTCCATCCAGGCCCTGGAAAAGGCCGCGGAGAAAGACAAGATGATCTTTCTGGCCGCCCAGATGGACGCCTCGATCGACAATCCGACGGCCAAGGACATCTATTCGGTGGGCGTGACGGCCAAGATCATCCGCACCATCAAATCCGACGACAAGAACATGAAGGTCATCGTCGAGGGCAAGAGCCGGGCCCGGATCGTCGAATACCTCAGCACGTATCCCTATTACCAGATCCTGGCCAAGGTGATCAAGGAAGTGGACGACCACGCTCCCGAGGGCAAGGAGTTGTTGAAGCGGGTCCTGGCCCTGTTCGAGGATTACCTCAAGCTGATCCAGAACGCCAACCTCGATTCGATCATCCCGGCGCTCAGGGAGAACACGCCGGACCGGATCACGGACATCGTCGCCTCCCATGTCTATATGCCTCTCGAGGAGAAGCAGAATCTGCTCGAGACGGCCAACAGCCTGGAGCGCCTCCGCCGCCTGAACTATGTCCTGGAAAACGAGATCCTGAAGATTCACGCCTCCTACCAGAAGGACCCCCAGAGAGCCAACCGGCGGCGCGTGACCCTCAAGGACCAGGCCCAGAAGATATTCCCCCCCGGCTCTCCGAACTTCCGCAAAGAGGACCAGCCGAACGAAATCGAGGAGCTCCGCCAGAAGGTGGCCAAGGCCAAGATGCCCGCGGACGCCGAGGAGAAGGCCTACAAGGAGATCGAGCGCCTGGAAGCCATGCCTCCGATGTCGGCCGAGGCAACGGTCAGCCGGAACTATCTGGATTGGCTGATCTCCCTGCCCTGGGTCAAGAAATCGAGGGAGAAGCGGGAGCTCGAAGAGGCCGAGAGGATCCTCAACGAGGACCATCACGGCCTGGACAAGGTCAAGGAGCGCATCCTGGAGTACCTGTCCATCCGCCAGCTCGTCAAGAATCCGCGCGGCGTCATCCTGGGCCTCATCGGGCCTCCGGGCGTGGGCAAGAGCTCCCTGGGGAAATCGATCGCCCGGGCGACGGGACGCAAGTTCGTCCGGCTGTCTCTCGGCGGCGTCCGGGACGAGGCCGAAATCCGGGGACACCGCCGGACGTACATCGGCGCCTATCCCGGGCGGATCATCCAGATGATCAAGCGGGCCGGGACCAGGAATCCCGTTTTCCTCCTGGACGAGGTCGACAAGATGAGCATGGACTTCCGCGGCGATCCGGCCTCGGCCCTGATGGAAGTCCTCGATCCCGAGCAGAACAGCACCTTCCTGGACCATTATATCGATACCGATTTCGATCTTTCGCAGGTCATGTTCATCATCACGGCGAACATGCTGGACCCCGTCCCCAAGCCGCTCGTCGACCGCATGGAGATCATCCGGCTGCCCGGCTACACGGAGGACGAGAAGCTCCAGATCGCCAAGCGCTTCCTCCTGCCCAAGCAGATGGAGGCCCACGGGCTGACCGAGGCCAACCTGAAGATCTCCGACCAGTCGCTTCTCAAACTCATCCGGAGCTACACCCGGGAAGCGGGCGTCCGCAGCCTGGAGAGAGAAATGACGACGATCTGCCGCAAGGTCGTGAAGCGGGTCGTCGAGAAGGGCAAGGAGCACGGGGAGAAGGTCACGCCCAGGAATCTCGAGTCTTTTCTCGGCGTGCCGAAATTCCGGCGCTCCGAATTCGACAAGCGGGACGAAGTGGGCGTGTCGACCGGCATGGCCTGGACGGAGTTCGGCGGCGAGCTCCTGCGGTTCGAGGCCAACAAGATCCACGGCAAGGGGAACTTCACCCTGACCGGCCAGCTGGGCGAAATCATGCAGGAATCCGCCCAGGCGGCCTTCAGCTTCGTCCGCGGCAAGATTTATGAGCTCGACATCGCCCGGGACCTTCACCGCAACTTCGACATCCACGTCCACGTCCCCGAGGGCTCGACGCCCAAGGAAGGTCCGTCGGCCGGCATCACCATCGCCACGGCCATCCTCTCGCTCCTGACCGAAATTCCCGTCAGCAAGAAGGTGGCCCTGAGCGGCGAGATCACCCTCAAGGGCAAGGTCCTGCCTGTGGGCGGGATCAAGGAAAAGCTCCTGGCCGCTTACCGCGAGGGGATCCGCGAGGCCGTCCTGCCCCTGGACAACAAGCCCGACCTCAAGGATCTGCCGAAGGTCATCAAGCAGAACATGATCATCCACCTCGTCGAAACCATGGACGAGGTTCTCAAGATCGCCCTGACCCGCGAACTGCCCAAGAAGCCCGAAGGCCGGGAGCCCGCGACCGCGACCCCCGCTCCCGCCGAGCGGAAGGCCCGGACGGGCGAGGGAGAGGCGCCCAAGGAGCCGCCCCTGACCAACTGAATCCGAACGAGTATTCCCGAACGCGCGGCCCGGCCGCCGTACCAAATCGAATATTTGATAAACTCTTGTCAATAAACACATTACAGAGAGGTAAGGCATGAAAGACTACAACCTGGTCGAACTGGAAGAGAAGGACCTTCCCGCCCTGAAGAAGGTCGCCACGTCCGTGGGGATCGAGGAGGCGGAAACCGAGGAAACCAGCAAGCACCACTTGATTTTCAAGATTCTCGAGGCGCAGGCCAAGAAACAGGGCCTGCTGTTCTCCGAGGGCGTTCTCGAGTGCCTGGAAGACGGCTTCGGCTTCCTGCGGGCTCCGGAATTCAGCTACCTGCCGAGCCAGGATGATATTTACGTTTCGCCGTCGCAGATCCGGAAGTTCCAATTGCGGACCGGAGACACGATCTCGGGCCATGTCCGGGCCCCCAAGAACGGCGAGAAGTACTTTGCCCTGATCAAGATCGAAGCCGTCAACTTCATGCATCCCGACGTCATCATCGAGGAGCGGCGGAATGTCAACTTCGAGAGCCTGACGCCCCTCTATCCGTTCGAGATGATCAAGCTCCAGGACGGCAACCCGAAGAACATGAACGCCCGGGTCATGGAGCTGCTGACGCCGATCGGCAAGGGCCAGCGCGGCCTGATCGTTTCGCCGCCCCGGGCCGGCAAGACGACCATCCTCAAGACGATCGCCAAGTCCATCGAAAAGAACCATCCCGAGATCTTCCTGATCGTCCTGCTCATCGCCGAGCGCCCCGAAGAGGTGACGGACTTCAAGCGGAGCGTCAACGGCGAGGTCGTGGCCTCGACCTTCGACGAGCCGCCGACGCGCAACGCCCAGGTCGCCAACATCGTCCTGGAGAAGGCCAAGAGGCTGGTCGAAATCAAGCGCGACGTCGTCATCCTGCTCGACTCGATCACGCGGCTGGCGCGGGCGCACAACGCCATCGTCCCGCCGTCGGGCAAGGTCCTGTCGGGCGGCATCGACGCCAACGCCCTGCACAAGCCGAAGAAGTTCTTCGGCTCGGCCCGCAAGATCGAGGAGGGCGGCAGCCTGACCATCCTGGCGACGGCCCTGGTGGACACCGGGAGCCGGATGGACGAGGTCATCTTCGAGGAGTTCAAGGGCACCGGCAACATGGAAATCAATCTCGACCGGCGCCTGGTCGACAAGAGGGTCTTCCCGGCCATCGACATCAGCCGGTCCGGAACGAGGAAAGAGGAGCTCCTCATCGAGGAGCAGGACCTCAACCGGATCTGGGTCCTGCGGAAGGTCCTCAGCCAGATGAACGAGGTCGAGGCCGTCGAGCTCCTGATCGACAAGCTGGGCCGGACCAAGACCAACCAGGACTTCCTCGGAGCCATGACCAAGGGCATGTAGAAGGCTTCAGAGAGCATCCCGATGGCCGGGCGGCTTTGCGCCGCTCGGCCTTTTTTTTGCCCGGAAACGGGCCGGTTGATGACCTACCGGGCGAAGCCCCGGGCCTTCAGCCAGTAGAGCAGGTCCTTCGTCCAGGGAAGGAACTTGGCGGGCTCGCTGACGGGACCGCCGAGCCCCAGCCCATGGCCGCCTTTCTGGTAAATGTGCAGGTCGAATGGGACGCCGCACTTGCGAAGCGCCGCCGCGAACTGCAGGCTGTTTTCGACCGGGACGACATCGTCCTCCCAGGTGTGCCAGATGAAGCACGGCGGCGTTTCCGGCGTGACCTGCAGCTCGTTCGAGAGCAGGCGGACCGCTTGGGGGGAAGGGTCGTTGCCAAGGAGATTGGCCCGGGATCCCTGGTGGGTGAGAGTGCCCATGGTGATGACGGCATAACAGAGGATGCCCAGATCGGGCCGGCTGCTCTGGCGCTCAATGGCGTCCTGGGCTGCGGGGTTTCCGGTATCGAAATGGGTGAGCAGCGTGGAGGCCAGGTGGCCGCCCGCAGAGGAACCCATGATGCCCACCCGCCGGGGGTCGACGCCCCATTCGGCCGCCCTGGCCCGCACCAGGCGCACGGCGCGCGCCGCGTCCTGGAGCATGGCCGGGTGCCGGTAGCCGCTCGAGCCGAGGCGGTATTTGAGGACGAAACCGGCGATGCCGTGATCGGCCAGGAACCGGGCGTAATCGGCTCCCTCATGGTTCGCCAAGCCTGCGTAGGAGCCGCCGGGGCAGATGATGACCGCGGCCCGGGCGACAGGGCCCGCGTCGGCGGGCAGATAGGGAATCAGTGCCGGCCTGTCATTTTCAGCGCTTCCCAGGGCTCCGGGCGCGCCGTCCGGCCACAAGAGGACGGGGGACAGAAGCCGGATCTTTCCCGGTTCGTCGCCGGCGGCCGCCGGGCCATGCACGGCCGGAGCCGCCGGTGCCAGCGCCGACGCGAGGCCAAGAAACACGATGAGACATGTCCATCGGAAATTATTCATGAGCACTCTCCTCCCGGCCGTCGGACAGCGGGAAGTGATTATATGGATTCGGTCGATGAATAGTCAAATCTTCCCGTATTCGGCCGGAAGAAGGATGTAACGAAATTATAATAAACGACATAGACGACATGATGCCTGCGCTGCGGGAGGAGGGGATGGCGGGGGAGGGGCCTGGCTGCGGCGGATCAGGCCCTGTGAGGACGGCCTTTCAGGGCGTCGTCTTCCGAAGGGATAGCGCCGCTCTCGACCCTAGGTATGAACAGGGCCAGTTTCGATGCCATCATCTGCAGGCACTCGCGCCGGCCGAAAAACTCGACAAGGCCGAGCCGCTCGAGTTTTGCCATGAGCGCCGGGGGAATGCTCTCGGGCGATCCGTTGGCCAGTAGAATACCGGTTTCGTCGGCCGAAAATCCCTCCTCTTCGATTTCCGAAGAGAGGAAAAGGCGGTTTTCCGGGCAGGCGGCCTGGCAGACTTCGCAGCCGATCAGCCCGTCGATCAAGCCCGGATCGAGCCATGAGGGAAGCTCCCGGGGGCCGCTGTAGCCGGCGTAAAAAGTCAGGCAAAGGTCCTGGCGGATGGGAAAAGCCTTGGGGCGGATGGCGCCGGTCGGACAGGCCTTGAGGCAGGCCTGGCACTGGCCGCAACGGTCCATCTGGCGCGGCTCAGCCCACTGGCCGTCCACGATGGCCGGGCGGTCCGAATAATAGCTGACGAGCATGTGGTAGCTGCCGAGGCCGGGCACATAGGCGATGTTGTTGCGGCCGTAGAGAGCCAGACCGCTCAGGACGGCCAGGGCCTTTTGCGGAACGCGGGCGAATTGGGCCTGAAAACCGGCCGGCCGGAGCAAGCCGTTCAAATCCTGCTCGAGGCGCCTGACCATATTCCAGTAGCGGATATATGACGGCGGAACCCGCAGGAAAAAGCGGCGGTCGCGCCAGGCGAAAGGAATACGCGATCTCGGCTGGGCCACGGCGCCCACGATCAAAGAGCCGGCGGAAAACCCGGTTGGCGGCGGGCAATCGAAGATTCTCGCGTAGTTCCTGAAAATATCATCGGACAGGGCGCCGCGCTCATGATCGGAGCGGATGCGGTTGAAAAGGTCGGCGCGCCTGATGGCCGGAACGATTCTGTGAGGAATAGAAAAATCTTTGATCTGGTCTATTTTAGCTGTCAAAATCGCCCCCCAATCAATTAAGTAAGAATTGATTTTATGGAATTGGGCGAAAAAGTCAAGAAAGAAAAATACAGGGATACGGCGGGCGGCGGGGACTTTAGCGGTTGGGATTTCCACAGTTGCACAGAATATGGGCAAGGGGGATATCCACAGGCTGTGGAGAAATACAAACGAAAGAATAAAAAGGAAATGCGGGCAAGTCCCATACGGAGTCGCATAACGAATATTATGTCAACTAACATCCGGCAGCGCCGGAGGCGCCGCGAGGCGCGATCCAAGCCGTGCCGGAACGCTCCCATGAATCGTGAAATCAGCGAGCAACCGCCTCGCAAGTGAATGATTATGAAGGGATTGCTCCCTCTTTCGCAGGGGTGATTTTGCAGGGTTTTTTACGGGGGTTTATGCCAAAGCGACGACTACTGCTCGTTCTTTTCCTTGAGCCTGCGGATGACGTCTTCCAGGACTTCGATAATTTCGCTTTTTGAGATGGACTGCTTTTTGAACTCGAGGCGCATCCGGAACTTGTCCGTATCCTCAGGGATATAATTGTAGACGAAATACTTGATCTTCCTGGTCTTGCCCTTGAGGTATTTGGAGAGATCCCGGGTATCTTCCCTGGTCAGGTTGCGATCGGCGATCTCTTTGACCAACCTGAGCATGTCGTCTTCGGTCTTCTGCTTGGCGATCTCGATGATCGTGCCGCGGCTGAAAGCGCCGCCCGAGCTCTTGATAATGGCCCGGACTTCGGGCGGAATGTGCGTGATGGACAGGATTTCGGTGATGGTCGAGCGGGCCTTGCCGATTTTGTCGGAGACCTGTTGGTGGTTATATGAATAAAGGGCAATGAGAGATTGGAGACCGTCGGCTTCCTCGAAGAGGTCCAGGTCTTTTCTCTGAAGATTCTCGATCAGAGCAATCTCCATGGCCTCGTTTTCCTCGACTTCCATTTCGATGCAGGGCAACTCTTTGAGGCCGAGATTCCTCGAAGCCATGAAGCGCCGCTCTCCGGCGATGAGCTCGAAACGATTGCCTTTTGAGCGGACCAGGGCCGGCTCCAGGACGCCCTTGCTCCTGATGGATTCCATCAGCTCCTCGATGTTGCCGAGCTCGGTCCGGGGCTGATGGGGATTCGGATCGATCTGGCTCAGAGGAATCATTCGGATGCGGGGGCCCAGCGACCTGGTCGAGATCATGTCGACGAAATGGCCGTCGTGCCTCATGCCCACTGTTTCGGGAAGACCGGATCGTTTAGTTTTTTGCACGTTCCAATATCTCCTCGGCGACTTTCCTGTATTGCTCGGCTCCGATGGAATCGGGCGCATAGGTGAAAATGGATTCCTTGTAGGCCGGGCTCTCCTCGAGCTTGATGCTCTTCGATATGTAGGTGCTGAAGAGCTTCTTTCCGAAGACGCGGCGGATCCGATCAACGACGTCCCTGGCCAGGTTCGTCCGCCTGTCAAAGAGCGTGATCACTACGCCGAGAACCTTCAAGCTGGGATTGGCGATTCGCCGCACTTTTTCAATCGTCTCGAGCAAGTCGTCCGTGCCCTCCAGGGCGAGGTATGAGGCCTGCATGGGGATCAGAACAGCCCCGGCGGCGACAAAAGCGTTCAGCGTAATCAAGCCAAGCGTGGGCGGCGTATCGATGAAAATGAATTGATATTTGTGTTTGACTGTCTCCAAGGCATCCTTGAGGCGAAAATGACCGTCAATCTCGCCTATCAGGGAGGATTCGAGCTTGGCCATGGATATTTTTGCGATGGCTGCGTCTAAACCAGGCACGGTCGAGTGGGCGATGATGCTTTCGATCTTTTCATGCTTGTTCATCAAGACGTCGTACAGGGACTTTTCGTATTTCTCCGGGTTGGCCACGGTGGAAATCGTGCTGTGGGCCTGGGGGTCCATATCGATGAGAAGGACTTTCTTTCCCATCAAGGCCAGGGCCGCGGAAACGTTGATGGATGTCGTGGTCTTGCCCACTCCGCCCTTCTGGTTTGTGATGGCGATAATCAAAGGCCTCTCTCCCTAGTTGACGGATTGCCTCTTGCCCCTATTTATATGCAAAGGGCGGGAAGAATGCAAGCTAATTCTCGAGAATATTTCCAGAAATGTCGGCGCGCCGACAATTTGCGTAACCTACTGAATAAAAATATATAACAAATACGCCATGAGGGCGTCCGCCGAAACGTGAGACGGCTTCAGCCGGGATTCATGGATGTCCGCAAAAGCTCATGAGAAAAATATGAAGATGAGGGTCGGGCGAGAACAATAAGTTGAGTTGCTGAACAGAATCAACTGCCTTCCAGCGGACGAGATCGGCCTGACGAATAGATCTGAAGCTATGGCGAGCTCAGAGCGACATCAGCCGGCGTGTTTCACGCGGCCGCGCACGATCAAGCGAGATTGGCGCGAGCGGCGAAAAAGTCGAGGGGAGTTCGCTATCCATCCGCGGACTGCGGATTCACGCGAAGGGGATTGAGGAAATTGGCGCGGGATGGTTTCTTCGAAGCGGTCTCGGCAAATCTTATAACCAGTTGATAACAAAAGAGATAGGAGAATATGCTTGAAACGGGCCGATTTCGGGCTGCGGGGCGGACGAAAAAAGAATAAAATTCGCTCACTGTTTCGAGTCCATATCCCGTAAAATGGGCCTCGATAAAGGCCCAGTCCATGTCGCCAGAACCGGAAGCGTCAGCCGCGTCGCCGCCGTCATCAGAGCCGCGGTTCGTCAGGCGGTTGAACCTCATGGATACGGCCTTGCTGGTGGTCGGGGCCGTCATCGGCTCGGGGATTTTCATGACGCCCGGTCTCGTCGCCGCCCGCCTCCCCTCCCCCGGCCTGCTTATGGCGGTCTGGCTGGCCGGAGGGCTGATCAGCTTGTGCGGCGCCTTGTCGTTCGGCGAGCTCGGGGCAATGTTCCCGGAGGCGGGGGGGCAATACGTCTACCTGCGGGAGGCCTACGGGCAGGGAGCGGCCTTCCTCTTCGGCTGGGGATTTTTCGCCTTCATCATGTGCGGCGGACTGGCGGCCCTGGCCGTCGGTTTCGCCGAGTTCTTCGGCTCGTTCGTGCCGGCCCTGTCCATGGGCAGGGAGATCTTCCGCTTTTCGGCCGCAGGATTCCATTATACGCTGGCGGCCGGCCAGCTGGTGGCCGTCGCGGCGATCGTCATCCTGACGATGGTCAACTCGCGCGGCATCCGGACGGGAGTCGCCGTCCAGAACACGCTGACGGTTTTTCGCATCGGCGCGGTCGCGGCCCTGGTCGCCCTGGGGCTTTTTTTCGGGACCAAGGCCGGAGGATCAAACTTCACTCACCCGTTCGCCGGGGTGCCCGGCTTTCCGGGCGTCCTGGGCCCGCTGGGTCTGGCGCTGGTGGCCGTCTTCTGGACATATGACGGTTGGTACTCCGTCAACTGCACGGCCGAGGAAATTCGTGATCCCGGAAAAAATATCCCGCGCGGCCTGACCCTGGGTGTTCTCGGGGTCACGGTGCTCTACGCAGCGGTCAATATAGTCTATTTCATGGCTCTGCCTCTGGAGCGCATGATGGGCGTCACGAGGATCGGAGAACTTGTCACCGCCTCCCTGTTCGGGGCCGGGGCCGGGAAAGCCATGGCCGCCGTGATCATGATTTCGGTTTTCGGCTGCCTGAACGCCAATCTCCTGTTCGGGCCCAGGGTCTACTATGCCATGGCCAGGGACGGAAGCTTCTTCAAGTCCATGGGGCGGCTCAGCCGCGCCCACCGGGTGCCGGCCCGAGCCCTGTGGGGACAAGCGGCCTGGTCGGGAATCCTCTGCCTGTCGGGGACGTATCAAGCCCTGTACGAGTACATGGTTTTCGCTTTGCTCCTTTTTTTCGCGGCGACGGGCCTGGCTGTCGTTGTGCTCCGCGAGCGGCTGCCGGCGAAAGCCCGGCCGTACAGGACCTGGGGATATCCTATAGTTCCGATATTATTTGTAGTAATATGCCTGGCGATCTTCGCCAGCCTGCTCGTCTCCCAGCCCCTGAAATCCGCCGCCGGGCTGGCCTTGCTTGGGGCCGGCCTGCCCGCCTATTTTCTCTGGAAGAGGCGTCGCGGTCCGAAGGCCGGCGGCCCCGTCGCCGGAAAAAGGTAGGCAAGGCGGGGCGTTTGGTTTAGAATGAAAGCGTTACGGCCGGCGGTCGGGACATGACGGATATCATTCACACGCTCGAAATCCTTCCGGAAGGGACCAGGGTCCGCGTCCGGTCCGGAGAGAATCTGGCCGACGCGCTGGCCCGCGGCGGGATCCCCGTCAGTCTTTATTGCCATAAGCGCGGCGTCTGCGGCAAGTGCGCCGTCCGGATCCGGACCGGCCTTCTCCCCCTTCTCGACGGGTCCGAGAAGGCCGTCCTGGACAAGCGCGGCCTCCCCCCGGATTACCGCCTGGCCTGCCGCTTCCCCGTCCGCAGCGATCTGGGGGTCGAGGTTCCGCCGGAAGCCCGCCTGGACAGGGTCCCGGTGCTCGAAACGGGGCTTTCGCTCCCGGTGGCCGTTGATCCGCAGGTCAGAAAGCTGGCCCTTTTCCTGGAAAAGCCGCCGCTGGCCGCCCCGGCCGCGGTGACGGAGATCCTGGAAGCGGCCCTGGACACGCCCGGCCTCAGCCTGTCTCTGCCCGTCCTGAGGGGCCTAGAGCATATCGACTCGGCCCTGCCCCGGACGGTGACAGCCGTGCTCTGGGGCGAGCGCGAAGTCCTGGCCCTCGAGCCGGGCGACACGTCCGGCCGGGCCTTCGGGCTGGCCGTCGACATCGGCACGAGCACGGTCGTCGTCGAGCTCGTCGACCTGATCACGGGAAAATGCGCCGGCAGGATCTCGGCCCTCAACGCCCAGACCTCCTACGGCTCCGACGTTGTTTCGCGGATCGCCTTCGCCTTCCAGGACCGGGACAATCTCAAACGCCTGAGGAAATCCATCTGCCACCTTCTCAACGACCTCGTCGGCGAGCTGGCGGCGTCGGCCGGCGTCGCCCGGGAAAGCATCTACGAGGCCGTCGTGGCCGGAAACACGGCCATGAATCATTTCCTCTGCG
>Ga0153915_10003768_pt1 | contig 13934 bp, 10 predicted proteins | sample Opewatmetagenome_2_FD_107003 | JGI IMG/M metagenome (GOLD analysis project Ga0153915, IMG submission 107003) | Freshwater wetland microbial communities from Ohio, USA - Open water 3 Core 3 Depth 3 metaG | ecosystem: Environmental > Aquatic > Freshwater > Wetlands | place: USA: Ohio, Lake Erie... | reverse complement strand
TTCTTAACCTTAACGTCAATGGAATGCTGACTGCCATATTGTCCGGGTCATTCCCCACGACATCAATGACTCTATGCTCTACAATTGTGATCAGCAGTATGTTTTTAAATTTTATCAGTTACAATTCATATCTTGAAGAGCAAATTAGTCTATACTCGATACTAAGAACGAATGACAATCAAATAATCTTATGTTACGTTATCGATACGACCATCACGCCGTTTGATTTTGAAGGAAGGCCTAATGAAGATATTACTACTTCTCTCGTTGATAATAATCGTGGGATGTACAGCACCTTTGAGCACGGCTACCGTTACCCAAGATACGGTCATTCCCAAGCTTATTCCTGCGGCTACACAAGTAAGTATAAATTCTCCAACTTCAACCTCTACAACCACAGCTGCTCCGACGAGCATCACGACTGAACCTAATCTGCCCTCTGAAACACCGACTGCAGAAGCGATAGTAACATTACTTCCCACTCAGGTCGATAAAGGCCCCTCAGACGGACCGATTTATGCTGACCATGATATTGTCGATCAATTTGACCAGATACCGGACACTGCTATCGAAGCTGCTGCTAATCTCAGGTTATTATTTCGACATGCATCTGTAGGGGAGAACATTAAGTTTGGACTAAGTTGTATCTGGGGAAATTTCCCTGATCGAAGGCCCTCGGCTTGCGGAGACTTTTTTGAACACAAATACGATCCGAGCAAATGGGTATTTGAGGCCCGAGGTAATCCCGGATGGGTCAGAAAAATTGACGATTTTATTCAACAAACCAACCAACGATCCGACGATTTTGATGTAGTCGGATTCGCGATTGATTATGTCGATGGACTCGACACCGAAAGGTCACCAATATCGAGCATCGAAAATTTCAATGAGCGTTACATTAAACGCCTTGAAGCTCTTGAAGCTGCCCACCCCGATAAAATATTTGTTTGGTGGACAATGTCTCTAGCCCGAATTGGTCAAAAGAACACACAAGACTTTAATTCGATGGTGCGGAGTTATGCTATCAGCAATCATAAGATTCTATTCGATATCGCTGACATCGAATCCCACGATCCCAAAGGAAACCCATCTCTTAACGAAGACGGGTATGAGGTAATCTATGACGGTTATACTGATGAAAAAGTCAGTGGCCACTTGAATAAATTGGGGCAAGAAAGAGTCGCTCGGGCATTTTGGTGGTTGATGGCCAGAATATCTGGATGGGATGGGGTGAAATAAAAAATTACCAAGTACCGGCTTCAACGCAGCCCCGAGATAACCCAATCATTCATGCAAGACACGGGCTGATTTCATACACCAAAAATCGAGCGTTCCCAGGGGGAAATATCCAACGAACGCATTACCGTGATTATTTTATAAGTACTATTCTCTACGAGTTAGTTAGCTAACCTTAGTGCTGATGAGTGCATTTTTTCCATTGAACTCATACAATAAATGCCCTCATATAGGTTATGGAAAATTAATTTCATAATTTGTATATTTATCAATATATTTAATGAACACTTAAAATTCACTTCAAGATCCCTTAACAGCCAAAACCTGCTTCCGCAGGCATAATAAGATATCGAGGGGTAGATCATAGCCGGAAGGGAAAAATATGAATAGAAGAAATATTATTCGAATAATTACCATAACTTTACTACCTCTATTTCTCATTCCCCATCCAGAAATTAGTTTAGCGCAATCCCCCTCGCCACAAACACCTGAAGAGCCCACACTCGATTGGATGACATTTATCCCATTTGTCTTGACAAACACCCCACCCGTCCATTCTCCTACGAGCAGAATAATTAATCATGGGTCTATTTCGGAGTTCGACCAGATTCCTGACAGCTACATTCAGGCCGCCAGTGCCCTAAAATTTCTATTTCGACATGCCTCCGTCGGAAATAATATTAGCTCCGGTCTGGATTGCTTAATGAATAAAATTCAACCGAGACCGAGCTTCTGCGACCGCGATATTCCCCCGGATCAGGTAATCTATAACTCGAAATATAACCGCAACAATTGGACCTTCGAATTTCATAGTATTCCTAATATAAATCCGGGTTGGGAGAATAAGGTTAATTTCTTCATTGATCGTGTCGACCATCTTGGTCCTAACGAAGATTATGATGTCGTCGGCTTCAAATTTGGGTATGTTGATGGGTTGCAAGGCGCCAGTATTGATACCAATTTTTTCTTAAATAACAGATTACCCAACATTTATGAACTTGAATCTTTGGAAGCGCGCAATCCCAACAAAATCGTCGTTTATTGGACAATGGGTCTTTCCCGCCTGACTTATAGCGATTCACAACAATTCAATCACCAGATCCGTGATTTTGCTATAACGAAAAATAAATACCTGGTGGACATCGCCGATATCCTTTCACATCGACCTGATGGCACGCCTTGCCTCGATAATGCCACGAATAGAATTGAGGCAATCTGTGATGATTATACGGATGAAATAAATGGCGGGCACCTGAATGCAATGGGGATGCAACGTATGGCGAAAGCTGTCTGGTTATTTATGAGCAGCGTGGCTGGTTGGAATGGTCTTAGCCAATAGATCAGACCAATTTATTTTACTATGTGTGAACAGCTTCACAAAACAGCTAAAGCATTAATTTCCATGAATCGTTATAAGTATCGCGCGATTAAATTCCTCGTTCTAACAATTCTGACTTTAGCAGGGTCGTCTGTTTCTATTCTGCATCAGTTCTCATGGAATTCGAGTGAGATTGCGTATGCCAGCAGGCTGGAGGAGCCCACCCAGCAGAACTTACCTTCAACAAATATATATCTGCCTATTATACAAATTCAAACCCGCCCAGTTATGGGATCAGTCGATTGGTATATGACTGCAGCCAACCCCCAGAGGACATCTTGGATTTCCAATGAAGTACCTCCAAACCTACACCTTAAGTGGTATCGTCCAATTGAAGCCTATATCCCCCAGAATGTTCAAGTTATCGCCAGCAATGGTTTATTATACATATCGACTGCTCGAGGATTATATGCTCTGAACGCAGATAACGGGTCGGTTGTATGGCGTTTTGACACTGAGCTTCCTTTGGGTAATTCGCCAACCGTTATGGATAGCGTCGTTTATGTTGGGGGTTATGATCGGAAATTGCACGCACTCGATGCAATCAACGGCACCCATTTTTGGGAATTTTCGGGCGCCGGGGCAGGATTTGATACGAATCCATTAGTTGTTGACGGTATGGTTATTGCTGGCAATCGGGATGGCTATATGTACGCCATCGGAGCCCATAGAACCAGTCGCCAAGGCCAACTGATCTGGAAATTTAAAACCAATGGATCAATCCATTTATCCTCGGCATACCAAAATGGAGTTGTATATTTTGCATCAGATGATAACTATGCCTATGCATTACAGGCCAATACTGGATCGCTCATCTGGAAATCGTCAAAATTACCCGGAGATGGGTTCCATTCCTGGTGGCCGGTTATTTTTCGAGATAAAGTGATCTTTTCCGCTGCCACGGGTTACCGGAATCGGGTAATTCCTGGAACATTATCTGTGACAGACGCGAGCGGCCAACCGTACGATTCTGTGGATGACATGGATCGAGACGCTATATTTCCGGGTGACCCGGACGGTGAACTGGTCGGACCCCTTAGCGGAAGCGAGAGCTGGACCAATGGATATCCGGTGATTGATGCTTCGAGTATCTCGGAATATTACGAGGACAACCCCAATTACGACCAATTCAAACATAAACCCTGGCGAAGAACCACGATCATGCTGAATCTCAGCAATGGAAGAGAATATACGTTTAACTCGGACAATGACAACTATCCCGAATATATACCTATAGCCAGGGCGGGGGGAGATTCAGGCAATCGATATCCGCCTATCGTGGGTCCGGATGGCATACTTTATCAATCGAATGTGTATCAAAAATTTTATCTCCCTCAGATCCGCGTTATGGGGTGGAAGTATGGCACGTCCGATTTCTCGTTGCTAAAAGCTCAAGGTGCCATTGACGAGCCATCAGCTCTATCGGGAGGGGGCAATATCATTTACAGGAATTTATGCTGTGATCGCGTTGGCGATTGGTTTAGCATCATTAACCCGAGCCTATCCGGGACATTGTGGGATTACAACACAACCCTGGAACAGCTTGCTCCAGGATACGATAATATGTGGACAGTCCTACCCACTAACAGCAGAATGTTGGGATGGTATAAAGGCAATACATCTAGCATCAACGGGATATATCACAATCACGGAGATCAAAATCCCATTATCCCTTACCGTGGGAATCTGTATACTCACCGCAGCAACGCAATTATTGCCTTTGGATCACAACCCGGACCAGGTGCTCTACCAGTCGTTACAATTCGGGCAGTGAATAATACGAGCAATTCGCCCACCTACAGCGATCTTATAGCCAATTTAGAAACCGAAATTGAAAAAATGTTGGATAGAGGTCACCTTAGACCGGGATACTACAACAATGGGACCTTCAACGTATATAGCGAGCTGGCTGATTATTTTAACAATCCGGGGGATACCCTATATACCTTAGCCTTGGCTTATCCATACCTCTCTTCTGAACTGCAATCCCGGGCGGCTGCATACTTAAGGAGTGAATTTCAAACCTATTTCGATCCTAATATGTACTCCACCATCGGATGGAATGAGGGCGCTCCGAGAGAGTCTATGCCTCTCCCGCCAGAAACCGAGGCTTCCATTGCTTCCTTAGGTCCAGAAGTTGCAGTCGGACCACGTTTTTCATGGCCTTATCCTCAACAAAACTTTTATGGGTTGTGGAAGTATGCCCAAATCTTTCCGGCGGATGTGGAACGCGTATACCAATTAGCTAAAAACAAAGTTGTCGCACCGGTCCCCTCAATCGCCACAACCGACTACTTTACTCAAAAGCCCTACGAACTTAACGCGTATATTGCAGGATATTATGGTTTTATCGAACTCCAAAGACTAGCAAAGATGGATAGCGTGGACACCCAATTGAGGACAACAGTTAACAGTGAACTTAATCGACTGCTTCAATTACGGGTCAACATCTTCACAAAAGATACCTACTGGGTTGAGAATAACTATCACAAAAGGCACCTCAATATTTCTCGAAATTTTATGTTTCTAGTACCCGAATTAGGGAATTATCTAAATCAACATGATCTGGCAGAAGTAACAGACGCGGTTGAAGAGTATGATTATATCGCGCCATACTGGTTTGTTTCCCGATTCAACGCGGTTGTAGATGAAGGTGTCATGGCCAATCTATATGACACAAACGCCTTATTCCTTGCAAAAGCTTATATCCTAAAACAATCCAGAGCAGAGCTGGTTAAGTACCTTGATATCCCCGGATTCGAGGCAGGCGATTTATTCTATATCCAAAACTTACTAGCAGCGTTAGCTGCTACACCATAAAGAATTTTTTTCACATATTTCTTTTTCTGACAAACTCAGCTCCAGTTGCAAGCACGACAATCACCAAAGCCAAACCCACGCCGATGATTAATCCGCTTGAAAGTAATCCATTTTCTCCTCCTGTACCTGGAGTAGTAGGCTGTGATAGTTGAGGAGTCGGTGATGGGAGTGGTGTTGGTGTTCCCTCAGGCAATGGAGTTGGCTGTGGCGTGTTTGTCGGGACACTAGTAGGGGTGGCAAAATCAAGAGGCAGATCGACTCTTCGATCCATATAATTCAAAGCTTGATATTGTAAACCTACTAGCTGATCAATATAGTTCGCGGTGTAAAGTACAGATAATCGACCATCTTGAGTAATTGTTGCTACTAGACCAACGATTTGTGTGTTGATATTCCAACCAAGCCCAACATTATCTTGCATGTCCCATTGTTCTCCACCCCATAAAAAGCCTTGAAGAGCTAACTCGTTAGAGTCTCGATCTTTTACGATTCGGATTAAACGGACCTGACCAATTTTATCTACCAACAAGTAGACCCCCCCAGGCACCACTTCCTGACCCACTAAATTCCCGGATCGATTCCATGTGATTCCACCATCCAGCGAATAACTATGATTTATTACGTACTCACCATGTTGGACCTCTTGCCATACGATATGAACTGTTTGTTCTCCCACTCCCACAATTTGGCTCCAAGCGATTGGTTGATCTGTCACTGGACTAGGTTCATTCCAGGTCATTCCCCCATCGATCGATTTCGAATAATATAATGCCCGAGCACCCACACCTTCAGGTGTTGTACTGCGGGTCCACAGAAGATAAATATCGCCATCTCCAGTCTTAGTCATGTGCAGTTGATCGACCATATCCCAACCAGCTGAAGCGGCATTAAATACAGGCACCGGAGCCCCCCATGTCAAACCACCATCTTCAGATTTTATTAGATAGACCCCGCGATCTTCGTTGAATGGGATTAGATATGCGACAAAGATCGTTCCCTTATCATCGACAATGATATTTGGATTGCTAGTCAACGGATGAGGGGATGGAATAATAATTGGATCAGACCATCTTGAAGTGGCATAAGCTGTGGCCGCGTCTACCCAATTCAACAACATTTCCCCACTTTCCCCTCCTCTCCAACAAACAAAAAGACGGGAATTTGGATCGATAGCAAGCGCAGGCTGGTCAGCTTTACCCGCATTAGTTTTTAATACATCACTGGGCTCAGACCAGTTATCTCCATCCAGTCTGGCATAATCGATCGTCTCTGGCGCCTGGGGACCTTTATCCTGTTCTTTGAGACTCCAAAATATATGCACTCTATTCTGAGCGTCCGTTATCATGGCGAGATCTTTTATCGACAAAGTGCCGGTCATGATCTCTCTAGGTGGTGTCCAGTCCGAAGGGGGAAGAAACCAATCAGATGTGTTCATTAAGGTACGACTGGACATCCAAATATCACCAACTCTCGCCGAATCACATCCGACTGCATAAAGTAGATCATTTTCTCCCTTGAAAAACTGTTGACAATCCAGCTTCACTTCTATCAAAGTCGATGGGTCTTCAAATTTGGATAAGAAAGGTTGAGGCTGGGCTCCACTCCATCTAGCCCCATCCCAAGCTAAGAAATAAACCTGATCTTGAAAAATAGCTTGCAATAAAACCTGGTTATTTATTACTGGTAAGAACGATAATTCCCGTGGACAAGTGGCGAAATTATTGAGCACAGTCTGGCGTTCACCCCAGGTATTCCCACTATCTGACGATACTTGATAATAATTCAGGCAATTGGATTTTGGATCACCATCTTGCCAAACCAACATTACCTGATCCTTGAAAGAAGCCACATGAATTTTCCTCGGGTTAATTGTATTCGTGACAGGATCTGGCTGACCTACCACTATAGGGTTTTCAAATGAGACACCGCCATCGATGGATCTAGCCAAGTAGATCTGTCGCAAAAAAGGCATATCCCAAGAAATAAAGACTAAATGAGAATCGCCGATCGAAGAATTCGCAATTTGAATATTTGCTGTATCAGATGCTATGGATCGGATGTAGGACGACATAAATACTGCTTTTGCCTTCAACCAACTTGCTCCCTCGTTACGAGTCAGGCGATAGTAAATACCCGCAGAAGCACTTCCCTCATCTGACGTGCGCACGTAGGCCAGATTCATATTACCGGCATCGTCCAGGTTAACATCGAACTTGACAACACCACTATCTAACTTAGTTACGGAATACCAACTATCTGGGTCGTTCATAAATTTCGCGACCACGCGCGTATAAAGGAGATCCCCCTTGTCGGATATCCAAAACGCGTGCACATATCCGCTTTTCGTTGAAATAATATACGGAACGGCAAATCTAAAATAATCTAAATCAATATGCCTCGGAGTGCTCCACTGATTATTCTTAAACCGCGTGTACTGCAATCCAGCAAATTCATCCTTCCACAGGACATGGATGACGCCTTCCGAATCTATAGTAGCAGCTGGATTCTCGGCCGCCCCAGAATTAGAGAGGTTTACCGGTGTCGTCCAGCCTTCTTTAGGCGCCTGTGCGTTTGCAGACATTTCAACTGAGCCGATAACCAGGATTGCCGCTATTAGTAGGGGTAGGATAAATTTTATGCGCATGAGGATAAAATCCTACTGATCTTCTCAAAAATGTTAAGATGCTTCGATATCTCTGCTTGTCTGACTCTCGCGTTGACTCAATTCCTCTAAAACGCGCATCAAGATCCACGATATCAGAAGTTGAATCCCGACAAGGATCATCATTGCACTGCCGAGCAGGTATAACCATAATCGGGATATCTCCCACCCGCTGGCTCCCATAATCATAATTACTATTCCTAATACCAGTCCAAGGAATATCGAAACGATACCCATCCAGCCAAAATGGTGATCCAGGGAAGGATTGAATATTGGTCGTCCGAACAAACCCTGCCGGATTGGGCGTCGATAAAATAATGATACCAAGTAATTGGAGGTTGTCCCTAATGCAAAGACGCTAATACCACCCACAGCAGATAATAAGGCCCAAAATACCGCTACGACTCCCCAGGGGCCTAATTTTGTAACACCACTCAGGCGGGCGATCACTAATCCAAAACCCACCAAACCAGCGACGGCAATCCCACCCAGGCCGATTAAGCCAAGGATGCGCACCGGGTTATACGTGAGAACGGTCCAAACCATCGATTGCAGGAAGATTGAGCCATCGCGTACCACAGATAGTTTTGACCTCCCCAACCGTTCGCTATAGGGAATGGGGACTTCCTCCATACGCACTCCCTCATGGATAGCCCGAGTGCTCATCACCGGAGTGAGGTTCAACCCATCGGGAAGCGGGTAGACCCGTTCCATGACCTCACGGCGGAAAACTCGCATTCCACTGGCACTGTCGGATACACGTTGGCGTCCGACCAGCGTCAGCAGACCTGCGAAGAAGAGATTCCCGATGCGTCGCGTCAGCGGCATCTTGCTCTCGCTCCCAGCCATCCGTGAGCCAATCACCAACTCACAGCCATCCATCACTTTTACACATAACTCCGGGAAGTGTTCTGGTGGATAGGTACCATCTGCATCCAGGAAGCCAATTAATTCACCGCTTGCCTGCGCGAAGCCTGTCTTCAATGCAGCTCCATAACCTTTGTTCGCGCTGTGCCGGATCGTGCGCACGCCTTGGATAGAACCGGCAATCTCGGCGGTCTTATCGTGCGACCCATCGTCTACGATGATCACCTCGAGTCCTGACACACCTACGTTCTTCAGCGACTCACGGATAGATAATACGCGGAGAGCAATTTCTGCGATTCCCCGTTCTTCATTATAAGCTGGAATAACAACAGATAGTGTCGTCATAAACCACCCTGTCATGCTCTATCAAAAACTAATATATCTGCCGGTCTGAACTTGGCTGGCTTTTCCCATCAATCGACCGGATGACTTTTGCGGGTACCCCCCCCACCACGGTATGGGGAGGTACATCCTTTGTGACAACCGCGCCAGCCGCGATGACCGCTCCTCTCCCCACTCTTACCCCGTCTGTGATAATTGCGCCGGCGCCAATCCAAACATCATCCTCAACGATGATGCCCTCAGCTGTAATGCCTTGTTCTACAAAAGGTTTTTCTGGATCTTCGAATACATGATTAACTGCGATGATCTGGCTGAATGGCGAGGTGTAAACGCGGTCACCAATTTGAACCCCGCCCTGCCCACGTATCACGCTATACTCGCCCACCAGGCTGTTTTTACCAATGCGAATCCCTGCGTGGGGCAAATCGCGAAAGTTATAAACGTGCAGGATAGCGCCATGCATGATCAAGGTTCCTGCACCCAGATCGATCCCAGCAGGGCAGGCGTGCAGATAGACTCCTTGATCCAGGTAAACTCCATCGCCGAGGCGGATTTGATCAGAAAAGCGCAATCGAACGTTATTTTCAATGGCCGCCCACCCGTCCATTGTTAGAATAAAACGATAAAATACCCCACGCAACACAATCCCAATCAGTGTAGGAACCCAACCCACCAGTGCGAACAGGCTTTGCTCAAGTATGTAGCGCCACACACTCGAAGCTTGCCGGTTGAGATACAGGCGAATCTGGTTAAACATAAATTTGATGGAATTCGATCTAATTAGGATGAATTAGGGCAAGCTCCGCCCTATCGACATGAAAATTCTTATGCCGACGGTTCCCCCCTGATTTGACCCAAACCCGATCCGCTGCCTTGCCGGGCATAGGATCAGGTCTGTTTTGTCACCACTGAAGCATGTGCATCAACTGCTGGACGCGCTCATCACTGGAAATATTGGTGTCAAATATAAAACCAAACTTGGCGTCAAATCCGCTTTGCTGGCTGGAACTCTCCTCGAGACCTGTGCTCTTAGAGTACTCCTTGACACGACTGGCATTGATCTTTTCAACATGCTTCTTGATAGCTTCGACCAGAACATCGGGTACGTAAGCAGGGTGAGATTCAAAGCTCACCAGGCCCTCGGCGTTCGGCATCCATTGGAATGTAGATTGACCCACATGGGTTAAATCCAGACGAATAAATAAATAGCCCGGGAAATAGGCTTTGATATGCAACCGTCCTGTTTTTCTGTTTGTGGCGAAGTGCCTGGGATAGAATACATCATATCCCTGAGATTGCAACTGCCGCAGAAGGATCCCTTCTTTATTCGGTTTACAGGAGAGCACATACCAACGGCCAGCCAACAGACACCTCTCACCACCCGGTCAGCCTCAACTGGCAACCAGCTGGAGTATCTATGAAGAACAAATAACATTAACGTTGCAGCAACGTTACAAGAACTACGTAATTCTAGATGATCTCAAAAAATAATGAATAGTACTTTGGTATACTAATTTATAATCGATAATCCTTAACAAATATAATAAATAGTATAAAGAATTCATAATAATCGTCTACAATCTATTCTATTACTTTAACGAACAAAATCCTGGCAAGTACCATTAACAAACTTACAAATTACTTACAAAGCCTATCTATGTCTACTTTGACCAATTTATGTTGCTCCGAATGTGGACGATCGTTCGATGCTCGCCAGCTGCAGACTTACTGCCCCGACTGCGCAGCTCCACTATTAGCCCAGTATGATTATGAGGCGGTCAGCCATCTGGTGGATCGCGAGCAAGTGCGTAACGCGGAGAAAGGGATGTGGCGATGGCATGCCCTGTTGCCGATACACGACCTTAGAAATGTCCTGACATTGGGAGAAGGGGACACGCCGCTATTACGCGTGGGGCGCCTCGGGGCAGAACTCGGATTAGAACAACTCTTTGTGAAAGACGAAAGCCTGAATCCCACTGGCACCTTCAAGGCGCGTGGTTTAGCGGCCGCAGTTTCTAAGGCTTATGAGCTTGGCGAGAGAAAAGTGATCATTCCTACAGCGGGAAACGCCGGCGGAGCAATGGCTGCTTACGCAGCCCGAGGTGGATTGCAAGCCTGCGTGATCATGCCTCGCGATACCCCGCAGGCAAACATCGAAGAATGCCGCATCGCTGGGGCCGAGGTTGTACTCATCGACGGACTCATTAGCGACGCTGCAAGGCTTGCCGCTGAGAAGGCAAAAAACCAAGGTTGGTTCGATTTATCTACTTTCAAAGAACCATACCGGTTGGAAGGGAAAAAGGTGATGGGGTATGAGCTTGCCGAAACTTTCCATTGGGAGCTGCCTGAGGTGATCATCTACCCGACTGGTGGCGGAACTGGATTGGTGGGAATGTGGAAGGCATTCGCCGAATTGGAAAAAGTAGGCTGGTTGGAGAACTACAGCCGCCCGAGATTGGTTTCTGTACAAGCTTCAGGCTGTGCGCCGGTTGTGAAAGCCTTTGAACGCGGTGCAACCGTTTGCGATTTTTGGGAAAACGCACATACAATCGCATCCGGCCTGCGGGTCCCCCGGAGCTTTGCAGACCGCCTGATTTTACGTGCCATCCGAGAGAGTCAGGGCTGCGCTATCGCTGTGGCAGATCACGAAATCCTGCAGGCACAGCGACAACTGGCCTCGATGGAAGGCATTTTTGCCGCACCCGAAGGAGCCGCAACGCTAGCGGGGTGCATTAAACTCCAGCAGCGTGGGTGGATTCTTCCCAAAGAGCGGGTCGTATTATTCAATACCGGAAGCGGTCTGAAGTATTTGTCGTAGCAAATAATATTATGCTTTTGCAGCTGCTTGCACCTGAGAACGCTTGCGGAAAGCCTGAATCCAGCGCATTGCGTACTCATCGCGACCCATGAGCAGATCGCATGCCAGTAATGTCGTTTGGATTTCCGGAACCGTGGGATCGGTAATGGCAGTTGTCAGCCCACGCGCGATGGCCAGCGCCAGATAGGCCACGTTGATGATCTTACGGTCGGGAAGGCCAAAAGAAACATTGCTGGCACCCAGCGACAAATTTACACCAAGCTCATCTCGCACCAATACCATCGAATCCAACGTGGTTTGTCCGGCTTTGGAATCCGCGCCAACGGTCAAAGCCAGGCAGTCAATAACGATATCTGCTGGGGGAACGCCAAAATCTCGAGCGCGCTTGACCAGTTTTTCGGCTACGCGCAGTCTATCCGCGGGGTTGCTCGGAACGCCGGACTCATCTGTAATCACACCGATCACCGCCGCCTTATACTTTTCAGCTAGCGGGAAAACTCGCTCCATCATGCTGGCTTCGGCAGTGGTTGAGTTGATGAGGGCTCTGCCGGGGTAGATGCTCAAGGCCGCTTCCAGGGCGTCAGGATTAGCGGTGTCGAAACATAACGGGACACTCACCACCTCCATCACAGCGCGTGCTGCACCCTGTAAGAGGACAGGCTCATCCCCTCCGGGGATGCCAGCGTTAACGTCCAGAACCTGTGCGCCAGCTTCTACCTGCTTGCGGGCATCTTCTTGCACGAGTGAAAAATCACCCATTGACATGGTCTCTGCCAGTTTTTTCCGACGGGTCGGGTTGATCCGTTCGCCAATAATCACAAATGGCCGCTCTGGAGCGATGACGACCTTTTTTTCTTTATAGCTCAGGACGGTTTCCATGGATGCTCCTAGGCTTTAGTTCAGCAGCTGGCGGATCACCCGTGTAGCGCTCGAAGCATCAGCAGCGAAGGCGTCTGCACCAATGCGCTTGGCATAATCATCTGTTACAGGCGCTCCTCCTATGACAACCTTAACCTGGCTACGCACGCCAGCACTTGCTAAAGCATCGATGGTGCGCTGCATGTTGCTCATTGTTGTGGTCAGTAAGGCAGACATGCCGATCACCTGCGCTCCATTCATAGCCGCCTGAACAAATGCCTCGGGGGCTACATCGACACCCAGGTCTACGACCTCGAAACCCGCACCTTCCAGCATCATTGCAACCAGATTTTTACCGATATCATGCAGGTCGCCTTTAACTGTACCAATAGCGACTTTCCCTGCTGATTTAACATCCGTCTCAGCCAGGTGAGGTTTCAGTAAGGCCAAGCCAGCCTGCATTGCACGGGCAGCGATCAACATTTCGGGGACGAAAAAGTCGCCTGCCTCAAAGCGTTTGCCAACTTCATCCATCGCAGCGATCAGAGACTGGTGGAGGATGACGTCTGCCCTTTCTCCTGCATCCAGGGCGGCTTTCACACCCGCCTCAACAGCCGGAGCCTGGCCATCGATGACGTTTTGATAGATTTCTTCTAGCTTCATTGTTTTTTCCTTTTGTGGGTGCGTATGAGTTATCGCTGACGTCAGTCAGTTAATTCCACGGGCCTGGGTAGATTCTTCTTGCGGTAAACCAGATGCCAAGAATCAGCTTCCTCCTGCATCACTTTGTCCAGGATGGCCTCCCGTGAGGTGTCAATGTCATCTGATAATGCCAGTCGGGCTGTTTCAAGGTCATTCATTTCCAGAGCATCTAGTATCCGCTTATGAGTTATTTCTTGTGACTTCCCTGCCCGACGCAAGACCATGAAACGCGCCAGCCGGTCATGCAAATG
>Ga0153915_10003767_pt1 | contig 13935 bp, 11 predicted proteins | sample Opewatmetagenome_2_FD_107003 | JGI IMG/M metagenome (GOLD analysis project Ga0153915, IMG submission 107003) | Freshwater wetland microbial communities from Ohio, USA - Open water 3 Core 3 Depth 3 metaG | ecosystem: Environmental > Aquatic > Freshwater > Wetlands | place: USA: Ohio, Lake Erie... | reverse complement strand
GGAGCGCGTCGTCGCCGGCGCAGGCTGCCGCGATCCAGGCGCCACGCCCGCCGGGCTCCACGTCGCGGGCCTGGTCAAACAGCTCCATCAAACGAGTCCAGCGGGAGTCCGCAGTCATTCGGACGGATAGATCTCCTTGTGCAGCCACGCACGCGCCTTGGCCCAGTCGCGGTTCACCGTGCGCTCACTCACCTGCAGCAGCTCCGCGACTTCCTTGTCGGACAGTCCGCCGTAGAACCGGTACTCGACCAGGGTGCGGAGGCGCGGGTCCATCTGCCCCAGGCGGTCGAGCGCCGCGTCCAGCGCCAGCAGCTCTTCCGGCGGCAGGCCCCCGCCCGAGGCGACTTCCTCCAGGGTCGTCGCCACCATGCCACCGCCCCGCTTTCCTGCGAGCTTCCTGCGTGCATGGTCCACCAGGATCTGGCGCATGGCGCGGGCGGCGACTCCGAGAAAGTGGGCCCGGTCCTGCCAGGGGCCGTTCGCGGCGCCGAGCTTGAGATATGCCTCGTGCACCAGCTCCGTGGGCCGCAGCGTGTGGTCCGGTCGTTCCCGTCGGAGGGCCCGGCGGGCGACCTGGCGCAATTCCTGGTAGACCAGGGGAAAGAGTTCCTCGCGCGCCTGGGCGTCCCCGGCGCGGAGGCGCCGGAGCAACTGGGTGACCTCGTGTCCCGGCTCAGAGCTGGATGGGCTCATACGGAGAAGCTCGCCTCCCGGTCGAGGTTCGGGAAGTCATGCGACGGGTCCCCGGCTGCGGCCTGGGCTGGGCCATTCCGCTCCGGGGAGCCCGCGGCAGCGTGGCAGGACTACGCCGAAGGGGCTCGTTCGCCAGAGGCCGGTGCCTGGGTGCTGGATCCCAGTGCCTCGGCAACTCGCCCGAGCAACACGGCCCGACGGAACGGCTTCTCGAGAAACCGTGCGCCTTCCTGGTGGGCCAGTGTCCCCACCAGCGCGGTGTCCTCGGTGTAGCCGGACATATAGATGACCGGCAGCCCGGGGCGCGACCGACGCAGCCGATCGGCGAGGTCCGCGCCGTCCATGCTGCCGAGTACGATGTCCGTGATCAGAAGGTCGAAGCGCTCCCCCGCGCCCAGGCTCTCCAGTGCCGCCTCTCCCGAAGGAAACGCCACAACCTTGAAGCCCTCGTCTTCCAGCATGGCCACGGCCAGGTTCCGCACCGAGGGGTTGTCTTCGACCACGACGATACTGACTCCGTCCGCGGAGAACGCGGCGGCAGGCACCGGCTCCTTCTCCCGCCTGACCGCCAGCTCGGTTCGCGGAAAATAGATCTTGAATGAGGTGCCATGTCCCGGCTCGCTGTACACCAGAATGCCCCCGCCGGCCTGTTTCACGATGCCGTAGACCGTGGCCAGACCGAGGCCGCTCCCCATGCCGCCCTTGGTCGTGAAGAACGGCTCGAAAATCCGCTCCCGGGTGGCCTGGTCCATCCCCGTGCCCGAGTCCGTGACCGCGAGCATCGAATAGCTGCCCGGCGGAATCTCGGGATGTGCTTCCAGGTACGGGCTCGCCAGCTCGACCGCCGCAGTCTCGATGAGCAGCCGTCCCCCTCGCGGCATGGCGTCCCGGCCGTTGATGCTCAGGTTGAGCAGAACCTGTTCCAGGTGATGCGGGTCGGCGAGGACCCTGCCGCTGTCCGGGGCAATGGAACAGGAGAGATCGACCGTCTCACCCATCAACTGGCGCAGCATCGGCTCCATCGCGCGGACCACGGCGCCCACGTCCAGCACGCGCGGCTCGACCGGCTTCGGGCGACTGAAGGTCATCAGTTGGCTGGTGAGCCCTGCCGCACGCTCCGCCGCCCGGGTGATCTCGCCCACATCCCGGCGGTTCGGATGATCGAGCGGGAGCGTGCGGGACATCCGGTCCGCGAACCCCAGGATGGCGGTCAGCAGGTTGTTGAAGTCGTGCGCCACGCCGCCCGCCAGGCGGCCGATCGCCTCCAGCTTGTGCGACTGCCGCAGCTCTTCCTCCAGCTGGCGCTGTCCCGACATGTCGACATAGCACGCAACAAGGGCGTGGATGCTGCCGGCTGCATCGCGGAGCGCCGCCGTAGAGACCGAGACGTCGAGCTCGGTGCCGTCACGTTTCAGGCGACGCGTCTCCCGGCCGGTGAAGACCCTCCCGGCGATCGCCTCCTCGCGCCATCGGAGGTACTCCTCCTCCCGGTCGTGTGGGATGATCGGCAGGGGCTTCCCCACGACTTCCTCTGCCTTCCAGCCGAACATCCGTTCGGCGGCGGGGCTCCAGAAGGAGACCCGTCCTCCGCGATCGAATGTGATCAGCGCGACCGGCACCGCGGCAACGATCGCGCCGAGCTCCTGCGCTTGAGCCGCCAGCGTGGCGGACATCCCGGCCACCTCGGAGCTCAACCGCTCGCCCGTCATCGTGAGCTGCTCCCGCGCGAACCGGTCGGCGGCGAGGCCCCGGCTGATGACGGTCCCCGCGCCGACCGCAAGTCCGAGCGCGACCGCGCCCGCGAGCAGCAGGCCGATCACGGCGCGGTTCCGCTCGAATGCGGCCCGGTCGCGTGCGGCCAGCAGTCGCACTTCCGCCATCGCCTCGATCGCCGCGACCCGCGCTCGGATCTGATCCATGAGGCGCCGGCCGTCGCCGGCACTCACGGCCTGGCTGGCGGCCTCGAGGCCCCGATCGCGGCGGAGTTCGATGACCTGATCCATCTGCGCTTCCTTCTGGGCGATCAGGGCGCGCAGCGAGTCCACCAGCTGAGGTCCGCCCGGCGTATCGGCCAGCATGGAGCGGATGGACTCCAGCCGGCCCTGAATCCTGGTGCGTGCGGCCCGGTAGGGGCCGAGGAAGATGGTATCACCGGTGAGGGCGTAGCCGCGCTGGCCGGTCTCCATGTCCTGCACGAGCGTGAGGGCGCCGCGGAGGTCGGACAGCCCTGACTGGGCCAGAAGAAAGCTGTCGGTTGCATCCAGGAACAGATTGCTCGAGCGGTACGCCAGCGCCGCCGGCGCCGCGGCAAGCACGAGCAGACCCGCCAGTGTGAGTGCGACCTTCTCGCGAAGGGAGAGCGGCATCCGTAAAGAGTAGCGTGGGGGAAAGGGCTTCGCCGCCGGGGCAGCGGAGAGGAACGCCTCAGGCTATCTTATCCCCCGGTTTCGTGGAAGCAAGCTGGCGGGGCGGGAGTCGCCAGAGTCACACCTCGAACGACAGTAAGGCAATGGACCCTTCGCTCTACTTCTCCGAGCAGCACCACCAAGTCCGTGATATGGTCCGTGAGTTCGCACGGCAGGAAGTCGCCCCGGTCGCCAAGGAACTGGACCGTACCTCGAGTTTCCCCTGGGCCAATATCCGCAAGATGAGCGAACTGGGTCTCCTCGGAGTTCCCTGGCCGGAGGAGCTGGGCGGGGCGGGAATGGACCAGCTCTCCTATTACATCACCCTCCACGAGCTGGCGAAGGTCGACGCCAGTCATGCCCTTACGGTCAGCGCACATACCAATCTGGGCACGTCGCCGATCGTCGATTTCGGCACCGCGGAGCAGAAGCGGCGGTACGTCCCGTTCCTCGCCTCGGGACGGGTGCTGGGGGGATTCGGGCTGACCGAGCCGGGGGCCGGCAGTGACGCCGGCGGCACCGCCACGACGGCGGTCGAGCGCGGTGATCACTTCGTGCTCAACGGCTCCAAGGTGTTCATCACCCATGCCGGAGTCGGGGAGATCTTCGTGGTGACGGCGCGGACCGAGCCCGGCCGCGGCAACAAGGGCATCACCAGCTTCATCCTGACTAAGGAGACCTGCGACCTCGAGGCCTGCCGCGCGGTCGGCGTCGGCCATGAGGAGAGCCTGCCCAGGGTCCCGGGATTCAAGGCAGGGAAGCAAGAGGACAAGATGGGGTGGCGGGCGAGCGACACCCGCGAGCTCATCTTCGAGGACGCCGTGGTACCCAGGGAGAACCAGCTGGGCGCCACGGGCGAGGGCTTCATCAACTTCCTCAAGACCCTCGATGGCGGACGCATCGGGATCGCCGCGCTATCCCTCGGCATCGCGGAAGGTGCCTACGAGGAAGCGCTTCGCTATGCCGGCGTCCGCAAGCAGTTCGGCCGGGCTATCGGGAGCTTCCAGGGTGTGCATTTCCAGCTCGCCGACATGGCGATGGAGATCGAGGCCGGGACCCACCTGATGTACCACGCCGCCTGGCTCAAGCAGAACGGCAAGCCGTTCAAGAAGGAAGCGGCCATGGCCAAGTTGTTCTGCTCCGAGCTGGCCATGCGGGTAACCACGAAGGCAGTGCAGATCTTCGGCGGCTATGGCTACACCACGGACTATCCCGTGGAGCGGATGATGCGGGATGCCAAGGTCTGCGAGATCGGCGAAGGCACCAGTGAGATTCAGCGGATCGTGATCGCGAGACAGATCCTGGGCGACGTGGTGAAGTAGCCGAATTTGGCTAGTGGGCCAGTGGGCTAGTGGGCAGTTCCCGGCCGACCAGCCCACCAGCGCACCAGCCCACTAGCCCACTAGCCCACTGTTTTTCCTGGCCCCTGTTGCCCTAACCCACAGTAATTCCTATCTTTAGCCCATGCTATCCAACTGGCTGGGCTCCCGGGTCACACCGGCGGCGGCGGTCCTCCTTCTCGGGGGGCGGCTGCGGGGAGCTTGGCTGCGTCTGGCGGGGCAGCGGCCCAGGGCCTGTGCCCCGCGTGTAGTTCATGAACTGCGTCGTCCGGCAGTAACTCCAGTCCGGGAGGGTCCTTCGCACACCCGGCGGAGCGGACGGCAACCGGCAGCACCGTATTCCTCACCCATGCCCGCGGCGGCCCAGCGTCTGGCCGCAGGGCAGTCCCGGCGAGGGAATGAGGGCGGGCTCAAGCCTCGCTCCCCATCCACAGCCGGGTTCCTGACTCTCATGACCGCACCGTCGAGTTCACTCCGCCCACCGGCGGCGCGAGCCGCGCACGGCCAGGTCGAGGTTTGCACGCGTGAAGCGCGAGATTCTCATCAACGGGAGCCAGCGGGAAACCCGCGTGGCCATTCTGGAGGACGACCGGCTGGTCGAGCTCCTGGTCGACCGGCCGGACCATCGCCGGATCGTCGGCGACATCTACCTTGGCCGGGTCGAGGCGGTCCTCCCGGGGATCCAGGCCGCCTTCGTTGACATCGGGCTGGAAAAGAGCGCCTTCCTCCACGCCTCCGACCTCCTTGAGCCCGAGGACGACGAGGAGCCGACCGGGGAGGAGGGGGATGAGGCGTTTGAGGAAGCCGAGGTCGACGGCGCCGAAGCCGAGAGCGGCAACGGTGGCCGTGGTCGAGGCCGGGGTCGCCGGGGCGGGGAAGGCGGCGGCGAGCCACGCCAGAGGGAGGTAAGGTCCCGGCGGCAGCTTCCCGACGTCTCCGATCTGCTCAAGAAGGGCCAGACCCTGCTCGTCCAGGTCACGAAGGAACCCATCAGCACCAAAGGCTGCCGGGTGACCGCCCAGATCTCCCTCCCGGGGCGGTTCCTGGTTTACATGCCCTTCGCCTCCAAGGTCGGCGTCAGCCGGAAGATCGAGAGCAAGGAGCTCCGCGCCAAGCTCCGCGACATGGTCGGCGGCATGCTGGCGAAAGATGCCGGCGGCATGATTGTCCGGACCGTGGCGGAAGGCGTGACCGAGGAGCACTTCCAGCACGAGGTCGAGTCGCTCCTCAACATCTGGCGCAAGATCAATCGCAAGAAGAGTTTCGTCCGGGCTCCGGCGCTGGTGCAGCGGGAGACCTCGCTCACCCGCGGCATCATCCGCGACCTGTTCAGCGCCAAGGTGGATGCGCTCCACGTCGACTCGAAGGAGCTCTACAACGAAATCGAGCAGTACCTTCGCCAGGTCGATCCGGAGCTGGTCGGCCGGGTGAACCTGTACAACGAGCCGGTGCCGCTGTTCGACAAGTTCGACATCGAGAACGAGATCCGCGACCTGTTCAAGGCCCGTTGCGATCTTCCCACCGGTGGATACATCATCATTCAGCCCACCGAGGCGCTGGTCTCCATCGACGTGAACACGGGGCGCTACACCGGCAAGAAGGACCCCGAGAAGACCATCCTGAAGACCAACCTCGAGGCGGCGCGGGAAGTCGCCCGGCAGATCCGGCTCAGGGACATCGGCGGCATCATCGTCTGCGATTTCATCGACATGGAAACCCGGGCGAATCGCGACCGGGTCCTGCAGGAACTGCGCACCCACCTCGGCCGGGACCGGGCGCGAACCAAGGCCTTCGCCGTTTCGGAGCTGGGGCTGATCGAAATGACCCGCCAGCGGGTGCGCCCGTCCCTGTGGCATTCGATGACCACCGAGTGCCCTGCCTGCAGCGGCACCGGCCGCGTCTTCACTCCCGAGGTGGTCGCGCGCCGGCTGGAGCGCTCGCTCCGCCGGGCTGGACGGGAGCGGCGGGAGCGCCAGCTGTCCGTCCGGCTCCACCCGGAGGTGGCGCTCTACCTGCTGGAGGAGGAGCCGCGGCTCATCCCCAACCTGGGCAAGCTCACCGGCCTCGAGCTGGAGTTGCGGGACGACCCGATGATGCGGCTGGACGAGTTCCGGTTGATGAGCCGGCCCGGCGGGCGGGATGTGACGGAGCTGTACGCGGTGGCCTGAGGCAGTGAGCGGGCCCACTTGCCCAAAGTCCAACTGCCATCTATACTTCGCGGCTCTTGACGTCCGGCTTTTTCGACCACGAGTCCGCCATGTACGCGATCTTCCGCACGGCCGGGAAGCAGTTCCGCGCCGAAAAGGGAACCACGCTGCAGATCCCGCTGATCGACGATGCGGAGCCTGGCAGCAAGCTCACCTTCAACGAGGTGCTGCTCGCCTCCGACGGCACCAGCATCCAGGCGGGGACTCCGCTGGTGAAGGGTGCCAAGGTCACGGCGGAAGTGGTCGGCCTCGCCAAGGGCATCAAGCTCTACATCTGGAAGTTCAAGCGGCGGAAGAATTACCGCCGAAAGACCGGACACCGGCAGAAGTACACCGAGGTCCGCATTACCGACGTCACGGTCGGCTGAGGATACCATGGCTCACAAGAAGGGCGTCGGCTCCAGCCGTAACGGTCGCGATTCCAATCCGCAATTCCTCGGCGTGAAGCGCTACGGCGGGCAGCAGGTGCTTGCCGGGAGCATCATCGTCCGCCAGCGGGGCACCAAGTTCCACCCCGGCAAGAATGTCGGGCTGGGCACGGATCACACCATCTTCGCGCTGGTCGATGGGGTGGTGAAGTTCGAGCACAAGGACAAGAAGCGGATGAAGGTGTCGGTGTATCCGGCGGTGGCCGCGCAGTAGCCATCAGCTGACAGCCGTCAGCCTTCAGCGGCCCATCGCAAGACAGCCCTCCGTGCCCCGTGCTCGGAGGGCTGTTCGTCTCCCGGCTGCTGACAGCTGAAGGCTGATGGCTGACGGCTGAGGAACCAGTCCCAGCCTGAAACACTCTCGGGTCGCGCGCCGTTAGATTGCGGTATACCCGAACGGGGGGGCACGATGGCGGGGATTCTCCAGCGACTCAACAGCGAGCTCGAGACCTTCGGCAAACGGGCGCAGCAGGCCCTCGACGAAGGTCGCCTCCAGCTCGAGCGCTTCCGGCTTCAGCGCGACCGGGACGAAGCCGCCCGGAAACTCGGCTACCTCATGCATCGGCGCGAACGCGGCCAGCCGGTCGATTCGCTCGAGGTCGATGCCTGGTTGGTGCGCATCGATAACCTCGACGCAGGGATCACCCGGGTGGAGCGGGAAATGGCGGCCACCAAGGGCGAGCTGGTGACGGTCAGCGACGTCCCCCCGCCGCCTGGGGCCACAACCGGGGAGGCGGAGGTGGTGAAGTAGGCCGCTGGCCGTTGGCTATTGGCCTTTGGCCTGTCCCGGAATGAGCACGACCCTCCGCGAGGTTCACGGAGGGTCGTTCCTTCGGGGGCACAGCCAACGGCCAATAGCCGACGGCCGCTGTAGCCCTAGTACTTCGGCGGCAACGTCCGGTACCGCTCCAGCAGCTCCGTCTGTCGGCTCGTGTGAGGTACCTCGACTCCGCGGATATACACGTGCTCGGCGCGGCTGGAGAAGTCCAGCGGATCCCCAGACCAGACCACGACATCAGCGACCTTCCCGGGTCCCAGGGATCCGTAGCGGTCATCCACCCCCAGCGCCTTCGCCGGATTGAGGGTGACCGCCGCGAGGGCGCTGTCCCACGCCATACCGAACCGCACGGCGTACCCTGCCGCCCACCGCAGGTTGCGCGCGCCCCCCGTCTCTCCCTCGATGATGATCACTGGCACGCCGGCCCGGGCGAGCAGCGCGGCACCGTCGAACCGGGCGCCCGGCCCGTCGAACGTCGGAATGTCGTTGATCGGGTTGATGATCACCGGCACCCGTGCGCGCGCCAGGTCGTCGGCGATCTTCCATGCCTCGGTACCTCCGGCCACGATCAGGCGGAGGCGGAATTCATGCGCCAGCCGGAGGGCACTGGCGATGTCGCTCTCGCGATTGGCCACAGCCACGACGGGAAGCTCACCCCGAAGCACCGGACCGAGCGCCTCCAGGTCCGCCGCACTGGCGGAGAGCTCCTGCATGGCATTCTTGCGGAAGTCGTTCTTCCGCCGGTCGTAATCCTGCGCATCCAGGAACAGCTGCCGAAGCCGCTGCAGCATGCCGGCCCGGCTGCCGCCGCCCGCGCTCTTGCTTTGCTCACTCAGGTCTATCACCATCGCCGCCGGCGATTTGGCCACCAGCGTCTCGACCCGGTCGCCCGCCAGGTCGATCAGCACCGCCTGGCCCGCCACCAGTCCGTTGGTGGGACCGCTCAGGGACGTGGTTACCCCTTCCAGCCGCGCGATCGGAATCAGCGGCGTCGCCGGGTCGAGCCCATCCGCCACATTGAACGCCGCGTTCACGTCTCCGGTGTGATCGGCCTCGTTGGTCGAGGCAATCGAGCCCACCTCGCTCAGTCCGAGGGTGGAGCGCGCGTGGAACAGGCCGGGGGTCACGACCTTCCCCGTACCGTCTACCTGGGTGGCGCCGGCCGGCACCGCCACACTGGGCCCCACCGCGACGACCCGTCCGTCCCGCATCACCACCGTGCCGTGCTCGATCTTCGGCCCGGACACGGGGTACACCGTGGCATTGGTGATGGCGATGGTCTGGGCGGTAAGGCGGGATGGCGGGAAGGCGGACAGAAGAAGCACTGCTATCCCCAGCCGCGCCGCGCCGGCGATCCACCCCGTTTCCCCAACCTTTGACCGCCTGTCCGCCTGACCGCCTGTCCGTCGTCTCATCGTCCCACCCCCGGCTCGGCGATTCCCAGATTGAAGTCGGTCTCGGGTTGGTGCTTCGGGTCATCCCTGTCGTATACCAGCCAGCCGTCGTTGTACACCTGCTCGGCCTTGCTGTAGATCGAGAAGGGGTCTCCCGACCAGAGCACCACGTCGGCGGCCTTCCCGGGCTCGAGTGTGCCGGTGAGGGAGTCGATACCCAGCGCCCAGGCCGGGTTGGCCGTGATCCAGCGGATGGCCTGTTCCCGGGTCACTGCGATTCCAGCCTGCTGGCCGGCGTACATCGCTTTCGCCGCATCTTGATTGAGCCGCTGGATACCGATGGGATCGTCCGAGTGGATGATCGCCCGGGCGCCGGCCTGCTGGATCAGCGCGGCGTTCTCCGGCACCCCGTCGAACGACTCCATCTTGAAGCAGCACCAGTCCGACCACACCGAGGCCGCGACCCCTTCCTTGGCCAGCAGGTCCGCGACCTTGTATCCCTCAACCACGTGGTGGAACGAGCGGATCTTGAAGCCGAACTCGTGGGCCAGGTCCAACATCTGTGCCAGCTCGTCCGCCCGGTAGCAGTGATTGTGCACCAGGATCTTGCCGCGCAGCGCGTCGGCCAGTGTTTCCAGCTGGAGATCCCGGTCCGGCGGCGTCCCCTTTCGCTCCTTGAGCCATTCATCCCATTTCTGCCGGTAGCGCTCAGCCCGGATGAAGGCCTCCCGGTACCCGGCCATGTTGCCCATCCGGGTGGACGGGCCACGGGTTCGGTACACCCGCTTGGGGTTCTCGCCGCAGGCCATCTTGAGACCGTATGGGGCACCCGGCAGCTTCATGTCTTGCACGGTCCGCGCCGGCACCAGCCGCAGCGTGGCGGACCGCCCGCCGATCAGGTTGGCGGAGCCGGGCAGCGCCTGGATGACCGTGACGCCCCCGGCCACAGCAAGCGGGATCTGCGGGTCCTGGGGCCAGAAACTGTGTTCGGCCCAGACCTGCGCGGTGACCGGGTTGGTCGCCTCGTTCCCGTCGCTCTCGGCGAAAGTGCCGGGTGCCGCATAGACCCCGAGATGGCTGTGGGTGTCGATGAGCCCCGGCGTGACGTACTTGCCGGTTCCGTCGACGACGGTGGCGTCGGCGGGAGGCGAGAGATCCTTTCCGACGGCGACGATCCTCCCGTCCCGGAAATAGACAGAGGCTCCGGTCAACTCCGGGCCGGCGGCGGTCAGCACAGTCGCGTTGCGGATGAAGACCGGAGGATTAGGCCGGCGGTGGTAGGTGGAGGGATACTGTGGCCGGTCCCAGCTCTGGGGGGAACCGGCGGACGCCGGAGCCGCCGGCGCGGGTGCCCTGGTCTGCGCGCTGGCGGCGCACCCCGCTAACCCGGCGAGGAACAACAGCGATCTTGGACGTGACCTCATGTGAGATTCTTCCTCCCCTTTGACGCCGGTCGGGACTGCACCGGCTCGCCCTTATGGCTTGTTGACCACGAGGAATTCCACTGGTGAGCCCGTCAGGGTGATGCGGACCAGCCGGTGCGGCTGGCTGGTCGTGACATAAAAGGAGACCGCCTGAGTGGCGCCCTCGAGATCCGCCCGGTAGGTCTCGAACGTGCCCGCGGGTGTCGCGGTCTGCTCGATGTCCGCCGCGGTGAGGGTCACGTTCCGCACCCGGTTCTCCCCCGACCCGAAGATCGGGAAGGTCCAGCGGGTGTTGAGCGCCCAGGGCAGGGTGGGCAGCAGGGCCACCAGGCCGTTGTCGTCGATGATGGTCGGGGTCACGGCGGTGTCCACGGTGAACGACTGCGGCCGCCCGTCACCGCCGACGACCTGGGCCTGGCCGCGCACCCTCCCGGCACCGTAGGTCAGCGTGATCCGGGTATCCTGACCCCGGACCTTGCCCGTCTGCTCCAGCCGGCGCATGTGGCCCGCCGAATCGAACACCAACCGGGTGATCTGATTGAGCTGGGGCCCGAGCGAGGTGCGCTCGGTGTAGACGACGCTGTCTCCGCCCCGCGCGATCTCGGAGACCTGCAGACCGACGGTCCGCCCCTGGGCGAGAATCACCATGGAGTCGGTCCGCGGGGCCAGCCGGCTCACGTCCAGCTGCAGTTGGCCGGTCGTCGGCGTTACCTCTTCCGGCGTGAGTGGACGGCCGTTCACGGCGAAGATCCGCGTCGGTCCGAGCTTGCTCAAGGGCTCATACAGGCGGGCCGCGTCTCCCGCCACCACAATGGTGGTCTGATCCGGGTCGAAGACCCGGCGCGCGACCGACCGCACCGCGACGGCGGATACCTTCGCGACTCGCGCGCGATAGCCGGTGATGTAGGAGGCAGGCACACCGAACATCTTCGCCTGGCTCAGTGCCGCCGCGAGCTGGGACACCGTCTGCAGTCGCAGGGGGAACTCACTGGCCAGGGATTCCCGGGCGTAGTCCAGCTCCCGGGCCGGTACCAGGTCCGTGCGCAGCCGGCCGAGTTGCGCCAGGATTTCCCGAACCGCCGAATCCGCTACCTGAGTCGGCACTTCAGCTGTCGCCTGGAACAGCCCCAGCCGGACGGTCCGCTGGAAGGAGGAGCCCGTCGCCAGGCTCCAGCCGTGGGCGTCTCCCAGTGAACGCGACAGCCGTGATTGCGGCCCTTCGCCCAGGATCCGGTTGAGCACCGAAGCCGCAAAGTAGGTGGTGTCGCCGCCGCTGAATGTGGTGTTGCCCAGGATGATGTCGGCGGCCTGGGCCCCGCCACGGTGAACCAGTTAGATGGTCCTTGGGGTAGGCGTTGGGATGATGGCCGGCAGCGGCGCCGGTCTCGGGCCCTTCCACGCGCCGAGAGTACGGGTAGCGAGGCGCTGGGCTTCGGACAGAGTGATGTCTCCCGCAACCACCAGCACGGATCCCGCGGGTCGCACTCGGGCCTGCCGAAAGGCCTCAAGATCCGTCCGGGTGATTCGGCTGATGGAGCCCGGCGTCGGGCGCCTGGCGTACGGATGCTGCCGATAGGTGCCGATCAGGAACACCCGGCTGGCCAGTGCGGCGCCGTCTCCGGGCTCGGTGGTCAGCGTCGCCAGCACGACCTGGCGGGCCGACTCCAGCTCGGCGCTGTCGAGGGAGGGGCGCAGCACCATGTCCGCGACGAGGTCGAATGCCAGAGGAGCGTGTGCCGCGATGACGTCGGCCTGAATGCTCAGCAGGTCGGGATCGCTGACGGCGCCCAGCGACCCGCCCACCGATTCGATTGCCGCTGCGAGCTGGGCGGGGCCGCGGCCGCCGGCGCCGCGCGTCAGCAGGCGCCCGAACAGGTCGGCGGTGCCCTCCTTCCCGTTCGGATCGAACGCCGTCCCGGCTGGGATGGCCAGGGTCAGCGACAAGACCGGCTGGCGCGGTTGCTCCAGCACCACCAGGCGGAGGCCGTTCGGCAGCAGCGCTTCTTTCGCCATGCCGAGGGGAAAGGGCAGGACGGGTCCGGGCTGCGGAGGCTCGGTGGGGAACTGGGCCTGGACCGTGGGAGCGGCGAGCGCCAGGGTGATGAGTCCCGTGAACACTGGCTTCACGAGGCGCCTCCGCCGCTGATCAGCACGGTCAGCGCATTCGCCGGCTTGAGCCAGGTCGCGGCCACCCGCCGCAGATCGGCGAGAGTGACCGCTCGGACCCGATCGGCTTCGGTGTTCACTGCCTCGGGTGCGCCGTGGAAGGTGGCCGCGTGCTGCAGCGCTTCGGCCACATCCAGGGGCCGCTGGCGCCGGCTCACCGCGGTTGCGAGATAGATATTCCGCGCCCGCTCGAGGTCCTGAGCGGTGATCCCCTCGCCCGCTGCCCAACTGGCCTGTTCGGCCAGTAGTCTCGCGAGCGAATCGGCGGTGACTTCCGGACCCGCCACGGCGAACAGACCGAATACGCCGGGCCCCTGCCTGGTTCCGAGCACGCCGCCCTGGACTGCCGAGGCGGCGGCGAGTTCCCGAGTCAACCGAATCGTGAGCCGGCCACCCTGGCCCTGTCCGAGGATGATGCCAAGCAGATCGAGCGCTGGCGTGTCGGCGTGGTCGTGCGCGGGGATCCTGTAGAATTGTCCTGCCGCTGGCCGGCTGGCGAGCCGATCGTCGAACATCCGGCGCTGTGGCCCCGGTGAGAATGTCGCGGTGCAGACCGGCGGATGTGCTTCGGGACCCCGGCCGATTCCGCCGAAGTAGTCGGTGATGGTGTTCCTGACCGGCGCGGGGTCGAAGTCCCCGGCGACGACGAGCCGTGCGGCGTTCGGACGATAGTGCTGGTTGAGGAAATCTGCGGCATCCTTGGTAGTGAGGCCGGCCAGGGTGGAGGCCCGCCCGATCGGGGGGTGCGCGTACCCTGGACAGGCCGCCGAGTCGTACAGCGCGGCCACTGCCTCTACGATGACTCCGGTGAACGGCTCGCCGGTCGTCCTGGCGCGCAGCTCGTCCATCAGTCCCGCGCGGCTCGCACCGAACGTCGTGTCGTTGATCACAATGCCGCGCATCCGGTCCGCCTCCAGCCACAGTGCCTGGTTGAGCCGGTTCGACGGCACTGCCTCGCTGAAGCGCGACACGTCCTCCTCTACAACGCCGTCGGCCTGTCCGCCCCCCTGTTCCAGCAGCGCGACATGGGCCCCCTCAGGGACGTTCGCCGACCCGGCGAACATCAGACGGTCAAACAGGCGGGCGAGCCCGGCCTTGGC
>Ga0153915_10003766_pt1 | contig 13936 bp, 9 predicted proteins | sample Opewatmetagenome_2_FD_107003 | JGI IMG/M metagenome (GOLD analysis project Ga0153915, IMG submission 107003) | Freshwater wetland microbial communities from Ohio, USA - Open water 3 Core 3 Depth 3 metaG | ecosystem: Environmental > Aquatic > Freshwater > Wetlands | place: USA: Ohio, Lake Erie... | reverse complement strand
GACCAGAACGACCAGCATGCCAAGCAGCTTCAAGAGCGGTCCGGCGATCGCTGTCGCCTCGCCCGCGCGGGTCAGGCCATGGCCGGCTTCGCCCAAGCTGTCGTTCAGGCCTGACAGAATTCCGGCCGTCCAGCTGACGCCGAAACCTTTCAGGCCGCCGCCATGCAACAGGAAGAAGGCGACGATCGGAAATGCGAGGAAAAACAGCCCGGCGTTGAGGCCCTTGGCCGGCAGCCGCGGAATCAACAAGGGCAACAGCAGGATCGCGGCGAGGATGAAGGTCAGGTTGACCCGCCAGCGTTCCGGCTCCGGATAAAAGCCGTAGATGAGCTGGCTGAACTTGGCCTGGACGAACGGCCAGCATGCGCCAACGGCATGTCCGGCATTCTCGGCAAGACACGCATTGCGGTCGGTGCCGCTCCAGACCGCATCGACCAGCAGGAATTTTATCGCGGGGACCGCGATGAACCACAGCAACAGTGCGCTCACGATCGTGAGCAGGATGTTGGTCGGCGAATTGAACAGCCGGGTGCGCAGGAAGCCGACGAAACCGGTGGTCTTGACCGGCGCGGCGCGCTCTCGAACGAGTTCCTGGCGGACGAAAGCGGATGCCGTGACGTCGCTCATCCGCCCATGCTCCGGCCGATCCGCCAACCATAAAAGCTCATGATTGCGCTCGTCACCAGCGAGATCAGGAGATAGACGCCCATGGTGATGCCGATGATCTCGATCGCCTGCCCGGTCTGGCTCAGCGTGGTTCCCGCAAATACCGAGACCAGGTCGGGATAGCCGATCGCCACCGCCAGCGACGAGTTCTTGGTCAGGTTGAGATACTGGTTGGTGAGCGGAGGCAGGATCACGCGCAACGCCTGCGGGATCACGATCAGCCGCAGCACTGCCCCCCGGTGCAGCCCGAGCGATGACCCGGCTTCCATCTGTCCCTTGTGCACCGACAGGATGCCGGCGCGCACGATCTCGGCGATGAAGGCCGCGGTATAGGTCGACAGCGCCAGCGTCAGCGCGACGAACTCCGGAATGACGCGCGAGCCGCCGGCGAAATTGAAGCCCTTGAGTACAGGCACTTCGAACGACACCGGCGTGCCGAAGATCAGCACGGACACGAGCGGCAGGCCCGCCAGGAGACCGAGCGCATAGGGCCAGACCGTGATCACCCTGCCGCTTTGGAAATGTTGCCGGCGCGCATAACGCCACAACAGGATGGCGGCAACCATCGCGATCAGGAGGGCAAACGCAAAGGGCTCGAATCCGGGATTGCCGATCGGCCTTGGAATTACCAATCCGCGATTGCTGAGAAAGAAGCTGCCGAACAGCGAGATGCTCTGCCGGGGATTGGGCAGCGCCGCAAGCACCGCGAGATACCAGAACAGGATCTGGAACAGGAGCGGCAGATTGCGGATCAGTTCGACATAGCCGCCGGAGATCCGCGACAGCAGCCAGTTCGGCGACAGCCGGCCCAGTGCGACCAGAAATCCGATCACGGTCGCAAAGAAAATGCCGATGATCGAGACCAGCAGCGTATTGAGCAGGCCCACGAGGAACACGCGGGTATAGGTGTCCGATCCGGAATAGGGAATCAGGTTCTGGCTGACGTCAAAACCCGCGGTATTGTTGAGAAACCCGAAACCGGAGGTGATCCGCTGCGCCTCCAGATTGGCGCGGGCGTTGGCGACGATCTCATAGCCGATCCAGACCAGGGCGGCGACGAACACGATCTGGAGGACAAACCCGTTCCAGCCCGCGCGGCCGCCGAGGGCGTGCCGCAACCGTGCGGCAAACTGCGACGGCGGTGATCGGGGCTCGGTGCTCATCGCCGCGGCCGCCCTGGCCGGCGATCAGCGGATCGGCGGCGCGTACTGAATTCCGCCCTTGTTCCAGAGCTGGTTGAGGCCGCGGGCGATGCCGAGCTTGGAGCCGGCGCCGACGTTACGGTCAAAGGATTCGCCGTAATTGCCGACTGCCTTCACGATCCGCGCCACCCAGTCCTTGGTGACCCCGAGCGATTCGCCGAGATTGCCGTCGGTGCCGAATACGCGCTTGAGCTCCGGCTTGTCCGATTTCGCCATGTCATCGACGTTCTTCTGGGTAATACCGAGTTCCTCGGCGTCGATCATCGCAAACAGCGTCCACTTCACGAGATCGAACCACTGATCGTCGCCGTGACGCACCATCGGGCCGAGCGGCTCTTTCGAGATCACTTCCGGAAGCACGGCGTGATCGGCCGGATTGGCAAGCTTCAGACGCTCCGCATAGAGCTGCGACACGTCCGAGGTGAAGACGTCGCAACGTCCGGATTCATAGGCCTTGACGGTTTCGTCCGCGGTGCCGAACGCGATCACCTCATACTTCATGTTGTTGCTCTTGAAGTAGTCGGCGAGATTCTGCTCGGTGGTGGTGCCGGTCTGCACGCAGACCGAAGCGCTGTTCAGCTCCAGCGCGGAATTCACTTTGAGGGATTTCTTCACCAGAAACCCCTGGCCGTCGTAATAGGTCACACCGGTGAAATTGGCGCCGAGCGAGGTGTCGCGGGAAAGCGTCCAGGTCGTATTGCGCGAGAGCACGTCGATCTCGCCGGATTGCAGGGCCGTGAAGCGATCCTTGGCCGACAACGGCACGAACTTGACCTTGGTGGGATCGTTGAAGATGACGGCGGCCATCGCGCGGCAGACGTCGACGTCGAGGCCGGTCCAGTTACCCTTGTCGTCGGGCGAGGAAAAGCCCGGCAAGCCCTGGCTGACGCCGCAGGACAGCATGCCCCGGTCCTTGACCGTCTTGAGTGTTTGCGCTGATGCGGCCTGGGTCGAGAAAGCTGCGGCGAAAGCTAGGGTGAAAACCAGAGATACGCGTTTCATGGCAAAGCCTTTCAAGGGTCGTCCGGGAACGTTTGCTCGTCGTCGCGTATGCCGATGGGCCAATCCTGTGATCCAGCGCGGCAAATGCCAGTCCGGCAGGCAGTTTAGCGCGCATTCCGGTCAAACGATGGATCGAAGATCGCAGCAGGCCCCTCAACGTGCAGCGACTGAATAGCTCGGCCGCATCACAGAACGACTGGCGATCCGGGTCAAGGGGTTGACGGCCGTCTTCTGTGTCCTGTTATTAACAAACCCGGCCCATATCCGCCGCCTGGCGGGTGCTCAACAAAAGGGCGTCGTGGCCGCGGCAAAGGTCTTTGGTGACGAACGCATGAAATCTTCCCGAGACGATGGAGTATCGAGGCCGCGCAGGGCGGAAACCACGCTGGTGACCGCCGGGCGTGACACCAGGGCGCAGAAGGGGTTCGTCAATCCGCCGGTCGTCCATGGCTCTACCGTGCTCTATCCGACCGCGGATGATCTGCACGCCCATCGCGGCGAGTTCCAGTATGGCCGCCGCGGAACCCCGACCACCAAGGCATTGCAACAGGCGCTGATGGCGCTCGAGGGCCCTCAATGCGCGGGCGTCGGCCTTGCGCCCTCGGGTCTGGCGGCGATCACCACGACGCTGCTCGCGGTGCTGAAAGCCGGCGATCATCTGTTGGTCTGCGACAATGCGTACCGCCCCACGCGAAATTTCTGCAACGGGCTGCTCGCCCGCTATGGCGTCGAAACCAGCTATTTCGATCCCCTGATCGGCGCCGGCATCGCTGAATTGTTCAAGCCGAACACCAAGGCGGTGCTGGTCGAGGCGCCGGGCTCGCAGTCCTTCGAAATGCCCGACATCCCCGCGATCGCCTCCGCCGCACATGCGCGGGGCGCGCTTGTGATCGACGACAACACCTGGGCGACCCCGCTGTTTCACCGCTCGCTGGAGCAAGGCGTCGACATCAGCATGCAGGCCGCGACCAAATATATCGGCGGCCACTCCGACATCATGTTCGGCACGATTTCAGCCAATGCCAAGGCCTGGCCGCTGGTTGCCGAGGCAATCCAGCTGCTCGGCGTCTGCGCGGGACCGGATGACGTGTTCCTGGCGATCCGCGGCTTGCGCACGCTCGCGGTGCGGCTTGCGCAGCATCACCGCTCCGGGCTCGAGATGGCGCGATGGCTGGCGGCGCGGCCCGAAGTCGTAAGGGTGTTGCACCCGGCGCTGGACAGCGATCCCGGTCACGCGATCTGGAAACGGGATTTCACCGGCGCATCCGGCCTGTTCAGCATCGTTCTGAAGCCGGCGTCGCAAAAAGCCGTCGATGCGCTGCTCGACACGGTCGAATTATTCGGCATGGGCTATTCATGGGGCGGCTTCGAGAGCCTTGTCATTCCATTCGACTGCGCGAGCTATCGCACGGCCACCCAATGGGCGCCGGGCGGCCCGACGCTGCGTCTCCACATCGGACTGGAGAATGTCGAGGACCTCAAGGCCGATCTTGCGCGCGGGTTTGAGGCCTTCAACGCTGCGTAAGGCCTGCTCATAAGGCGCACTTCGTGACAACGGCCCCGTGCTCTATAGCGAGATTGACTGGTCCAGCGCCGTCCTGTGGCTCGTCGCGGGCGCGCCCTCGCGCCAGTTCCTGACCGATGGTCTGGTCCCCGGTCCTATCGTCGCCAGCAGCGCGGCATTGACTTCCGCCATCCGCCCAAGCTTGACGAGGCACCTGGCCAGCCCGACGAACCCGTCCGGCAGGTCCGGCTGCAGCCGCATGAATTCCAGATATTGACGCACCGCCTCCTGATGCTGGCCGAGTCCTTCGCAGACCTGCCCCATGCATAGCCATGCCTTGGCAGCTTCGGGCCGGATTGTGGTCAGCACGCGGAACAGCCGCTTCGCCGCAGCGAAGTCGCCCTTTGCGGCCAGCAATTGTCCGAGCCGGTGCAGCGCGTCCGCGTGATGCGGTTCGGTATCGAGAATCCGGCGGTATCCGGTCTCCGCCTCGGTGGACTGGCCTTTCTTGTGCAGAGCGGTTGCCTGTTCCAGTATATCGGGAATGCTGCGCGGATCGATCCGGCCACCGAGGTTCTTGCCGGTCCTGGTTTCGACGGTGACGCAACGGATCTTCCGGTCCGCGCAACCGTATGAATATTTGTAGGCCTCGTTGCCGCGCAGGAAATCGTACTCCAAAAAGCCGTTCGCAATCGCGTGCCTGATGCTGAAGGCGTGCAGGATGAGCCCCGCCGGTGGTCCGTCAAAGCTTTCGTCCCGGCCCGTCATGTAGAACGCAAAGCTGCGCTTGCGCTCGTCGACCAGTGTTGCCAGTGCCGCGACGGGTCGCTCGCCATGCCAAAATGTCGGCAGAAACACCATCCCGGACTGAAAGTTGCGGGTCAGCGTGGCGCCGTTGGACTGCACCAGCGCATCGATAGTGTCGCCCTTGCGCGGGCGCCATTTGGTTTCCCAGAACTTGAGGAGTGTGCGCAGATCCCGTCCGAGCGTTTCCGGGGTTGCCACCGTCACACGGTATTCGCCCGGATTGTCGATGAGCTTCAATAGGCGCCGGATCTTCTGTCGGGAGTTGGCGCTCAGCGATTCCAGGTATGTTTCCCAGTCTGCCGGGAGGGCTGCGAACGGGCACAGGCTGAGGTCGACGCCGTTGACCTTGTCGGTGCGGTCGACGTCGACGAACTTGAAATTGTGCTTGGGCAGGTACGCCGTGATCAGGCGGAAGCGGCGTTCCGACATCCTGACGTTTTCGAGATGCAGCTTGGCCCAATGCATCTGCCGGATGCACCGTCCAAAGGCCGGCATGACCTGATGTTCAACGTCCGGAGGACAGACGATCCCGGTATAGTCCGCGCCGAAGTTGCCGGCCATCCGCAGCTCGGTGCGGACGTCGTCCTTGTCGATGGCGGACTGCAGCCGCAGCGGGAAGAACGCCACATAGGGAGCATTTTCAGCGTTGCTGACCCTTGCGGCCAGGATGAACCACGGCCCCGGGATCAAGGACAGCCAGTCGCGCATCCACTTCCAGGACAGGAACACGTTCGCGTCCGGATCGGCGTCGTAGGCGGCATTCCAGTCGGCCTCGATCCTGACCAGGGACGGCATGGTGTCGATTACATCGATGTGCATGGCGGCTCCGGATCCGGGTCTATCTGTCAGCGGACTTTCCTGGTTCTCCGCCGCCTAGCGTTCGCGGAAGGCGCGGGACATGCTGTCACGGATGGGTTTGACGATGTACTCGAAGAAGGTCCGTTCCGACGTCTTGATGTAGACTTCGGCCGGCATGCCCGGGGTCGGGCTGAAGTCTGGGATTTTTCTGGTCTCGTCATTGTTGAGCTTGACTCGAACGATATAGACGTCAGTCGGTCCAACCTGCTGCGACTTCTTCTCGTCGGCCAGCGTGTCGGCCGACAGATAGATCACGTCTCCGGACACCATGGGCGTAATGCGCTGGCTGAGCGCCGTCAGGCGCACCATCGCCTTCTGTCCGTGCTTGACCTGGTCGATGTCCTGTGGCCGTAGCCGCGCCTCGATGATCAATTCGGCGTTGATCGGAAGCAGCTCCATGATGGCCTTGCCGGCCTCGACCACGCCGCCCTGGGTGTGGTAGCGCAGCTTCACCACGACGCCGCTGACCGGCGCGGTGATCCGGGTGCGGTTGAGCACGTCCCGGGCGGCCAGCATGCGCTCGCGGACGTCGGCGAGTTCTGCGCGCACGTCGTGCATCTGTTCGACGGCGGTCTTGATGGCGGTCTTGCGCACCCCGTTGATCTGCTCCGTGGCCCGGGCGATACGCTCTTTGGAATCACCGATGTCGCCCAGGATGCGTCCGATCTCGCCTTGCAGGTTGGCCTTCGACCGCTGCAACACCATCAATTCCGGCTTGCGCACGAGTCCGGCCTGCACCAGGCGCTCCTTGGTGTCGATTTCCTCGGTGAGCAGCACGATCTGCTGCTTGGTAGCCTCGAGCTGCACCTGCGATCCCTGGATCCGCTCCTCCAGCGCCTTGATACTGTCGTTGATCCCCTTGATGTCGCTGTTCATGTTGTTGCGGCGCGCGACGAACGTCATCTGCTGGCTATCGACGAATTCCTTGGCCTCCTTCGAAACCGCAAGCGCGCTGACGACATCGTCGGGCCAGTGGACTTCCGGCTCCTCCCGCATCTCGGCCTGCAGGCGGGCGTCGGTCGCCGACAGCCGGACCCGGCGCAGGAAAAGCCGCTGCAACTCCGCCTTTGCGGAGGTGTCGTCGAGGTCGAGCAGCACCTGGCCCGGTGACACCACGTCGCCCTCATGCACGAAGATGTCGCGTATCACGCCGCCTTCGAGATGCTGGATGATCTTGTTCTCGCCGGTGGCGACGAAAACCCCCGAGGCGACCACTGCGCCCGCGATGCCCCAGACGCCAAAGCCCATAAAGACGAGGGCCATGACCAGAATGCCGGCCACAGTCGGCATCCGGGTGGAGCGCGGCAACGAATCGTACCAGGTGGCTTCCGCCACCGCAGTGCGTGCCGCTATCTTTCGAATCGCCATCACGGACCTCGTTCAAAATCTCAGGGAGCCCCTATGAATTCATCGGTGGCAGGTCGCCGCCGCTCGGCGGCCTGCGGCCGGTGATCATCGGGATGATCTCGTCGCGGGTGCCAAAGGCCTGTACCGACCCCTGGTGCAGGATCATGATCTTGTCGACGCTCTGAAGCAGCGCCGCCCGCTGGGTGACCGTCACCACCGTCATCTGCTTTTCCTTGGCGCGCAGCAGCGCCTTGGCCAGCGCGCGCTCGCCGTTGGAATCCAGGTTCGAGTTCGGCTCATCGAGCACGACCAGCCGCGGGTTGCCGTAGAAGGCGCGCGCCAGTCCGACGCGCTGGCGCTGGCCGCCCGACAGCGGTGCGCCGTCCATGCCGACGATGGTCTCGTAGCCCTGCGCGAAGCTTGAGATCATCTCATGCACGTCGGCCATCTCGGCCGCGTCGAAGACGTCCTCATCGCGGGCGTCTTCGCGCATGCGGCCGATGTTGGCCTTGATCGAAGCGGGAAACAGCTGCACGTCCTGCGGCAGGTAGCCAACGCTTTCGCCGAACTGCCGCGGATCCCAGTTGCGCAGATCCATCATGTCGAGACGAACGCTGCCGGCGGTCGGGATGATGGACCCGACCAGCATGCGCGCCAGCATCGTCTTGCCGGTGCCGGAATCTCCGACGATGGCCAGCGACTCCCCGGGCTTCAACTGGAAACTGATGCCGTTCAGGATCACCTTCTTGTTCGGCGGCGGCACGTAGAGAATCCGCTCGACGCTGAGATATCCGGCCGGCCGCGGCAGCCGCAGCCGCTCCATATTGAGCGGTGAGTTCAGCAACAGGTTCTTGACCCGGGCATAGGCCGAACGCGCCTGGACGAAGCTGCGCCATCCCTCGATGGTGCCCTCCAGCGGCGCCAGCGCCCTGCTCCCCACGATGGACGCCGCGATCACCATGCCGCTGGTTAATTGGCCCTCCAGCGACAACCAAGCTCCCCAGCCCAGGATGGCAATCTGCGTGCACAGGCGGAGGAATTTCGACAGTCCCGTCATCATGATGTTGCGGTCCTGGCCGATGACCTGAGCCTTCAGCGATTCGACGGTTTCGCGGCCCCAGACCTGTACGCCTTCGGGAATCATGCCCATGGCGTTGATGACCTGCGCGTTGCGCGCCATCGACTCGGCCTGGAGGTTGGCCCGCGCTCCGAAATTGTTGGCCTGGGTGAACGGCGCCGCGGTGACACGCTGGTTCAGGAGCGCGATGATCATGAGAGCTGCGCCTGTCGACAGCACGATCAAGCCGAGATGCGGGTGGATCAGGAATACGACGGCAAAATAGGCGGGCGAGACCGGGGCGTCGAACATCGTCAACAGCACCGGACCGGTGATGAACAACCTCAGATGTTGCAGGTCGGCCAGGGTCTGGAATTCGCGGCTCGATCCGCCCTGCGCGGCCTTGGCGGCGGCGCTCAGCACCGGGCCGCCGAGCCGGGCTTCGGTCTCCACCGCAACCCTCATCAGGATGAACCGCCGCATCATGTCCATCAGGACGTGGGCCGCGATCGCGCCCACCACGATCATCGTCAGCATCATCAGGGTGTCGGTGGAGCGGCTGGTGAGGACGCGGTCGGACATGTTGAACAGATAGACCGGGATCGACAGCACCAGCAGATTGACGGCGATCGAGAAGATTCCGACCGTCACCAGATTGCGACGTGCCTTGGCCAGTCCCTTGCCGAGCACGTCGCGGAATTCGCCATCGCTGGACCTCTTGTGCAGCGGCGGACTGCCTCCTCCGCCTCCTCCGCCGCCGCTCTTGGCGCCGCCGCCATTGCCTCCTCGGCCGTCGGAGGGAACAGATCCAGGAACGGGCGGTTCGATCGTGATCGGAGCCCTCGGCGAGGGCGGCACTTTGCCCTCGGAGCGCAATTTGGTTTCGGCGGCCTTTGCCTCGGCGGGTCGGCCGACTGCCGGGGAAGGCGGTTCGCCCGGCGGGGAAGAGATTTCGTGAGGCGAGCGCAACGGAATGATCCGGGCGCTTGGTCCGGCGCCGGCGGCACATCCCTTCTCGTCCTGCGCACGGTTTCCCCCGTCAAATGCCATCTGCCGCTCCTGTGCTGTCCCGTCAGTCTGGAAAGTTGATCGTTAAGAAGGCGTCCCGTCCTAATGCAGCATGCTTGCGATCGGATCGTTGTGCGCGACGGCTGGAACGGCGGTGTGACTCTCGTGGGAAGGGTCCTGAGTGTCGTTGACGAAGGCGATCAACTCCGGCACCAGCGCATGGGTGTCGGCATTGACAGCGTTATCCTGGTGGACCGGCAGCAGATTGGCCTGCACCAGGATCGAGTCGCTGTAGGCGTGCCCGTTGACGTAGGCGTTGTCGGGATTGACGTCGATGATTGCAGCGTCGTTGGCCAGGCGATCATTGCCTGTGCTGACCGACTGCGCCGCCCCCCTACCCTCCGTGTGATCCGCAAAATACGCCGCGGCGCCAGCCGACGGCTCGTTCTGCAATTGGTAGATGACGTTGACGTCGTCGGTGACGTTGTTCTGCCAGATCGCGTTGACGTCGTAATAATTGCCGGTGATGTAGAGCACGTGGAGCGTGCCGCCGTTGCCGGCAATGGCGTTGCCGAGGCTGGGATCGAGCGAGGTCGCGCCGCCGGCAAGCAGGCCGTCTATGGTCTTGGCGTCGGCATTCAGGGGGCTGAAGCTGCTGCCGCCGTAATCGTCGATGGTGGCCTCGTTCAGGAGGTTGTTGTGGCCGGTACTGACCGACTGGGACGGATCGGTGCCGTCGGCCGCAGTCACGATCCGGTCGTTGTTGAGCAGGATGTTGTTCTGGAAGATCGCGTTCATGCCGTGATAGGCGCCCTGCACCACGATCAGGTCGTAATGGATGCTGCCATCCAAGATCTGGGAAAAGTTGCCGAGCTGGTTGGCGCCCGCGACCAGGTCGTAGTGAGCATCGGCACTGGTTTGCGTGATGACGTCGTTATGGAAAAGATAGTTGGTCTGCACCACCGAGTGGACATTGTAGTAGTCGCCGCTGACGACGTCGACGCTCCAGCTGGGACCCGCATAGGTCACCGGCACCGTGCTGTAGACGCCGGGGTGGTGGACGAAGTCGGCGATGTTGTCGGTGACGTTGCCGCCGCTCGTGATCGACTGCGTGCCGGTTCCTCCCGATTCGCTGACGTGGTCGTGGTTGATCAGGGTGTTGGTCTGGAACATCGCGTCGGTCTTGAAGTAGTCCCCCATCACGATCATGGTTCGCGCCGAATGCGTCTCGTCGACGATCAGCGCGGCGTTGGTGCTGTCGTTGTTGCCCAGCACCGCCCATTGGCCGAGCCCATGTCCCGTGTCGGGCAACGCGGCCGGCGCGGCCAAGGGCGTCAGGTCCGGCGCCGGCGTCGAGGGATCCTGCTCTACCCCGTTGAGGTAGTAGCCCGGCTGCACCGAATGCGGGTCCGGCGTTCCGCCGCTGGCGGCCCATGCCGCATCGTGTGCGGCCAGGAAGTTCGTGGCGCCGGTTCCGTTTTGCGTGATCCACCAGTCGGTCGGGATTTGCGCGTTGGCATCGTCGGCCATGTGCTGAATGGTGCTCTTGGCGTCGAAATCGAGGCGCGCGATCAGGCTGTCGCCGGGAAAGGTGCCCGCCGGCAGCAAGGTGGCGTCGTTGTACATGACGTTGTGCTGCTGGGCGTCGGCTTCGCTTTGTTCCCCGCCAGGGTGGTACTGAACCTTGATGTGAAAATCCGCGCCTCCACCGCCGCCCCCGCCGCCGCTCGGCATCAGCCAGACGACGTTCGGTGGCCGGTCGGGCGGAAATAGATCGGGCTTCGGATGCTCGGGCGAAACCGGGTGCGGCGCAGGGTGAATATGAGCCAGCTGCAGCGGATCGAAAGGCATGAGATCCGGCATGGGGACGCCAGTGGTCTCCATGTCGTCCGGCGTAAAGTGGCTGTCATAGTGGGGGAGCGTGGCGGTGTAATCGTCGGATGAGCGGCGCAGGGCGCTGTCGTCGTAATCGATCCGGTCACGCGCAATGTCGTCGAATATCTTTAAATAACCCGCAAAATGCCAAATGACTTCAATTACACCGGCCGGTTCCATGAGAGGCTCTCCCTAAAAGAAGTGCAAGCCACATCGTTCCGTCCAAAAGGGCGGCCGCCTCGGCTGCAATCATGGAATGAATGGAACAACCCGCGCGGCGAAAGCCGCGCGGGTCGGACGTTCGGTTAGAGCGTGTGGTGGTCGTCGGTCATGTCGTGGCCAGCCACCTGCATGGTGTTGCTGTTGAACTGGATGTTGGCACCCGTGGTGATGGTCTGGGTGAACGCGGACTGCGTCAGAGCGGCATCGGCGTGCGAGACGATGCCCGAGCCGGCGCCGGCGACGTTGCCGTTGGTCGCGTCGGTGATGTGGGACTCGCCGCCGCTGATCTTGGCGTCCATGCTGAAGCCGGCCGACGGGTCGTGACCTTCGCTGCCGCTGGAGCTGTACGACACGCTCGAGCCGGACACATTGGCGTCGTTGATCAGGTTGTTGACCTGGTCGAGGTGGAAGATATTGCCGCCGCCGTTCACGGTCTGGTTAACCACTTCCGGCATCACCAGGGAATCGCTGGCGTACAGACCGTGCAGGTCGATCACCGGCGCGGTCGGGGTATGAGCCGAGACGTCGACGTTGACGTCGACGTTCACATGGACGTTGGTATCGACATTGTTTTCGACGTGATTCTCGACCTTGTTGTCGATGCTATTGTCGACCTTGTTGTCGACCTTGTTGTCGTTGGCATTGAAGTTGGCGTTGCCGTTCAGGTTGCCGTTGGCATTGCCATTGCCGTTCCAATTGTCGTTGCTGCTGTCCGACTGCAGCGACTGCGCGGCGGTCTGCGTTTCGCTTTGGCCCTGCCCTTGGCCCTGGCCCTGTCCCTGACCTTGCAGTTGGCCTTGAAGATTGGCCTGGCCCTGGATCTGACCCTGGAGATTGGCCTGCGCCTGGCTCTGGTCCTGCGAGGGGTCATACTTCTTGTTCGGCATACCCATGACGGGCTCCTTCGGGTTGGAGAGCATCGCGGGCGGGACGAGATCGCTGATCTTCTATGTCTGCGGTCTGCGAAGCGCACCGGTGCTCGTGAACGCCGGTTCTCCCGGCTGCCCGCATCCGCTTTATTGCGAATGCCTGCAGCAGGCAGGATGCTTCAGCACGCAAAAATGAACATGCGTGCATTCGGTCAACCGCATTATCTTGCGATATCGCCAACAGCACTTTTTGCTGCAACATTAGATGGTGCAGGCGTTCTGTCCTAACACCGAAAAACCATTGACGCGGCTGCTTCGCTGCAGACCTTTGCGAACTACGCCGGCCGATCTCGTGCGTCTGCCGCGCCGCACACATGAGCCTCAAGTTCCGGCAGCAGGTCCCAGATGTCGCGGTTGATCTTGGTCATTTCGTTCGTGGTCTGAAGCATGTCCTTCAGGCGGCTTTCGTCCAGCGCCTTCATCTCTCCGAACCTGAGGCTGGACTTCGTCTCGGCCAGCCGCATCGATTGCGTATGGGTGATGGCGCCCGACGTATCAAAGATGAACATGCAGTGGTTGAGCTCGTTTCGGACTTTAGTCGACTCGACGAAGCGCTCGATCAGCCGCGCCAGCTTCCGGGAAATGGTCCGGTCGGTGATCCTGATCTTGGCCATCCGCTGGATCAGGTCCAGCCTCGCGCGCGTGGTGTTGAGCGTGGCGAACACCACGGCCGCCGAGGCTTCGTCGGTCCGCAGCAGGATCATGAGAACATAGATGAAGAGGCTCTCGTTGTTGGACCAGCTGCAGATCAGGTTTCCGATCAGAGCCAACACCAGGGTGCGGCGGTCTGCCGAAGCCGGAGCGGCAGCAGCCAGCAGGTCGAAATTCGGTTTTGGCGGCAGCTTGCTGACAAACATCGTGTTCTTGTCCGATGGGCAATCCAGCTGATCCGGTCGCGAGCTTATATATCGAAAGATACCATCGAAGGTTGCGGTACAAAATACTGCACCGACGAAACCATGGATGCCCTACATTTGGTATACGACCTGTCCTTCGCGCAGACGCATGTCAGGTAGCCGACGCGGGACCGGAGTCCGATGGACCATTAGTATATGTTGGCAACCAAGCAAATATCATTCTAACATATTCTAAATTGCACAGAAGCAACCCTTTGGTTGCGCCGCACGCTTCAAGCGCAGCCTTTGTCTTAAATCTCTTATCTTGGGGGTCTACAGGATCCGGGGGGATCTTATTTAACGATCATTAGTCAAAGGGGCGCGTTATGTTAGTCCCATATCAGAAGATAGTTATTATTGTAGATTCGATGGCCTTTCGGCGAGCCAGGGTTGAGGGTTTTCTAGAACCCTGGGCCAAGGACGAGAATGCTGAGCTCATTTGTAAAAGTATGCACTTGACCTGACGACTGGCTCTTCGTCGTGGTGGGTGTCCGACGAAGATTTGTGTCCGGCGCTACGCGGCCGGCAGCAATTTCTCCCTCGCAATGGGCAGCGCGTCAAGG
>Ga0153915_10003765_pt1 | contig 13939 bp, 16 predicted proteins | sample Opewatmetagenome_2_FD_107003 | JGI IMG/M metagenome (GOLD analysis project Ga0153915, IMG submission 107003) | Freshwater wetland microbial communities from Ohio, USA - Open water 3 Core 3 Depth 3 metaG | ecosystem: Environmental > Aquatic > Freshwater > Wetlands | place: USA: Ohio, Lake Erie... | reverse complement strand
TGGGACATGTAACATGATGGCATCAGACACATCACTTGCCATTTTGACCCGTCCAGGATTCTCATCCCATTGATCTGCTTCCTTATCAAAATCCCGTTTGTTATCACTCATGGTGTTCGATATGCCCAAATATAAGTGTTTTGTTTACTGAATTTCCCCTCTTTAGATCCATCATTCTCTAAATAGGTATCCCCTATTAATAAAGACAAAGTAACAATCATTATGATAAAATCTCTTACAACAGTTGATGTCTGCTTCCTGCGGAATTTAAAAAGAAAATATCCTTGAATTCCGTTGCCAGCCGGGCAGATGCCTCGAAGCCTGTACAATGGGAGACGCCTAATTTTTGAATCCCAATCTTCTTAAGATCTGCAATGGTTCTATTCAACCTTTCCTGCGACGCGCTTATCAGATGAGTCCCTCCTACAACTGAATATATGCGTTCATCACCGGTTATCTTCTGAAAATGAATTATGATATTCATCATCCCTCGATGAGCGCAGCCAAGGAAGACAGCTAGACCTTTATCTGTCTTTATTGCAAAGGAAAGGTCATCGGGTAAAGTGTCCCGTATAAGGCTGTTGTTATCCATCCTGTAAAGTGAATGATCGATCTCTTCGTAGCCCGTGACAAAGGGGACCTCTCCGGAGGTGACAATATTTTCAGTAATCCATACAGGCTCGGTTGATAAAATAAAACGCGCTCCAAGACCTTCAAGCTGTTCCCGCATAAAGGGGATGCCTATGTATCGTCTGTCATTGTCCCTAATAGAATATGTTGCGTCCCAGATTGAAGGATGGGCTATTATATCAATTGACTTGTTTCTTATTTCAAGAATATCTTTTAGCCCGCCGGTATGATCAAAGTGCCCATGACTGAGAACCATTAAATCTATTATTCTGAAATCAATGCCCATTACCTGTGCATTGTAGGCTACAGAAAGACCCGATCCTGAATCAAGAAGTATGCATTTATTCTCCGTCTCGATCAAGATGCTCAGCCCCCATTCTGCCATAAAATTACGGGTGGCTGTGTTTTCAGTTAATGTTGTGATGTTGATGGCCATTAAAGCCCTCTTTTTTCTTTCAACATGGTCAGGAGTCTTATTCCCTTTATCTGTCTGAAGTTGGCACCCTGACTGACACATCGTAACGCGATATCACTGTCAATAACCATTGTCCCTGAAACGGCATCCACGCCATGGTCGAAAAGGACGGGAGATAGAGGCGTGGAGTCTCCCAACACAACCACATAGGCGTTCGGATTGCACAGGGATAGCAGCCTATCCATTGTATGGTTGGTCAGTGCCGTCCCTGTAATTCCTATCACATCGGCCTCAGGCAAAAGCACATCCGCATGGCACTCTTCAAGATCACCTTCACGAGGATTTTTTTCAATGACATGAAGGTCCTTTGCGATATCTTTGATCTTATTTAGAAAGGGGAAATGGCCGACTATAACTACCCTCTTATCTTTTGCTTTTTCCTCTATCAGGTCTCCTGCGTTAAGTTCAACGCATCGCAGCTCGTCAATCTCAATCAGAGAATTAAGCGCGGCCATGCCTATTGCGGCCTCAAGGATGCTCTCTGAGAACGACATCCTTACAAGATCAGAGGCGCTTTTATCGAGAAGTCTTCCCGGCGCCTTTACCATCGGAGGACTCTGTTTAAGGGCGTCCTTTGGAAGGGTAGCGGCTAAACCGCACCTCCTGGTAAGGACACCGGTGTGGAAGATCCCCTGACGGATATCCCTTACCTCAGCGTTCAGATCCAGGGTTAAGATGATATCGTTTAATATATCCATTTGTTCTCCTGTTGCAAGACGATCAGAATGACTTCCCGCAGCAGCTTCCCGGACCTGCGCAGCCGGCCTCGGACGGGCTTGAACCGCAGCATGATGTATCGCCCGGTCCGGGGAAGCCCGTCAGGGATGTCCCTGAGAATGAAGATGGTTTGGATATCATCTTCTTCAGGTTTTTGCTGCCGCATGCCATGCATGCCGCTTCATCGCTTGCCCTGGGCAGATAGATCTCGCTTGTCTTCCCGCAATCATTACATAGATAATCATAAAGAGGCATATTGTTCTCTCCTTATATTTGAGTTGTCCAGCGTTCATCCTAAAACAAGGATATTTGGATTCACACCAACCATAGCTTCCTCTTTAAAATGTTTGATCAGCCAGATAACCCCATGATATGTTTAAGCGTTGTAATCATTTCCCTGACTGCCTTTTCGCCGGGCTTTTCCGGCAGCTGAAACATTATGCCGAGCCCTTCGCTTGCCTCATGAAATCCATCTTTGTTTAACCTGCTCACTACAGCAAAATTGATCATGAAATTGATTTTTAATATCTCCTTAACGAGCTCAAGACCTTTCATGTCGCCGAGGTCCTCGTCTGCTATGATCAGATCGACGGCCTTTTTTGAGGTCATTGTCAGTGCCTTCTTTCCGGAATCAGAGAACTCTAATTCGATATCTCCATATCCCTTTAAGTCTGATATCAGATCTTCAAACCTGTCTTTATCCCGACTCACCAATAACAACTTCAGCATATTATTCTCCTGATTAATACACAGCTTCAATTCAAAAGGGGAAGGCAGGGTATGGGCAAGGTTATTCATTTACCTTGCCCCTTACCCCTTAAACCTTATACCTCGTTTTTATTCACCAATGCCCTTCCGCATTTGCCTTATCCGCCAGGTTGAGTTTTCCATCAAGGAACGCCTTTACCGCGTCTCTGACCGTGCCGGATGCGTCGTTGGCCACCTTTACCCTTGCGGCCTGCAATGTCGTAAAGGCATTCGGACCGCAGAATCCCGTAAGCAGGACCTCCGCGCCTTTATTGGATATATTGGCCGCAGCCTGGATTCCGGCGCCCTTCAGGGCATTGATATTTTCCTTATTGTCGATTACTTCAAAATTCAAGGTCTCCGAATCCACGATAAGGATATAGGCGGCCCTGCCGAAACGCGGATCGACCTGCGAATCAAGGTCTTTCCCCTGTGATGTAACGGCTATCTTCATATATAATCTCCTTTTAATTAACGTCCGCCCCCGCCGCCGCAGACCTGGTTATCATCTATCCTGGGCAATATGCCCGCGATAAGATCTTCAACTACCGGCCTTATCTCAGCGCGTGTCGCGTCATAATATACATCTATCCCTGATTGTTTAAATCCCATAAGAGGTCTCATGCCGATGCCGCCTACAATCAGTGCCTTTACCTTATGCTGGGCCAGCAGATTCACAGGCACCATGCATCCGCCCTGGACATGCGACTGATTGGGTATTGTGCTGACCTTTTCAATCTCCCCATCCTTGACATCAATAAAGGTAAAGACATCACAATGGCCGAAATGCCCTGACCTGTGGCCATCCAGGCCTCCTGCTTCCATTGACGGTACTGCTATTCTTCCATCTTTCATTTTTAAAAATCCTCCGTTATATGATTTGCTTTAATGTTATTTCAAATAAAGTCTTTCAGTAATCTTATCCCATATGTTTATAACCCCTTCGCATGCCTCTGATCGAGAGGCATATTCGAAGATGGTCCGGCCCTGGACCATAGCCTTAGTAAAGACCGGGTCGAAGGGTATCCTTCCAAGGACCTCCATGCCCTTTTCCCTTGCCGTATCTTCTATGACCCTTGTCTCATCCTTATTCAGATCAAATTTATTGACGCAGATCATGGCCGGGACCTTGAAATGTCCTGCAAGTTCGGCGACCCTTAGCATGTCATGTTTCCCTGACAATGTAGGCTCCACAACAATCAGAACGGCGCTCGCCCCCCCCAGAGATGCTATTACAGGACACCCGATACCCGGCGGGCCGTCCGTCAATATAAGGTCAAGACCCTTTTCTTCGGCCAATTTCTTTGCCTGTTGTCTTACAAGGGCAACAAGCCTCCCGGAATTCTCCTCGGCGATCCCCAGTCTCGCATGCACCATTGACCCGAATCTGGTATTCGACATGTACCATTCGCCGCAGGTCTTGACAGGAAAGTCAACGGCTTTTTCCGGGCAGAAATACACGCAGACGCCGCAGCCCTCGCAGTCTATGGGCGAGACCCTGTAATCCTCATCAATAGCATTCCAGTTGCAAAGTTCCCTGCAAAGGCCGCACTCAACGCACATGTCCTTATTGATAACAGCCTGATTGCCTCCCTGAAAATCGTGTCTCTCAACAATCTCAGGCGACATTAGGAGGTGTAGGTCGGCTGCATCCACATCAGCGTCACAGAGGACCATGTTTTTCGCGAGGAACGCGAAGGCAGCGGTAATGCTTGTCTTGCCTGTCCCTCCTTTTCCGCTTATTATGATTAATTCTTTCATGGAGTAATTATCCCCTTAACAATCCTGTTGATTTGGCTGTAAAGCTCAATGAATCTGTTCTTCCAGTCAGGCATCTCTTCGACAATGAGTCTTCCTTTGGAATAGGCCTCTGCGATCTTCCGATCAAAGGGTATCTCCATTAAAATTGGAAGCGATTCCTCTCTCGCATATTCCTTAACCTTCCCGTCTCCCATATCGGAACGGTTGATCACCAGGCCGCAGGGGATACCTAGTATCCTGACCGCACCCAACGCGAGTTTAAGATCATGCAATCCGAAGGGGGTGGGCTCCGTTACCAGCAGGACAAAATCCGCTCCCTTCATTGCCGTTATAACGGGACAGGATGTACCTGGAGGCGCGTCAATAATTGTAAGACGATCCATGTCTGCCTTGGCCCTGACTTTTCTTATGAGCGGGGGAGACATGGCCTCACCAACCCTTAATGTCCCATCTATGAATTCCAGACCGTTACGGCGTCCTTTCCTTATTACACCCAGTTCCCTGTCTATCCATTTTATGGCGTCAGCAGGACATGCCCGCATACATCCCCCGCAGCTGTGACAGAGGTTTTCAAAGGCCAGGATCGTCTTGCCCAGGACGACTATCGCCTTGAACTGGCATACCTCCGCGCACTTGCCGCAGAGTGTGCATTTCTTTTCATCTATTTGAGGGACAGGGGTGGATACAATACGGGTCTCTTCAATAACCGGACTGATAAAAAGATGGGAATTAGGCTCTTCCACATCACAGTCAAGGAGACGAACGTTTTCCCCCAGAGAGACGGCCAGGTTGGTCGCCACCGTTGTCTTGCCGGTGCCTCCCTTGCCGCTTGCCACGCTTATTATCATTTTTTATTCCTTTTCTTTATACGGATATTATCGCCGATTTCATGCCGGTTCATCGGTTCAATGGGTATATTCTATCATCTCTATACTGGTGCCAATCTTTTTAATTACCGCATCCCTCATCTTTACATAATGTGGACAGGGATAATCGATGGGCACACCCTTTGAAATACATGAAGCAAAAACTATGGCCTCCGCTCCACGTTCAACCATTAATTTTGCCCTTGAGACGGCCTTTTTCCCGGGGCACCCGCCACAACCGATAAAACCTATAATCTCCACAGGTCCTGTCTGTTCAAAGGCAAATTTGCCTTGAGAGGCTATCTTGAAATCAGTTGTACCAGGACATATATCCTCTGTCTGCTGACAGCGTATTATTCCGACCTTTTTCATTTATTGTTTCTCCACATATCAGGCGGTCAGCTTTTCTACCTGCTCAACCAGCTTTTTAAATTCTCCGGCAAAGGCAAGTTTATCCGGATCAAGTTTTGAGATGTCACCGGAATCGCCTATCTTAACCAATTCAGGCTCTATGGGAAGGGTTGCGAGAAGCCTCAAACCATGGCCCAATGCCGTTGTCATTCCGCCACCCTGCTTGAACAGATCAATAGGTTTGCCGCAATGAGGACAGGTAAGTCCGCTCATGTTCTCTACCAAGCCCAGGATCTCCATGTTCATCTTAACACAAAAATTGATGGACTTCCTTACATCCGCAAGGGATACCTCCTGAGGAGTTGTGACAATAAGGGCCTTCGCGTCAGGGATGGTCTGGGCCACTGTCAGGGGTTCATCTCCTGTGCCGGGCGGTGAATCGATGATAAGATAATCAAGTTCCGGCCATTTGATGTCCGATATGAATTGTCTTATGACCCCTATCTTGACAGGGCCTCTCCATATAAGGGCAGCGTCCTTGTCGTCGCCCATTAATGCCTCAATTGAAATAACATACAGATTTGGCAGTACACTGACGGGAAGCGCCTTTCCGGAATCGGAGCCTTCTATCCCCTTTGTAACCCCAAGCATCCTGGGGATGCTGGGGCCATGCAGGTCAACATCCATCAATCCTACCTTGTACCCTTTCTTTGCCAGAAAAACAGAGAGATATGCCGCTACGCTGCTCTTGCCCACTCCGCCTTTGCCGCTCATTACAAGAATCTTATTCTTTATCTGTTTAAGTCTCGCATCAATTTCTTCATCCTGTTTGACGCGCTGTTCGTCCTTTGTTCCGCATGAAGTGCTCATTATTAAAAATCCTCCTTATTTGGTTTGATTATCCTGTTGCCAGACTATTCTTTTCCTGCCGCCGCACCCGTATCCCTGCCTCTTGCACCCGGGCATTAAATACCTTGCATTATAGATATCATCCTTCAGATAAGCCTCGATAATATCCTCCGTCTTTCCCGCGATATTTTGAATAACAGGAAGGCCGGTGCCCTTAAGCATGTTTAAAAATAGATGCGATATGGCCCCGCATATGATGACGTCAGGATCCAGTTCCTTTATCCTGTGGCATTTCCATGACAGTTCTCCCTCCCCGATATGATAGGCGTGACGGGAAACCTCCTCCTTCCAGTTATCGAATTCAACCACCAGGAGCCTCATTGCCGTATCAAAAACAGGTGAAATCTTGTCTTCCCATACTGGAAGTACGATTTTCATAGGTACAACCTTTCAGGTGTTTAATGATGCCCGGTCATAGGCAACGCCCCTGTCCGGACCCTGCTCAGTTCACACTATTTGAAGGCGCAGCCATTCAATAGCGCAACACCATCTTTCTATAGAGCATTATCTATGCCATGATATCTCTTTGCAGATACATTGGAGCCATCATATTGTTTTAACTGGTTATATTTATGTAAGCATGCCCTAAAAAAGAATATTATCAGTTGTAATATATTTGCAATTATGCAAATACATATATGCTAAATTGCAATATTGCAAAATTGGTTAATGATATACCCTATGTTGGATATTAAGCCGCCTGGGCCTCTATCTCCATCATGAATTCCTTGAAGTTGAAGTGCTTGTGGCTGACAGCCCCTGAAGGACATGTCGCAGCGCAGGCGCCGCAGCCCTTGCACAGAGCCTCGTTGATATGCGACCTGTGCTGGGGTTCAATGACCGAAGGCGCCCCGTAGGCGCATATCTTCACGCAGAGACCGCAACCTGAACATATGTCTTCGTCAACAATGGCGATTGTAGGCTCGATCTCCGCCTTACCCTTGGCCAGACGACTAAGCACCTCAGCAGCCGCCGCCTTGGCCTGTGCAACTGTATCAGCTATATCCTTTGGCCCTACGCAGCATCCGGCTATGTAAACCCCATCTGTCATTGTTGCGACCGGATCCAATTTGACGTGTTTTTCCATGAAAAAGCCGTCTGCACGTCTGCTCAGGGAGAATATCCTCGTCACGTCGTCTGCATCAGGCCTGGGTTCCATGGCAGTTAAAAGAATGACCATATCAACAGGGACGCGAAGCATCTTTGAGATAAGGGTGTCTTCTACAACCACAGTGAGTTTTCCATGTTCCTCCTCTGATATAGCCTTATCCGTTACCCTTGTGGCCTTGCCCCTTATGAATTTGATACCCTCGCCGCAAACTTTCTCATAGAGTTCCTCATAACCCTCTCCGGCGCATCGCATATCTATATAACACTGGTATACATCCGCCCCTGTCTTGTCTTTGATCAGGTGTGCCAGTTTGAGACCGACCATACAGCATACCTTGGAGCAATACTCATGGTAGTTTTTATCCCTTGATCCCACACAGTGGAGTAAGGCTACGCTCTCAGGCTTTTTGCCGTTCTTCATGAGTATCTGGCCAAGTGTGGGTCCTGTGGCGTTGTTTAGACGCTCAAACTCCAATGCCGTCATTACATTTTCATATTTTCCGTAACCGTACTGTTTTATGGGAGTAGGATCAAAGGGCTCATAGCCGGTAGCTACGATGACATTCCCTACATTAACCTCCACGATCTCGTCCTTCATGCGATAGTCAATTGCATTGACCCCGCATCGTCTTGAACATTCGCCGCATTCGATGCAACCTTCTATCTGTCCTGTAAGACAACGTCCCGCCTCGGCCCGGGCCACCGGAACGCTGAAACCAAGGGCCACTTCCTTGAATCCCTTGACCCTCTCGGAGACCTCAAGTTCCGGCATCTTTGCCCGTTCTGTCCGGGGATATTTTATTTTAAGTTCAGCTATCTGTTCCTGTGTGAGGTCTTCTTTTGCCTTCACCTCAGGAGCCCATTCAATGGTCTCGCCCTTGAGATAGCGATTGATATACACTGCGGCCTTCTTGCCCTGGGCAATGGCATCTATGGCCTTACCCGGGCCTGTTACCACATCGCCGCCGGCAAATACGCCTTCTATATTGGTCATGCCCGATATAGGTGAGACAGAAATCCCGCCGTTTCTCAGAATCTCCAGACCCATGTCCTTGGCAAATCCAGTGTCAGCGCCCTGGCCAATGGCTACTATTACGGTATCCGCCTCAAAGGTTGTCAGGTCCTTATCATCATAGGTGGGTGCAAACTGATGTTTGTCATTAAAGACTGATGTGCATCTCTTAAATTCTATTCCAGAAAGTTTTCCATCCTTTGCGATGAATTTGTTGGGACCAAGGCTGTTATTGATCTTGACACCCTCCTCGATTGCCATATGCACCTCGTCCTTGGATGCGGGCATCTCGTCCAGACTTTCCAGACATGCAAGAGAGAGGTCCTCTGCGCCCAGACGAAGCGCGGTCAGTACCACGTCTATAGCCACGTTGCCTCCTCCAATAACGACTACCTTCTTCCCAAGTGAGACAGGGTTTCCAAGGGCTGCATCCCTTAAAAAATCAACGCCCTTAAGCACGCCGGCAGTCTCTTCTCCCTCAATACCCAGGCTCCTGCTCCTGTGAAGCCCGGTTGCAAAGAAGAATGCCTTGTAGCCGTCATCCTTAAGGCTATTCAGGGTTATGTCCTTTCCAAAGGTAACGCCTGTCTTAATATCAACGCCGATCCTTTTTATAAGCTCTATATCACGGTTAAGGACGTTTTTCGGCAGGCGGTATTCAGGTATGCCTACTGCCAGCATCCCTCCGGCCTTGGGAAGGGCCTCAAATACGGTAACGCTGTGTCCCAGCATGGCAAGATCATTGGCTGCAGCAAGACCCGCAGGACCTGAACCGATAACGGCTGCCTTCTTGCCTGTCTTATCTATCTCAGGGACCATGAAATCATTAAGATCGAACTGGTCATCGGCAAATCGCTTGAGGTCGCGGATTGCCAGGGGCTGATCCACCTTGCCCCTGTCGCACTGCTCCTCGCAGGGGGCAAAACATATCCTCCCGCAGGTGGCGGGAAGGGGGTTGGAAAGTCTGATAAGATTGTAGGCATCCTTAAACCTGCCGGTCGCGATAAGTTTCAGATAACCGGGGACATTCATGTTGATAGGACATGTCTGCATGCATGATGCCTTGCAGGGCCGCTCTTCCCTCTTGTCGATAACGGCCTTGTTGGGGACTGCCTGGGGGAAGGGAATATAAACAGCCTTTCTTTCAACCATGCCCAGGTCAAATTCGTTCTTCATGACAACAGGGCATGTGGCAAAGCAGATCCGGCAGCCTGTACATATGCTCTGATCTATAAACTTGGACTTTTTTCTGATCTTTGCCTGGAAATTGCCTGTATAACCGGATAACTCCTCTACCTCGCTGTAGTTAAAGAGTTTGATATTAGGGTGGGAACCGGTATCGCTCATCTTCGGCGTATTCATGCAGGCGGAACAGTCAATGGTTGGGAAGGTCTTGTCGAGCTGGATCACATGCCCCCCCACGGAAGAGGTCCTCTCCACAAGATAGACCTGATAGCCTCCTGCAGCAATGTCCAACGACGCCTGCATCCCCGCTATCCCAGCGCCGACAACGAGTGTGTTTTTATTTATCTCAATCTCATTCGGAAAGAGTGGGGTATGGTATTGAACCCTATTGACCGCGCCAGCGACAATCTCTTTCGCCTTTTCAGTCGCGCCTTCCTCATGGACCCAGCTGCAATGTTCCCTGATATTGGCCTGCTGATAAAGAAACTGATTAAGACCTGCCTCTTTTGCAACGCGGCGGAAGGTCTTTTCATGCATATTGGGAGAACAGGATGCTACTACTATCCTGGTCAGGCCCAGTTCCCTGATATCCTGGCGGATCGTCTCCTGACCCGGGTCTGAGCATGTAAAGACATAATCTCTGGCAATAACAACATTGGGCAGTTTGGAGGCAAATTCCCTTACCTCCTTCACCTTTACCGTCTTGGCGATATTATTACCGCAGTGACATACATAAACACCTATGCGTATTTCCTTATTCATGATATTTCACCTGTATAATGATATTGAGAATCTTAGTAATATCAGTTAACTAAAGGACTTCGTACCTTCAGTGTTAAGTACGCAGTCATCGGAATAAGCATGCAATAATACGTAAAGAAATTAATAGAGCATTTTATATGCCATTTTCTGTAGTGATTGAATTATCGCATTTAACAGGCTGGAATAATTACTGAATATAATTCAGGGGGTCTTTTTTACAAATCGGATGCAACTTACATTATTGCATTTTTGAAATATTACATATGCAATAACGCAATGTTGCAATGCCCCTTCTGTAATCCTCTTCATATCCGGATTATACGACCCTTTGATTTAAATAATTTTGCTGAATCTTGATGGCCTTAGGAAGGAATAAGAAGACATGATGGACCTTACTTATGCCGTCCATCCTGTTCGGGGAGATCGATATTCAGGCCCTTAATCTTTCGCCAGAGTGTTATGGGATGCACTCCTAATCTTGCTGCCGTAAGTTTCCGGTTCCAGTTGTTCTGGGCCAGTGCATTATATATAAAATCCCTTTCGAATCCCTTTATTGAAGGGTCTTCTTGTTTTAAGGAAGGTGTTTTACGATTATCGCCTCTTAAGCCCCTGCCAATGTAATCCGGCAGGTGCTCAATGCCTATCATGCTTTTCTTGCATACTACTATCGCGTATTGGATCATATTTTCCAGTTCACGGATATTGCCGGGATAGTCATGAGACATTAAGACCTTCAGGACTTCAGGTCGAAGGCCCTGAATATCCTTCCCCCGGAGGCGGTTAAATTTATTTATAAAGTGTTCTGCCAGGATCGGGATATCCTCTTTTCGATCACGCAAGGGCGGGAGTTGGAGTCTCGCTACATTAATCCTGTAATAAAGGTCCTTCCGGAAGGTCCCTTCTTTTATGAGGGCCTGAAGGTCTTTGTTCGTGGCTGCAATGATCCGCACATCCACCTTCTCCGATTTAGTCCCCCCGAGGGGCTCAAAGATATTGTCCTGCAGGACGCGAAGGAGCTTGACCTGCATGGCCTGGGATATATCGCCAATCTCATCCAGAAAAAGGGTGCCGCCATGAGCCAGGGTTATGCGCCCGGGCTTATCCTTTTTAGCGTCGGTAAAGGCCCCGGCCTTGTAACCGAAAAGTTCGGATTCGAGGAGGTTGTCCGGCATGGCGCCGCAGTTTATAGTAATCATAGGGCCGTCCTTCCTCTGACTCAGGGAATGGATGGCCTTGGCGAAAAGTTCCTTGCCGGTTCCGCTTTCCCCTTCCAGAAGCACGGTAGCATCGCTGTCGGCGAACTGTTCTGCCATGCTGAATAGACGCTGCATCTCTTTGTTGTTGCTGACTATGTCATGGAAGGACTGGCGCTTATACAGCTCCTTGCGAAGCTCCTCAACCAGCGTCAGGTCGCGGAAGGTCTCTACCCCGCCTCTCATGCGGCCTTTACTGTCCTTTAAAAGGGCTGTGGAGATGCTGATGGGGACACGTTCTCCTCTGGTATTCATGATAAAGATGGATTGGTTTACGACAGGTTTCCCTGTCTCGACGGTATGCCTGAGAGAACATTGACTCTCGCAGATGTTTGCCTTGAAGACTTCCCAGCATTGCCTGCCGACTGCGTCTTCCTTAGGTATGCCGGTTATTTTCTCTGCCGCACGGTTAAAGGATGTGATCTTCCATTCGGAATCCACTGTAAAAACGCCGTCCGCAATACTGTCGAGGATGATCTGGGTCTGGTTTTCAGAATCTTTGTTCATAATTAGCACCGGCTAAAACATAATTGTCATGAATAGCTTTGTCAATTGCGATTATATCCGGTATTATGGATCTAAAATATCTGGAGAAAGGAATGATTCCCCTGAAATAGTCACAGCTTATTTATCATTCAGATGCCTTCCGGACTTTCGCCTTGACTCCCATTTTATACATCATAATTGCAGATGGACAAAATCCTGTTAAAGAGAATATAAGAAGATTTAATCCGACAAGGGCCGTCAAGATCAACCAATAAATGCTATGCAACCAGGTGAGGATGGTTCCGGCCAATTCCTGCGCGTGCTGCTGGTCCATTGGCATCTCCTCTTTGATAAGAATGTCTTTTTTATTAATCGAAAAATCATAACTTTTTACAATCAGCCTATTAATTTTATTATAAAGGTTGTTAATGGAATAAGGCTTTTCCAAATAATCATCAAGTCCTACTGCTAAATATTTTTCAACGGCCGGCAAATTACCCGTCAATGCCATAATAGGGAAGTATTTCAGTTTACGACGGATAATTTTTGTGGCTTCGAAGCCATTCAATATGGGCATATCAATATCCATAAGACAAAGGTCATATTTGCCTTCATTGGCTATCGCATAATCAACAGCCTCCTTTCCATTAGAAACCATATCATATTCAAAACCCCAAAGTTTCATTAATGTTTTAACCGATGTTTGATGATGGAGATTATCTTCTGCTATCAAAATTCTCATATTATGATTTACTCCATCCGAATACAAAACGGATCACCGGCGACCGAGGTCATCCGCTGAATATGTCGATTAGGCAAGGATACCATTCTTTAAAAACACCTAATTATTTTTCATTTTATTCTTCCGCCATTTCATAAAGGCGCGATCCCTATTAAAATGATTTAAAAAGATCGCCCGGATCACATCCGCATCGGTAAGGTTCGGATCAGACTCTCTGGCGGCGGCCACGTACTGATCCAATAGATTATTGACGTCTTCCGGAAGGGTTATCTTGCGGGAAACATCCTGACATTTTTTAACGATCTTTAAACTTATTGTAGGAGGTGTTTTTAGAACAACATCCGTATTTGAAGGTTCATTCATTATTCGCCTCGCTTTTTTTCAATGTTTTTCTCAAAAAAATGCATTATCGCCGTGTATAAAAATCTCCTGACGGACGTGTCGTCAAATTCACTGATCTTTGTAATCCTCGCAATCATGCTTTGTGTCAGTTTAATATTAAGTTCTTTGCCGGTCCTCGGGCTGGCCAGATAGGCAACCTGTCCGTCATTTTTCTGGACCTCAAGCCGGTATTTCAGAAAATCATTAATCGCGACGAAAAATAGCTCCTGAAGGTTATCAAAGTTATTGGTTAACGAATATATCTTTAATTTTTTAATAACATCCGCGCTTACCTTTGTCTGTTTGGGAAAATACTCTTCTGCCAAATTGACCCCTCCCTTTTTAATAATATAAGATCATTTTGCATATATCCTATATCACAAAACCTATTAAAAAAGAGAGGAAAAAATTTAATTTTGAATAAAAGGACGCAAAATTAAATCCTTGTTGACCACTACGTTAAAACTGAATCCGGGCCTGATCGATATAGTCGGCTGGAGATTGATATTTTTCCGGGTGATCTCCTGGCCGACGTTATTGATCTCTGAGCCT
>Ga0153915_10003764_pt1 | contig 13939 bp, 13 predicted proteins | sample Opewatmetagenome_2_FD_107003 | JGI IMG/M metagenome (GOLD analysis project Ga0153915, IMG submission 107003) | Freshwater wetland microbial communities from Ohio, USA - Open water 3 Core 3 Depth 3 metaG | ecosystem: Environmental > Aquatic > Freshwater > Wetlands | place: USA: Ohio, Lake Erie... | reverse complement strand
TTCTGAGCATAACATCCGCTGATATTTTCATTCATTCTGTAAAATATCTGCTGGATATCAACCCATACATTACCGGCACGAATATATTCCGATTTACTTCTCTCAAAATTAACAGTTTCTTTTCCGTTAACTTTTTTATAATATCCATTTAGTATTTTAGGGATGTCTGTGTATTCGGCTTCCGGATTAAACACCGGTTTTCCCTTAATATAATAAAGGAGTTCCTGTCTTATCGACATCCAGTTTTTCTGAGTTCCGTAACCTCTCTGATTACGCATTGTGATAAAACTTTTTGATTTGAAACCGGAACCTTTCATCATATTTATAAAATCGGCAAGAGGCTGGAAATGATTATTCTGATCTGCACCCATCCATATATAGAGGGAGGAATTATCTGATAGTAAATCGTACGTATTTTTAACCCACCGGCGGCTCCATTCAATAAATTCTCCGGCTTCCGATTCTTCAAAAGCGACAAAATTGTATGGAGGATCATGTATGGCAAGAACAGCCTTCTCATTCCCGTTAATTTTTTTTATATCATTACTATTGGTACAATCAAGACAGGCAATGATGTGTTTATTCACCGGATCCTTCCAAACCGTCCCGGATTTGAAACGGGAATACTTAATCAGGAATTCTTTTAATTTATAATCAACATCTATTCTTGGTAAGGGAAAGTTAATCATAAATTCGTATCTGCTTTTTTAACGAACTCCGGGAAGAGTATTTTTTCAAGCTCAGTTGTTTTTCCTGAATCGGCATCAACCTTCAAAAACAATCCGCAGATATGGATGTCATCCTGAGCTGTTTCATACTTCTGGGGTGTTTGATATAAAAATCTGTTTATTGCTGCAGTTTTTTTCATTCCAATTACCGAATCATACGGACCTGTCATTCCAACATCCGTAATATAAGCCATCCCCAGTGGAAAAATTCTTTCATCATTTGTTTGTATATGCGTATGCGTCCCAACCAATACACTAACTTTCCCATCGAGGTAGTGAGCAAGGGCAAGCTTTTCAGCAGTAGCTTCCGCATGAAAATCAACAATTATAATACTGGCTTCTTCTTTTAACTTTGGAATAATCCAGTCGGTAGTACGAAACGGATCATCTATCGTTGCCATAAATGTTCTTCCCTGCAGGTTAAGAACAGCAACTTTTGCCTTTTTTGTCTCTGCAATAAAATACCCGTTCCCGTAGGTTCCCTTTGGATAATTCAAAGGTCTCAAAGCACGCGGTTCATTTTTAAGATAATCCTGTGACTGGTACTTATCCCATGTATGATTCCCACCAGTAATTACTTGTACTCCAAGATTAAACAAAATTTCGCCTTCTTTATTGGTACATCCTTTCCCTTCGGAAGCATTTTCACCGTTAGCTATGACAAGATCAGGTTTATATTTTTGAATCAGACCGGGAAGCCATGTCTGCACCATATCCATACCCGGTTTGCCGACAATATCTCCTATAAATAGGATATTAACTAAATTCATAATCATCGTAAGATAATTATGAAATATATCTAAAACAGTACTAAATAAAAAAATTATAAAGTAATCCTGTTCAAAAACATCATCCGTTTTATCTGAAATATCTTATCTTTTCAGTTCAAAAAATTTAATCACTTTCAATAAAATATTTATATTTTAAGTATATAATTTTCAAATCTTTTCCTGGGAAGGAAATCTATGAGAAAAGTAATCTATCCGGGCACTTTCGATCCGGTTACTTACGGGCATATCGATATTATAAAAAGGGCGAAAGAGTTGTTCGATGCTGTCGTAGTAACCGTTGCTGTAAATACAGGAAAAACGCCGCTTTTTTCCCTTGATGAAAGAGTCTATATGCTCCGGGAGAGTTTAAAAAACTTTGAAAATATAACTGTCGATTCTTTCCAGGGATTGGTCGTAGATCATGCACACCAGGTTAATGCAATTGGAATCATAAGGGGATTGCGTGCAGTCAGCGATTTCGAGTACGAATTCCAGATGGCATTGATGAACCGGAAACTTGCTAATGATATAGCTACTATTTTTTTAATGCCGGGTGAAAAATATACTTATTTAAATTCCTCTATCGTAAGAGATCTGGCCGGGCTGCATAGTGATGTAAGCGATTTTGTTCCGCCCGTTGTTGTTGACGCTTTAATGAAGAAATTTAAAGGTTAAATCGAAAACGATCTAAATTTTTATTTTATATTCTAATTCGGAGATGAGATAATGGGAAAAGGAGACAGAAAATCAAAAAGAGGTAAGATACACCGGGGTACTTATGGAAGACGCAGACCGCGCAAGAATAAAAACAAAACCGTAGAAAAGGAAATTCCTGAAGCAAAAAAGAAATAGATTCTATTTGATATAGAACTATCTTTCGATCAAAGAATAATTTCAATATCATATCTGCACTGATGACTTATTTTAAAATCCTGCATAGGGAAAGTACTGCAAAGTTCGTGATTTAAAAATATCGCAAAGAAATATCTGATTCTTATTCTTTGCATTTTAATTTTCCTGTCGTATATTCCGTCTCGTCTTAGGAAAAACATCATATTTTAAGTTATATCAACTCATCGCCTTTAAGATTTTACTACTTGAAAGGAAGTAAAGTTGTTATCAGACAGAGTTATAAGAATTTCTACGTCTCCTACCCTGAAAGTAACTGCTGAAGCTAAAAAACTGAAAGCCGAAGGGAATAATATAATTGATTTGAGTGTGGGTGAACCGGACTTCCCCACTCCGGATAATATTAAAGAAGCTGCAAAAAAAGCTATCGATGAAAACTTTACCAAGTACACAATAAATGCCGGCACTATCGAATTAAGAAAAGCTATTATTAATAAGTTCAGAAAGGATAATAATCTTGAATATAATCTGAACGAAATCATCGTCTCCAGCGGAGCAAAACAAAGTATCTTTAATGCAATTCTTTCAACTGTCTCCAAAGGTGAAGAAGTAATTGTACCGGCTCCTTATTGGGTTTCATATCCGGAAATGATATCACTGGCCGAAGGAAAAACAGTTGTAATTGAAACATTCGCAAAAGATGGATTCAGAATTAAACCTGAACAGCTTGAAACTGCTGTTACCCCGAAAACGAAACTTTTTATATTATGTAATCCTTCTAATCCTACCGGTTCTGCATATAGTCGTGAGCAGCTCGAAGAGCTTGCAGAGGTAATCAAAAATTACTCCTTCCTTGTTTTATCCGATGAGATATATGAAAAATTATTGTATGACAATTTTGAGTTCGTGAGCTTTGCTTCTATCAGCGATGAAATGAAAAAAAAGACTATACTAGTTAATGGTGTAAGTAAAACTTACTCTATGACGGGATGGAGAATCGGATATACAGCAGGCCCCGAATTAGTAATTAAGGCGATGGATAAAATTCAAAGTCACAGTACATCACACGCCTCTTCGATTTCCCAGCAGGCAGCGATTGAATCATTGACCGGTCCTCACGATTATTTAAAAATGATGCAGAATGAATTTCACAAACGAAGAGACTTCCTGTATGATCAGCTTATCTCCATTAAAGGAATAAGCTGCTACAAACCTGAAGGGGCTTTTTATCTTTTCCCGAACTTTTCTTTTTATATGAAAAGGGTATATGACGGCACAACCATACATAACAGTCTTGATATGGCAGTATACCTCCTTTATGAAGCGGGAATAGCATTAGTTCCCGGAGGTGCTTTTGGCGCCGAAGGATTTATGAGATTTTCTTACGCAACTTCAATGGAAAATCTGAGCGAGGCAGTAAAAAGACTTAAAGAAGCATTATCAAAACTGAATTAACTAACTCCCTATAAACAACTCAAGGGATCTTTTAACATTTTCCAGCGGCATCGTTTCCCCTGTCCATAATTCAAATGACTTAGAGGCCTGGTTAATAAGTGTGGGGATACCATTAATAATTTGCGCTCCCTGTTTTGATGCTATACTTAAAAATTTTGTCTTAATCGGATTATAAACAAGATCATAGACAACCTGTTCTTTACTAAATGATTTATCCAGGGATATGGTAGTGTCATCGGTCTCGGTATACATACCTACCGAAGTGGCATGCACAATCAGCTTCGACTGCTGGAAAGTATCTACAAGATTAGAAGGAAAAAGTTCGAAACATTTAATTTCATCGAATTTCATTTTCTCGGAGAAATAAGATTTAAGAGCTTCGGCTTTTTGTCCCGTACGGTTTACCACGTTAATCTTTGAAGGTTTAAAGTAACGGATGAGTGTGTAAATAACTGCCCGGGCACCGCCGCCTGCACCAATTATACTCACTTCCTGACCGGTGATCGTGCTTTTATAATTTTCCAGCGTTTTTAAAATGCCGTATACATCAGTATTGTAACCGCTTAATTTTCCAAGGTCATTTACCACTGTATTTACAGCACCAACAGCTGCAGCTTCATCCGAAACGTTGTTAAGCAGCTGTATAATATTTACTTTGTGAGGGATTGTTACATTGAATCCTGCAATGCCAAGTGCAACTATTCCCTTAATTGCATTCCTTAAGTTAGAAGCCGGTACATCAAACGGCAGATAAAAATAATCAAGTTTATTTAAATCAAAAGCAAGATTGTGGATAAACGGTGAGTAGGTTTGTTTAATCGGGTGACCAATTAATCCAACAAGCACAGTATTCATGTGTAAAGTATCTTTCATATAGAAATTCCGGATTGTAAAGGGTAAAAAAATAATAAAGTGCAGGTATACTGCGCTCTAACCCTCAAAGCAGATCAGTTATTAAATCTCCCCCAGCAATTTTCTAAAAAGTTTTGAAGATTTGATTTCAGGATATTCTTTAGCAAATTCCGATTTAATTTCAGGATCAATGATGAATGCTTTCTTAAGGCACTCGACAGCTTCCTGGGTTCTGCTTAAAATAAAATTGATTTTCGCTTTTCCGTAGTATGAAGGAGCGTCGTTCGGATAAATGCTGATGCATTTATCAAATGCCTTTTGCGACTCAAGCCAGTCACCCATTTCAAATAAAGTTTCAGCAAGGTTAAACCAGATTTCATAGTTTCCGGGTTCAATTTTAGCTGCTTTCCTGTAGCTTCTTATTGCTTCCTGAAGTTTTCCAAGAGAGTATTCAAGATCGGCTTTTGCATACCAGGCATCAGCTCTGTCCTGTGAAAGCGAAATGGCTTTGTTAAAATCTTTTAATGCTAGCTGAAATTTACCCGCAGAGTCATAACAAAATCCCCTCGCAAGGTACGCTTCATAATATTTATCATTAATCCTGATCGACTCGCTATAATATTCAATAGCCTTTTTTATTTCCCCCAGTTCCTCATAAATATTTGCTATGTTATAACAGGAAGCCTCATCAAATCTATCAATTTTAAGAGCCTCCCTGAAACATTCTATTGCCTGCTGATAACGTCCGAGGTCAGCAAGAAGATTTCCTTTATTGAACCAGGCACCCGCAAATTCATCTTTAATTGCCAGAGCAAGATCATAACTGTCGATCGCCTGTTCTAGCTTGTTTAATTTTGTAAGGACAACACCTCGATTATACCAGCCGTTGGCATTGTAAGGTTCTGCTTCCAGGAATTTTTCATAAGCTTCAAGCGCACGCTCATTATAATTTAGATTTTCATAGCAGAATCCGAGTTCAAAATATGCTTCGGCAAAATCCGGATCATTCTGAATTGCTTTTCTGAAAAACTCGCTGGCTACATTATAATTACCATTTTTCTGGTAAAGTAGTCCAAGGTTGTAAAGTGATTCTTCATTATCCGGTTCCCGTTCAAGAGCAGATTCAAGTGATTCTTTCGCTTTATCCATTAAACCGAGGTTTTCTTCGGCAGCAGCTCTTTCGATTAATGCATCCGAATCACCGGGATTCAGTGAAAGTGCTTTATTATAACATTCGATTGCATCATTAAATTTGAATAATCCATTTAGAAGAGCACCCTTTTTAACCCAATATTCGGAGTTATATGGAGAAATTTCGAGCAATTTATTCACGAGATAAACGCCATCTTTATAAAAAGCATTATCTATACAATTCTGAATTACTTCCTCAACAGTCTCAAGGCAACTGTAAATATTTCCATCGTCTATGAGTTTCTTACACTTTTCGATTTCGTTGGAAAGTTGATCGTTCAATTCAGGATTGTCATAACCAAAATCGGGGTCGTAAGATGACATTAAGGGTCTCCATATAAATAAAATCGCCTTAAAAATCTATTATTTATTCAATATAAAATCAAGATGATTTTAATCAACTTGATTATTATTTCAGTCCTATTGATTAATTTTCTGTTTTAACCTCCCAAATTGCTTAAAAAATGAAGATTTTTAAGCTTTTTAACAATATTAGCCGGCAAGAACTGAAGTAACCTTCTCAGCAGCTTCCGTCAAACTTCCTGCCACCTCAAAATTAAGTCCCGAACCTTTTAATAAAATGCCTGCTTCTTCGGCATTGGTTCCTTCAAGGCGTACCACTATCGGCACATTTACATCCATTTCTTTAGTCGCATCAATTACACCCTGAGCCACTCTATCGCAACGTACGATGCCGCCGAATATATTTATAAGTATAGCTTTTACACTAGGATCGGACAGAATAATTTTAAAACCATTTGCCACTGTTGTTTTATTTGCACCTCCGCCTACATCAAGGAAATTGGCAGGTTCTCCGCCGGCAAGCTTTATTATATCCATAGTTGCCATAGCCAGCCCGGCGCCATTTACCATACATCCGACATTACCATCAAGCTTAATATAATTCAGATCATATTTTGAAGCTTCTACCTCAAGAGGAGCTTCTTCATCAAGATCCCTGTATTCAAGAATTTCAGAATGTCTATCCAGTGCATTATCATCAAAATTCATTTTTGCGTCAAGCGCTAATACATCACCTTCAGCGGTAACAACGAGAGGATTTATTTCAGCAAGAGAAGCATCGGTAGCTTCGTAGGCTTTATACAAACCCATCAGGAATTTCACACCATTTTTATTCTGATTTCCTTCCAGCCCCAATGAATAGGCTAATCTCCTCGCTTGGTAAGCCTGTAATCCTATAGCTGGATCTATAGTTTCTTTTATAATTTTTTCGGGTGTTTCAGCCGCAACTTTTTCTATTTCCATACCCCCTTCCGTTGAAACCATCATTACATTCCTTGACAGAGATCGGTCAAGTGTAATTCCTACATATAATTCTCTAGCTATGTTAATCCCCCGTTCAATCAGAAGACGTTTTACCACTCTTCCCTCCGGACCCGTCTGGTGAGTTATAAGTGTCATTCCCAGCATCTGTTCTGAATACTCCCGTACTTCATCAATACTTCTGGCTACTTTTACTCCGCCACCCTTTCCTCTTCCACCTGCGTGTATTTGTGCTTTTACTACCCATATATGTCCGCCTAATTTTTCCTGTGCGATTTTTACAGCTTCTTCACTGCTGAAAGCCACTTTTCCGTCAGGAACTGCAACGTTGTACTTACGAAGGATTTCTTTAGCCTGATATTCGTGTATTTTCATTTATATCCTTTTGATTAAATTATACAATTCTGAAAGTTTTATCCCGCCAAATCCCCCTCCGACGGAATTATTTTTAAATTTTTATAAATAATTCCAAAAAGAATTATCTAAAACTTAAATCTTTTGATTTAGAGAATCAATTTAATGGGAAGTGGCAGCAGGATGATGATTACCATAGACAAGATTTTTATCAATTTCATAATAAAGCTATTGCCGATCATTAAATCGATATTCGAGGTTACTCAAGCAAAAATTACACCAGGAATTCATGGGGCTGGAATGTTAAAACCAACATTTAGGCAGTTCAATTGTAATTATATGTAAAATCATATCATAATTTTAAGAATTATCACAGGTTGAATAAAATGCTGTAAAAGGGTCACAGACATTTTTTCACTTTTTTTATATATACCTTTAAATTTATTGTTAACAATTCGGAGAGGAAACCGGTAAAGTTATGGAAGAGATATTACGCATATATTCAAAAATTGTAAAAAGAAGAGGAAATTCTTTAGAAATTGAACATTCAACATTTTATAATTATTTCATTGTACCGTTTTCAGCAGGTATCCTCGGTTTTGCTAATTTTTTATTCATGGTACTATTATTTGAAAGTATTGCTTATTTGGTAGGTATAATTGAATCTTTAAATTTAGGACTTAATGAAGTATATATTGCCATTATGGGCTTTGTTCTGCAGTTCCTATATCATCTCCTGAAAAATTCCCGATGATAGTTAAGATATAAAGTAAAAACCCCTCACTATGAGGGGTAATTACCTTGATATTATGTATGGAGAATCAGTTAATCGTTGCCGGCAGTCCGGAAGTTTGGTTAAGCACAATTTATCGAGTCAGCTTACCCTGTCTTCCTGACCACCGGCGGGAACAATGATCAAAATTAGTTCAGACTAATTTAAATTTTCACTGGTTGCCAAACTATAAAAATAATTATAATTAAAAGTGATAATAATCATCATTATCCCGTATCAATCAGGCTGCTGAACAAAATAAATTATACACCACTAAAATAGTACGATCTGCATTGTACAAATTTTTACCTGCCTTAATTTCATTCCCGGCTTCAAAATAATTTTATTTACCAATTTGACAAAAAAAATTCTTAGAGGTTTAAATAACTAATGTTTGAAAAAATCTGGGGCTTAAAAGTTCGGACCATTTTTATTTTTACTTAGGCAGATCTTTTTTCCATAATTTATATTACATTGTAACGCTTTTAAAATTTCAGGAAAGTGAAATTAAAATATGAAAACCGCCCTCTTCCTGATTTTATTATTAATAATGGGAAAAATTATGGCACAAAATGAAACTATAGAACCTGTTACCGTAAATTCAGTTAATCTGATGAAGTACACAGGATTATGGTATGAAATAGCGAGAATCCCTAATCGTTTTCAAAAAAAATGTTCCGCCAATACAACTGCGGTTTATTCTCTAAACGAAGACGGAACAATTAAAGTTGTGAACAGCTGTCTTGAAGAGGATGGTGAATTAAGTACCGTTGAAGGGATTGCAAGAGTAGTTGATGCCAGAACAAACTCAAAGCTTGAGGTAAGTTTTGTCAGCATAGTCGGAATACATTTATTCTGGGGTGATTACTGGATTATAGGACTCGATAATGATTATACATATGCTGTTATCGGTACCCCTGATCGAAAGTACGGCTGGATCTTAAGCCGAACAAAAAAGCTGCCCGATGACAAATTGACAGAAGTCTATGATATTTTGAAAAGGAATGGGTATAATAAAGAAGATTTTAAAGTGAGTGATCAGGAATAAGTTATTAGTAACAGTCAATATTCTTTAAGTAAAATTTGCGTATTACGGAACGATATAGATATCAGGATATCCCTTTGAACACAATAGCTTAAAAAGTTCTTGTGGCATTCATTTTGTACCCCCTCTTCTAAAAACACTGCTCTATGAAAAAGATCATTATATTTCTGCTCCTGGTAATCGTCGGAATTGCAGTATATAGCTTCTGGCCTGAAAAAGAATTAAGGCATTCCCCGGGAGTTCTGGCACCCGATGATCCTGTACAGATTGCTGTTAAAGATCCGGTTCCATGGCAAAAAGGTAACTATATAATTACTCCTCTCGCTGAATTCAGAATTAAAGCATTTGTACTAAGCACAAATAGTTTTTCATTTGGAAGAGAAAGCGATCTTTCTCCAATGGATCTTGCTCTCGGTTGGGGTCAGATGTCTGATCAGTCTATAATAGATGCACTAGAAATTACACAAAGCAACCGTTGGTATCACTGGAAAGCCGGGGTACTTGTAATTTCTGCACAGGAAATAAGCACACATAGTTCTAATATGCACATCATTCCGGCTAGTGAAAAAATTGAAGAATCTCTTAATAACCTCTGTAAGGGATGCATTATTGAAATGAAGGGTTTCCTTGTCTCTGTTAAAGGTAAAGACGGGTGGCACTGGACAAGCTCATTAAGTAGAGACGATACCGGCGGCGGTGCATGCGAGTTAGTATGGGTTAATGAATTAAATATTATAACCAATACCCCCTGATTCAACCGGGTTACCTGTATTTGAATTATCATTTTTAACAATAGTTGCCTTTCGGCATTTATTTCCAATTCTTAAATGTTAGAATATGTTTTCTTTATTTTGACATAAAAGTCCTATTTTATCTTAATATAAGTATTTACGGGGCTAATCTGCCATGGCACGGAATTAGAACTTTCTTATCAAACGAGTGGAGAAACATATTGTGATTCTAAACCGGTTAATCTTATTATCTGCACTTCAAAACGTCTGTTCTTCATATCAGAAATGATGAAAGGATTCAAATGATGAAAAACTTACAACTATTAATTTTATCTGTTTTATTATGTCCCTCCCTTAATATATTTGCACAGATGGGAGGGGGAGGAGGAGGATTTATTAATCCTGATTCAATTCAAATTGTTACAAAAAGCGGTACGGCAATAGTTGATACAGGTATGATGCACCCTATGTATTACCTGGATGAGAATGGTGATGGTACTCCTGATTTTATGCTCAACTTCGGACCATTCTGGTATGAACCGGACAGCAGTAATGCCGTCAGACCTCAGAATGGAGACGAAATAACCATCGAAGGAGGTTTGGTCGATTCTGCTATGATGGGATATGATATGATTATTGTTTATGAAATAAATGGCGAATTCTGGCGGGATCCTTTTGATTCTTTCTGGAATTTTATGGGATACTACTCTCATAACGGTAACGGCTGCGGAGGAAGTGGATTCGGATGGATGTTCGATTCTCTGCAGACTGTAGAATTATCCGGTACAGCAATAGTAGATAGTACATTTATGATGGCAATGTATTATCTCGATGTTAATAATGACAACATACCTGATTATCTATTGAATTTTGGTCCCTGGTGGTATGTGCCGCCGTCCGGGGCGGTTCGTCCACAAAATGGAGATACTGTAACTATTGTTGGCGGGGAGATAGATAGAGAATTCCTTCCGATGGTCGTGGTTTATGAGATAAACGGACTTGAATGGAGAGACTCTACTTTATTCTGTCAAACCTTCGGGGGAAACTGGATCCGAAGATATATGACCAAACCTGTAAATTTTCCGACCCCATTCGATCAGGAAGATCAAATGCAGATAAATCCTGATTGGTGGCATATGGGTGGACCCGGCGGTGGAGGTATGATGGCTGACTCAATGTTTTGCCAGATATTTGAAACTACTTTTGAGCAGCTACCCGGATTAGCTAACCAAAATGCTTTTGCTGCTTATGAAATTGATATGTACCTGCCGAACGGAATGAATGGCCTGCATCAGGGAGGAAATTGTGGCTATGGTTTGCAGCTTAATTCCGATGCCGACTTCCAGCTTCATTATAATGACATCCAAACCATGGGTTTAAATATTGATGAATCAACCATCCAGGTTAAATATTATAATCCACAGAATACTACTTGGACCGCATACCCTGGCGTAACAGTAAACACTCAGAATAATACCGTCACTTTTTCAAGTGAACTCATAAGTAACTTTATAATACTAACGGCACAACAGACCACTTCGATAAAATCCCTTGGATCTGATCTGCCTTCGGAATTTACCCTTGGACAAAATTATCCCAATCCTTTCAATCCGTCTACCACAATTAATTTCAGTCTTACGAAGAATGACCATGTTCTGATAAATATTTATAACATACTCGGTCAAAAGGTCCGGACATTGGTAAACGGATATTATAGTGCCGGAAATCATTCTGTAACATTTAATGCCGACAGACAGGGCTTATCTTCCGGAACATACTTCTATGAATTACAGGCTGAAGGAAAACACCTTGTGAAAAAGATGAATTTGCTTAAATAATATGAATGCCCGGGGAGCCTGATCAAGGCTCCCTCTTTCTCTTCTTTTCTCTCCCTCTTAGTTATACCTCATCTTCACAACTGCAACTTAAATCTCCAGACATTGCCTTTTCAAAAGACTCTCTTCCCTCTTTAAAAGCATAATACGCTATTCCAAGTGATCCCAGGATATCAAAATAACCTATCCTGAAGATTTCATACAATCCGCTAGAAATCAAAAGAATAAATGAAAGGTAATAACAGGTTTTTGTGCAGTTTGCATCTGCAATTATTGCATCTGAATTTAATTCTTTTCCTACTTTGAGTTTAGCATTCATCAGATAGTACATTGTACCGATAGATATAACCGCAATAACAATTCCTGCCGTCGTTGTTGATGGCTTGACGTTGTTAATGACATTCAATACGGAACCAAGAATTAATCCTGCCGTTAAAATGAAAAATGCAGTTCCGTTAACCTTCAATGCTGTTTTTTCAAAATTATCTCTTGAAGTTACTTTAGAGTATTTCATCCTGAAAAGTAAATGAACTATCCCGATACCTGATATAACCTCGACAAAACTATCCACACCGAAACCTAAAAGTGCCAATGTCTCATCTTTTGCACCGAAGGATACTGAAACCAGACCCTCTATTATATTGTACACGATAGTAATTATTCCAAGCAACCAGGCTTGTTTAAGGAGTTTGTTCATTTGTTAATTCTTTGGATAAACTTAGTTTTGAAATATAATATAAATACTATTTGGGTTTATAATCAAATTTTTAGTGAGATCACAACCTGATGAATTAAAGATTAAAATATATAAATTATCATTTTCGAACCTCCGGCAATGTCACACAGCACGGGAGAGGAAAGATTGAATAAGTCTATTGCAAAAATTTTGAACCTGGTTTTTTTTATTAAGCATCTCTTTTTTATATTAATGTTTATTTTAATCTTAAGCCGATGACATTTGCAGAAAAAATAAATTTATTTAACAGACGGTTGGATTTTGATAGGCCTTTGCCGGAAGGGATTCAGTTAATGAATCCTTTTAAGGAGAATCCCGGCATATTACAATTAACAAAGAGGTTTTATGACAAATTTTATAATGATAACAAACCAAGATATCTTATTATAGGTATAAATCCGGGAAGACACGGTGCAGGTTTAACAGGTATTCCTTTCACAGATACAATAAGACTAGAAAAATACTGCGGATTAAAATTAGAAAAACTGTATTCTTTCGAGACCTCATCTGAATTTATCTATAAAATGATTGAAGCTTACGGCGGTGTAAAAAAATTTTATTCGTTTTATTATATCAATGCTGTATGCCCTCTTGGATTCACAAAAACAAATAAATCCGGCAGGAATGTTAATTATAATTATTATGATGATGAGGAATTGAATAAAGTCGTGTACGATTTTATTGTTAGAAGTTTAAAACAGCAAATATCATTTGGACTAAAAACCGAAGTCTGCTATTGCCTTGGAACAGGGAGAAATTATAAATTTTTAACCGGGCTGAACCGCGAAATTAAACTTTTTAATAATATTATTCCTCTTGAGCATCCCCGTTTTATCATGCAGTATAAACGAAAGCAGTTGAATTATTACACTCAAAAATATCTTGAATTGCTCAGGCAAAAGTTTGAACTATGAATATCCGGATTGTATGGACTCCCGCCGACGTGCCACATACAGTCATACATTCATATTGGTACATAGCGGAGATCCAGCTTGCGTAATAAGAATAACCATACCACACTTTTTTCTTAGCATATATTTGTTTTTAAGAAAAAAAATTTTTACAATATACTTTAGAAAAAATGATTTTCTATTATCTATAAATGATAATTATACTCACCTTCCTTCCTGTTTAATAATTCAACAACCCATCAAAAATAGCTCCTGTGCCGTTTATATGCCGCTTCTTCAGGTCTCTTCCAAGTGGGCAACAAATCGATTCTAAATGCCAGCGTGATCCGCCACCAACAAGAGTCTTGATCCCTGGCTTTACTTCGGCGTTGTTGGATTTTGATTTCTTTAATTATATAGTCCTCTGGGTTGAATCCTCTCTTATTG
>Ga0153915_10003763_pt1 | contig 13941 bp, 12 predicted proteins | sample Opewatmetagenome_2_FD_107003 | JGI IMG/M metagenome (GOLD analysis project Ga0153915, IMG submission 107003) | Freshwater wetland microbial communities from Ohio, USA - Open water 3 Core 3 Depth 3 metaG | ecosystem: Environmental > Aquatic > Freshwater > Wetlands | place: USA: Ohio, Lake Erie... | reverse complement strand
GATCGCGGTCCGCGGCGCGAGCACGGCGAGCAGGGTGAGCGCAAGGAAGAGGGCGGCGAGCCCGAGTTCGCGCCGGCCTTCCTGACCCGCGACGACGACTAGAGACGGCAGCGCTCCGGCAGCGGCGCATCGGTTCACTCCGATGTCGCCTGCCGGGAGAACTCGCGACTCACAAAAGAGGGGCCCCGAAAGGGGCCCCTCACGTGTTTCAACAGTGGAAGATCGGCCTATTTCTTCTTGGCCGCCTCGGACATTGCGTCGGCCTTGTTCTCCGCCGTATCCTTGACCGCCTCGGCCTTGTTCCTGAGCGCATCGGCCGCATTTCCGGCTGCGCTGGTCACCGCCTCGGCTTGGTTGGACGCCTCGTTTTCGATGGCGCCGGCCTGATTCTCGAGCGCCGCTGCCTGATTTTCGGCGGCAATTTCGACATTTTCGGCAGCCGGGGTCTTTTGCTGGCAGGCCGCAAGCGCGGCGAGAGCCGCGAACATGAGAGCTGTAGAGACTTTCCTCATCTGTGGTTCCCCTCGTTGGTGACGCCTACTAATTCCTGTTCAGCCCAGCTGGTTCCATTAGACCTGTGGCCGTCGGGCGGCAAGACATGCGGCGCATGCGACGACGAGACGTCGCGAAGGCCGGTCGTCACAGCATCCGTCGTTCGCAATCGAAGAGGAGGAAAGTGGGGAGCTTCTGTTGCCCGGCGCTCCCCGTGCCGCTGGTTTCCCTTTCTGTTGCCCGGCAGGGTCCGAACCGCGCTTTTGTCAGAGTAACGTCACCCGTGAGGGATCAGTTACGCAGCAATCGCAAGAGCCTCGTTATCGTTGGCACTTGTGTGTTTGAGCCTTTAACGGCTTACTCAGGCCGGGCAAAAACAGCGCTTTTCAACACACGTCGATCCTAGTTCGGCCCCATCAGGACTGGCTCGTTTCGAGCCGGTTTTGGTGGAGCCGCCGGGTACTGCCCCCGGGTCCGCTGCGCCTATTGTACGCCGCAATTTATCGCCATAGCCGGCCGAAACCGGCAATCCCTATATAGGCCAACGGGAGTGAATTTAAAGTGAGCGCTGCGCCGCGCGCCTGCAATACCGTTGCGGCGGGGCAAGTTCATCCCTACTTCCATGCCGGCAAACCTGCCGGTGGAGGGGACATGTCCATGACTCGCACTCGCTTGATGACTGCGCTGCTTGCGCCTGTTGCCATCGTATCTTTGTCCAGCTGCGGCATAAATTCGATCCCGACCGCGGAGGAGGAGGCCAAGGCGCGCTGGGCCGACGTCCAGAACCAGTATCAGCGCCGCGCCGACCTGATTCCGAACCTCGTCGAGACGGTGAAGGGCTTTGCCGCGCAGGAGAAATCGGTGCTGACCGCAGTCACCGAGGCCCGTGCGAAGGCGACCTCGATCAACGTCACCACCGACGATCTTTCCAATCCGGAACGCCTGCAGCAGTTCGGCCAGGCCCAGAACCAGCTTACCCAGGCACTCGGCCAGCTGCGCACGGTCGTGGAAGCCTATCCGGACCTCAAGTCCAACGCCAACTTCCTTGCGCTCCAGGACCAGCTCGAAGGGACGGAGAACCGCATCACCATCGCGCGCCGCGACTATAATGCCGCGGTGCAGGCCTATAACACGCGGATCCGGACCTTCCCCGACATCATCGGCGCCAAGGTGATCTACGGCTCCAAGCCGATGGCGACGTTCCAGGCGACCGCGCCCAACGCCGAACGCGCGCCGACCGTGAGCTTCGGCAATTCGCAATAGTCGCCTGCGGGCGCCGCCGGCCCGAAGGGAGCCCGCATGAAGCTCTTCCGACTTACATGGCTGGTCTGGCTGCTCTGCGTCGCGGGCGCGGCCTCGGCCCAGACCTTCCCGAAGTTCACCGGATTCGTCGTCGACGCCGCCAACATCATTCCCGACGATCAGGAGGCGGCGATCACGAAGCGCCTCGACGACCTGCAGCGGACGAGAGGCCGCCAGGTGGTCGTCGCGACGATCCCCGACCTGCAGGGCTATCCGATCGAGGATTATGGCTACCGGCTCGGGCGGGCCTGGGCGGTCGGGCTCAAGAACGTCGATAACGGAGCGATCCTGATCGTCGCCCCCAACGAGCGCAAGGTGCGCGTCGAGGTCGGCTACGGGCTCGAGCCGGTGCTGACCGACGCCTTTTCGAGCCTGATCGTCCAGCAGACGATATTGCCGAAATTCCGAAGCGGAGACATGGCTGGCGGGGTCGTCGCGGGGGTCAATGCGATCGCCGACCAGCTCGTCCTTCCGGATGAGGAAGCCAAGGCCAAGCTGGCCAAGGCGGTCGCCGAGTTCGACCGGACCCACGCGCGGTCCGGCGGCAGCTCGGGCGGCTCGCCTTTCCCCTTCATCTTCTGGGGCATCGTTCTCGCGTTCATCCTGTTGCCGATGCTTCGCCGCCATGGCGGGCAGCGGGGAATTTCCGCGACCCAGCACCGCGGCAGCGCCTGGCCGATCATCCTCTGGACCGTCGCCAACGATCTGGAGCGTGGATCGGGCGGCAGGTCGGGCGGCTGGGGCGGCGGCGGGTTCGGTGGCGGATCGGGTGGCGGATCCGGCGGCGGCTGGAGGGGCGGCGGCTTCACGGGCGGCGGCGGCGGCTCGTTCGGCGGCGGCGGCGCTTCCGGGAGCTGGTGATGCTGAGGCTGAGCGAGGCGGACCACAAGCTGGTCACGGCGGCGGTGAAGGCCGCCGAGGCGCGCAGCGACGGCGAGATCGTGACCATCGTCACCGACCGCTCCGACGCCTATCACGACGTTGCGCTCCATTATGCTGTCCTCCTGATGCTGCTGGTGCCCGCGGTCTGGGCGATCCTGCCACAATCGGTGGTCGACTGGGGGCTCGCCCTCGTCTTCGGATGGCACCAGGCCCTGACCCGCGGCGAGCTGATGGCCTTGCTGTTCGTCAAGCTGGCGGGCGCGTTCCTCGTCGCCCGCTTCGCGCTTGCCTGGATGCCGCTGCGGATGGCGCTGACGCCCGCGGCGACCAAGGCGCGCCGCGTGCGGCGCCGGGCGATGCAATATTTCAGGATCGCGGCCGAGCACCGCACGGTCGCCCGCACCGGCGTCCTCCTCTATTTGTCGATGCTCGAGCGCCGCGCCGAGATCGTCGCCGACAAGGCGATCCACGCCAAGGTCGCGCCCGAGCTGTGGGGCGATGCGATGGCGGCGCTGATCGGCGGCGTGAAGGCCGGACGCCCCGGCGAAGGAATGGCGGAGGCGGTCCGCCTGATCGGCGACGTGCTGGCCGAGCATTTCCCCCGGACCGAAGGCGATCGGAACGAGCTCCCGGACCGCCTGGTCGAGCTATGAGCGAAGCCGAAGAGGTCGTTTGGCAGGGCAGGTTCATCGCCGCCAAGCGCAAGGGCAAATGGGAATATGTCTCGCGAACGTGCGGCGTGACGGCCGCGGTGATCCTCGCGATCGTCGAAGGGGACGTGATCCTGGTCGAGCAGGAGCGGGTCCCGCTGGGCCGGCGCTGCCTCGAGCTGCCGGCCGGCCTGGTCGGCGACGGTGAAGCCGGCGAGGAGATCGAGACGGCGGCGATCCGCGAGCTGGAGGAAGAGACCGGCTATCGCGCGCAACGGATGGTCGCGCTCGGCAGGTTCCATGCCTCGCCCGGCATGTCGTCCGAATATTTCACCCTGGTGCGCGCCGAGGGCCTCACCAAGACTGGTGACGGCGGCGGAGTCGAGGGTGAGGATATCCAGGTCTACCGCGTGCCGTTGAACGAGGTGTCCGCGTTCGTCGAGCGACGCCGCGCGGTCGGCGTGGCGATGGACGTCAAGCTGTTGCTGCTCCTTGCCGGCGATCTGATGCGCGGACACGGCGCCCATCCGGCCGGCTGACGATCGCCGGACGATGTCGGAAGCCGTCACGGTCCGGCTCGCCAGCGCGGCCGACGTCCCCGCGATCCGCGCGCTGGTGGAGGCCGCCTACCGCGGCGACAGCGCCCGGCGCGGCTGGACGCATGAGGCCGATCTCATCGGCGGGCAAAGGATCGACGAAGCGGAAATCGACGAGATTCTGTCCGACCCGCGCCAGCGGCTGCTTCTCGCCGAAGCGGACGGCGTCGCCGCGGGCTGCGTGAAGGTCAGCGATCAGGGCAGCGGTCTTGCCTATCTCGGACTGCTCTCGGTCGATCCGGAGCGCCAGGCGGCCGGGCTTGGGCGCCGTCTGATCGCGGCAGCCGAGCGCGAGGCGGTGCGCAGCTTCGGAGCGCGGGCGATGGAAATGACCGTGATCAGGCAGAGGCCCGAGCTTGTCGCTTATTACGAGCGGCGCGGATACGTCCGAACCGAAGAGGAGAGGCCCTTCCATTATGGCAACGACCGCATCGGGATTCCGACGCGCGGCGACCTGTCGTTCGTGGTGCTCTCGAAGCCGCTCGGCTAAATATTAGCCGGAGCGAATATTTAGCGCCGACCCGGTCGGCCGCGGCTCACTTGAAATTGTCGGCGTAGGATTGGAGCCGCAGCTTGCGCTCGCTCGGCGGCACGACATGATAGTCGATGCCGTAGCGGTCGGCATAGGCCTTGGCGGCAACGAGGGTGGGGAAGGACAGAATCACCTGCTCCTGCGGATCGGCGCCGCCCGACCAGCCGGTCAGGGGATCGGGCCGTCTGGGACGGGCGGATTCGAACTGGAGAACCCATTGGTCCGTGCGCGCCTTGCCGGACTGCATCGCATTCTTCGTTCGCTGAAAGATCCGTGCCGCCATTGCCCTGCCTCTTGGTCTGCCGCGCAGGTGACCAATCGGCGGCGGCTAGTCAAGCAGTGCCGATCATCGGCTAGCTCCGCCCGGCGGCACGCTTGGTGCGCAGCGTCGGGTCGGCGCGCGCGGGATCGTCCGGCCAGGGATGTTTCGGATAGCGGCCGCGCATCTCCTTGGCGACTGCGGCCCAGCTTCCCGACCAGAAGCCCGGCAGGTCGCGGGTCGTCTGGATCGGCCGCCCCGCCGGCGAGGTGAGGCTCAGCACCAGCGGCTCCTTTCCGTCCGCGACCGCGGGATGCGCGGAGAGGCCGAACAGGGCTTGCACCCGCACGGTCACGGTAGGGCCGGCTTCCGCGCCATAATCGATCGCGTGGCTGCTTCCCGCGGGCGTGACGAAGCTCGCCGGCGCGACACGCTCCACTGTCTTGCGCCCCTCCCAGCCGAGCTGCGCTTCGAGCACTCCGGTCAGCGCCGCCGGATCGACGTCGTCGAGGCGGCGCTTCCCGGCCACCAGCGGGGGCAGCCACTCGTCCAGCGTGGCGAGCAGCGCTTCGTCCGAGAGGTCCGGAAGCGAAGGATCGCTGCGGCGCGCGAACGCCGCACGCACCCGCAAGGAGTGTGCGCCCTCGCTCCACGGCAGCAGATCGAGGCCGTTGCGGCGAACCCCTTCGAGCAGCGCGGCAGCGATGGCGGACGGATCGGCGCGCGCGTCGGCCCCGCCGGAAAGCAGGATCGCACCCAGGCGCCGGCCCTGCGAAGCCCGGACGCCCCCGGTCTCGGGCACGAACTCGACCGAGGTCCCGCTGCTGATCCGTTCGGCGAACAGGGTTTCGACCGTCGCCTGGTCGATCGCCGCGGCGGACAGGATACGCGCCCTGGCCGCGCTTCCGCTGACCTCGCCGACGGCGAGCCATTGCTCGCGCGCGAGCGGCGAGTGCGGATCGAGCCGAAAGCCGCGCCCGCCGACCGAGACCCAGTCCGCACCGTCGCCGCCGCGCCGCTTCGACAGCCGGTCCGGGAAGGCGAGCGCGACGCAGGCGCCGACCGACGTCTCCCCGGAAGCCGGCCCCTTGGCGAAGCCTTCCCATCGCCGGGCAAGGCCGCGCGCGGCAGAGGCGCGCGGGCTCTTTTCGCCGTGCCAGCGCCGCAGCCGCAGCTCGAGATCGGCATCATTGCCGCCGAGGCCGCGCTCCGACAGCAGTACCGCGACCTCGGCCGCGGTCCGGCCCCAGCCCAGCGCCCCTGCCGCCACGATCATATGCGCCAGGCGCGGCGGCAGCGGCAGGGCGGCGATCGCCTTGCCATGCTCGGTCGGCCGCCCCCGCTCGTCCAGCGCGCCCAGCGCGCGCAGCCGCTTGCCCGCTTCCTCGATCGCAGCCGCAGTCGGTGGATCGAGCCAGCGCAGCGCGCGTGGATCGGCGACGCCCCAGAGCGCGCAATCGAGCAGCAGGGCGCTGAGATCCGCCTCCAGGATCTCGGGCGGGTCGAAGCGCGGCAGGCTCGCGGTCGCCGCTTCCTCCCAGAGGCGGTAGACGGTGCCGGGCGCCTGGCGGCCCGCGCGGCCGGCCCGCTGCGTGACCGCCGCCTGACTCGCGCGCTCGGTGACGAGGCGGGTGAGGCCGGCGGCGCGGTCGTAGCGCGGCCGGCGCGCCAGCCCGCTGTCGACGACGATCCGGACCCCGTCGATGGTCAGGCTGGTCTCGGCGATCGAGGTCGCGAGCACGACCTTGCGGGGGCCGCCCGGGGCGATCGCCGCGCGCTGCGCCGCCGGCTCGAGCGAACCGTGGAGCCTGTGCAGCACGACCGTGGCCGGCAGCTCGCCCAGCCGCTCCGCGGTCCGCTCGATCTCCGCGACCCCGGGGAGGAAGGCGAGCAGGCTGCCCTCCGCCTCGCCGAGCGCGCGACGGATCACGGCCGCCATCGCCTCCTCGATCGGCTTGGCGGGGTTGCGGCCGACATGGTGCAGCGCGATCGGAAAGCTGCGCCCTTCGCTCTCGATCACCGGGGCGCCGTCCATCAGCGCCGCGAAACGCGCACCGTCGAGCGTCGCCGACATGGCGAGCAGCCGCAGATCGGGCCGCAGCGCCTGCTGGACGTCGAGCGCGAGCGCGAGGCCGAAGTCGCTGTCGAGGCTGCGTTCGTGCACTTCGTCGAACAGCACGGCCGAGATGCCGGCAAGCTCGGGATCGGACTGGATCCGGTTGCGGAAAATTCCTTCGGTGAGCACCAGGATCCGCGTGCGCGGGCCGTGCCTGCTGTCGAGCCGGGTCGCATAGCCGATCGTCTCGCCGACTTTCTCGCCGGCCATCTCCGCCATGCGCTCGGCCGCCGCGCGTGCGGCGAGCCGGCGTGGCGAAAGCAGCAATATCCGGCCGGTGCACCAGCCTTCGCCGAGCAGGGCGGGTGCCACCGCGGTCGTCTTGCCGGCGCCGGGCGGAGCGACGAGCACGGCATTGGGCTGGTCGCGAAGCGCGGCCAGCAGCGCGGGCAGGACTGTGTGGATGGGAAGCGGGTTCATCGGCGCCTGTGCGGGTCCGGCCTCTCGGGCGGGTCCCTCAGTAAGCGCGGGAGATGGCGAACTCCACCGCCTCGACGAGCGCCGATTTGGCCTTCCCGGCCGGGAAGGGGCCCAGGGCGTCGATCGCGCGCTGCCCGTAATGGCGGGCCCGGGCGATCGTGTCGTCGATCGCGCCGCGATCGCGCAGCAGGCGGGTGGCGTGGGCGAGATCCTCGTCCGACGTGCGGCGGCCCTCGATCGCGTCGCGCCAGAAGCGCCGGTCCGCGTCGCCGCTCCGGGCGTAGGCGAGGATCACCGGCAGCGTGACCTTGCCGTCGCGGAAGTCGTCGCCGACCCCCTTGCCCATCACGGCCGCGTCGGAGGCATAGTCGATCGCGTCGTCGACCAGCTGGAAGGCGATGCCGAGATTGCGTCCGTAGGCGTCGAGCGCCTCCTCCACCTGCTCGTCGCGCTCGGCCACCACCGCGGCGATGCGGCTCGCGGCGGCGAACAGAGCGGCGGTCTTGGCGCTGATGATCTCGAGGTACAGATCTTCGCTGGTCTCGATGCGGCGCTGGGCGGTGAGCTGGTTGACCTCGCCCTCGGCGATCACGGCGGAGGCGCGCGAAAGGATGCGCAGCACCTTGAGGCTGCCGTCCTCGACCATCAGCTCGAAGCTGCGGCTGAACAGGAAATCGCCGACCAGCACGCTCGCCGGGTTGCCCCAGATGATGTTGGCGGTGCGTCGCCCGCGCCGGAGCCCCGAGCCGTCGACGACGTCGTCGTGGAGCAGGGTCGCGGTGTGGATGAACTCGACGGCGGCGGCGAGCTTGTAATGGCGCGTCCCGCCGTAATCGAGCAGGCGGGCGCAGGCGAGGGTGAGCATCGGCCGCATGCGCTTTCCGCCGCCGGCGATCAGATGACCGGCCAGCTCCGGGATCAGCACGACGTCGCTTTGCATCCGCTCGAGGATCACGCTGTTGACGTGGTTGAGATCGGTGGCGACGAGCTGAATCATCGCATCGAGCGAGGGAGAGCGGCTGGCGCCGATCGGATGGACGGTCGCGGTCACGCCGCGGCGGATGCGCGTTCGCGCCCGGAAAGGCAAGAGGCGGCGGGTATGGCCGCAGCTCCTCAGGCCGCGATCGGCAGCTTCAGCCGCGCCAGAAGGCCGCCCAGATCCTCGCTCTCCTCGAGCTGGATCGAGCCGCCGTAGATCTGGGCGACGTCGCGCACGATCGCAAGGCCGAGGCCCGTGCCGGGCTTGCCGGTGTCGAGCCGCGCGCCGCGATCGAAGATGGTCGTGCGCTCCTCTTCCGGAACGCCGGGGCCGTCATCCTCGACCTCGATCTCGACGCATTCGGGCGTGGTCTTGACCGTCACGAACACCCGGCCTTGGCCGTATTTGGCGGCATTCTCGATCAGATTGCCGACCATCTCGTCGAGGTCCTGGCGCTCGACGCGCACCGCCGCTTTCCTGTCGCCGCTGATGTCGACGGTGACCGCCGTGTAGAGCCGCGCCATGGCGCGCTCCACCGCCTCGAGCGACGGCCAGACGGGCGAACGGGCCTGCGCGTTCGATCGCCGGCCGATCGCGCGGGCGCGGGCGAGATGATGATCGACCTGGCGGCGCATCGTCGTCGCCTCGCGGCGGACGGTGTCGGCGAGATCGGGGGCGTGGGCGGTCGCAGCATTGGTGATGACCGTCAGCGGAGTCTTGAGCGCATGGGCGAGATTGCCGGCGTGGCGGCGCGCTTCCTCGGCCTGCAGTTCGTTGTGCGCGAGCAGCTCGTTGAGCTCCGCGGCGAGCGGCTCGATCTCGCGGGGCAGATTCTCCTCGATGCGGGATTTCTCGCCCGAGCGGATCGCTGCGATGGCTCGGCGGACCCGGCGCAGCGGCCACAGTCCGTAGAAGGCCTGAAGCGCGGCGAGCACGATCAGCCCCAGACCCAGGATCACGAACGACCGGATCATCGTCTTGCGGATGACGTCGATCTGGTCGTCGAGCGCGTTGCGGTTCTCGGCGACCTGGAAGCGCCAGAGCACCTTCGACCCCGGCAGCGTGGCGTCACGTTCGACGATGCGCAGCGCCTCGTCGGGAAATTCCTTACTGTCGTAGATGTGGAGCTGGAGGTCGCGATGCCTGGCGACCTTGAGCTTGCGGTCCCACAAGGAACGAGACGGAAGGTCCTGTAGGTCGCGCGCCTCGCTGGAGGCGCTCTGATCCCCGGTGATCTGGTAGTAGAGGCCGGAATAGGGTTCGAGGAACCTTTGGTCCGCCACCGGCCGGTTGAGCAGGACCTCGCCGTCGGGCCCGATCTCGGCCGCCGCCATCAGTGACGTGAGAACGAACTCGAGCTGCGAATCGAAGTTGCGGGTGATCGCGGTGGTGAGCAGGCGATCCAGTGCGAAGCCGCCTGCGCCCAGCAGCACGACGATCCACAGGGCCGCGATCGTGATCAGCCGCCGGGCAAGCGATCCGCGCGAGCGCCAGCCGCCGAACGCGAAGGCGCGGAGCGAAGCGAGCAGGCGGCGAGGAGACTTCATCGTGGCTCGGCGGGACGGGCGCGGCGCGGCAGGCGGCGTGGCGCCGGCCGCCGCTTACCGGTCGTCGGGTTCCTCCAGCGAGTAGCCGAGGCCGCGGATCGTGGTGATCACATCCTGGCCGAGCTTCTTGCGGATGCGGGTCACGAACACCTCGATCGTGTTCGAGTCGCGATCGAAATCCTGATCGTAGATGTGCTCGATCAGCTCGGTCCGCGACACCACCTTGCCCTTGTGGTGCATCAGATAGGAGAGGAGCTTGTACTCCTGCGCGGTGAGCTTCACCGGCTCGCCGTTCAGCGTCACCTTGCCCGAGCGGGTATCGAGCCGGACGTCGCCGGCGATGAGCTCGGAGCTCGAATTTCCCGACGCGCGGCGGATCAGCGCCCGCAACCGCGCGATCAGCTCCTCGGTCTGGAACGGCTTGGCAAGATAGTCGTCTGCCCCGGCGTCGAGCCCGGCCACCTTGTCCGACCAGCTGTCGCGCGCCGTCAGGACGAGCACGGGGACCTTGATCCCTTCCTTGCGCCAGCGATCGAGCACGGTGAGGCCGTCGATCTCGGGAAGGCCGAGATCGAGAATGATCGCATCATAGCTTTCCGTGGAGCCGAGATAATGGCCGTCCTCGCCGTCGGTCGCGAGGTCCACGGCATAGCCCGCGCCTTCCAGGGTGGCGCGAAGCTGCCGACCCAGATTAGGCTCGTCCTCGACGATCAAGACCCTCATCACGAACCTCTCATGCTACCCGTTTGCGGCTGTTTACCCGCCCAACCGGCGCCAATGCCAATAGTTTCATTTCGGGTGCGGGGGTGGATTGTGCAAGGAGACAGACAAGATGCGTTCAGCGGGCCGCTGCCGCGACCGCGCCAGCCAAGACCCCTAATCCCCCGTCTTGCCGACGATGCGCCCGGTGCGGCCGTCGACGTCGACCCAGATCACCTTGTCGCGGCGGAGGAATTTCAGCCGATAGCGGCTGGAGCCCGTGTCCAGCTCGGGACCCAGATAGTCGGCGCCCTGCATCTGCGGGATGATCCGCGCCTCGATCGACCGGAGCGGCATCAGCCGTCCCTCCTGGGTCGCCTCGAACGCGACTTCCTGCTCGCGGCTATGCGGGCGCGCGTAGCCGGGCGCGGCCACGGCCACGGCGGCGATCAGGAGGATGAATTGCTTGACCATGCTCTCGCTTTCCCCCTCCCGATAGCCGGAAGCCATTGAATATCCCATGAATGGACCGGAGCAAGTTCCCGTTTGCGGTCCGACCCGGTTGAGCCCGCCGGTTCCTCCGCCTATCAGCCCGTCATGGCCGCTCCCATACTCGCTTACGAAGATCTCGGCCTCGTCCAGGGCGATGGCTGGCTGTTCCGCAGTCTCGACCTGTTCATCGGCGAGCGCGACCGACTGGCGCTGATCGGCCGCAACGGCGCTGGCAAGACGACCCTGCTCAAGTGCCTCGCCGGCCTCATCGACCCGGACGAAGGCCGGCGGACGATCCAGCCGGGCACGAAGGTGGTCCTTCTCGAGCAGGATCCGCCGGTCGCACAGTTTGCGACATTGCGCGAATTTGCCCTTTCGGGTGCCGACGCGCCGCCGGCGCATGCCGTGGACGCGATCGCCACCCAGATCGGAGTCGATCTCGACCGGCCGAGCGCGACGGCGTCGGGCGGCGAGCGGCGGCGCGCGGCGATCGCCCGCGCGCTCGCGCAGGAGCCGCAGGTCCTGCTGCTCGACGAGCCGACCAACCATCTCGATCTGGGGGCGATCGAATGGCTCGAGGACTGGCTGGGCCGCTACGCCGGCGCCTTCATCGTGATCAGCCACGACCGGACCTTCCTGAAGCGGCTCACCCGCTCGAGCCTGTGGCTCGATCGCGGCCAGCTGCGCCGCGCCGAGATCGGCTTCGGCGGCTTCGAGGCCTGGACCGAGCGCGTCTACGACGAGGAAGCGCGGGTGGCCGAGAAGCTCGACGCCAAGCTCAAGCTGGAGCTGCACTGGCTGCAGCGCGGCGTCACCGCGCGGCGGCGGCGCAACCAGGGACGACTTGCCAAGCTTCACCAGATGCGCGCCGCGCGCGCCGCGATGCTGGGGCCGCAGGGCGCTGCCAAGCTCGGCCTCGAGAGTGACGAGGTGAAGACCAAAACGGTGATCGACGCCGAGCACGTCACCAAGCGATTCGGCGAGCGCGCGATCATCCGCGACTTCACTCTGCGCATCCAGCGCGGCGACAGGATCGGCATTGTCGGCGCCAACGGAGCCGGCAAGACGACCCTGCTCAGGCTCCTGACCGGCGAGATCGAGCCGGACGAGGGAAAGATCACGCGGGCGAAGACGCTGAGCGGGGTGGTGATCGACCAGCAAAGGAAGCTGCTCGATCCGCAGAAGAGCGTGCGCGACGTGCTCGCCGAGGGCGGCGACTGGATCGACGTGCGCGGCCACAAGAAGCACGTCCAGGGCTATCTCAAGGAGTTCCTGTTCGCGCCGGAGCTGGTCGATGCGAAGATCGGCACCCTCTCGGGTGGCGAGCGGTCGCGGCTCCTGCTCGCGCGCGAGTTTGCCCGCCGCTCGAATCTCCTCGTCCTCGACGAGCCGACCAACGATCTCGACCTCGAGACGCTCGACCTGCTGCAGGAAGTGATCGCGGACTATGAAGGGACCGTGCTGGTCGTCAGCCACGACCGCGACTTCCTCGACCGGACGGTGACGATCACGCTTGGTCTCGACGGGTCGGGACGGGTCGACATCGTCGCCGGCGGCTATGAGGATTGGGAGCGCAGGCGCCGGCGTCCGGCCGAGCCGGCGCGCGCGCGGCCCGCCGTCAAGCCGGCCGCGCCGCGGCCGAAGCAGCAGACCAAACTCAGCTACAAGGACCAGCGCGACCTCGATCTGCTGCCCAAGCGGATCGACGAGATCGACGCGGCGATCGCGCGCGACGAAGCGGCGCTTGCCGATCCCGATCTCTACACGCGCGATCCGGAGCGCTTCGTCGCGCTGACCAGGGCGATCGAGCAGGCGCGGAAGGAACGCGGGGAAGCGGAAGAGCGCTGGCTGGAACTCGCCGAGAAGGCGGAGTCGCTGGACGCCTGAGCCGCCGGCTGGAGGCTGTCTCGCTCAGTGCGAAGCAGACGCGCGTTATCGCGCGGCGTGGAGATGCGCGCGGATCTGCGGATTGGCCGGCGCGTCGCGCGCCGCCTGGGCGAGCAGGACCAGCCCGCGCGCCTTGTCGCGGCCGCTCTTGACGAGGATCCAGCCGAGCGTGTCGGCGGTCGCTGGATTGGCGCGGTCGAGCAGCCATGCGCGCCGCGCCGCGGAGAGGGCGCGGACATAGTCCTCGCGCGCGCCATAGGCCCAGGCGAGATTGTTGAGCATGACCGCGTCGCTGTCGCCGGTCTGGCGGCGGACATGCTCGTAGATGCGGATCGCGTCGTCCCACCGGCGCGCCTCCATGAAGCGTGCGGCGGCCAGGAGTTGCGCGGGGACGTTGGCCGGGTTCTGCCCGAGGAACAGGTTGAGCACGTCGACCGCCGCACCGTCCTGGCCCGAGCGCTGCAGCGCCTCGACCAGACGGAGCGCGACCGGCTCGGTGAACGCGATATTGGCTGCCTTGCGATACTCCTCGGCCGCGCCGGCAAAGTCGCCGAGCGTGCCGAGCGAATCGCCCACCAGCAAATGGGTGTCGGGAGCGCCGGGGTTCCCCGCCGCCAGGGTGCGGGCGCGGGCGAGCGCCTCGCTGGCCAGACCCGTGGAGAGAAGGGCGCGGATCAACGCCACCTGCGCTTCCGCATCGTCGGGCTTTGCCAGCGCCTCGCCGCGCAGCGCCGCGAGCTGCGCCGAATCGGCGGGCGGATCGAACAGGGCCGCCGGACCGCGACCGAACGGATTGGCGGCGCGAGTGAGATAGAGCGCGGCGTCCTTGCGGTTGCCGAGCCGGGCGAGCGCATTGCCGGCCAGCGCGAGGCTGTAGCTGTCGGCGTCGGGCCGGTCCGCGATCGGCCGGATCGTCGCCACCGCGGCAAGGGCATCGCCCGAGCGCCATTGCGCGGCGGCCAGCAGCCGGCGGGCCTTCAGATTGTCGGGCTGCATGTCGACCAGCGGCGCGAGACGAGCGGCCGCGGCGCGCGGATCGCCGATCATATAGTCGATCGTGCCGGCGAGCAGCATCACCGCGGGCTGCG